>Ga0208510_100127_pt1 | contig 41851 bp, 40 predicted proteins | sample LakWasMet33_HOW6_2_FD_183875 | JGI IMG/M metagenome (GOLD analysis project Ga0208510, IMG submission 183875) | Freshwater sediment methanotrophic microbial communities from Lake Washington under simulated oxygen tension - Sediment Metagenome... | ecosystem: Environmental > Aquatic > Freshwater >...
TCTCATTTCACTCATAACGCATGGCGTAATACACCCGTCAATAAAGGCGGTATAGGCCCTGTCCGTTATACAATGGCAGCGGATATATCTCACTCTATTTGCAAAGATTATGATGTTGAAGCGGATGCTCCGGCGGTGGCTTACCGCGGTACATTCCTGATCGATCGTACCGGCAAAGTCCGTCATCAGGTTGTTAACGATCTGCCTTTAGGCCGCGACATGGATGAACTGTTGCGTATGATCGATGCCTTGCAATTCCACGAAGAGCATGGCGAAGTATGTCCTGCAGGCTGGCATAAAGGCGATTCAGGCATGAATGCAAATCCTGCCGGTGTTGCAGAATACCTGGATAAAAATGCCGATAAGCTGTAAGTAACGGCTGATTAGGGTGTCGGCCTAACAACCCCGGTCGGCGCAACAAAAAAAGGCTTGGACATTGACTGTTCAAGCCTTTTTTATTGCCGGGAAGGGGCGTTGACCTGGAAAATGCATGGGGTTAGGTTGATAAAAAATCCCTGTCATCAGTGGTCTATTATCCGTGTACTTACAATTTCGCTATTCCGGTTTGCTCTGTGCAATATCTTGCGGTTCATCCAGAAACTTTCGGTAATTAATTGAAACTTTAAGTCCCGCAAAGCGCCCGGCCATTCTAACCAGCTCTTGGGTCTTTTTATCAAAGCTGATTTTAACCTCGTTTAAGGCGCGGTCCTCGTACCCTTCTTCTATATGATGGGTTTCCAGCAGAAAACGGTAAATATAGACTTCCTGCTCTCCTTCATCCTTAATTTCAAACGGTTCTCCGAGCTGTGCCAGAATGGCCGGTTTTTTGGGTAAGTCATCGGAAATTTTTTCCAGTAATGCCGAGTTGGCTTTGAGCTGTTGCTTGTCTTTATCGATTTCGGCGCCGCCTATAGAGCGTAAGGAAACCTCTAAAAACTTGGGCGGGGCGATCGCTAAAAAAAGTGAAGAAAACGACCAGGCAATCAAGCGATTTTCGGCATTAAAGTTTAAATCCGAATAAAACTTCACTTCCGGCTTGATTAGCTTATTATTGCCGTCAACCTTGCGAAACCAGTATCGCCAGCGTCTGCCTTCCGGGGTTGGATCGTCCTGGCTGGCATAAAGCTTGGATAGGGAAACGAAATCCTTGCTGTAAAGAATGGGATCTTTGAAGCGCAAGGTGAATTCATCATTGGCCGAGACGGAAAAGTGCCGGTCGAATTCATCCATCTGCAAGTAGACTTGATAAGCTCGAATCCAGTGCATGCAACCGGATAATGAAGCGGTCAGGGCCAGTAAAAAAACAATGCGAAGACTTCGTTTGATTATTCCGGTTTTCATAGGATTAATGATTAATGCCTGGTGTCGGAATTTGCAGCGCTACTCTTCTGAGACAAGATATTTTCTACGTCAACTTTATCAAAGCAGTAGTGTTCGCTACAGAATTCGCAGTTGACTTCAATAATATCGCGTTCCTTCAGAATATCTTCCAGTTCGGCTCTCCCCATAGCGAATAATGTTTTTTCGATGTTTGTCCGCGAACAGGCGCAGCTGAATTCAACCGGTTCAGCGTCAAATAGCCTGACTTTTTCTTGGTTGAATAATCGATACAAGAGCTGTTCGCAATCCAATTCGAACAGTTCCTGCTCGGTTACGGTGTTTGCCAGTATTTCGATATGCTCCCAATCGGTTTCATAATTTTCCTGGGCCGGCAGTTCCTGTAATAATAATCCTACGGCATGAGAGGCGTTGGCAAACAGCCACAAGCGGGTTTTAAGTTGCTCGGACTGTTCAAAATAGGTCTGCAAAACGGCAGCTAAATTGTTGCCTTGAAGCGGAACGATGCCCTGATAAGGCGCGCCGCTTTCCGATTCTATGGTTAACACCAGTCGCCCTTGGCCGAACATCGCTTCTAACGGTCCGGCGCTGATATTTTCCTTGCTTCTTACCAGACCTCTTATTTTTCGCTGATCCGTCGCCTGTGCAACCAGGGTTTTTATATCGCCGTCGCCTTGGGCCTGAAGGATCATCGAACCTTTGAACTTGACGGTAGCCGACAGCATAACTACGGCCGCCAGCGCTTGCCCCAACTGCTGTTGCACGATTTCAGAACCGCGCTGATGACGTTTTGCCGCTTGCCAGCTGTTGGATAATTTGACCCATTCCCCGCGAACGCCCAGCTCTTCAAATAAAAAACGGCGTAATAAATCTTGCTCTATCATGTTTTTCCAGTTAAAAGTCATACATTTTACGGCATTAGGATCATGAATCCTTGCCCAAACAGTCTTACAAAAATACCACAAGCCATGATTTTTTCATCAAAAAAACTTACCTTGCCTAGTTCCAAAGAAGCATTACTGGGTCGAAGTACCCCTATGGTTGTTACAAACAGACATTTTGTAACAGGCAACCCGATAGTTCCACCGTTTCCGGACGCGATGGCGCAGGCTTTGTTTGGAATGGGCTGTTTTTGGGGGGCGGAGCGGAAATTCTGGCAATATCCCGGGGTGTTCAGTACGGCAGTCGGATATACCGGCGGCTACACGCCTAATCCGACTTATGAGGAGTTATGTACCGGATTGACTGGGCATAATGAGGTTGTCAAAGTGGTTTACGATCCGGCAATTGTTCCATACCGTGAGTTGCTCCGGCTTTTTTGGGAATCCCATAATCCCACCCAAGGGATGAGGCAAGGCAATGACATCGGCACGCAATATAGATCCGGGATTTATACTTGTACCTCGCAACAACTCGATGAAGCGCTTGAATCAAAACAGTATTTTCAGCAGCAACTCGCTGAAGCAGGATTTAAACAAATAACTACCGAGATCATGCCGGCCAGTGAGTTTTATTATGCCGAAGATATGCACCAACAATATTTGGCCAAAAATCCTATGGGTTATTGCGGTTTAGGCGGGCTAGGCGTGGTTTTTGACTAACGTTGGTATACAAAAGACAAAAAAAAGGCGGTTTAAAAAAACCGCCTTGGAATATATTTAGGAAGAATATAACGCAACTTTTCAGCTATGGTGCTCTACAAGAGCCTTAAAAGTTAGGTTAATAATATCAATAAATAATGCAACACAAAATGTGACATATTGTCGCAGTTTAATTGTTGTTTAATTTTTAAATAAAATACCGATAATGTTCTTAAATATTTCCGGTTTTTTATTTAAGGAATAAACATGAAATAATTTGAATAACTCGCGCCGTAAGTGTGTAGCGGGAGTGCAGGCTATTGGCAGCTTGCTCAAGTTATTTCGTGCCCGTTCCTAAGTTAATTCTAATAACCATTGTTTTATAAAAATGCTCTCATACGCCGCCCCTAAGTCCGAGTTCTCTGCCCGACAAAACCTGAAATGGCTGTTTATTCTCAGAAACTTGATGATAGTCAGCGAGGTTATACTCATTGTTTTATCCGTATACGGCCTTAATATTCGCCTACCGGAACAGCAGCTCTGGCTGGTGATAATGTCGATAGGCGTAGTTAATGTTTATACTTCGATGCGTTTGGAAACAGAAGAACCTGTTACTGAATTGGAAATTTTTTCTCAGTTAGTTATTGATGTTTTTGCTATTACGGCATTACTGTATCTGACCGGAGGCGCATCAAATCCCATTACCTGGGTATTTCTGTTACCCCTTATTATTACCGCCATCATGCTGCACCAATCTTATGCCTGGTATATGGTGATTTTAACCACGTCCATGTATACGGCATTAATGGCCTACAATATTCCTCTGCCGTCGATAGAGCCTCATATGCCCAATCCGGAAATGAAGTATTCCGATACGAAAAATTATGAGCTGTTACAGCAAGTTCATGCGATGAGCGACACTCACTATTTTAATCTGCATATTTTCGGTATGTGGTTCGGTTTTGTATTTAGCGCCGGTTTAGTCGCATTCTTTGTGGTTGAATTGGCTAAAACGCTCAAGGCGCAGGAGCGAAACCTGGCAGAAGCCAGGGAAAATGCGTTAAGGGACGAGCGTGTTGTGGCATTAGGTACGTTGGCGGCCAGTGCCGCTCACGATATGGGGACGCCATTGGGTACTATTGCCATTGTGGCTCATGAGCTGGAGCAAGAATTTCCTGTCCACCGCTTTCCGGATTTGCACGAGAAATTATTGATCATGCAGCAACAGATTGACCGATGCAAAACAGCGTTATCGGTGATGTCGGCCTCTGCCGGTGAAATGCGCGCCGAATCAGGTAGTGCCATGCTGTTGGCTGATTATATTGATGAGGTAATCAATCAATGGCGCACTCACAAACCGGCGGCAAAACTCCGTTTTTTTATTAATCCTGAAGTCGCTATGCAGGCAAAAATCATTGCCGAACTGACGCTGACGCACTCGATTATTAATATTTTAAATAATGCCGCGGAAGCGTCTCCGCCGGAAAAAGGTATAGAATTTCATGCATCATGGGATTTAGATTACGCCGTTATTAAAATCAGGGATTTTGGTCCCGGCCTGCCGCCGGAATTAATCGATTTTGCCGGTAAGCAACCTGTTGTCAGCAAAAAACGCGGATTAGGCGTGGGCTTATTCTTAGCTTATTCCACCATTAATCGCCTAGGCGGTAAAATTCATCTTTACAACAGCGAGTCGGGCGGAGCCTGCGTGGAAATCACCCTCCCTCTTTTAAACACAGAGAACAATAATGCCAACCCAGGAAATGGATAAACCACGGCTGTTGCTGGTGGATGATGACGAGACTTTTTGCAAGGTGCTAAAGGGCGCATTAGAAAAAAGAAATTATGAGGTATTGGTCGCTAACGATGTTAAAACCGGCATAGCATTTGCCGAGCGCTATTTGCCCGAATATGCAGTGATTGATTTACGCATCGGGCATGAGTCCGGGCTGGAGCTGGTGAAAAAACTGATCTCATTGGATGACAATACCACTTGCGTGATGTTGACCGGCTTTGCCAGCATAGCTACGGCGGTCGAAGCAATAAAACTGGGCGCCACACATTATTTAACCAAGCCGGCCAATGCCGATGAAATTGTCAACGCCCTGCATAAAAATGAAGGCGACTCTTCGGTTTCGATTAGTGAAAATCCCTTATCCGTAAAACGTCTGGAATGGGAGCATCTGCAAAAAGTACTGATGCAGCACGACGGCAATATTTCGGCTGCTGCCAGGGCGCTAAATATGCATAGACGTACGCTGCAAAGGAAGCTGGATAAAAAACCGGTGAGAGAGTGAATTTTTACGCCACCTTAGTCCGATCCATCGATACCGGCTATAAAAGGCGCAGCCCCCGGTTTTTTTGCTGAAACAGCGGAAATTGCGCTTTCGATTAAGCCATCTTGCGGCTTGGCAATTTTTAGCGTGATTCCTTCTAATTCCGGCAACTCGATTTCAATTCATTAGCTCTTAAGCGGCAACATTTATTGCCGGTCATATTTTTTGATCGATTTGTGTCTCATTTGGCATGTAAATATATTTACATTAATTTTCAATGTGTTGTGGTATTGTATTTTGCTGATTTGCAATTGACGGCAATTCCGGTCGGGTCATTAATCCTGCCGCGATTGGTGTTTTTTTAATTTATAGTTTTGACACAAAGCCGTGTCTCATGATAAAAAGTACCCTGTCGTTTATTACTTAATTCGACAAGCAACTCAATGAAGCAATTTGTTGGGAGGCTCCCTTTGAGGAAAGGGAATAATATAATATAAACTATTCGAGGATTTTAAAATGGCTGAAGAACAAGAAAAAGATAACACATGGTTGATCGCTGGTGTTGCTATTGCTGCTATTATTGTTTTAGTTGTGATGTTGAAACAGGACGAAACAAAGCATTTACAAAGTGGTGCTGTTGCAGCGAGTAACGCTGAAGTGTTCTCGAAAATAGACGCGAAAAAAACCAGCAATAAAACTGCGCAATAAAACTCAAGCGTAGTCAATTAAAAAAGCACCTCTCGTTATGTTGACGGGGGGTGCTTTTTTTCTTTACATCTATTCCAATAGTCTTGGTTTTTTTTGAGCGTCCGCCCCGCCCCTATCGGACTGTTCAAATAGTTAAAGGCGACTCTGTTTACTTACTTTTTAACTATGTATGTCGGCTTGATAGCTGGGACTGGGTTGCGTTTATTCACGCATGGCGACGCGCAACAGGCGTTAATAAATGCTTGGCGGGTCATTCGATATTAACTATATATCTTTTTCCAACATCTGGATTTTTTCTTCCAACATTTTTACTTTTTTCAATAACTCCGGTAATTTGCTGATTGCTATCTGCTCTTTATAAGCGGTTTTTTTATCTTTTGCAGGACTCCCGAAAACCTGTGTTCCTGCCTTGACGTCGCCGGCCACGCCGGAACGTGCCATGACTATGGCGCCTTGACCAATCGTAACATGGTCGGCAATGCCTGAGCTTCCCGCCAAAATCGCATAATCTTCGATGTTGCAGGAGCCGGATACGCCCGTTAAACCGCACATGATGACGTTTTTGCCGACTTTATTATTGTGCCCGATTTGCACCAGGTTATCGATTTTACTGCCCGCTCCAATTAAGGTGCTGCCCAATGCGCCTCGGTCTATACAGGTATTGGCGCCAATCTCGACATTGTCCTCAATAACTACATTGCCGACCTGAGGCACTTTGACATGCTGATTATTCCTGAACTTATAACCAAAGCCGTCAGCGCCGATGATGGCGCCAGAATGAATAATGACATTATTCCCTACGATCACGTCATCATAAATAACGGCATAAGGATAAACCCGGCAGTTTTTGCCTATTTTTACATTTTTACCAAGATAAGCGCCTGCATGTATTTCGCTGCCATCGCCGAGGATTGAGTTTTCGCCGATTACCGCGTAAGGTCCGATATACACCTCATTGCCAAGCGTTACATTGGCTTCAAGCACTGCCTGCGGCGCAATCTTAGGATTATAAATTCTGGCAGGGTGCAGTAGTTCGACTGCTTTGATAAAGCTGATTTCCGGGTCGGGGCAAATTAACAGCGCCATGCCTTCAGGTACGTTTTCAACAGCGAAACCTTCCGCAATAAAGCAGGCCGAAGCCGTTGAATCCTTGATATGCCGGGTATAGCGACTATTGGTCAACTGCGTGACTTGGCCCTGGTGTGCGGAGGTAATCTCTGCCGCTGAATGAATGGTTGCCGATGGATCACCACCGTCAATCCGCGCACCGCAAAAATCGGCAAGTTCTTTTAATACAATCGGCATATGGGTCTCTGCTGTTATTTTGAATAGCGCCAAAACAGTCGGCACGTTGTTGAAAATATAGGTTAAGTGTAGCAAATCTAATAAACAACCACATTACCTGTAGTGGGCTGCTCACTGGAATGATAGGGTTTTCAATGTACCTGATTTAATTTTATTTTTCTGTTTTACGGTGTGCAGAAGTTAATTTTGGTTACGCAGCCAATGCCCCGACTTGCCGCCGTCTTTCTCCAGTAACCGGACCGACTGGATGACCATGCCTCGGTCTACGGCTTTGCACATATCGTAAATGGTCAGTAATGCGATCTGTGTGGCATTAAGCGCTTCCATTTCTACGCCGGTTTGTCCGTTGGTTTTTACCGTGGTTTGGCAACGTATCCGGTTGCTGTCGATTTCAGCGCTCAGTTTGATTTCTACATGCGTTAAAGGCAGCGGATGGCAGAGCGGGATCAGGTCCGCTGTTTTTTTGCTGGCCATAATGCCTGCTATTCTCGCTATAGCCAGAACGTCGCCTTTTTTGTGACCGCCGTCTACGATTAGCTTGAGCGTAGACGGCTGCATTTCAATATAGCCTTCGGCGACGGCTGTGCGCTGGGTGATCGCCTTTTCGCCGACGTCGACCATGTGAGCTTCGCCGGATTGATTAAAGTGGGTTAATGCGGTCATTTTCTGTAAAATTAGCAGTGAAGGGGTTGGCGCATTTTTTATTATAACAACTGCCGGTTAAGAACACTAAAATGGCGGACTACAGGTCTTCCGTGCAATGCGCCTCGTGCTAATTCTATTTTTTGTGACTGAGTGACTGATCATGTCAATTAAGGTACGTTATTTTGCCAGCTTGAAAGAAAGTATCGGCCGCTCGGAAGATAATCTGGCGTTTTCAGGGGCGGTTACGGTCAGCGATGTCTGGCACAGCGCTAATCCGAATAAAGCACTGCCGGAGAATGTATTGGCTGCTGTGAATATGGACTATGTTGAATTGAATAGCGCTGTTAAGGATGGCGATGAGGTGGCTTTTTTTCCGCCGGTGACCGGAGGCTGAGCATGGACATAAAAGTTTACCCGGAATCTTTCGATCCCTGGCAGGAAATTCAGAGTCATCAGCATTCGGCACATAATATGGCCGGTAAGTTCGGCGCAACCAGCATCTTTATAGGCACGATGCGCGATTTCAATGAAGGCGATGAGGTTAAGGGCATGACGCTGGAACATTATCCCGGCATGACCGAAAAACAGCTGGAAAAAATCGTTGCCGAAGCGGTGCGGCAATGGCCGGTTATCGATGCGTTGGTGGTGCATCGAGTGGGCGATATTCTGCCCAATGAACCGATCGTGCTGGTGGCGGTGTGGACATCGCACCGCGGGGATGCGTTTGACGCCAGTCGATACATCATGGAAGCGTTAAAGTCGAGAGCGCCTTTCTGGAAAAAGGAATTGTTAATATCCCAAGCCGAGCGTTGGCTGGAAAAAAATACTGACGGTTATAGTTAACCGACCCGTTGTTGTTAGTTTTATAGGAAATACCTGAATGCAGGGACAATTAAGAAAAATGCATGCCCGGCTGGAGTCGGACAGCTTAAAACCGGTTCAGTACGAGTTACCGTTAGGCGAGCAAGCGGTCGCTTTAAACCCGCTGATCGGTAAGCCGATTAAGCTGGTGTATACCGGTAAGATTCTGTGCGTGCATTGCAACAGGGCGATTAAAAAGAGCTTTAATCAGGGCTACTGTTATCCCTGCTTTACCTCGCTGGCGCAATGCGACATGTGCATCATGAAACCGGAAACCTGCCATTATGAGGCCGGCACCTGCCGGGAACCGTCATGGGGCGAGGAGTTTTGTTTTCAGCCGCATGTGGTTTATCTCGCTAATTCCAGCGGTATCAAGGTCGGCATTACCCGGCAGACGCAAATTCCGACACGCTGGATAGATCAGGGCGCGGTGCAGGCCTTGCCGATTTTTAAAGTGCAGTCGCGTTATATTTCCGGCTTGATCGAGATCGCTATCGCCAAACATGTCAGCGATAAAACCAGTTGGCAGCAAATGCTTAAAAATAAGGCCGAGCCTATCGATCTGGTTGCAAAGCGGGATGAGTTAGTCGCCATTTGTGCCTCGGAGCTGGCCGATGTTGCCCGGCGTTTCGGTCAGCAGGCGACTGAGTTTTTAGCCGGTGCGGTGCCTGTGGATATTCATTTTCCAGTGGATTGCTATCCCATCAAGGTCAAGTCGTTCAATCTTGATAAGAGCGCTGAAGTGTCAGGTGTGCTGCACGGTATTAAAGGACAATATTTATTACTGGATACCGGCGTCATTAATATCCGCAAGTTTGCCGGTTACGAGGTTGAATTTTCGGCGTAGCAGTGTCGGTTGTCGTCATTGCCCTTCCGTCGCGCCATGGTTTCAATTAGCCAGTATCGCTATGTTAGTCATTAGCTGAATTTGAATACGCCGTAAATCCATGTTGGGCAAGGGAACGACGTTCGCATCAGGCTTAATCGGCCTTTCTTAACATCCGCTGACAGTGCCTTAATTTAACGATAGTTCTATATTTCCCTGCTTTTATTATTGATTATTAGCATAAGGGCAAGATTAAAAAGGATAAGAGATGCGTGTACAATTTGACCAGAAACCTAGTAAAATGCTTGCATTATGTTGTCTGAAAAAGGCGGCTACCAGCAGCAGTCTATATGACGTTCTTTAAAATACACCGGGTATTTGGGTCTTAAGTTTTTAAAAACACATATAATCGGCTTAATTCGAAAGTTTATTTGAGGGTATTAGCGTGGAGCTAAACGGCGCACAAATTGTAGTTCAGAGTCTTAAGGACGAAGGCGTAGAATATATTTTTGGCTATCCCGGCGGGGCGGTATTGCATTTATACGATGCCCTTTTCCAGCAGGATGATGTCAAACACATTCTGGTTCGGCACGAACAAGGCGCGACCCATGCGGCGGACGGCTATGCACGCGCTACCGGCAAGCCGGGCGTGGTTCTGGTTACTTCAGGCCCCGGCGCTACCAACGCCGTAACCGGCATTGCCACCGCTTATATGGATTCGATCCCGATGGTGGTTATTTCCGGCCAAGTGCCGTCGCCGGTCATCGGCAGCGATGCGTTCCAGGAAGTCGACATGGTCGGCATTACCCGGCCGTGCGTGAAGCATAATTTCCTGGTCAAAGATGTCACCAAACTGGCTGAAACTATCAAGAAGGCATTTTATGTGGCGACAACCGGCCGCCCCGGCCCCGTTGTCGTTGACGTGCCTAAAGACATCACCGATCCCAGAATCAAAGTACCTTATAAATACCCTAAAAAAGTATCCATCCGTTCCTATAATCCGGCGGTTACCGGTCATAAAGGGCAGATTAAAAAAGCGGTGGATTTATTATTGACCGCGCAGAAGCCGATCATTTATTCCGGCGGTGGCGTGATTTTGGGTGAAGCCAGCAAGGAATTGACCGAATTCGCGCACACCTTGGGCTTTCCTGTTACCAATACCTTGATGGGTCTGGGCGCTTATCCTGCAACCGACAAGCAGTTCGTCGGCATGCTCGGGATGCACGGCACTTATGAGGCCAACATGGCGATGCATGACAGCGATGTGATTATCGCTATCGGTGCGCGTTTTGACGACCGGGTTACCGGCAAGCTGGACCAGTTTTGCCCGCACGCCCAGATTATCCATATCGATGTTGATCCGGCGTCCATCTCCAAAACCGTTAAGGTTGCGATTCCTATCGTCGGCGAAGTCAAACCGGTATTGGAACAGATGCTGGAAATGATCAGGGAAAGCAAAAAGAAACCGTCCAAGAAAGCCTTGGAAAGCTGGTGGAAGCAGATCGACCAATGGCGGGCCGTCAAGTGCATGGAGTACGACCACAACAGCCTCTTGATCAAGCCGCAATACGTGATTGAGCAGTTGTATGAGGTTACCAAAGGCGAAGCGTATGTCACCTCGGATGTCGGCCAGCATCAAATGTGGGCTGCCCAATATTATCCGTTCGACAAGCCGCGGCATTGGATTAATTCGGGCGGTTTGGGCACGATGGGTTTTGGCTTGCCTGCGGCCATCGGCGTTAAACTGGCGTTTCCCGAGTCTGAAGTCGCCTGTGTAACCGGCGACGGCAGCATCCAGATGTGCATTCAGGAATTATCGACCGCGCTGCAATACAATGCGCCGGTAAAAATCATTAACCTGAACAACAGCTATTTGGGTATGGTTCGCCAATGGCAGGAATTTTCCTACGAAAGTCGTTACTCGCATTCGTACATGGACGCCATTCCGGACTTCGTCAAGCTGGCGGAAGCGTACGGCCATATCGGCATGCGTATCGATAAGCCCGAAGATGTCAGGCCTGCGCTGGAAGAAGCTTTTGCGCTGAAAGACCGTACGGTATTCTTGGACATCCTGACCGACCGAACCGAAAATGTTTACCCGATGATTGAAGCAGGCAAGGCCCATAACGATATGACCTTAAGAGTTGCGCCGGGCACATCCACCGACAGGGAATTGGCATAATGAGACATATTATTTCTATCCTGATTGAAAATGAATCCGGTGCGTTATCGCGGGTGGCGGGCTTGTTTTCCGCGCGCGGCTACAATATCGAGTCCTTGACCGTAGCGCCCACGGAAGATCCCAGCCTGTCGCGCATGACCCTGGTCACTCGCGGCAGCGATGATATTATCGAGCAAATCACCAAACAGCTGAATAAACTGATCGATGTGGTTAAATTGATAGACTTGGCCGAGTCCGATCATATTGAACGGGAGCTGATGATGGTCAAAATCAAGACCAGCGAACACACCCGCGAAGAAATCAGAGGCATAGCGGCTATATTTCGCGGCAAGATTATCGACGTAACGCCGACCACTTATGTCGTGGAAATGACCGGTCCTTCCAGTAAACTGGATGCTTTTATCGCAGCCATTGACAGCGATAGTATTATTGAAGTCGTTCGCTCCGGACCGACCGGCATTTCAAGAGGCGAAAAAGGGCTGCATTTGTGATCAAGGTCAAAGGTTAAAGGCTCAAAAAAACCTTTTATCTTGAACCTTTTACCTAAATTAATTTTAAACACCCAAAAAACAGGAAAAACCATGCAAGTTTATTACGACAAAGACGCCGACCTTTCAATCATTAAAGGTAAAAAAGTAGCCATTATCGGTTACGGCTCACAAGGCCACGCTCACGCTCTTAATCTAAAAGACTCCGGCGTTTCAGTTGTCGTGGGCTTGCGCGCAGGATCACCTTCAGTAGCTAAGGCTGAAGCGCATGGATTAACCGTACAAGACGTTGCACAAGCGGTTGCCGGCGCGGACATCGTGATGATTTTGACGCCTGATGAGTTTCAATCAAAATTGTATAAAGACGAAATTGAACCCAACATCAAACAAAATGCAGTATTAGCATTTGCCCACGGTTTTGCGATTTTATTCAACCAAGTCGTGCCACGCGCCGATTTGGATGTGATCATGATCGCACCTAAAGCGCCAGGCCACACCGTCCGTTCTGAATTTGTACGCGGCGGCGGCGTTCCTGACTTAATCGCAGTTCATCAAGATGCGTCAGGCACAGCGAAAGCGATTTGTTTATCGTATGCCTCTGCTATCGGCGGCGGTCGCTCAGGTATTATTGAAACTACGTTCCGCGACGAATGTGAAACCGATTTATTCGGCGAACAAGCGGTATTATGCGGCGGTGCGGTTGAACTCGTAAAAATGGGTTTTGAAACCTTGGTTGAAGCGGGTTATGAGCCTGAAATGGCCTACTTTGAATGCTTGCATGAATTAAAATTGATTGTTGATTTAATGTTTGAAGGCGGCATCGCCAACATGAACTACTCGATCTCCAACAATGCAGAGTACGGCGAATACGTCACCGGCCCGAAAGTCATCAACGAAGAAAGCCGTTGGGCGATGCGTGAAGCGTTGAAAAACATCAGAAACGGCGAGTACGCGAAGCAGTTCATTATGGAAGGCATGACCAACTATCCTGAAATGACCGCTAAGCGTCGTTTAAACGCAGAGCATCCGATTGAAGTGGTTGGCGCGAAACTGCGCAGCATGATGCCTTGGATCAAAGCCAACCAAATTGTTGATAAAACCAAAAACTGATTTTAAGTTGGTTTAAGTATTTAAAAAAGCCCGTCTTGATGATGGGCTTTTTTTATGGTTCCTACTTTATACACAAGGGTAATCCGTCATTCCGACAGGGATTGCCGGAACACAGGAATGTGAAAGCTTGATTTTGCCGAGCAATCCCCATAGTGATTTTTCCGTCCGTTTCGGTGCGCCGTCAATGGCATCGGGATTCCCAAGCCGGACGGGCATGTTGCTCCGTTCGAAACGTCCTGCCTGTTCAGAACGAACGTTGTAAGTTAGACCTTTCAGGTTTTAAAAACCTGGAAGGTTTGCATTATGCGTGATCCTTACGGCGTGTTATTCAAAATTAATATTTTCCTTTTATTATCAATACTATAATAATTAAACGCTTGCAATAAATTTTGCCCGATTAAAATTTCAGAGTTGTTGGGGCCCACTATTGCGCTGACGTTATGAAACATAGTTTTGCCAATTTTAATCCGCTCTATATTGATACGCTCGGTGGTTTTTATACTGCCATCGGCCATTCTATACAAGGCATCTTCTGTAATATTATTCATAGTAAACGATTCGGATTGTTTCAATGTTTCTATAACATCGAAGGGAATAAACATTTCAAATGAGCCGGTATCCAAGATACCATTTACCGTCATCGAATCATTAATCGTAATGGGCACCATGTACACGCCGTTGTGGTCTTTCAACGTTATTACATCGGAAAAGCCCGTTAAACTAAATCCTAATAGCGGTATAGCAAAAACTGCTCTTATTGTTTTCTTGATATTTATCATATATCGCACCTAGTCCTTTGTTACTCTATAAGCTTTAGTCAGCGGCCCTCGTACATTTGTACTAAAAAACAAGAAATTTCAGCGCGAGAGTGTCAGTAATCTCAATAAAATTAGCGATAAAAAGAAAAGCCCGCTTAAGGTCGATAACATGATGCGGGCAGAGCGAAAGAAAAAATTTCTGTTTAGCATAGCCAGTCCCCTCTTGTAGTCATCGCCAGTCTTAGTCGGCGATTATTTTTCCCTTTGCAAAAAACGAAAAAGCCGGACAACCTTGCGTGACTTTTTGCAGTCACCTTCGGTAGTCCGGCTTTCCATGGAGAGGATCCGAGACTTTCTGCTCCTGTCTTTCGGCAGGATTGGCTTTATCGAGTGTGATGTGATTGTGCGTAAAAATATTATAAATATCTATACATACAACTACTTATAGCGTTTATACGTAACTTTTTATTACTTGTCTGAAACAGTGGGGTAGGCTTTGAATGTGTATTTTTTCACACAGTGGATAGGGCGCTCTAATCGGAGCAGGCTTTATAAGAGCCAACTTAAGAAAAAATCAGCATGTCGGCAGGGCGTTGCAACCTTAGGATCGTCAGGACGTGTTTGTTAATCACGCTATCTCTATCGAAGTGGCGACTTGCCGTACAGATGAGACAAAACAGAAACCGGGAAGAAGCATTTGATCCACGAAAAGATTCAAAATAGATGCGACCCGATCAATAGTTCCGTAGGGGCGGCCATGCTGTTTATGCCCGACAATCAGACAATGAATGATCTCAGCTTCGAACAGCCACCTTCGCCGGAATTCCACCCTTCGGTTTAAGCGTTACCGCCATTTCAATTTCAGCCTCATCGGTATTAAGCAACTGCAAATCAAAATGCTGAATAATCATGTCCAACAAAAGCTGGCTTTCCAGTAACGCAAAATGATTGCCGATACAGATACGCTCGCCCGTTCCAAACGGCATGAATGAAAACCGGCGACTTTCACCGTTCAAAAAGCGTTCGGGATCGAATTGCTCCGGCTGATGCCAAAAATCCGGATGATGGTGAATATTGTAAATACTGAACATCGCCAGCCTGCCTTGCTTTAACGAATACCCGTCAATCTCAGTATCTTTGATGATTTTGCGCATCATAATGCCGACCGGCGGACGCAGGCGCATCGATTCATTCAGTACGGCTCTGGTATAGACAAGCTGCTGCAAGTCTTCTGCCGTTGGGCTTTTGCCTTGCATAAATATATCGAGTTCCTGGCGCAATTTAGCCAGTACATCCGGATGGCGGGCCAGTAAATACAGCGTCCAGCTTAACAAATTGGCAGTGGTTTCATGACCGGCGGTAAAAATGGTAATGACTTCATCGCGAACCTGTTTGTCGGACATAAGTTCGCCGCTGTCATCGCTTGCGTTCAGCAACATATCCAATAAATCGTTGTTTACTGCTGGTTGGGCGCGGCGTTGCTCGATGATCCCGTAAATAACCTCATCGACTACCGCGCTTGCCGCATTAAATTCCCGATTGGCTTTAGTGGGTATAAATAACGGCATGCGCAAAGGGTTCATGATCGATTTGGCCGCATAGCGGAGCAGCGTGTCTAAAGCAGGCGCAACGTGTTCGGTCTTATCGAGGACGCTGGTGCTGAACATGGTTTGAGTGATCACTTCAAGCGTCACCTGCATCATTTCATCGGCGAGATTAACTTGCGCCCCGTCGCCCAACAGCCGCCATCTGGCTAATAAATTATTGCCGGCAGCGACAATTTGCTAGTGTAAAGAAGCCAAATTACTTCGCTGGAAAACCGGCTGCATTAACCGCCGCTGCCGTTGCCATAACTCGCCTTGGCTGGTCACTAAGCCTTGCCCTAACACCAAAGCCAGACCGGTTGGTTTTTTAGGATCGTACATTTTGACAAAGATATCGCTTTGCTTGATTAAAGCTTGTTCGACCAGCTTTGGGTGACTGATTAAATAAAAATGGCGAATCGCCAATCTGAAACTCACCAAATCGCTATAATCACGCTGCCAGTCGCAAAGCGCTTGGAATGGATTGGCTTTCATCTGGCGTAAATTGCCTAATAAGAATTCGGCTTTGATTTTTGGGATTGTTTTGTTATGTGACATGGTTAAAAGGGGTTGAAGTTTTAGTTTCGTAAGTCGGACATGCTGTTTCTGCTCGATAATCAAATGCGCAAAGTTGGGTAAAGAAAAAATTGTTGCCCAACATACGAGGCTCACTACGCGGATACGCCACTGTTCACCGGTAACCGATATTGCTCCTGCAAAATTTCAAATTGGCTGCGGATTTCCTTGACAGTTTCTTCCAACTCCGGCCCCATACGCAAGGTGTCATCCCTGCGGGATTCGCCTATTTCTTGGAGGATAGCGTAATACAAAGGTTTGAATCGTTCCTTGAAATTTAAGTTCTGATAACGCTCGTCCTCGAACAACTTCAAGGCAAAAGCGGTTTGGCCTTTGGTGACAAGCATGACAATCGGAAAGAAAATTAATACATCCCCTATGGTTTCGATTTCCGCCGCAAACTTGGTCAATGCAGCATCAATAGCGGAGAAAGCCTCATGATACTCTTCGTTCCATAAAGCAATCACACCGAAATGCAAATTCCCTTTCGCTGAGGGATCTACTTCAACCCCTTTGCGACTAAGTTCCAAAGCCTCACGGGGTAACTTTGCCTGTGCGCAATAAAGCGTTGCAAGGTTACGCATAACGTCAATATCGCCTTTTTCCACTACCATCAAATAATAATGTTCGGCCTGTTCCAGCTCACCCTGCTCATGATACAGAATAGCCAAATTGCGCATAGCATCGGGATCACTTTTTTCCGCCGCCATCAAATAATGATGTTCAGCCTGTTCCAGCTTGCCCTGCTCATGATACAGAATAGCCAAGTTGTACATAGCATCGGGATCTCCTTTTTCAGCTGCCATTAGGTAATAATGTTCAGCCCGTTCCAACTTACCTTGTTGCTCATAGAGCAAAGCTGTCTTAAACATAGCATCCGGGTAACCCTTATCCGCCAACGGCTGGATATATTTGAAAGCACCCTTCAAGTCCCCTCGCGCATAAGCCTCATCAGCTTTGCCAAATAAACTGTAATCAGATTCCGGCAAACTCTCCGACACCTGCGGCAGCAGCTCTCGGGTAGTATCCAACACACGCTGTTGCAGGTCAGGATCACGCAAGCTCTGCGCCAAGGCCTGGCTCCATAATAACGCATGCCGAGGCTCCAGCTTGCCTTCCTGCAACATGCCCAAATGACGCTCAGCGCGTCCAGCCAATTCCTGTTCGTCGCACCAGATTTCCAAAAAACGCACCAGCCAAGTGGCGCGTCGACGGTCGTTTTTACGGCCCAAGCGCATCAAACACCAAATATTGAAAAAACGCTCTTCCAGTTGGTACAGGTGATTTTTGGTGGAGGTGGGAATGCGCCGGACGACGAAGTTTCTTTCCAGCTGGGTTAGCTGGGCCGACACCTGCTTGCTGGGCAATCGTGTTTTCTGGGCGATTTCCTTGGTAGACATAGCATCCCAACCCAAGGCGATAGCGGTAACTATGGCTTGTTGTTGGGTGGGTAAGTCATCCAAGCGATGTTTGTATAGCGGAGTGACACGATCCAGCAGCATGTCCATGTCGTGCAGGGCGCTGCCGTGGTCGTCCAGAAAAATCTCGAACAACAATATCAAGGTGCGCGGCACACCGGCGGTGAGGCGGCGCAAGGCTTCCACCTTGCCGGGTCGGGTACGCAAAATTTCTTCCATCTTCTTGGTCTGTTCTTCATCGCCCAAGCCCAGCAACAATTCGCGGGTTTCTTCTGCATTGAGGCCGTCCAGACTCTTCATGGTGAAGAATTGGAAAAAAGGTTTGCCATGGTCGTAGTGCTGTTCCAGCGTTATGGCCGAAGCGCCGACAATGAGAATACGACGACTGGTTGTCAGAATTTCCCGCAGGCGCTGTTGATCTCGAATACCGAACTTGCCCAGCATTTCCCCCAAATTGTCGATTAGCAGCAGCAGGGTTTTATCAGTTTTTTCCAGCGCATCAGCCAAAATGGAAAAACAGTCCTTTTCGTAATGCGGCGACTGATAAGCTTCCTCGTATTGATCCGGTAACCCTTCAAATTCGTGTCGTTCGGCGAGATGCTCCGCCGCCAGTTCCCATAAGCAACAGAGAGTGGTCACCGAATACTCCTCCTCGCGAAATAAAATGGGAATAAGCCACGGCGACAATTCGGCATCGTCACGCACACAGATGGATAATTTCCGCAGCAAGGTGGTTTTACCCTGCCCGCGCAGCCCCTGAATAATGGTGTGTTTAAAAGGCTGTCCGGGAGCGGCTAGTCGGATTTGTTCCAACAACGCTTTCAAGGTATCGCGACGCACCACAAAGCGCTCCACAAACTGGTCTTCCGGCATTTCCTGGGGGTTATAAACAGATGCGATTTTCATGGGTATGTCCTTTTAGTTAGCGATTTCTTTCCACCACCAAGCGCGCAGCACTGGGGAAATAAAGCGAAAATGGTTTTGATCATCACGGGCCAAATAGCCGTCGTGCTGCAAAATGTTCATTAAACGGGACAGTTCGTCCATGACATCATGTTGCACGGCTAGATTGCAGGCTTCGCCATAATCAATGCCCTCGCGCTGTGGATCGGCGGCTAGGCTGAGTAGGGTTTTGCAGAAGCGGTATTCAGGTCGCGCCAAGGCTTGAGGTTTCAGTCGCCCATGCCAATGTTCGAAGTTCTGGCGGTGACTCAGCATAGCTTCGAAGGCTTCATCAATGTGACTTTCTTGCAGTGGAGAAGCATGGAGTTCATCCACCAACAAGCTGATATAGAATGGAGCCAACCAAGCAATGCGGTTCAATAGGGCTTCCACCCATTCGTCGTTGGCTTGCAGGTTTTTTTTCTCAAGCAACCGGGCGGTATAACCTAACGCTTCATCAATCCGAAACGGGCGCATTTTGACTTCGCGTAGGTCGTTGATGTGCTTGGTATAGCCCATACCTTCCACCACGTTCTGTAAACCGATGGAGCCAGCATAAAGGAACTGAATTTTGCCTTGGTAGCGCGGTTCTTGACGTAACTCGCGTTGAGTTGTTAGCAATTTTCGCACTTGCTGTGTACCTTCGTTTTCGCGGATATTTTCCAGAACCTGGGGAAACTCGTCCAGCATCAATACAATGGGACGGCCCGGCTCCAAGCTTTCCAGCAAACGGCAAAACTCGGCGTGATAGTCCAGAGACTTGGCATCTCCAAAACGGACGCTTTTGCCCAACTCTTGTATGTTGATGCTTTTAAACCTGCTCGTGATGCTCCAGCCTAAAGCATCCCAACGATTCAGAAAACTCTGATCAAGCAAATGAGAAATTAGTTTGCGGTAAAACTCATCTACCGTGTCCAACGACTCGACGATCAGATAGGTGGGCAAGAATGCGGCAGGGGCATTAGCCTCTAGATGTTGCATCAACTGGGTTTTACCAATACGTCGATGGCCGCTAAGAATAACGTGTTCGCCGTTCGTCAACTGGTTTGTAAGGTTTTCGATGACATCGTGTAAAGGTTGATATTGAGGCATGACTATCTCCAGACAATAAAGTTATTGCCAGTATATTTAGCAATAACTTTATTGTCAAATGCAATAGCAATAAACTTATTGTTCTCTCGCCCTAATATATGCGGAAAGGCTCCAGGCCTTAATCAATGGGGGTCAGTATGGTTGATTTTAGAAAAACGCGAGGGGCAATAATTGCACTGCGCGGGCTGCTGCCGGTTTGTTTACCGCCGCTAAAAACTCATAAAGCCGCGCTAGATCGTCCAGCGCTTTGCTAGTCCATTTCAACCGCATCAGCGCGGAATCGGTAGCGGCTTGTCGGTATCGAGACTATTGGCCCAAGCTTGTACGGCTTGGTGGTCGATGACGTGTCCTGTATCAACGTCTGCCAGCGCTTCCAACGTTAGACGCCTGCGCTCTTCTTCTTGTCCGAGCCAATCCGCCAACGCCTGTTTGACAATCCAACCGCGTGAGCGATCCAAGCGAGCCGCTATTTGGTCAACTTTGTCGGCCAGTTCTTCCGGAACATGTGCGCTAATCACTTTGGTGTTCATGGTTCACTCCATTAAAATCGAATTTCATCATATAGAGTAAATTTGGTTATTTCAATGGCTTATCCAATATTGAATGAGGTCAATGCACATGGTCTATTGTGTATCGTTTATAAATTCCTTTGCCTCGTTCCCACGCGCTGCGCTCGTCGTTATACACAAATATCCCGAGACGCCGTCATCTTAGCAAGCGTGGAAGGCCTTCGCGTAGGGCGTGCCGTGCGCGCCTTGGGGAGCTCAGAGATCGGCAGGATTTAACTTTTGCCCAGTGGCCGTTGAACAGCTCAAGCCGCTGATTTCATGCGCGTTATAAGGCGCGCACGGCACGCCCTACGTCGGCTGTCCGGTACCACGCAGCCTCTTAACAGCGTTGTGTATAACGACGAGCGCAGAGCATGGGAACGAGGCAGTGAGCAAAGTTCTCTCCCTGTCCACCTGCGACACCCAATCAAATCCGCCTTAACAATCAAACCAATACTTGCTTCAATCCAAAGTAGCCTCTATGATTTTACTTTCACTCGATCGATAGCATCACACAAGGTTAGTATGATTTCAGCTAAATTATCCAGCAAATTCCAATTGGCAATACCCAAGGCTATTCGTGATCAGCTCGATCTGAAAGCGGGGCAACAGTTTACGCTGATCGCTAAAGGCGACATTATTGAGCTGGTTCCGGTTCGCTCTTTAACTGCCGCTAGGGGTAGCTTCAAAGGCAGCAACCCTAACGATTACAGGGATCATCAGGACAGAATCTAATGGCCGGTTTGGTCGATACCTGCGGCTGGATAGAATGGTTAACCGACGGTCAGTTAGCGGATGCCTTTGCGCCTTATCTGGCCGACCCGGCTGAATTGATTATTCCCACTACGCTACAATTTGAACTGTATAAATGGGCAAAACGGGAAAAAAGCGAGGTTGAAGCCTTGGAAGTTATCGCTTTAACCGAACAAGGGCAGGTCTTGCCGTTGACTACCCGGCTGTCTCTTTATGCGGCAGACTTGGCTTTGCAACATCGATTATCGTTTGCCGACGCAATTATTTATGCTTCCGCAAGACTGGTTGATGTGCCGCTGATAACGGCGGATGATCATTTTAAGGACTTACCGGAAGTCATTTATTTCTCAAAAAAACGGCTAACCGGTTAACGCCGATACAAAACATCAATAATAAATAGAAGATGCCTAATGAATAATCTACTGAAAAACTCCATCTGGGTACTGATTGCCGCGCTCGGTGCGGCAGCCGTCGGAGGTATCGCTTTAAACCGCGGCGAGAATATCAACACGCTGTGGTTTATAACCGCCGCTTTGTGCGTCTACGCGATTGCCTACCGCTTTTATGCGGCGTGGATTGCCGCCACGGTGCTGGCGGTTGACGAAACGCGGGCGACGCCGGCCGAGCGGCTCGATAACGGCCGCGATTTTTTGCCGACCAATAAATGGATCGTGTTCGGCCACCATTTTGCCGCGATTGCAGGACCGGGGCCGTTAGTGGGGCCGACGCTGGCCGCGCAGTTCGGCTATTTGCCGGGGACGCTGTGGATATTGTTCGGCGCGGTGCTGGGCGGTTGCGTACAGGACATGGTGACGCTGTTTTTGTCGACTCGGCGCGATGCAAAAAGCCTGGGGCAGATGGCGCGCGACGAGCTGGGCGCATTGGGCGGCACGGCGGCGCTGATCGGCACCTTTGCGATTATGATTATCCTGATTGCGGTGCTGGGGCTGGTGGTGGTCAACGCGATGAAGCACAGCCCGTGGGCGACGGCTACGGTGTCGGCGACCATTCCGATTGCGATGATAGTGGGCCTGTATATGCGCAGTTTCCGTCCCGGCCAAGTGCTGGAGGCTTCTGCGCTTGGCGTGACTTTGTTGTTGCTGGCCGTGGTCGGCGGCGGCTGGATCGATCATAATCAAACCTTGCGCGTCTGGTTCGATCACGAAGGTTTGACATTGGCTTGGTGTGTGATGGCTTACGGTTTTGCGGCGGCGATTTTGCCGGTTTGGTTGTTGCTGGCGCCGCGCGATTATCTGTCGACTTACGTGAAGCTGGGAACGATCACTCTGCTGGCGGTGGCGATTATCATGTTGCAGCCGACCGTGAAGATGCCTGCGTTGACGCAGTTCATCGACGGCACCGGGCCTATTTTCGGCGGCAAGCTGTTCCCGTTCGTGTTTATTACCATCGCTTGCGGGGCGATTTCCGGTTTTCATTCGTTGATCGCTTCCGGCACCACGCCGAAGTTGCTCAGTAACGAGCGCGATATAGCCATGATCGGCTACGGCGGCATGCTGTTGGAGTCTTTTGTCGCGATCATGGCGATGATGGCCGCGACCGTGCTCGATCCCGGCGTGTTTTTTGCGATCAACAGCCCGGCGGGCGTGGTCGGCAAAGAGGCTGTCGATGCGGTTGCCAAAATTTCCTCGTGGGGTTTTCCGGTTACGGTGGAACAGATGCAACTGCTGGCCAGTCAAATGGGCGAGGCGACGCTGTTTGCCAGAACCGGCGGCGCGCCATCTTTAGCCGTGGGCATGGCGAGCATTTTCGGCAGCGCGTTCGGCGAGAGCATGCTGGCTTTGTGGTATCACTTTGCGATCATGTTCGAGGCTATTTTCATCCTGACTACGCTGGATGCGGGAACCCGCGTCGGCCGTTTCATGTTGCAGGATATGCTGGGCAATATCTGGCCTAAAATGGGCGAAACCTCGTGGACGCCGTCGGTCGTGTTGACCAGTGCATTGGTGGTGGCCGGATGGGGCTATTTTCTGTATATCGGCGTGATCGACCCGAACGGCGGGGTCAATATTTTGTGGCCGTTGTTCGGCATCGCCAATCAAATGCTGGCGGCGATTGCGTTGTGCGTTGCGACCGGTATTTTGGTTAAATCAGGCAAGCTCAAATATGCCTGGGTGACGGGCTTGCCGCTGACATGGCTGGTGACGATCACCAGTACCGCGGCCTGGGAGAAAATCGTCAGCGACAATATCCGCATCGGTTTCTTTTCGGCCGCTAATGATCTGGCCGACAAATTGGCGGAAGGCGCGTTGCCGCCGGACAAAGCCGCTGTTGCGCCGCAGTTGATCTTCAACCTGCATCTGGATGGCTGGGTAACCTTATTTTTCGTGGCTTTGTTGTGGTTGATCGTGTTCGATATGCTGCGTGTTTGCAGTCGTTATCTGGCCGGAAAATCGGTGCTGCCGCTGGCCGAATCGCCGCATAGCCCGAGCCGTTTGGTTGAAGACTGGGTGAGGGATTGATGCTAAGCAAACTTAAAATCTTTTGGCGCGTCGTGCGTCGTCTGTCCGGGGACGACGCCTATGAACGCTATTTGCAGCACCATGCGGAGCATCATCAAACCGATACGCCGTTAAGCAAAGCCGCTTTTTTCAAACAGTGGCAGGATGAAAAGTGGAATGGGATTAAGCGGTGTTGTTAGCTGGGTAAAGGTTTTTATTCACCACGAAGACACGAAGAGCACGAAGAAAAAACCCAGGTTAGAGGCATTGCGTGGTTTTTGGGCTCGCTTTGGTTTTTTGATCAGGCATCACGAATATGTCGTGTTGCAGCTTTAACGATCAAAGCTTGCTTTGCGATTTCAAGCGTCGCATTTTGCGGCGCAAAGCAGAAGAACGAGCGTCGGCAAATAGCATCTTTATTTATTCACTACAAAGACAAGAAATTTTATTTCTTCGTGTCCTTCGTGCCTTCGTGGTGAAATCTTTAAAATTTTAACAAGGCACTTTAGTTTATGACCACTCACACCCAGCAACCCAATCGCCAGACACTCTATGTCGCTGTAGCGCTGTTCCTAGGCATTATCATTGGCGAACTGCTTAACCTGACGTTGTCTGGCACTGATCCCATGAAGCAAATCATCGGGATTTTCGCCGCGCTGACCGATATTTTCCTGCGCCTGGTCAAGATGATTATCGCGCCGCTGGTTTTTTCCACGCTGGTGGTGGGCATGGCTAAAATGGGCGATATTCACACCGTCGGACGGGTCGGTCTCAAAGCGATGCTGTGGTTTTTCTCGGCGTCGATTTTCAGTCTGTTGTTGGGCATGTTGCTGGTGAACGGTTTTGAACCGGGCAGTTCTTTGCACATGGCGTTGCCGGAGGCGGGAGCCAAGACCGGCTTGCCGGAGACGGCGCCGACACTGAGCAATTTTGTCTCGCATATGTTCCCGAAAAGTATTATCGAAGCCATGTCGGCCAACGAGATTTTGCAGATCGTGGTGTTCTCGATGTTCTTCGGCGTGGCCTGCGCCTCGCTGGGCGAACTCGCTCATCCGACCGTTAAGTTGCTCGATTCGCTGACGCACATCATGCTGAAAGTCACCGGTTACGTGATGCACAGCGCCCCGGTTGCGGTGTTTGCAGCGGTGGCTTCGGTTATCGCGCAAAACGGCATCGGCGTGTTGCTGTCTTACGGTCAATTCATCGGCGAGTTTTATTTAGGATTGCTGCTGTTGTGTACTGCGCTGGCTTGCGTCGGCTTTTTGATTCTGGGACGCAAAATCCTGTCCCTGATTCGTCATATCCGTGAGCCGATGCTGCTGGCGTTCGGCACCGCCAGCAGCGAGAGCGCTTACCCGAAACTGTTGCAGCAACTGGAACGATTCGGTTGCGATGAGAAAGTCTGCGGGCTGGTGCTGCCCTTGGGTTATTCGTTCAATCTCGACGGCAGCATGATGTACATGACCTTTGCCGTGCTGTTCATCGCCCAGGCCTACGGCATCGATATGGCGTTGGGCGACCAACTGATCATGCTGTTGACGCTGCTGTTCACCAGCAAGGGCGTGGCCGGTGTGCCCAGAGCCTCGCTGATCGTCATTGCGGCTACGCTGTCGATGTTTCATATCCCTGAGGCCGGTTTGCTGTTGTTGTTGGCCGTCGATCAGGTTTTGGATATGGGGCGTAGCGCGACCAACGTGTTCGGCAACAGCATCGCCGCCGCCGTGGTAAGCCGTTGGGAAAAAGCCTTGCGATAGGTTTGGCAGGAGCAAGGGCGGGGCAACGGGCAAAGGAATATTTTTGGCTAATTAAAAAAAAGTAGTTAACATCAACCTAATATCAACTCTATAGTGTTAAAAATATGCCTCATCGAAGTTTTAAGACAAGTAAACCAAAATCCACAATTACCGTGCTTCCGGATTTGGGCGTGACTGAGCAGGACTTTATCGCCGATTTCAAGCGTTATTACAGCCACCGTCTGGGCAGGGATGAAAATTGTACCTCGCCGCATTATGCTTACGAGGCGTTGTCGATGGCTATCAGCGACCGGCTGATCGAACGCTGGAAGAAAACTTACAATACTTACAAAGATACGGATTGCAAGAGAGCCTATTACCTGTCGATGGAGTTTTTGATGGGGCGCACTTTAAGCAATGCCATGCTGAATCTGGGTATTACCGACGCGGTTGAGCAGGCCATGTACGACTTGGGACTGGAGATTGAAGAGCTGATTGAAAGCGAGCCGGATGCCGGTTTGGGCAATGGCGGCTTGGGTCGTTTGGCGGCCTGTTTTATCGATAGTTGCGCCACTTTGCAGTTGCCGGTGACCGGCTACGGATTGCGTTATGAATATGGGATGTTTTCGCAGGATATTGTTAACGGCGAGCAGGTCGAAAAACCGGATCATTGGCTGCGTAACGGCAATGTCTGGGAAATTGAGCGTCCCGAATATACGCACAGGATTAAGTTCGGCGGACATACCGAGTCGCATATCGACGAGTTCGGCAATAAAAGGACCAGTTGGGTAGACACCCAGGATATACTCGCGGTTCCTTACGATACGCCGATTCCGGGATACCGGAACGGCACGGTGAACACCCTGCGCTTATGGAAAGCCACGGCGACGGAAGAGTTCAATCTACAGGAGTTTAATGCCGGAGATTACGCTGAATCGGTTGCGGCAAAAAATACCGCTGAAAATATCACCATGGTGCTGTATCCGAATGACGCCAACGAAAACGGTAAGGCATTGCGTCTGCGCCAGCAATATCTGCTGGCTTCCGCCAGTTTGCAGGATGTGATCGGCACTTGGGTCGGCCGTCACGGTAATGATTTTTCCGAGTTTGCGGCGAAGAATACCTTCCAGTTAAACGACACGCATCCGAGCATAGCGGTTGCGGAACTCATGCGCTTATTGATGGATGTCCATGGTTTGGTTTGGGATGAGGCCTGGGCGATTACCCGCAAAACCATGGCTTATACCAATCATACTTTGTTGCCGGAGGCTCTGGAGCGCTGGTCGGTTAATCTATTCAAGCAGTTGTTGCCAAGGCTGATGGAGATCATCTTCGATATTAATGCCCATTTCATGGCTGAAGTCTCTGCGCATTGGCCGGGCGATATAGGCCGGTTAACCCGTATGTCTATTATTGAGGAAGGCCATGAGCAACATGTCAGGATGGCCTATCTGGCGATAGTCGGCAGTTATTCGGTTAACGGCGTTGCCGCGTTGCATTCAAAATTATTACAGCAAGGCTTATTTCGTGATTTTTACGAATTCTGGCCGGGTAAATTCAATAATAAAACCAATGGCGTTACTCCCCGGCGTTGGCTGGCGGCCTGTAATCCGGCGTTAGCCGAACTGATCACCGCAACCATAGGCAATGGCTGGTTGACGGACTTGTCGCTGTTAAAAAAGCTTGCGCCTTTTGCCGAAGATAAGAAATTCCGCAAACGCTGGCATGAAATCAAGCAAGACGCAAAGCAGAAGCTGATCGATTATAAGAAGCTTGAACATGATGTGGATTTTAATGTTGAGGCGATTTTTGATGTGCAGGTCAAACGTGTTCATGAATACAAGCGGCAGCTGCTGAATGTGCTGCATGTGATTCATCTGTACGACCGCATTAAGCGCGGCGATACCGCGAACTGGACGGATCGTTGCGTATTGATCGGCGGGAAAGCGGCGCCGGGTTATTACATGGCGAAAAAAATTATCAAGCTGATCAATAATGTTTCTAGCGTCGTTAATTCCGATCCCGATGTGGGTAGGAAATTAAAATTGGTTTTTTTGCCTAATTACCGGGTTTCCGCGATGGAAAAAATTTGTCCGGGCGCCGATCTTTCCGAGCAGATTTCAACCGCCGGTAAGGAAGCGTCAGGCACCGGAAATATGAAGTTTATGATGAACGGCGCGTTGACGATCGGTACGCTGGACGGGGCCAATATCGAGATTCGTGAAGAAGTCGGCGATCAGAATTTCTTCCTGTTCGGCCTGACTGAAGAGCAGGTCGAGGAAATGAGCCGTCACTATGATCCTGTTGCGATCATCAGCCAGGACGAAGATTTGCATAGGGTTATGGAGTTGCTTGAATGCGGGCATTTTAACCAGTTCGAGCCGGGCTTGTTTGACGATGTTTTAGCGTCGATAAAAAGCCCGCACGATCCCTGGATGACGGCGGCGGATTTTCGCAGCTTCATCGATGCGCAAAAACGCGTGGAAACGGCTTATCAGGATCAGGACAACTGGACCAAAATGAGCATTTTAAACTGCGCGGGCAGCGGCAAGTTTTCTACCGACAGGACCATCACCGACTACAACGATGAGATCTGGAAGTTGAAGCCGATCGGCATCAAGTTCTGAGCGTGTTTCATATCGTATTGTTTGAGCCGGAAATTCCCGCTAATACCGGGAATATCATCCGGCTCTGCGCCAATACCGGCATGCAGCTGCATTTGATCAAGCCTTTGGGGTTCGAATTGGATGACAAAAAATTGCGCCGGGCAGGCTTGGATTACCATGAATGGGTGGCGGTAAAAGAGCACGATTCATTGGCTGGTTTTGTCGACAGTATAAAGCCGGGGCGGATGTTTGCACTGACTACCAAAGGCGCGAAAATTTACAGCGAGGTGAGTTTTCAGCCCGAGGATGCTTTTTTGTTCGGCCCCGAGACGCGCGGATTGCCTGTAACGGTGTTGGCGGAATTGGGTTCAGAGCGGTGTTTGTATTTGCCGATGCAGGCGGAAAGCCGGAGTTTGAACTTATCCAATACCGTTTCTATCGTCTTGTACGAGGCTTGGCGGCAGATGGATTTTGCGGGTGCGGCTATAAAACAGATATAAAAAAATTATCGCCACGAACGACTGCATGGATGCAGGAAGTAGAGCAACGCATGGAGCAGTTGCCGAGCCCCCGAAGGACGCGAAGTTTTATTTCTTCGGGTCTTTGTGGCGAATAAAAGCTTTTAATCGCTCATTACCATGAAGCATCGCTAAGACTCAGCTTTTTGCTCCCGAGCCAGCAGGTTTTGCACTGCCGCCAGCGGGGCCAAGCCTTCATATAACACTTTGTAGGTTTGCTCGGTTATCGGCATGTCGATGCCGTATTTCTGAGCGAGCAAAAAGGTTTCTTTTGCCGCTGAAATGCCTTCAATTTCCTGGCCGATTTCCTTTATGGCGGTGCGGGGGTTTTTGCCTTGTCCCAAGGCTAAACCGAAACGCCGGTTTCTGGATTGGTTGTCGGTGCAGGTCAAAATAAGGTCGCCCAGTCCCGCCAGTCCCATAAAGGTTTCCTGTTTCCCGCCCAGTTTGACGCCCAGGCGAATGATTTCATTCAATCCTCGGGTAATCAACGCCGCCCGTGTGTTGGCACCAAAGCCCAGTCCGTCGGCGATGCCGGCGGCTATTGCCATGACGTTTTTTACTGCGCCGCCGACTTCAACGCCAATCAGATCCGAGTTGGTGTAAGTCCGAAAGCGCTCGCTATGGAGGATGTCGGCCAGAAAATTTGCAAAATTCGGCTGGGATGAGGCGATGGTAATGGCTGTCGGCAGGTCTGCCGCCACTTCTTTTGCAAAGCTGGGGCCGGACAGCAAGGCTGCCGGGGTTTGTTCGGAAAAGATTTCGGCCACGACCTCGTGTAACAGGGAGCCGTCATCAGGATTAAAGCCTTTGGTTGCCCAAGCTATTTGTACGTCATCGGAAACATAGGCTTTGAGTCTCAGCAGGGTGTCTTTAAATGCATGACTGGGTACGGAAACCAGTATCAGGTTGCAAAATCCTGCGACCTCGGCCAAGTCGGAAGTCACGGTGAGATTTTTAGGGAAAGGCAGGCCGGGCAGATAGCGTTTGTTCTCGCGGTCTTGAGCGAGTAACGCCATCTGTTCCCGGTTATGGCCCCATAACAGCGTCTGGCAGCCGTTTCTGGCGGCCAGAATTGCCAGGGCCGTTCCCCACGAGCCTGAACCCAGGACGGCTATTTTTCTATACATTGAGCAGCCCCTTCGACAAGCTCGGGACCGGTTAATTAATGGTATCGGAACCGGGAGCTTGTTGTGCTTGTAGCAGATGCTGCGAATATAAGGCGTCAAAATTGACCGGAGCTAATAACATCTGCGGAAAGCCGCCTTTGGTAACGAGGTCGGAAATGGCCTCTCTTGCGTAAGGAAACAGGATGTTGGGGCAGAAGCTGCCAACCATCGGTCCCATTTCTTCATTAGTAAAGCCGTCCAAAGAGAAAATACCCGCCTGATTGACTTCAACAAGATAGGCGGTTGCGTCGCCGTTTTTAACGGTGATGGTTACCGCTAGGGCGATTTCGTACATTGAGTTTTCTAAAGGCAAAACATGAGTGCCCAGATTAAAGTCAACTGTAGGCTCCCATTTTTCGATGAATACTTTGGGCGAGTTGGGCGTCTCAAAAGACATGTCTTTGGTATAAATTTTTTGGATGGAAAATTGTTTTTCTACTGCGTTGGTCTCTTCGGTCATGATCGATTTCTATAGGTAGGATTTAATGGGATGGCTGTTCTTTATTAAGCAACGATTTAGTTTTTGTGCTTGCCGGCCGATTTTGTCGGTAATTTGTAGTCGTTTTCCCACGCTTGCATGCCGCCGGTAATAACGAAAACCTGTTCGAAACCCGCTTTAGTCAATATTTTTCCGGCCGATGCCGAGCGGGTCCCGGTTTGGCAGGCAATAAGGACGGGTTTGTTTTTGTGTGTTTCCAGTTTTGGCAGGTGAGAGGGTAAGTTGCCCAACGGTGTACTGATTGCGTTTTCAATATGACCTTTAAGAAACTCTTCAGGTTCGCGTACGTCGATAACAAGGGTATCGCTATCGTTCATTTTGGCGACAGCCAGTAAAGGAGATACGGCGCTGAATTTTTTGAATGCGGTATCGAATAATTCTTGGATTAACAGATAAGTAACGACTGCCAGAGCGAGGCTTAAGATGTAATGATTTAAAATAAATTCTAGATAACGTTCCATGGATAGATTTGTAAAGTTAAGTGAAAAGATGAATTATTGATTAGAGCAGAAGACGTCGCGCATCATTTTAATGAGTAGCAGCATACGGGCGTCGTCAATAAAGTAATAAACACGGTTGGCCTGTTTTTTAGAGCCGAGAATGTTTTTATCTTTGAGAATTGCCAGATGTTGGGAAATATTGCTCTGGCTGGTGCCGACCTGGTCGACAATTTGTTGCACGCAAATCGAATCACTGCCCAGAACGCACAATATTTTTAAGCGCAATGGATGTGACATTGCCTTTAAGCAATGGGCCGCTTTGGCTATATCGGCATCATTTATGCTTGTGTGCTGGCCTTTAATTCCCATAGGTCTGCTTAATGTTTCTAGTCTATTGAATCTGATTAAAAAAGAACCCATGAAGAATTATTTATACACAACTGTTGTCAACGTGTATTAATATAATGGCTACTTGATTGCGTGGTTGGCATGTTGCCAAAATACAAAAAACCAGTGAATCTGGCAAAATAATACATCACTACGACCATTTTGGGTAATGAAGAATCAAATGGGGTACAAAGTGATTTATTTTGTATGGGCAGTAGTGATGCGGATTTTTTTAGTATCGGGAGATAAAGATAAAGATGTTTAATCGGCCAAAGCCTGTGGTATTGCTGATCCTTGATGGATTCGGTTACTCGTTGGACAAAGAATACAATGCCATTGCAATGGCTGACACACCTTGTTGGGACAAATTGCAGGAAGACTGTCCCATGACGCTGCTCAGTTGTTCCGGCGCTGTCGTAGGATTGCCGGGCGGACAGATGGGTAATTCTGAAGTTGGGCATGTTCATATCGGCACGGGCCGCTATGTTCCCCAGGATTTCTCCAAGGTCAATGACGCAATAACTGACGGCAGTTTTTATGCCAATCCGGTGCTTTGCCGGGCCGTGGACATTGCCAAAGAAAAAAATAAAGCCTTGCATATCATGGGATTGCTTTCGGCAGGCGGCGTACATAGTCATGAGGAGCAGATCGCTGCGATGGTCGAGTTAGCCGCTAAGCGAGGACTCGATAAAATTTACCTGCATGCCTTTTTGGATGGACGTGATGTGCCGCCCAAGAGTGCAATGACGTCCCTTGAATTGCTGGAGGCAAAATTTGCGGCGCTGGGCGTCGGGCGTATTGCCTCAATCGTAGGTCGTTTTTATGCGATGGATAGGGATAATCGCTGGGATCGGGTAAAACAGGGCTACGACCTGATTGCCAAAGGCGAGGGTGCGTTTAGTGCGGATTCTGCGCTACAGGGCCTGGAAGCGGCTTATGAACGGGGCGAAACCGATGAGTTTGTCTTGCCGACGGCTATTTTGGATACTGAGCATCGGGCAGTTGCGCTCGATCCCGACGACTCGGTGGTGTTCATGAATTTTCGCGCCGATCGTGCCCGCGAGATTTCCTTGGCATTAACCTCTACAACATTCGACGGTTTCGATAGAAACCGTGCGCCTCATACAGGCTATTACTGCACGTTAACGGAATACCAGCAGGATTTCGATTATGACGTGGCTTTTCCGCCGACCGATTTAAGAAATTGCCTGGGCGAGTATCTGTCTTCATTGGGTATGACTCAATTGCGGTTGGCGGAAACTGAAAAATATGCCCATGTCACGTTTTTTCTTAATGGCGGCCAAGATACGGCTTTCCCAGGAGAGGACCGGATCTTGGTGCCGTCGCCGAAGGTCAGAACCTATGATTTACAGCCGGAAATGAATGCGGCAGAGGTGACCGATCATTTGGTCGCGGCCATTACCGGGGGTAAATACGATGTCATCATATGTAATTATGCTAATTGCGATATGGTGGGACATACCGGCATAATGGATGCGGCAATTTTGGCTGTACAAGCGGTTGACGCTTCATTACAACGTGTAGTTGACGCCTTAAAGTCGGTGGGTGGGCAAATGTTGATAACCGCCGACCACGGCAATATTGAGCAAATGGTTGATAAAGGGACTGGGCAGCCTCACACCGCGCATACAACAAACCCTGTGCCTTTGGTTTATGTCGGTGGTGACAAGCCATTAGATGAAGGCGGTAGTTTGTCGGACTTGGCGCCAACGATGCTGGCAATGTTAGGGGTTCCGCAACCTGTTGAAATGACTGGTCGATCGCTTATCAAATTTGTTTAATCTGTGGATGAGAAAGAAGCTGGTTTTTTGTTTTTTACTGAGTGCGTTCGTTCATGAGGGTAGGGCGGAAATCCCGGAAAAAAACGAAGGGCTAGCTGAAGTTCAATCGGGTATTGAAGCGGCCGGTCAGAATATGCGGCGCATTCAGCTGAAAAAAAATACTTTAAACACGCAGTTGAGTGAAGTTGAGAAACTCTATGGAAGGACGGCCGCTTTATTAAAGACATTGCAGGGTCAGGTTGAACAAAAGCGCCAGAACCTGAATAAGATTCGACAGGAAAAACAGAGCCTTCAAGATGAGGTCGCTAAACAAAATAAAGAATTAGAGGGCCAAATAAAGGCCGCCTATGCAATGGGGCAAAAGGAGCAATTGAAGTTGCTGCTTAATCAGCAAGACCCCGCCTTAGCCAGTCGAATGCTGGTGTATTACGATTACCTTAATAAGGCCCGCCTGACCAAACTGGCCGGCATTTCGGAGTCTATACAGCACCTGGAGCGGCTCGGTAAGTTGCAACAGCAGGAAACCGAGCTTTTAGAGAAAAACCTTGAGCAAAAGAAATCAGAACAGATAGCGGTAGACGGCGTTAGAAAACGAAGATCTGAATTGCTGACGCAATTAAAGAGCGACTTTTCTTCAAATGAGCAACAAATAATTCATTTGAGAGAAAGTGAAAATAAGCTGAAGAATCTGGTATCTTCATTGCAAAGATCGACCAGCGATCTTACTTTTGAGATTGAACAAACAAAAAAGTTGCACAAGGCTGCTGAGGTCCTATCCGAACCTGGCAAAGACTTGCCGGATTCCAAGGATGATTTTTCTGAACTTAAGGGCGATTTTTCTGAACTTAAGGGGCAGCTGCCTTGGCCGGTCAAAGGTCGATTAACCAATAAGTTCGGCAGCGCCAGAGCCGAGAGTACTGAGAGCATTTGGGACGGCGTGCTGATTGACGCAAGCGAGGGAACGGAGATACATGCGATTACTAGCGGGAAGGTGGTGTATTCTGATTGGCTTCGCGGTTATGGCCTGTTGATTATTATTGATCATGGTAAAGGTTACATGACCCTTTATGCGTTTAATCAGAGTGTATATCGGCAAGTTGGTGAGTGGGTGGATGTTGGCGAAGTCATTGCTTCCGTTGGACAAAGCGGTGGCCGTAGTCATCCCGGGTTGTATTTTGGAATACGCAACAAAGGTAAGCCGGTTGATCCGCTTGAGTGGTGCCGGAAGTAATCGGGATCAGGCTAGGTAACTGTTTAATGGCCATGTTTTGGGAAATCGAGTGTTTGGAGTTTTAAGGTACATGTTAAAAAAGAAAAATATTTTCATTTTGTCGTTAGGGATCATGCTAGGTGTTTTTATGGGCATCTGCGGCAGTGTATTTGCCGAGCGCGATAATGCCGAACCTGTAGCGGATGCATCGGAAGCCTTGCCTTATGAGGACTTACGCACTTTTACGGAAATTTTTGGCCGAATTAAAAGGGATTATGTAGAACCTGTTTCCGACAAAAAATTATTGGAAGATGCTATTCGAGGCATGTTGACTGGGCTTGATCCTCATTCCGCTTATTTGGTTGCTGAGGAATATCAGGAATTAAAAGAAGGCACGACCGGGCAATTCGGTGGCTTGGGTATCGAGGTTACCATGGAGAACGGTTTTGTTAAGGTGGTTTCCCCTATAGACGATACCCCCGCCCAAAGAGCAGGTATTAAAACCGGGGATCTGATTGTCAGACTGGATGATCAGCCGGTAAAAGGCATGACCTTGGCCGATGCCGTCAAACTTATGCGTGGTGAACCGGGCAGCAAGATTTTGCTAACGGTTGTTCGTGAAGGGATGGAGGCTCCTTTAAAAATAAGCATAACCCGAGATGTTATAAAAGTTAAAAGCGTGAAAAACCGGATGTTGGAAAAAGGTTACGGCTATGTGCGCATCAGCAGTTTTCAATCGGGAACCGGTGAAAGCCTGAAAGAAGCATTAGCTGCGCTGAAAAAGGAAAATACAGGAAACCTGAAAGGCTTAGTGCTGGATTTACGGAATAATCCGGGCGGAGTATTGAATGCGGCAGTTGAAGTGAGTGATGCGTTTATCAAGAGCGGTCTGATTGTTTACACCGAAGGGCGTATTGAAAACTCGGAAATGCGCTTTAATGCCGCTCCCGATGATCTTATCGACGGTGCGCCGATGGTGGTGTTGATTAATGCCGGTTCCGCATCGGCCTCTGAAATTGTAGCCGGGGCTTTGCAGGATCAAAAACGCGCTGTGATTATGGGCGAGAAATCGTTCGGTAAAGGTTCGGTGCAAACTATATTGCCAACCAGCAATGGCGCGGCAGTTAAGTTGACGACGGCTAGGTACTACACGCCTTCGGGACGCTCTATCCAGGCTGAAGGTATAGAGCCGGATATTGCCTTGGCTCGCGTCAAGCTGGAGACTTTGGAAAAAACCGAGTTCAAGCCTGTCAAGGAAGCCGATTTGTCGCATCATTTGCAAAACGGCAAAGCGAAAGAGAGTAAGGAAGAGGCCCTGGAGAAAGAGAAGGATGCCTTGGAAAAAGATTATCCTTTGTATCAGGCGCTGACTTTACTGAAGGGTATCAGTATTATGAAAAAATAAGCGTTAGTTTATAGCGGCAATCAGAAACCCGGGTTTTGGCAAGCAGAGATGTTTGCCGGGATCCGGGTTTTTTATGTGTTGAATTTATCGAGGCAAGATCCCGATTTGGGTTTGTTTGTCTGAGACGTTGCTGTTAAATGAGCATTGAAGTACTAAGGCTAGCGGATTTTCGGGGCGGCTTTTTGCATCCAGGATTAAAAATTAATATGCACCTAAAAAATGTCTACTTTATGTTAGGCATTAGATACATTGGAATCAAATCAAGAAGAAATTATTGAATGCTTTTGTACGCGGAAGATTTGCTCTGATTTGGGAATGCCTTTAGACGGGCAGTGGTCTTTTAGCACGTAATGGGTAGAGCAAAGCGAAACTTGTCGCAAGAGTGGTGGGATAGGGGATGGGTTTCGGCTACCGCCTCTACCCATCCTACCTTGTCCTCGTATTAACGAATCGATTTTTGATAATTGACGCTAAAGTCATTCAGGCTAGAAAGCGCCACAGGCAGATCTTCGGTTTTCTCAAGACTAAACGCATTAACGCCGACGCGCGATAAATAATACACCTGATCTCGCATGAAATGGCCGGTCGCCCTGAGCTCGCCTTGATAGTTGTAGCGGCCTCTGAGCAGCCATGCATGGGAAAAAATGCGGCCATCGGCAAAGGCGGGGAAATCCAGCTCGATTAACGGGATGTCGTTTAAATCGGCGGCAATGTCTTCAACTGAATCGGCAGGTCCGATTCTGACGCCTATCTTTCCGTTGGACTTAAGCAATTGTTGCTTGTCTTGTTTCCAGCGGGCTAATGAAACGCTGATGTCGCCGTCTTTCAATTCGGCATCGTTGGCAACAAAGCTCCAGCTGTCGTCAACAATCTGTTTGTCTTTAATTATTTGCATAGACTTGCTCTTTGAAGGGGTTAATGCCAACGCGTTTTACCATGTCCAGGAATGATTCATCATCCAGGCGTTGCTTGATATAAACATCAAGAATGGTGGTGACTGCATGAGTAACTTGGTCTTTGGCAACGGCAGGTCCTAGGCGTTCGCCGATAGCCGCCTCGTTTTCCGAGGAACCGCCCAATGTCAATTGATACCATTCAGCGCCTTTTTTATCGACGCCCAGTATGCCGATATGGCCTACGCTTTGGTGCGCGCAGCCGTTCATGCATCCGGACATGTTGATTTTTACATCGCCTATGTCATGGAGGTAGTCTAAATCATCGAGAGCGTCGTTGATTTCTTTAGCGACGCTAATCGAGCTGGCATTGGCGAGTGAACAAAAGTCGAGGCCGGGGCAGCAAATCATATCGGTCGCGGTGCCGATATTTGGCGTAGCCAGTTTCAGCGCATCGAGTTGTTGCCACAGCGGGAATAGATCTGCCTGCTTTACGTCGGCAAGAATCAAATTCTGTCTGTGCGTGCTTCTGATTTCACCAAAACTGTATTGGTCGGCCATGTCGGCGACGGCGTCAAGTTGCGTATCGGTCATGTCGCCGGGAGGTGAGTCCGGCGCTTTTAATGATATGAATGCAGCACGATAACCGGCTATTTTGTGATCGGCAGTGTTGTATTTAACCCAGGTGGCAAAGGCGCTGTTTTCGAGTTGATGCAGCGCAAAGCTCGTATCCTGTGCGGCATTTGTTTGGTAGGCAGGTGGCGCAAACTGGGCTTTGACTGCCTCTATACGGTCGAGGGGCAGCTCCAGGTCATCCTTGATTAGCAGCCATTCTTTTTCGACCAGTTCGGAAAACTTTTCCATGCCGGATTCTTTGACCAGGATTTTAATGCGCGCTTTGTATTTGTTATCGCGGCGTCCGAATAGGTTGTAAATTCGCAGTATGGCTTCCAGATAAGACAACAGGTGTTTTTTGTCTAAAAAGGGTTTGATGACTTGACCTATGATGGGGGTGCGACCTAAGCCGCCGCCGACCAGCACTCTAAAGCCGATTTCACCGGCGTCATTGTTAACCAGATGCAGGCCGATGTCATGAAATTGAGTGGCTGCACGATCAAGCTTTGCGCCGCTGACAGCAATCTTGAACTTACGCGGCAAGTAGGCGAATTCTGGATGCAGGGTGGTCCATTGCCGGATAATCTCGCAATAAGGGCGGGGATCTTCAATTTCATCGATACAAACACCGGCTAAGTGATCCGATGAAGTATTTCTAAGGCAATTGCCGCTGGTTTGAATGGCATGCATTTGGACGCTGGCTAATTCCTCGAGAATATCGGGAATTTTTTCCAATTGAGGCCAGTTAAACTGGATGTTTTGCCGGGTCGTGAAGTGGCAGTAGTTTTTATCGTAGGTCCGGGCAATATGAGCTAGCTTTCGGATTTGTTTGGCGTTGAGCAGGCCATAGGGACCGGCTATCCGTAACATCGGGGCGTGAGTTTGAATGTAGACGCCATTCATTAAGCGCAATGCGCGAAATTGGTCGTCTGAGATATGGCCTTTTAAAAAGCTTTCAGTTTGCCGTCTAAATTGGGCTACCCGTTGTTCAATGAGTGTTTGGTCGATGTCGTTATACTGATACATAAATGAGCGCTTAGTGCCTGTCCAGGCGAGTAATTACGACTAATAATCATATACTGTAGGTCATAAAATGACAAAGGTTATTGTATGGTGCTAATATTGACCGCTAAATTTTTGGTGTTTCCGGTTAATTTTTTTTGAATAAAAGCGAGGGGGTTATTTTGGTGCGGTCATTGTTTGTCTTGTTGTCTCTATTGCTGTTGCCTGAAATGGCGATGGCGGGTGGTTTTGAAAGTCTTGGTTTGACGGGAACAGAGCGGGGTATTTATACGGTTCTGATTTTTATCATTGCTTATGGCTTTGTCATGGCAGAGGAATTTACTCATTTGAGTAAGTCTAAGCCGGTTATTTTGGCGGCGGGTATTATTTGGGCAAATGCGGCCGTTTTAGCGGCTCAAGCGGGTGTTTCTGCTGAGGATATGCATGAAGCTTTCGAATACAATTTGAAAGAATATGCGGAGTTGATGTTATTCCTGTTAGTTGCCATGACTTATATTAATTCCATGGCTGAGCGAAATGTGTTTGAAGCTTTACGCTCTTGGTTAGTAAGAAAACAGTTCGGCTATCGGAAGCTGTTTTTGATTACCGGTATTATTACGTTTTTCTTGTCCTCAGTAGCTGACAACTTGACGGCGGCTTTATTGGTCGGCGCGGTGGTGATGGCGGTAGGTTCGGATAATCCTAAATTTGTCAGCATCGGTTTTGTTAATTTGGTGATTGCGGCTAATGCGGGCGGTGCGTTCTGTCCTTTTGGCGATATTACAACCTTGATGGTTTGGCAGGCTGAGTATGCTGAGTTTTTTGATTTCTTCAAGTTGTTTATTCCATCGGCGGTAAATTACGGGGTGCCGGCAGCGGTGATGTATTTTGCTGTGCCTGATGAGCAACCTAAGGTCTCCGATGAAGCGGCTGTGCAATTAAAGCCAGGTGCGATACAGGTTTGTGTCATGTTCTTGTTGACTATCGTTACGGCGGTAAGTTTTAAGCAAGCGCTGCATTTGCCACCGTTTATGGGCATGATGGTCGGTCTTTCCGCGTTGATGCTTTACGGTTATCGCTTGAAAACAGTCTATCGCGTTGAAGGCGATGACGCGTTTGATATTTTCGATAAAGTGCGGCATGCCGAATGGGATACTTTGTTGTTTTTCTTTGGTGTGGTATTTGCCGTCGGCGGGTTAGGTTATATCGGCTATCTTGAGTTGTTGTCCGGCGCTATGTACGATGGCTTGGGTGCGACTACGGCAAATATTCTAGTGGGTGTGATTTCGGCGATTGTTGACAACATTCCTGTTATGTTTGCGGTGCTCAATATGAATCTGGATATGGATCTGTATCAGTGGTTATTGGTAACGTTAACTGCCGGTGTTGGTGGGTCGTTATTATCCGTTGGCTCTGCTGCCGGCGTGGCTTTAATGGGGCAGTCTGACCATAAATATACCTTTTTCAGTCATTTAAAGTGGACACCTGCAATTGCCGGCGGTTATGTGGCAAGTATCGTTGCTCATTATCTAATTAATGGCTGATGGCTCAAATATGCGCTGCACACCTCGTGCAGCGCTCGGCGACTGCTTCGGAACGATCATCATATCTATCTGTGCAGTCGCGTTTGTCAGGTAAGGCCAATGGCTAGCAGTAAAAGTTGGCGATTGGCCTTTTCAATTTACGTTCAGCCGCGAGTGCGCGGCATGATATTCCTTGGTTTTTCCGCCGGACTTCCTTTTTTATTGGTTTTTTCGACATTATCGGCCTGGTTGCGGGATGAGGGTGTGGAAAGATCGGTTATAGGTTTTTTTAGCTGGATCGGCGTTACCTATTCAATAAAGTTTTTTTGGGCTCCCGTCATCGACAGGTTGTCTCTGCCGTTGTTAACTAAATTTTTGGGTAAAAGACGCGCTTGGATGTTGCTTGCGCAGTTGGGGATTGTCGTCGGCCTGATTGGCATGGGGCTTTCGGATTCGCATCGCGAGTTGCAGCAGATTGCCTTCTTTGCTGTGTGGGTGGCATTTTGTTCAGCTACGCAAGATGTTGTGATTGATGCTTATCGTATTGAATCGGTAAATCCGGAGTATCAGGGCGCTATGGCGGCGACCTATGTGTTAGGGTATCGAATTGCTTTATTGGTAGCGGGTGCAGGGGCTTTTTATATCGCGGATTATGCCGGTTGGAAAGCGGCTTATTTTGTAATGGCGGCTGCCATGTCTGTGGGATTGGTGGCGACTCTTTGTCTTAAAGAGCCGGATCATGAGTCTTCTTGCGGGAGCGGCGAGAATGGTGCTGTAAAGCATCAGAAGATTTGGCGGCGGCTGTCGACAAGCTTTGTGGGTGCGGTGTTGAATCCCTTCGTGGAGTTTTTTGGGCGCAACGGCAGAGTCGGTTTGTTGATTTTAATGCTTATTGCAGTTTATAAAATGAGCGACATTACCATGGGGGTTATGGCGAACCCGTTTTATCTTGATTTGGGCTTTAGTAAAAAAGATATTGCTGATATTAGTAAAGTATTTGGCTTTTTTATGACTATTGCCGGTGCTGCAATGGGTGGGGTTCTGGTTGTTAAATATGGCATTATGCGTCCCTTGCTACTGGGTGCGATTATGGTAGCGTCTACCAATCTGCTGTTTGCTGTTTTGGCGGTTAGTGAACCTAATTTGTTACTGTTGTCAGGTGTTATAAGCGCGGATAATTTAAGCGGCGGCATAGCGACATCGGTTTTTATCGCTTATCTTTCCAGTTTAACCAATACTGCGTACACTGCCACGCAATATGCGTTGTTCAGTTCGCTGATGACTTTGCCTGCTCAGCTATTAGGGGGGTTTTCCGGGGTAGTTGTCGATAGTTATGGCTACACTGTTTTTTTTATTTATGCATCAGCGGTGGGTTTGCCGGCAATCGTGCTGGTGCTTTTATTGATGCGCTATCAAGGCCGGTCTAAGGTGTATAGCTCTGATCTGTAAGGAGTAGGGGGGGCAAAAGGGAATCTTTGATAGATGGATGCTGCCGTTACTTTAGATTCTGTTAACGTTTCATCTAAGCCATAAAAGCACCGAAGAAAATGACAGCATCCCCATGTAATTAATAGTCTTTTTCTCATAACGAGTAGCCATTCTGCGGTAGTGCTTGAGCTTACCGAACATGCATTCAGCTGCTTGTTAGTATGAATTTAATCGGCATGCCCAAGCCTTCGCAGAGGGTCATTATCGGCGCTGCTGTTTGCTGTTCCGGCCGCGCTAAGCATATGCTCTAATTACCGATCCATCCATTGAAATATCTTGTAAATCAGACATTTCAGAGAAATGATCAAAGAGTTTTTCCCATGTGCCATTAGCACGCCAGCGTGAAAAACACTTGAATATACTATTCCACTTACCCAGTGTTGCCGGCAAAAACCGCCACTGTGCTCCTGAACGTAATATCCACTAACAATCCACAAACAGACGCTAATAAATTGACAATTTCCGGGCCTGCAACGATGCGCCGGAAGGGTGCTCACACTGGACCTTGCTGCCATTGTCGGACCAAGTGGTGGGGTTGGGCTATGCCGCCTCGTGCAGCTATGAACTGATCCGCCGGCTTTTAAAAAACACTCTAAAACCCTGGCAGAAGCAGGAGTGGTGTATTCCGGGCGCCAGTGCGGAGTTCGTAGCGGCGATGGAACGTGTTCGATTTGATGATGATCTGCGAGCCCAAACAGGGATTTCGCCACGTGGGGATTACTGACAGGCGCGCCAAAATTGACTTCGCCCACAGTAGAAGCACATTACCGAACTCTATCCTGAGGCGTCAGTCATTCGTGTTGTGCTGGACAATCTCAACACCCATAAAATGGCGTCCTTGTCTGAGGCTTTTCCCGCCGAGCAAGCGCGTAACTTGGCACGAAGGTTGGAGTTCCACCTTGCCACCTATCAGTTTTTCATAACCTCACAAAATGTCGGCAAGGGCAGGTCATTTTGCAGGCATCGCATGAGGCTGCGCAATCCGAGCTTAAACAAAGAAACTAAACTGCGGTAGAGTTTTTTAACACTCCCAATGTTCAGCGTTGGTCTGCTCTTGCGTTTTTTTCAAGTGGCGTGGGATGATTCAGTAGCTCAGTACGCCCCACACAAACA
>Ga0208510_100131_pt1 | contig 41555 bp, 29 predicted proteins | sample LakWasMet33_HOW6_2_FD_183875 | JGI IMG/M metagenome (GOLD analysis project Ga0208510, IMG submission 183875) | Freshwater sediment methanotrophic microbial communities from Lake Washington under simulated oxygen tension - Sediment Metagenome... | ecosystem: Environmental > Aquatic > Freshwater >...
GGCGGAATATGCGGGGCCGGCGGCGCAGCTTGCTGGGGTATTGCGCCCGAGAATTGTCCCGATACCGGAACCTGATGGCCTTTGGCATACATGCATTGAATATAGGCCACATCATAGCGATCCTGAGTTGCATACATGGAGCTGCCGGCCGCACCCGTGCCGACCAGACTGCCGCCCACCAAGCCCGTGCCTGCCCCGATGGCGGCTCCGCGCCCTCCGCCGAGTGCCGCTCCGGCTGCCGCGCCTAAAGCCGTGCCGACTGCGGCGCTAGTGACGCCGCTATCCACCGCCGCTTGATTAGCGGTAGTGCCGCCAACCTGAAAATAAGCGTATTGCTGGCAGACAGCATCGTCGTTCCGAAACTGATCAAAAGATAGGCCGGTACCCGGCAGTACCATGACACTGGGACCGGTAGGCAAGCTGACGCAACCGCCGACCGCCAGTATAACCGTGGTCGAAAATACTATAGAAAAACGCGACATATTCGGACTCCTTAACGAGGTGAGGGCGGAATCGGCTCGACTTGCTGCCAACCTCTTGGGCATGCTTTGATATAAGGGTAATAGCCTTCGGGATTGTTGCAGTAATACCAGTAGCCGGACGGATATTGTTGGGCAGCGGGAGGCGATTGCTGGATGTAAACTGGGGGTGTTGCCGGCACGGTGATCACGGTCGGCGGATAATAATAAGGGTAATAAAAAGGATCGCGGTAATAAGGATAAGGGTAAAGCGGTGCGCCGAAATAAAAGCCAAAACTGGAATGGCCGTGGTGGCCTCCACCACGCGCCCAACCGACCCCACTATACAAGCTGCAAATCATCAGTAGTATTGTTGGTAGCCTCGTGTGTGTTTTCATTATTTACTCCTTTCAAAACAGTAGCCGCTTAACAGAGTCTGCGGATAGAAGCGCCTTATGAATTTAAGTTTTTACCTGTCGATCGATCGGTGTAAACATACCGATTTAGTGAAAGTCGCCAACTCATCGGAGTGTAGTGACGTGGCGAGTTTTGTTTTACTCCATCTTGTTCGTTGTCGTCAAATTTGCTTGTTGTTTTCTACGTGGAGCGAAAGCCTTCCGTGAAACTGAAATCGCCCCGAGTCGCTAATCAGCGAGTACTATGCATCAGCGTACAGTCATTGATAGAATCGTAAGCTATCTGATCCGTCATTTATAATATTTCAATGCACTACGCTTTTTTAAGGCTACGCTGGAGATTAAATGATTCGATATAGGACCGATACACTCTGGGGTGCGATGCTTTACTATCACCATTGCGCGTCCTCTCTAAAGTTCGTCCGACCATGAAAGTGCGTATTTTGCTCGCAAGCTGCTTGCTGTCATGTTCATTTGCCGCTGCTTCGGGGCAGGACGGAATGTTGGACGATCCTTTCTCCACGACTCGGCAAGTGAGCCAAAGCCCCGGAAAAAGCCACTTGGCGCTTGAAGATCCCTGTCGCCTGAACAAAGATACCGGTCATGCCTGGACGATGGTGGATGTAATCGACCAAGCGCTTTGCAGCAATCCGCAAACCCGTCAAGCCTGGGCCAATGCCCGCTTTCAGGCGGGACAGGTCGGGATCGCTAAATCGGCCTATTTACCGACCGTCACGCTGAACACCTCGGTTTCGCGCAGCATGAATTCCGCCAGCAGCAGCTTGCAGATAACCACTATCAGCAGCGGCGGAGGCGCTTCTTCGCAGCCGATCAATCGTTTCACCCCGGTCGTCAGCCTGAATTATCTGCTTTATAACTTCGGTGGGCGCGAAGCGCAGCTTGAAAGCGCCCAAAAAACTCTGGAAGCTTCGAATTGGACTCATGATGCAACGCTGCAAACCGTGATGTTTGCAGCGATTCAGGCCTATTATCAGGTTTTTGCGACGCAAGCTGCCGCAGAAGCCGCACTGGTCTCGGAGAAAGCCGGCAATGAAGCGTTGAACGCAGCTCAAAAACGCTATGAAGTCGGCGCGGCGGCTTTGGCCGATGCGCTACAGGCTAAGACAGCATTCGCCCAAGCCAAGCTCAATCGTCAAAAGACCGAGGGCGATGCGAGAGTTGCGGTCGGAAGCTTGGCCAATGCGCTGGGACTCGAAGCCGACTATCGCTTGAATATCGCTCCCCCGTTCTTGCCAAAGCCGGATGCCGAACAGGACACGCTGGTGCATGGTTTGATCGAAGAGGCCAAGACCCTGCGCCCCGATCTGGCCGCTGCAGAAGCCACGGTTAAAGCGGCCGAAGCGAATGTTAAAGCCGCCGAGGCCGGTCATCTGCCGAGCATTTCCTTAATCGGGAATTACGGCTACAACCACACCAGCTTGCCTAGCGATACGCAGAGCTGGACGATTGGTATGCAAGTCAGTTTTCCGTTGTTCACCGGCTTCAATACGACTTATCAAATCCGAAGCGCGGAGGAGCAGCTCGAAGTCAAGCGCGCCAATTACGATCAGCTCGAGCAATCGGTGAGCCTGGATGTCTGGCGAGCCTACCAGCTGTTAAATACCGCTCACGAGAGTTTCAAAAGCAGTGAAGATCTGGTGGCGAGCGCGTTTCAATCCGAAAGGGTGGCGATGGGGCGCTACAAAGCCGGGGCCGGTAATATTATCGATCTTTTGAATGCGCAATCCAGTCACGCCAATGCCAGACTGCAATTGATCCAGGCCCAATACACTTGGCTGACGCAAAAAGCCCAATTAGCCCAGGCATTGGGGCGATTGGATTTTTCTTCCATCCCGGCAAGGTAACACCTTATGGCACGTTTTCGGTATAAGCTAATCGCTGTTTTCAGCCTGATCGCAATTCCTGCGGGCATTTATGGCTTCAATGTCTGGCGCGCAGCGGAAGAAGTCCCGCATTACCGCACGGAAAAGATAGCCAAGGGCAATATCGTCAAGACGATCTCCGCCAACGGCACTTTGAATCCGGTGGTTTTGGTCAATGTCGGTACGCAGATTTCAGGCGTGGTCAACAAGCTCAATGTCGATTTTAATGACCGGGTGCATAGAGACCAAGTGCTGGCGGAAATCGATCCGTCATTGATTAACGCCCAGCTCGAACAAAGCCTAGCGAATCTTGCCAATGCACAGGCCTCGCTCAAACTCGCCCAAGCGAATGAGACAAGATCTAAAGAGCTGTATGCCCAGGATTATGTGGCCAGATCAGATCTCGATCAATCCGTCCAGGCACGGGAAGCCGCCAAGTCGCAAGTGGCTTCGGCCATCGGCCAGCTTAAACGCGATAAAGCCAACAAGGGCTATACCATCATCAGATCCCCGGTTTCCGGCGTCGTGGTATCGCGCAATGTCGACATAGGGCAAACCGTCGCCGCAAGCTTTCAAACACCGACCTTGTTCACTATCGCCCAGGACTTGCAACACATGCAGATCGACACCTCGGTTGCCGAAGCCGATGTCGGCGGCATTCGGGTCAATCAAACGGTGAACTTCACCGTGGATGCTTATCCCGATCGGGTCTTCCAGGGAAAAGTTTTCCGCATCAGGCTGGATTCCAAAGTGTTGCAGAATGTGGTCACCTATGATGTGGTGATTAGTGTGAATAACCCTGAAGAAATCCTGTTGCCGGGCATGACAGCCTTCGTCAGCATCGTCATTGACGAAAGAAACGACATCTTGAAACTGCCGTTGGCGGCGCTCAAGTTCCGTCCGGCCGGAGGGTTCGGCAAGCCCGGCAAGAATGTCTATCGTCCGGAGAATAATAAAGCCGTGGCGGTTCCCATACAGATCGGCATCGCCGATGGCAAGTATGCGGAAATAATAGGCGGAGACTTGAAAGAAGGCGATTTAGTGATTCTCGAAGACCAGAGCGAGCGCAAGTCTGAGGACAAGGGGCAGGGACAAAGCAGCTTCCGGGTCAGGGCATTTTGATGGAACGCCCTTTGATCAGCGTCAGCGGGCTGTCTAAATATTATTTGGAAAACATGCCGGTACTTAAGGATGTTAATTTCAACATCGAAAGCGGCGAGTTCGTCGCGATCATGGGGCATTCCGGTTCAGGAAAATCGACGCTGATGAATATACTCGGCTGTCTGGATACCGCAACAGACGGGCATTATTATCTGGAAGGCAGAGACACCGCCGCCTTAAACTCGGACGAATTGGCTTTATTGCGAAACCGTTTGATCGGGTTCGTTTTTCAAGGGTTCAACTTGTTGCCGAGAAGCTCGATTTTGGACAATATCGGATTGCCCTTGCTTTATGCCGGAAAAAGCAAGGCCGAGCGGCGCGAAAAAGCTTCGATCATGCTGGAGCGGGTCGGCTTGGCTCAATTCGGCGATCGCAGGCCGAATCAATTATCGGGCGGGCAACAGCAGCGCGTAGCCATCGCCAGGGCATTGGTCACCGACCCCAAACTGATTCTGGCGGACGAACCGACCGGCAACCTCGATACCCAAACCGGTGAGGACATCATGAAAATCTTTCAGACCTTGAATGAAGATCAGAACATCACGATCATCCTGGTCACCCACGAACCCGATATTGCAGCCCACGCCAAGCGCTTGATCCGGGTGGTCGATGGTCGAATTGCAACGGATCAGCCATCATGATTATCGGCTCATTATTGGGAGAAGGCTGGGAAGCGATGCGCGCCAATCGGTTGCGCACCTTGTTAACTATGTTGGGCATGGTTTTCGGGGTCGGGGCGGTGATCATGATGCTGGCGATCGGCCAGGGTGCGCAATTGATGGTCAACGAATCCATCGCCTCGATGGGCAGTAATCTCTTTATCGTACTGTCGGGCTCAACTTCGGCCGGAGGTTTACGGCAAGGCTCCGGCACTGTGCCGACGCTGACCTTGGCCGATGCACAAGCCATCGGCGAATTACCGGAAATCGCCGCAGTCGCGCCAAGCCTCCCCAACAACGCCCAACTTATTTACGCTTCGAACAACTGGAGCACCCAGGTGTCCGGAACCACACCCGCTTATCTCGATGTTCGGGAATGGCCGGTCATTTCGGGGGAGGCTTTCAGCGACAGCGATGTGCGCTCGGCAACGCGGGTGCTGCTGATGGGACAAACCGTGGCTCGTAATTTGTTCGGCGATGAGAACCCGGTCGGCAAAATGGTCAGGGTGAAAAACAGCCCTTTCCTGGTGCTGGGCATCTTGTCCTCGAAAGGCCAAAGCCTGGATGGAAGAGATCAGGACGATACCGTGTTTGTCCCTATTACCACCGCTCAGCGCCAACTGTTCGGCAATCAATTCCCCGGTATGGTTCGCTTCGTCATGGTCAAAGCCAAATCGGCCGAAGTCATGGACAAAGCCGAACGCGGCATGAACGAATTGCTCAAGGTTAGGCACAGGATTCATCCCGGGCAAGAAGATGATTTTTCGGTCCGCAACCTCACCGCAGTAGCGCAAGCCGCTGCCGGCACCACCAAGGCCATGTCGACGATGCTCGGCGCCATCGCATCGGTGTCGCTGCTGGTAGGCGGTATCGGCATCATGAATATCATGCTGGTTTCGGTCACCGAAAGAACCCGCGAAATCGGCATCCGCATGGCGATAGGCGCAAGAAGACGCGATATTTTGCTGCAATTTCTGTTTGAAGCCGTGATGATCTCGTTGGCCGGAAGCTTCATCGGCGTAGTGGTGGGCATCGCTTGCGCTTATTTCTTCAGCCGATTCAATGACGCGCTGGTCGTCGTAACGCTCAGTTCGGTATTGCTTGCGTTTGGCGTTGCCGTAGCCGTCGGCGTATTCTTCGGTTTTTACCCCGCGCGCAAAGCCGCCGACCTTAAGCCTATCGAAGCGCTCCGGTTTCAATAGTTCATGGCCAGTTCTCTCTCGCCCATCGCACCAGATCGACCATACCGTTCCCACCGGCCGCCACATTGTTCTGCTCCAGCGTGACTCCCAGAAACTCGGCGGTCTGCCCACCGCTTTCGACGCCGATCACATACGGGCCTTTCGGCCAGTCACCGAACAAAGGGCCGCCGGAATTTCCGTCGGTGGAGTCCCCGTGGTGTTCGATCTCCAATGCGTTGCCGTCCGAATCGTCGTCTTCGACCGAGATGCCGAATTGCCTGGTCGGGAACTCGCCATTGACTTTGGTACTCGTGAGGCCGGGGGGCCACAACGTCGCCGTCACGTTAATTTCACCCGGATAGCCCACCAAGGTCCATCGCGGGTCGTCTTCCCAATCGTCGTCGTAGGTCTTCGCGCCGAAAGTGCCCAGCCAGTCACCCAGTGCATCCTCCAACCGGATCACGGCAAGATCCCAGGCCTGTCTCTGTCCTGCGTTGTAGCCATGCACATGGGTCCCCCAACTCTCGACTCCTGCACCCATCACTGAATTTCCATTGAAGTAGCCGGGAACGAACTTGATCATTGCATCTCCCCGGCCCCATGGGATCAAATGTCCGGACGTGAGCACCGTACGCGCGCCCACCAGCGTTCCTGTTCCGGTGACCTTCCAGGCATCGCCGGATTCCGGCGTCTTCACGAACACCCTTCCCACGCAGTGCCAGGGATACCCCTCCGGCAGAAAGATTGCGCGGTCGTCGTTGTTAAACACGATGTGAGGCCGTACCAGCGCACCCGATTTCCTATGCAGCATGGCTCGCTCATCCACGAATCGAGCCATTTTCGGGTGGTAGATGTGCGGCTGCCACTCCGGACGGAACGCGTCGACACGCACTGTTTTCCGCGGTGCGACCTTCAGCGAGTCCGGCTCCACGCGCTTCATCTCTCTCACCGGAATCCCGCTGACGACGGGATAGTCCGTATCCAGCTGCCACGCGCCTTCCTCTCCTTCCACCCGGCTGAAGTGCTTGCGCGGGTCGAACCCCGCATGGCTTGAGGAAATCACCATCCTACGGCTGTAGAGCTGCTTCCGTATCTCGTCGGGCATTGCTCGCGACGCCGGGATGTTTTCCAGTCGCAGCATTTCCTCGGCCGTTATCGGCCCGGGCTTGCTTTGTCCTTTGGTCTGCTTGTTTGCCATAGATTCTTCCTCGTATCTTCAGTTTAGAATCAAAGAATCAATGGGGCCCCAGACTCAATTGATTACTACAGTGAGCACATCGGTCTATATATCGCCTAACTTGTTTCTTTCCGGCTCTCAATTTCCCATGGAAATAATTTAAAAACAATTTGTATAAATACTATTAGTATTATTACGCATTCATGGTTTTAAATTGAATTTGAAAGTTTTTTTGCAATTTTTATAAAATATAGCGGACCCTGGTATTAAGGCAGTGGCTTAATCTGTGTACTGTCATAAGAAACGAGAAATGATGGGCGATCGGGGGCATTATTTTCGTTTTGGGTATCCAGCAAGCAAGTGGCAAAAGTCACGTGACCGCTTATGCCTTCGACGCCTAAAGCGCCTATTTTTGGTGCTCTACCTCCTTGCATCCATACAAGTCGTCGCCACTTCGCTCACGCTCCGTTTCCATGATGAACAATGAATGAGATAGTAGTTTTCCAGTTAATTTCAATGCTGGCAGGTGGCAACTTTTGAACCCTCATTAAGATCACTCAGCAAAGCGGCAACGAAAGAAATTGACTTGCGCCCCTGCTATGGAACAATGAAATCAATTGATCGGTCTGTTTTTTTGATCCAATTTCCGGTTTTAAAGCTTACCGCCAAGAGACTGGAGATTCTCTCCAATAGGTTAGCCGCTATGACTCAAAAATCTCTAGCCGAATTACGAAAAGCCGTTAATCAGGCTTATTTAGCCGATGAGAAACGCCTCATCATTGAATTATCAGCGGCATTAGACAACTACGATCCGGCTGCAATAGGCGGTTGCGCCGAAACGCTGGTTACCGCAGTCAGGGAAAATCAACATCGGCAAACCGCGATTGAAGCGTTCCTGCAGGAATACCAGCTTAATTCACATGAAGGGGTTGTGTTAATGGGGATCGCCGAAGCCTTGCTGCGTATTCCCGACAGCCGCACGCAAGACCTGTTTTTACAGGAAAAGCTCACCCACGCAGACTGGCAAAGCCATTTACAGCATAGCGATTCCCCGCTGGTCAATTTAGCCACCAAAGCGCTGTTATTTGCCGGAGGCTTTGAAGCGCATCATGGGCCGCAAGTCTTCGAACAACTGCTGTCCCGGATGGGAGCGCCGGTAATACGCACCGCAATAAAGCAGGCCATGCAGCATCTGGCGTTGCAGTTTGTTTTTGCGGAGTCCATGCAGGATGCCGTTCAGCGTAGCGGGCAGGCCCCGGTGTTTCGCTATTCTTTCGATATGTTGGGGGAGGCGGCGTTGACGCAGGCCGATGCCGAGCATTATTTCCAGGCGTATCGTTCGGCCATTAATGCGTTGGCCGGGCGTGCCATCTCTGCCGACATTTACGCCAACCCGAGTATCTCGATTAAATTATCGGCGCTATGTCCCCGTTACGAGCCGTTGCAGCATGTCCGCGCGGTCAAAGAGTTGAGCGATAAATTGCTGGCGCTGGCGCTGGCAGCCCGCGCGGCCAATATTGCGATCACTGTCGATGCGGAAGAGTCCGAACGTCTGGACATGTCGCTGGATATTTTTGCCGCGGTTTTTAATCATCCCGATTTAGACGTTTGGCCGGGGTTGGGTTTGGCCGTGCAGGCCTATCAAAAAAGGGCGCTGCCGGTCATCCGTTGGCTGGCTAGGCTTGCCGAAAGCCAGCAGCGGAAGATTCCGTTGCGTCTGGTCAAAGGCGCTTACTGGGACAGCGAAATAAAACGGGCGCAGGAAAACGGGTTGAGCGATTACCCGGTGTTTACCCATAAGTCGGCGACCGACTTATCCTATCTGGCCTGCGCGCAGTTTATCCTGTCCGAACCGGAGGCATTTTATCCCCAGTTCGCCAGCCATAACGCGCATACCGTCGCGGCTATCCATCAATTCGGAAGGCAACATCCGGGCTATGAATTCCAGCGTTTACACGGCATGGGCGAGGCGCTTTACCGGGAAATCATCGAAGTTCAAAATTGGCGAATCCCTTGCCGCGTTTATGCGCCGGTCGGCGATTATCGTCAGTTGCTGCCTTATCTGGTCAGGCGCTTGCTGGAAAACGGTGCTAATACCTCTTTCATCAACCAGATCAGCCATCCGGATATTAGCATCAATGAACTGGTCAGCGATCCGGTAGCTGCGGTAAAGAACTCGGCCCATCAATCGCCAATCGTATTGCCCCGCAATTTATTCGGTGAGTGGCGGCTTAATTCCTCCGGGCTAAATTTGGCCGATCCTGAGCAGCTGGAGTCGGCGCGGCAAAGTCTGGATGCGTTGGCCGATAAGCACTGGACGGCAATGCCATTAATAAACGGCAGTCCTCGCTCCGGTAAGGAACGGCTTATCGTTAACCCTTACGATAACCGCTTGACGGTTGGCTCAGTCGTTTTCGCCGAACCGGCTGCTATTGACGAAGCGTTAAACGAAGCCTTCCAGGCATTCACCGACTGGCGGCTTTGCCCTGTTGCACAACGCGCCGGGTATTTGAAACAGGCCGCCGACCTCCTGGAATTGCATCGCCTTGAGCTGGTTTCCTTGTGCGTACGGGAAGGCGGCCGCACCCTTAAAGACGCGTTGGCTGAAGTCAGGGAGGCCGTCGATTTTTGCCGCTATTACGCCCAGTCCGCGCTGGACTTGTTCGGCGAACCTATCAGGCTGCCCGGACCTACCGGCGAGGAAAACCGGCTTTATCATTACGGCCGCGGCGTCTATGTGTGCATCAGTCCGTGGAATTTCCCGATCGCCATTTTTATCGGCCAGATAGCCGCGGCGCTTGCCGCCGGTAATACGGTCATCGCCAAACCGGCCAGTCAGACCGCATTAACCGCGATGCGCTGCATCCGGTTACTGCACCAGGCCGGCATACCCGAATCGGCGTTGCAGTTTTTGCCGGTCGGCGGCAGCGTGTTTGGACAGCATTTGCTTCCCGATCCGCGAGTTGCCGGTGTTGTCTTCACCGGTTCCACGTCCACGGCGCAGTTCATTAACCTGCAACTGGCCCAACATCATCAGGCTATTGTGCCGCTGATTGCCGAAACCGGCGGACAGAATGTGCTGATTGCCGACAGCTCGGCATTGCTTGAACAACTGGTGCAGGATGCCATGGTCTCGGCTTTCAACAGTGCCGGTCAGCGTTGTTCTGCGTTGCGGGTTTTATGCGTGCAGGAGGACATCGCCGATAAAACCATCGCGATGCTGATCGGCGCGATGCAGGAATTAACGATCGGCAATCCCGGCGTTTATCAAACCGACATCGGCCCGATCATCGACCATGCCGCACTAACGCCATTGACCGCACATCTGGAAGTCATGCAGGAACAGGCGCAGTTGCTATATCAACTGCCGTTGCCGGACGGTTTGGAGCAGGGCAGTTTTTTCCCGCCCAGCCTGATTGAACTACGGTCGTTATCGCAACTGACCCAGGAAGTATTCGGGCCGGTATTGCATGTTGTCCGCTACCGCGAATCGGAACTCGATCAGGTCATTACCGCGGTCAATGCGACTGGCTACGGCTTGACGCTGGGCATACACAGCCGAATCGATGCCGTCGTCAATGCCATCCGGCAGGGCGTAAAAGTCGGCAATATTTATGTCAACCGGAATATGATAGGCGCGGTGGTCGGCGTGCAACCGTTCGGCGGCACGGGGCTGTCCGGCACCGGTCCGAAAGCGGGCGGCCCTGATTATCTGCGTCGCTTCGTCATCGAACAGACTGTCACAACAAACACTGCCGCGATAGGCGGCAATGCCGGTTTGCTGGCTCAGGATTTACGTTAGGAATGAGCATGAAATAACGCGAACAACTCGCGGCGTAAGTTTGTAGCGGGAGTGCAAGCGTTGCTTGCGTTTGCAGGCGAAGCCTGCACTCCGGCTATTGGGAACTTGCTCATGCACGTTCCTAAATTAAGGCGCGCACGGTAAGCCCGACAGATGTCCCCAAGCAAGGGGAACAGCATCTTTTCGGACAACGATAAGAAAAATAAAATCCGTTGGATCCGAGTCCTACTTGCGAGCTTTTGCGGCTTTCGCAGACAATTAATTTAAGGACGCCCAGGACGGGTCGTTCGAGGCGGCGCAGGCATATCCGGAGGTGGGGGCGAATTCCATTCCTGCTGAGCGTCGTACATTAGTTCGCCCGGCACAGGAACCTGATGCCCCTTGCTGTACATGCATTGGATGTAGATGATGTCATAATTTTGTTGAGCTTCATCTTTGGAATCGGCCTCCTGTTGCGATGATGCAATTTGTGTATGGCTAAGTTGCCTGCATAGTAGGTCGTCATTATGGAACTGGTCGAAGTTTTTAGCGGCGCCCGGCAGTACCAAAACACTGGGACCGCTCGGCATTGTCGAGCAAGCGTTGAGTAAGAAAACAGACATCAGGATTATCAGGATCTGTAACATTTGGCATACCTCCGTTAAGGAACAACATTCCGCCAGACAGCCGAACACTCCCTGACATAGGGATAGTAGCCGGGAGGATCGGTGCAGTAATACCAATAGCCGGGCTGCTGCTCTATGGGTTGGGGTTCAATTCTCTGCCATCCTGCCGAACATTCTTGAACATAGGGATAGTAACCGGCAGGACTTGAGCAATAGTCCCAGCTATTCGGCCCGAATGATTGGATATTCAGCACAGTCCCTTGATCGATATAAGCGGGAGGACTGGAGGGTATTATGATAGACGGTGAGGAATAATAGGGTTCAAAGGAATAGTAAGGCCAGTAATAGAAGTTCGGCCGGGAATAGGGCGATTCTATAAAAAAACCAGCCCTGCCAGGGTCATGCCGGCGAGGTGCTCCAACATGACCTTTTCTGGACTCGCCGACATGGGCATCGCTAAAACGGTCGCCCCGGTCGCCGCTAAAACCGCTTCTATGCTCACCACCAAAACCGTCCCCGCGGCCGCCGCCGGAGCGGCCTTCGTGCCCACCGCCGTCACGGGCCATGGAGCCTTCGCTAGATAACAACGCAATAAGGATCATGAACAAAATTGATAATCTTCCGGGCATCATTGTCATGTCCTCATTTACCGAAATGGACTAAAGAGAGCTGGAGTCGACTTAACATGGCTGTTGTCCTGACTGGATGAGTTTGACGTATAAATCCGGCTTCAATGCCAACCACGTCCTCGCCAACCGCGGCCGCCCCAGCCATGGCCTCCCCTCCAACCATATCCTCCCCAGCCTCCGCCATAGAAGCGTGGCCTAAATCCATAATAGCCGTAACCTCCATAACCATATCCGCCGTAGGGGGCATAACTGTAAGAAATGCCGACATTGTCGTACGGCGTAGCATAAATGGCGCAACCATTCAGAATGCAGATGGTCCCGGCAAGGGCGATTGCTAACGTTAAGCGACGCATTGTTGGCTCTCCTCAGTCGGTTGGGTAACCTATTACTCGGAAATACAGTCGGGCTTGTTGCGTAGTGCTTATTTTTCAAGTGTCGACCACGGCTCAATCCGGGCAGAAAGATTCAACAAGCCCAAGTAGAATCCTGCTTTCGGCACCCTATACGCAGAACGGATCAATGAAAAATCGATTTCATAATTCCACAATAAAACGGCGTTATCAATACGTATGACTACGGGCTACGTGGTGAATAAAAAATTTCAATAGCTTGTTTATCTGCATCCTAATTAAGGATAGTGTCGGTAATAACTTCCCGAAACATAAACTCATCGTTCCCACGCTCTGCGTCACTGCCATTAAGTTAAGAAAAAAGCTCCCTCTCCTGCGCGCTAGTTCCCAAGCTCCTGCTTGGGAATTCAGTACGGGAAGCTCTAGCTTCCCGGCTCGCAAAGCTGGAGCTTTGCTCACTGGGTTCCCAAGCGGGAGCTTGGGAACCAGCATATCTCTTAACTTAATGGCAGTGATGCTCTGTGTGGGAATGTAGCCTGAACCGCTCTGAGGTTCGGAACGCTGGAGCGTCCCTGACCGCGTTACCACGCAGAGCACTCATCTTTATACACAAGTCTATCGAAGAGCGTCATTTCGATATGGACGCTGGAATGGCGGACTTGGATGTAGGCCGGAATAAGGCCATCCAAGCGCATAGCGCGAGGTGGCGTTTCCGGCGAGGTCGTGAGGAGTAGGCCGGAAACGCCAGTTCTCGCTGCCGCTCGAACCCGCTTATTCCGGCCTACTTCGAGATGTGTATAAAGATGAGCGCAGAGCATGGGAACCCTAAGCGGAAGTTATTATTGATGGAGTCCTAAGCATTTCTACGGATTGTACAAATGATCGGGCTTCTCTAACCTGTCTATCAAAGCCAAATCAGGCTGCAAGCGCCGTCCATAGCTTTAATCGATAAAATGAGGCTCCGATATGCAGAACTCCGAAGCTATTCTCGCCGCCAATCTGCTCCCATTGATCATCTATTTCGGAGCCATCGTCGCTATCACCGGCGTCATGCTCGGCGGTGCCTATCTGTTGGGACAAAGACACCACGCTAAAGCTGCCGACGAACCGTTTGAATCGGGTATTGTTGCTGCGGGCGATGTGCATATCCGTTTTTCCGTTCAATTTTATTTGCTCGCCATCTTTTTTGTTATTTTCGATATGGAAAGCGTATTCCTGTTTGCCTGGTCGGTGGCATTGCAAGAAGCGGGTTGGCCCGGTTTTATCGAAGCGCTAATTTTTATCAGTGTATTAATTGCGGCGTTGATTTACCTGTGGGCTGTAGGCGCTCTCGATTGGCGCACCCGCAGACAACGCAACAGCAGGCCATAGGAAAAATTATGCATTGGACTCTAACCAAAGCGGAGACAGATCCCGAACCACAATCCGGGCAGCAAACTTATGAAGAAGCGCTACGCCGAAATTTCCTGTTCGCCAAGCTTGAGGATATGGTCGCCTGGGGACAATCCAATTCCGTCTGGCCTTTCAACTTCGGCCTGTCTTGCTGCTACGTGGAGATGGCGACCGCCTTCACCAGCCGTCATGACATTGCCCGTTTCGGTTCTGAAGTGATCCGGGGCTCGCCGCGCCAAGCAGATTTGATCGTCATTTCGGGGACGGTGTTCCGAAAAATGGCCCCGGTGGTCAAGCGGCTCTACGATCAGCTGCTGGAACCGCGCTGGGTCATATCCATGGGTTCCTGCGCCAACTCCGGCGGTATGTATGACATTTACAGCGTCGTGCAGGGCGTGGACAAGTTTTTACCGGTGGATGTTTATGTGCCGGGCTGTCCGCCCAGGCCGGAAGCGTTGCTGCAAGGGTTGATGCTGTTGCAGGATGCGATAGGCAAGGAAAGACGCCCGTTAAGCTGGGTGGTCGGCGATCAAACGGTGATTAAAGCGCCCAAACCCAGTTACCGCGATTTGCTGACGGAAGAACGGATGCGTACGCGGCAGTTGAGAGATCCTGACGAGATATAGTTCGTCTGGATTTCTCATTATTCACCACGAACGACTGTATGGATGCAGGAGGTACGACCCCACGGATGGGGGAGGTAGAATCGCGTCTGGAACAGCGATCGAGAGCAATGCAGGAGCAATTGCCGAGACACGAAGAACACGAAGAAATAAAACTTCGAAATAAAATTTCGTGTTCTTCGTGCCTTCGTGGTGATGATTTTTTTTAAGTTGTTATAACCGAGTCAGGATATATGACATAAATGGGGGAATACATTGGACGGTAACGCTGACAACATCGCTATGCCTGCTGACGTGCAGCAGATCGTGCGCGAACTGACGGAACGAACCGGCAGCAACGACTTTGTCATTCAGCCGACCCGCGACGGCATAACCACGCTGTGGATTCTTAAGAAAAACCTGCGCGCGACTCTCTGCTATTTAAAAGCATCCTATGTGCTGCTGTTCGACCTGACCGCCATCGACGAGCGCCAGCGCACTCAGCGGCAAGGCCTTCCCGACAGTGAGTTTACCGTCGTCTATCATTTGCTCTCGTTCGACCGCAACGAGGATGTTCGCCTCAAGGTTGCGTTGAGCGAAGCCGACTTGTCCGTCCCGACGATCAGCGATATGTGGCCCTCGGCCAATTGGTACGAGCGCGAAGTATGGGACATGTTCGGCATCGTCTTTGACGGCCACCCGCATCTCAAACGCATCATCATGCCGCCGACCTGGCAGGGACATCCGCTACGCAAGGATCATTATGCCCGTGCGACAGAAATGGAGCCGTTCAGCCTTTCCGACCAGCAGCAGGACATCGAGCAAGACGCCTTGCGCTTCGTGCCGGAGGATTGGGGCATGCGGCGGCAAAGTGAAGACAGCGACTTCATGTTCCTGAATATGGGCCCCAATCATCCCAGCGTACACGGCGTATTCCGTATCGCCCTGCAACTGGATGGCGAAGAGATCGTCGATGCGCTGCCGGATATCGGTTATCACCATCGCGGCGCGGAAAAAATGGGCGAACGCCAGTCCTGGCACACCTACATCCCGTACACGGACCGGGTCGATTATCTGGGCGGATCTATGAACAACCTGCCTTACGTGCTTGCCGTGGAGCAACTGGCCGGAATTGAAGTTCCGGAACGCGCTCAGGCCATTCGCGTGATGATCTGCGAACTCTACCGTCTTGCCAGTCATCTGTTGTTTTACGGCACTTACGCCCAGGACTTGGGGCAGATGTCGCCGATCTTTTATATGTTTATCGATCGCGAAAAGGTGTTCGATATACTGGAATCGATCAGCGGCGCGCGCATGCATTCGAGTTACTTTCGGATCGGCGGCGTCGCGATGGATTTGCCCAAAGGTTGGGATCAACGGATACGCGAGTTTATCGACTATTTACCGGCCCGGCTGGATCAATACGACAAGCTGGTGCTGCAAAACAGCACGCTCAAGCGCCGCACCCAAGGCATCGGCGCGTATACCACGGCGGAAGCGATCGATTGGAGCGTGACCGGCGCGGGCCTTAGAGCCACCGGATTGGCATGGGATTACCGCAAAGCGCGTCCTTACTCCGGCTACGAAAACTACGAATTTGAAATACCCGCCGGCCATCGCGGCGACTGTTACGACCGTTGCACCGTGCGGGTCGAGGAGATGCGCCAGAGCCTTCGCATCATCAAGCAATGCCTCGATAACATGCCGGAAGGGCCTTACAAGGCCTGTCATCCGTTGACCACGCCGCCGCCTAAAGAAAAAACGCTGCATGATATAGAAACCCTGATCCAGCATTTTCTCGCTGTGAGCTGGGGGCCGGTGATTCCAGTCGGCGAGTCCTGCGTAACCGTCGAAGCGACCAAGGGTTTGAATGCCTATTACCTGACCAGCGACGGCGGCGGCATGTCGTATCGCACCCGTATCCGCACGCCGTCTTTCCCGCATTTGCAGATGATTCCGATGATGTGCCGGGGCATGATGGTCGCCGACCTGATTGCGATACTGGCGAGTATCGATTTTGTGATGGCCGATGTGGACCGCTGAGATGAACGAGCCAATTTTTGAAGGTTTAAGCCTCGCCGAAATCCGGGAGATTAACGCCGAGATGAGTCATTACGAAAATAAAACCGCTGTCTCCATCGAGGCGTTGAAAATCGTCCAAAAATACCGGCGCTGGGTTTCCGACCAATGCCTGATTGCGGTGGCCGAGCTGTTGGATATATCACCGGCGCAACTGGAAGGGGTGGCGACTTTTTACAACCTGATTTACCGCCAGCCGGTCGGCAAGACCGTCATTCATTATTGCAACAGCGTGACCTGTTGGATGCTGGGCAGCGACCAAGTAGGCGAAAGCTTGTGTCGGCATTTGAACGTCGAGTTGGGCGAAATGTCCGCGGACGGCGAATATACGGTATTGCCGATTGTTTGCCTGGGCGCCTGCGATCACGCGCCGGTCGTGATGGTGGGGGATCAGCTGAAGTTCGACATCACCGAAGATGCCGTTAACGAGATTCTCGGAAGGTGAGGCGCTATGGAAATAATGGATAAGCCGTTGACTAAAAACATCCGCCCGGATCGCGCTTTTGCCACGCTGGCCGATTACGAGAGCACCGGCGGTTATCAAGGCCTGCGCAAGACAATCTCCCAGTTGCAGCCGAAAGACGTGCAGCAATGGGTTAAGGATGCCGGTCTAAGGGGCAGGGGCGGCGCGGGATTCGGCACCGGGCTCAAATGGAGTCTGGTTCCTTTGGATGATCTATCCCAAACGCGCTATCTGGTTGCCAATGCCGATGAAATGGAGCCGGGAACCTTCAAGGACAGGCTACTGCTGGAACAGGACCCGCACCAGCTGATCGAGGGCATGATCATTGCGGCCTATGCCATTCAAGCCCAGAGGGCCTATATCTTCCTGCGCGGGGAATACCATGTTGCCAAGTTTCGTCTCGAACAGGCTTTGTTGGAAGCTAAGTCTAAAGGTTACCTGGGCGAACATGTGTTGGATTCCGAGTTCAGTCTGGACATCGTCCTGCATACCGGCGCAGGGCGTTATATCTGCGGCGAGGAAACGGCGCTGCTCAATGCGCTGGAAGGAAAACGGGCCACGCCGCGCGCCAAACCGCCGTTTCCGCTGGTCAGCGGGCTTTGGGGCAAGCCGACCGTGGTCAATAACGTCGAAACCTTGTGCAACGTGCCGCATATTTTGAATTACGGCGTCGAGTGGTATCAGGGGCTGGCGCGAGGCGTGGACAAGGGCACCAAGCTGTTCGGAGCCAGCGGCCGCGTCAAGCATCCCGGTTTGTGGGAACTGCCGATGGGTACGCCCATCCGGGAAATTATCGAGCAACATGCCGGAGGCATGCGCGACGGCTACAAGCTGCGCGGCTTTTTGCCCGGCGGCGCATCAACCGACTTTTTGCTGCCCGAACACCTGGATGTAGTGATGGACTTCGAGGCCGTAGCCAAAGCCGGGAGCCGCATGGGAACCGGAGTCATCATTGTTCTCGATGACCAAACCTGCCCGGTAAAAATGGTGCTGAACCTGGAACAGTTTTTTGCCCAGGAATCTTGCGGTTGGTGTACGCCATGCCGGGACGGTCTGCCCTGGACGGTCACCTTGCTGAAAGACATCATCGCCGGGAAAGGCCGCATCGAAGATCTTGATGCCTTGGCCGGATTAACCCGCATGCTGGGGCCGGGAAATACCTTTTGCGCGTTGGCCCCCGGAGCCGTGGAGCCGCTGCAAAGCGCGCTTAAATATTTCCGCGCGGATTTTGAACGCTACATCGCAATGGAGCGTGCGTAATGGCCCGTATTGAAATCGACGGTCAGCCTTATGATGTCCTGGACGGTAACAACCTGCTGTCCGCCTGCCTGTCGCTGGGACTGGATTTGCCTTATTTTTGCTGGCATCCCGCGCTGGGTTCGGCGGGCGCCTGTCGGCAATGCGCGGTTATCCAGTACAAGGATGCCGAAGACCAGCGCGGGCGCTTGGTCATGGCCTGCATGACCCCGGTAGCCGATGCGATGCGCATTTCCATCGCCTCCGAACCGGCGCGGCAATTTCGCAGCGACAACATCGAACTGCTGATGACCAACCATCCGCACGATTGCCCGGTCTGCGAGGAAGGCGGCGAATGTCATTTGCAGGATATGACGGTCATGACCAGCCACACCTTTCGTCGCTACCGGGGGCTGAAACGAACCCATAACAACCAGACTCTCGGCCCTTTTATCAATCACGAAATGAACCGTTGCATCGCCTGCTATCGCTGCGTGCGTTTCTACGACGACTATGCGGGAGGCCATGATCTTCAAGTCTTCGGCATGCATAACAACGTTTATTTCGGACGCTTTGAGGACGGCGCGCTGGAAAGCGAATTCAGCGGTAATCTGGTCGAGGTCTGTCCCACCGGTGTTTTCACCGACAAAACCTTTAGCGCCCATTATGCGAGGAAGTGGGATTTGCAGACCGCGCCATCGGTTTGCGCGCATTGCGGCTTGGGTTGCAATACCGCGCCCGGCGAGCGCTACGGAACACTCAGACGGGTTATTAACCGCTATCACGGTGAGGTCAACGGCTATTTTCTCTGCGACCGGGGGCGCTTCGGTTACGGTTTCGTCAACAGCCCCAAGCGGATTCTTAAACCGCGGCTCAACGATCAGGAGATCAGCGCCGAGGCGGCGGAAAGCCATTTCCGTCAACTGCTGAAAGCCGACAAACCGGCGATCGGCATCGGTTCGCCACGCGCCGCGCTGGAAGCCAATTTCGCTTTGCGCACGTTGGTTGGAGAAGAAAATTTCTTCCTCGGTTTGGAGAATACCGAACATATCTTACTCAACACCATTGTCGAACTGATACGTCACGGCGGCATCCATTCGCCGTCGCTGAGGGAAGTCGAACAGGCCGATGCAGTGCTGATTCTCGGCGAAGACGTAACCCACAGCGCCCCAAGGCTGGCGCTTTCGTTGCGGCAGGCGGCACGGAATGCCTCATTCGATCTGGCCGGTAGCCTGCACATTTTGCCCTGGCAGGATGCGGCGGTCAGGAATCTGGATAATCAGGCCCAAAGTCCCGTATTTATCGCGAGCATTTGCGCCACCCGCCTGGATGACGTGGCCGCGAACACTTATCGCGGCAGCCCTGAAGACATTGCCCGTCTGGGCTTTGCGATCGCCCATTGTCTTGACGAGTCGGCTCCCGCCCCTACCGCTTTGGACGATGCTGAACAAGCGCTGGCATCGATCATTGCCGACCGTCTGAAACAGGCGAAACGCCCGCTGATCGTATCGGGTACCGGTTGCGCAAGCCTCAATGTCATCCAGGCGGCCTACAATGTCGCCAAGGCGCTGCCTGCAACAGACAAACAGCTGACGTTTACCGTCCCTGAATGCAACAGCCTTGGTCTGGCAATCATGGGCGGAGCCACGTTGCAGCAGGCTTTAGAACGGATCGGCGACGGCTTGACCGATACCGTGATTATTCTTGAGAACGATCTCTATCGCCGGCTGCCGGGGCCAGAGATAGACAGGTTTCTGGAAAGCGCCGCACATGTGGTCGTTGTCGACAGTCTGGAAAATAAAACCGCAGCCCAAGCCAAGTTGCTGCTGCCTGCGGCGACTTTCGCCGAATCCGAAGGCACCTGGGTCAATAATGAAGGCCGGGGCCAGCGTTATTTTCCGGTTTATCCGGCTCCAGAGCCGGTACGAGGCAGTTGGCAATGGCTGACGAGTGTCATGGACGATACGGTTGACTTAATCAGAGTAAAGCCCTCTCCAGAGGGAGAGGGTTGGGTGACGACTGCACGGATGCAGGACGACTGCAAGGATGCAGGAGGTAGAGCAACGCAGGGAGCGGTTGCCGAGGTAGAGCAACGCAAGGAGCAGTTGTCGAGGGGAAGTCAAAATAAGGAAGAAAACTTATTTAAATCCCCTCATCCCAACCTAATCATGCCGGACTGTCCTGTCCGCCACCCTGCGGGCGAGTGCAAATCCGCTCCCGACGGATTTGTCCCTGAGGGAGAAGGGGCGCGTGTTCTAAAGTCAACAGTATTGGGTGACAAGGATGGTTCACGATGGTGCCATCACGATGACCTTACGGCGGCTTGCGCAAATGCATTCCCCGACCTTGCCGCCATCATCCGGGCCGCGCCGGGGGCGGATTACACCGTCAACGGCGGCAAGATTCCCAGGCAGCCACACCGTTACAGCGGCCGTACCGCTATGCACGCCGACATCAAGGTTGGCGAACCCGGCCAGCCGCATGATCAGGAAACGCCGTTCGCTTTTTCGATGCAAGGCGACACCGCGCAAGTCCCGCCTGCTTTATTGCCGGTCATCTGGGTGCCGGGCTGGAACTCCAATCAGGCGATCAACAAATTCCAGCAGCAAACGGGCGGCCATCTGTGCGGTGGCGATCCCGGAGTACGGTTGCTTGAAGCAGCCGGTACGTTGCCTTGGTTTGGCGACATTCCTCCTGCCTTCAAACTGGAACAAGGCAGTTGGCGGGTCATGCCGCTGCCGCACATTTTTGGCAGCGAGGAATTAAGCCTGCAATCGCCAGCGATAGCCGAACGGCTGCCCGCTTTCTGTGTGATGTTGAATCCTGTGGATGCGGAAACCTTGAAAGTCGATAGCGGCGACCCAGTGGAAATCAGCAGTCTTTTAGGCATACCGATTCTGACGATTCCGGTACGGATCGAGCTTACCCTGCCTCAAGGCTTGCTTGGCATCACGGCGGGTCTTCCGGCATTCCAGTCCATGAAAGCCTGGGCTAAGGTAACGATAAAGAAAGCAAATCAGGAGGGCCGGTTATGAATGCGGGTCTTGGCGAAGCGTCCGACATAATCGGTATTCTAGTCTCGGTGATCGTCGTCGCAGCGATGCTGATCTGGGTGGAACGCCGTTTGCTGGCGGTCTGGCAAGATCGTCTTGGACCCAACCGCGTTGGGCCATTCGGGTTGATGCAGGTGGCGGCGGATATGGTCAAGATGTTCTTCAAGGAAGACTGGATACCTCCTTTCGCCGACAAGCCGGTATTCGTGCTGGCCCCGACCATCGTATTCATCACCATGCTGACCGGTTTCGCCGTGATTCCTTTTGCGCCGGGCGTCGGCATCATCGATTTCAACTTCGGGCTGCTTTATTTCCTGGCGCTGTCCTCGCTGTCGGTCTACAGCATCGTGCTGGCAGGCTATGCGTCCAACAACAAATACTCTCTGCTCGGCGGCCTCCGTGCCGCGGCGCAAACCGTAAGTTACGAGGTGTTTATGGGCATATCGATCATGGGCGTGGTGATACTGTCCGGCACCTTCAATTTAAGGGAGATTGTCGAGGCCCAGCGGGACGGCTGGTTCATCATTCCCCAATTTTTCGGCTTTATCATCTTCCTGGTTGCGGTCATCGCCGAAAGCCGCCGGACACCGCTGGATCTGCCGGAAGCCGAACAGGAGCTGGTGGCCGGCTTTCATACCGAGTATTCCGGCATGAAATTCGGCATGTTTTTCGTCGGCGAGTATCTCGGCATCACGCTGAGCTCGGCGATGATCGTGACGCTTTTTTTCGGCGGCTGGCTGGGGCCTTGGCTGCCGCCGCTGCTATGGTTTTGCCTGAAAACCGCTGTCGGCATCATGTTCTTTATCCTGGTGCGGGGCTCGTTGCCGCGGCCCCGTTATGACCAACTGATGGCCTTGGGCTGGAAAGTGCTGCTGCCGGCGGCGCTGTTGAATCTGCTGGTGACCGGCGGCTTGGTCTTGTCATTACAGGGGTAAGGCAATGCCCGGTTTATTCACCACGAAGACACGAAGCGCACGAAGTTTATGTTTTTCTTCATGTCTTCGTGGTGAATACAAATCCGTAACCATATGAATCTGAAAGGATAAAACGATGTTAAGTCAACTGCGATCACTGTGGGAAGTTTTGAAGCACACGTTCGTCAAGCCGGATACGGTGGAATACCCGGACCAGAAACCGGCGCTGTTTCCCCGTTACCGGGGACGCATCGTGCTGACCCGCGACCCTGACGGCGAAGAACGTTGCGTTGCCTGCAATCTGTGCGCGGTAGCCTGCCCGGTGGATTGCATCGCCTTGCAGAAAGCCGAGGACGAGAACGGGCGTTGGTATCCCGAATTCTTCCGCATCAATTTTTCCCGCTGCATTCTATGCGGGTTTTGCGAAGAAGCCTGCCCGACTAATGCCATTCAACTGACGCCGGATTTTGAAATGTGCGAATACGACCGGCAGAGCATGGTTTACGAAAAGCAGCATCTATTGATCGATGGGACTGGAAAGTATCACGACTACAATTTTTACCGGGTAGCCGGAATGACGATCGGCGGCAAGGCCAAGGGCCAGGCTGAACACGAAGCGCCGCCGGTCGATGTGAAAACCTTGTTGCCGTGATTTTATCGCACCCACACCGGAGAGACTGTGAAAGTATTATCCAAATTAGGCTAAAAACATTTTTCACCACGAAGACACGAAGAACACGAAGTTTTCAATGTATTGAATTAAAACGATTGTTTCTCTTCGTGTCCTTCGTGTCTTCGTGGTGAATTCTTTAACTTTTTCTAAAAACGAATACTTTCACAGCCTCCGGAGCGTGGGAACTATTAAAAGAGATGATTATGGCTATGACTTTGTTTTATATCACTTCCGCCGTTGCCGTTTTCGCGACGGTAATGATGATCACCCGGCTCAATGCGGTGCATGGCTTGCTGTACCTGATTTTATCGCTGCTGGCCGTTGGCGTTCTGTTCTTTCTGCTGGGGGCGCATTTTGCCGCGGTGCTGGAAGTGATTATCTACGCCGGGGCTATTATGGTGCTGTTCGTTTTCGTGATCATGATGCTCAATCAAGGGCAAAAGACTATTGAGCAGGAACGCGCCTGGCTACAGCCTGGTATCTGGATTGGGCCGTCGCTGCTGGCATTGATTTTGTTCATCGAAATGCTGGTTATCGTTGTGCTGGACGGCGGCGCCGAAACCGGCCACGTCGTGAACGCCAAGCAAGTAGGGATAGCTTTGTACGGCCCCTATCTACTTACTGTGGAACTGGCCTCAATATTGTTGCTGGCCGGGCTGGTCGGCGCTTATCACCTAGCAAAGCCGATAATAAAGATTGAGGGAAAGTCATGAACGGGATTCCGATGGAGCATGGCCTGTTGCTGTCGGCCGTGCTGTTTGTACTGGGCTTAGTCGGGGTATTGGTGCGGCGCAACCTGATCATGATACTGATGTCCCTGGAAGTGATGCTCAACGCTACCGGCCTGGCTTTTATTGTAGCCGGGGCACGTTGGGGAGAGGCGGACGGGCAAATCATGTTCCTGCTGATATTAACGCTGGCAGCAGCCGAAGTGGGCGTCGGGCTGGGATTGGCGCTGCAAATTTTCCGCCGTTTCCATACGCTGGATGCGGACTCGCTGAACGGGATGAAAGGATAGGAGATGAAAGCTATCGAACTGCTAGGCTGGGTACCTCTGTTTCCATTCCTGGGTTTTTTGATTCTGGTATTGGCGGGTGAACGACTTTCCAAGCCGCTGATTGCCTGGGTGGGTGTAGGAAGTGTGGCTGCTTCGGCGTTATTGGTTGCCCTGATCGGCGTCGAATTCCTGAATGGAACGATGGAACCTTACCGTCTGGTATTGGGATCATGGATGGAAGTTGACGATTTGTCGATACCCGTTGGCTTCTATCTCGATGCGTTGTCGGTTACGATGCTGTTTGTCGTGACGGGGGTCGGCTTTTTAATCCATGTCTATGCTGCCGGATTTATGGAAGACGACCTAGGCTATGCGCGCTTTTTCGCCTATATGAACCTGTTTGTGTCCGCGATGCTGGTGCTGGTGCTGGCCGACAATCTGGTGCTGCTTTACCTAGGCTGGGAAGGCGTCGGACTGGGCAGCTATCTGCTGATCGGCTTCTGGTATGAAGACCCGAACAACGGCTATGCGGCACGTAAGGCGTTTGTGATGACCAGAGTAGGGGACACGGCTTTATTGGTCGGATTGTTTTTGCTGTTCACGCAACTGCACACCTTTGATATTCAGCTCCTGATGCTCCGGGCTACCAGCCAGTGGACTTCCGGCAGCTTGTTGCCTGTAGCTGCCGCGGCCCTGTTGCTGGGCGGTGCGCTGGGCAAATCCGCGCAATTGCCGCTGCAATCCTGGCTGCCCGACGCCATGGCAGGCCCTACGCCGGTCAGCGCCTTGATTCATGCCGCTACGATGGTTACTGCGGGCGTTTACCTGATTGCCAGAACCCATGCCTTGTTCATAATGGCTCCGTCGGTCCAATTCGTCGTCGCTGTGATGGGGGCAACCACCTTATTGATGGCGGGTTGCTCGGCACTCGTTCAAACCGACATCAAGCGTATTCTTGCTTATTCAACCATCAGCCAGATTGGTTACATGTTTCTTGCTTTAGGTGTCGGGGCATGGTCATCGGCGATTTTTCACCTGCTGACCCATGCCTTCTTCAAGGCGCTGTTGTTCCTCGCCGCAGGCGCGGTGATTTTCTGTTTTCATCACGAGCACAATATTTTCAAGATGGGCGGGCTGCGTAAAGCCATGCCTTTGGCTTTCTGGAGTTTTGTGATCGGCAGTGCCGCGTTATCCGCATTGCCTTTTACCTCCGGCTTTTACAGCAAACACGAGATTCTGTTGGCAGTCTTTGATGCCTCTCCCGGTTTATGGACGGCGGGCTGTCTGGGCGCAATCATTACAGGTATTTACAGCTTCCGTCTGGTCTTCGTGGTCTTTTTCGGCAGGGAATGCCCGGGCATTAAAGCCAGAGTGGGTTGGCAAATGAGCGTGCCGCTGATCTTGTTGGGTGCGTTGGCGCTATTGGGCGGCATGCTGAAAATCCCGCTGGATTCGGTATTTCCTGTTGTATTCAACCATGACCACACGTTTGACCTTGTTTCGGTCATCACCGTTTTGGCGCCTTTTGTCGGCTTGCTGATCGCGGTATTGTTTTATCTTACCGGCACTTTTTCAGCCCAGCGTCTTGCAGGCTACGGCCTGGCAAACCAATTAAGGATATTCTGTTTTAACGGATGGGGCATCGATGCGCTGTATGGCGCATTCGTGGTGCGGCCCTTTAAAGCCATCGCCAAACTCAATAAAAACGATGCGGTGGATGGCATATACGTTGCGATAGCGTTGCTTAGCCGGGTAGGGTACAGCAGGGTCAGCGCGTCCCAGACCGGGCGTATCCGTTGGTACGCATCATCCGTAGCTCTCGGCGCGGTGGTCATTATCGCGATAGGGTGGTTGTCGTGATCCTGCCTATGCTTATTGGCGTTTTGCTGCTGGGTGGATTCGCGGCCTGGTTCTCAGAGCGCTGGAGTCCGATAGCTCCGCGTTGGGTGGCGATCGTTACCCTGACTGTCGAGGCGCTGTTGCTGGTATTGCCCTACGCGGTGGCGGAGCATGTAGACGGTCTGCCGTCAGCTTGGTTTGCCGACTTTTACGGCCCGTGGATTCCACGTTTCGGCATCGGTTTTCATCTGGCTATGGATGGGCTCAGTCTGCTGCTGATAACGCTGACGGTATTGCTCGGGTTTATGGCGGTCAGCAGTTCCTGGACCGAGATCAAGGATCGGCATGGGTTCTTTTTCTTTAATTTGCTGGCGTGCCTGGCCGGTACCGTCGGCGTGTTTCTGGCGGTTGACCTGTTCCTGTTCTTTTTCTTCTGGGAGTTGATGATTACCCCGATGTATTTTCTGATCAGCATCTGGGGTCATGAAAATCGGACCGGTGCGGCAATAAAGTTTTTCATTTTTACGCAGGTGAGCGGTCTGTTGATGCTGTTGGCGATCATAACTTTAGTGCTGTTGCACTATAACTCTACTGGCATCTATAGTTTCGATTATTTCGAATTGCTCAATACGGTGCTTGAAGCCCATGTCGCCTTTTGGCTGATGCTGGGATTTTTTATCGCGTTTACGGTCAAGCTGCCGATGGTGCCTTTTCATACCTGGTTACCGGACGCCCATACTCAAGCACCAACCGGCGGCAGCGTGATCCTGGCAGGGGTGATGCTTAAGGCCGGCGCTTACGGCTTGCTGCGTTTTGTCATCCCGTTGTTTCCTGATGCGGCGCATCAGTTTGCCCCGGTTGCGATGACGCTGGGAGCCGTAAGCGCACTTTATGCGGCGGTCATGGCTTTTGCGCAGTCAGATCTGAAACGGTTGATTGCCTATACCAGCGTCAGTCACATGGGTTTTATCCTACTGGGGCTGTTTTCCTTGAACTTGCTCGCCTTGCAGGGGGCGGTCATCACCATGCTGGCTCACGGCATCAGCGCTGCGGCGTTATTCATGATTGCCGGTGCGCTGCAAGAACGCCTGCATACTCGGGAAATGGGCAGTATGGGAGGACTCTGGCCCGCATTGCCCAGGTTGTCAGCGTTGGCATTGTTCTTTGCGGTGGCTTCTCTGGGTCTTCCGGGATTGGGAAACTTCATGGGTGAATTTTTGGTGTTGCAGGGGGCTTTCGGCGTCAATATGTTATTGGCCTCCGTGACGACCCTGGTGCTTATTCTGGCTCCGGTTTATGCGTTGATTATGATACAAAAGGCCTTTTACGGCCCGCCGTCTCAACATTCTCCGTTGCCCGATGTCGGCCGACGCGAATGGGCATCGCTAGGATTGCTGGTCCTTGCCAGTGCGTGGCTCGGCCTGAGTCCTCAAACCGTATTGGACGTATCGGTTCCTGTATTGAAGCAGGAAATGCAAAATTCTATGGTGATGGAGCGCTGATGAATAGTAACCAGCTCATCGCTCTTGCGCCTATCATCACTATCGCGGTAACCGCAGTATCGGTAATGCTCGGCATTGCTGTTCGGCGGAATTTTATTTTGTCCTGCTGCACTGCCGCCGTGGGAATCGTCATAGCGCTGTCGACACTGGGCATCGCATCGCGGGAAAGTCCGGTTCGGGCGACTTTATTGATACTGGTGGATGCTTATTCGCTGTTCTATATGGCGCTGTTGCTGTCGGGAGGTTTGGCGGTGCTGGGGTTTTGTTACGACTATTTCAAAGAGCGTGAAGGAGAAAATGAAGAACTCCCATTACTGCTGCTGACTGCGCTGCTGGGCGGCTTGGTGCTGGTCGGCAGCAGCCATTTTGCGAGCTTTTTTATAGGGCTTGAAATACTCAGTATCTCCCTGTTTGTACTGATTGGCTATCCGCTCAACCAGTCACGACCGCTGGAGGCGGCGGTCAAATACCTGGTTTTGTCCGGCGTGTCATCGGCTTTTTTGTTGATGGGCATGGCGCTGATCTATTCGCAATGCGGGGAGCTTCATTTCAGCGGCATCGGCGGCTATATGACGAGCCGGGACAATATCAGCGCGATGGTTTTAAGCGGAACACTCCTGATCGTGGTCGGGCTGGGTTTCAAGCTTTCGCTGGTGCCGTTTCACTTATGGACCCCGGATGTCTACGAAGGCGCACCCGCGCCGGTTACCGCATTTATTGCGACCGTTTCAAAAGGCACCGTTTTCGCTCTCCTGCTTCGATATTTCATCACTACCTATAGTTATGATTACACCCCGTTACTGACTGTTTTCAGCGTCATTGCCGGTTTATCCATACTGGGCGGCAATCTGCTGGCGTTGCTGCAAAATAATGTCAAGCGTTTGCTGGCTTATTCGTCCATCGCGCACATGGGGTATCTGCTGGTTGCATTCATTGCGGGCGGAAGAATTTCTTCAATGTTGGTCGTCGAGTCCGTTAGCTTTTACCTGCTGGCCTATTTCATTACCACGATCGGCGCTTTCGGGGTCGTTTCGGTACTTTCAACGCCGCAAACGGAAGCGGATGACATTGCTTGTTATCGCGGACTGTTTTGGCGGCGGCCGTGGCTGGCCGCGACTTTTACCCTGATGCTGCTGTCGCTGGCGGGTATTCCGCTGACCGCCGGGTTCATCGGTAAATTCTATATCTTTACCAGCGCAGCCGATGGCCGGTTGTGGGGATTGCTGCTCGCTGTTATCGTTGGCAGCGGCCTGGGGCTTTATTACTACTTGAGGATCATCGTTGTGATGTCGATGAACGTCGACGGAGCGGCAATTAAACCGCCCCAAGATTGGGTATCCACCGCCATACTAGCTGTTTTAACGATGCTGCTGGTTTGGTTCGGCATTTATCCCGGCCTGTTGGTGAATGTCATTCAGTCGGTCTCTTATGCGATGGAATGAATAGGGTGGTTTTTTGATTGGCGTATATAAGCTATCAACAAGTGTTTAGAGGGCTTTATATTTGGGTGTGACTTGGGGGGCTAAACAAGGGTATCTAAGTCCTTGATAAATGGTGGCGATAGGTGGATTTGAACCATCGACTCCGGGGTTATGAATCCCATGCTTATTATGTAAATATTTACTAATCAGTCGCTTGCAAGACTCGCCAAGTCTGAACCTGTTGCATGCTTACTACAGTCAATGCCGGTTAAATTCTGGCATAGTGACAAACCGATTTTGCGATAAATAGAGCCCATCGCGCCGTCGATGCGACAGGTTTTTCTGGGCGCCATTAATGTGGAAAAATTCCGGTCTTTCCGGCAGATACTGTGCAGCGGCGAAGCCTTGCTGCATTTACTGTAAGTTCGAACGCAAAATTGTCTGCCTATTTTTTTGCTTCATCGGTTTGAGTCTTGTCTGTTTGGGGCGCCGGTTTTTCAGCTTGGGTCGGAGTTGCTTTGGTGTCGTCCGAAGGCGCTTTCAGCAGTTGGGGCGATGACTGAGTTGCACCTTTTGTTGTTTCTATCTTCACGGCTTGAGGCTGTTGTGCCGGGGGTATTAAGGTGTCATTGCCTATCAGCAAGGGCAGGGCGTTCAGAGAGCTGCCGGTGACGACAATTTTTGCGTTGTTCGAGCGCGCCAATTCAAGCGTCGCGTTAATGCCGACCAGGCGTAAATAATTAGGCACTTCTTTTGTACCAATATTGTCGAACAGTGCCTGTACGCCTTCTCCTTCGATGCGTTTGCGCTCTTTTTCCTTGGTTTCAACTTGCAGGCGGAAGTCGTATTCCAGTTGGCGTTGGAATTGTTCAACTTTGGCCTCTATGGCAGAGGCTACTCGATCAGGAAGTGTTATCGATTTCAGCATTATTCGATCAAAGTCGATCAGCGCGATATTCTTCGGGCTATAAGCATTCTCCTCAAGTAACTCGGAAAGCATTTCTGCCATTATTTTGTCCTGAGCTTCTTCCCTGTAAGTGCTGTAAAACTCTTCTGCTGTGTAGTTGGCAATGATTGATCGTGCTGTGGTTCCTAATTCAGGTTTTAGTATTAGGTTGAGATAGTCTGGCCCGACGTCTTTGTGCAGTATACCAAGCGTTTTCGGGTTAACACGGAAAACAAACGAGATTTCTGTTTGGATCAATAAACCGTCTTTGCTGATGACATCAAATTTTTGCTCGGTAAGCTGTGCCCTTGCATCATAATCGTACAGTTCGTCCCAAGGGAATTTTAGGTGCGTACCTTCTGGAACTGCCGGCCCGAGGTCTGTACCGTTATAAAAACGGTACCATCTTACTCCGAGGTGACCGGCGGGTATGGTTACCAACATGGTTGGCGATAAATAAACAAACAACAGTCCCATGATCATCACCGCAAGAGTGATGGTCATCATATATTTTTCGTAGAATCGTTTTAGAACTGGAAATTGCATAGATTCGTGCTACTGGAGTGGATTGCTATTGATGTCCGATACTATGCGTCCTTCTTCAAGGGCAATGCATCTATCCGCTGTGTCAAAATAACGGTCATCGTGAGTAATGGCGATAATAGTTTTGCCCAATGCTTTCAAGTGCGGTAATAGTTCCTGATAGAATTTGCGGCGGAAATGAGGGTCTTGGTCGGCGGCCCATTCATCAAGTACGATAATGGGCTTGTCTTCCAGTAGCGTTACCAGTAAAGCGAGGCGCTTGCGCTGCCCTGTACTCAAGTCTATCGTATCGAAGGTATTGGCATCCTGTAAGCGGACTTTACCTAATATTTCAAGCAGCAGGCACAATTCTTCGATGACTTCGGAATTGGGGACGTTGAGGCCGTACATTCGTTTGAATAAGTGGTAATCGGAAAAAATGACTGAAAATTTGCTGCGATAGGCCGTATAGGTTTCTGCTGAGAGAGCTTGCTGGTCGATGCGGATAACACCTTTTTCGGGATAATAAAGTCCGACCAATAGCTTGACTAAGGTGGACTTTCCTGAGCCGTTGCCGCCAGTGATAAACAGGGTATCGCCCTGGCGGATGCTGAAGTTGAATGGGCCAACCGTAAACATGTTTACCGATTTACTGTCCGTATAAGTAAAGCTGACAGTGTCGAAATGTATTTCTTCAAATTCGGCAGGTAAGGGGCGCTCGATCATTCCCGGTATTTTGGTTGCGAGGGATTGGAGCAGATGTTCTAATCGGACCAGGTTTTCGGCTGCGGCATTGGCGGTAGCGAATATGGGTATCGCTTGGGTGACCATGGCCAGGGGGCCGACGATAAATAACATGGCGGCAGCGGTACGTGCGGCGGCTCCCGCTTCGACGCTGAAAAACATCGGTGCTACGAACACGATGAGGCCAAGCAGAAGGAAAATCATGGTCTGGCTTAGCATGAACTCCTGAGCTGCGCGGCCTTGGAATGCAATTTTCACGTCGCGTGCCCGTGTGGCGGCGATGTCAATCTCCGCCAAAATGTCAATACGCCGAGGCACGCTCATTTTGACTTCTTTAAAGCCTTCGAGTACATCGCGTAGGCCGTCGTATAAATGATTTTCTTCCTTGAAAACTGTGTTTAGTTCCTCACGTAGCGTGAGCATGTGCCGCAGGATTAGCACCATGGATAAAGCGATAAAACTTAGGCTCAGAGCAAACGCAACCTTATTGATGAGAAACACATAGACCATAGACAGTGCGATCATGATGACCGATTGAACCGCTATCACCAGTATGTTGGATGCTTGGGATATGGTTTGCGTATCTCGGATCATCCCCGCGAGAATTTCAGAGCGCCCGACTTGCTCTAAAGACAACAGCTCTGCATGGCTGATGTTTTCTACCAATGCCATGCGTAAGTTATGGATCATCGATTCTACTTCAGTGGCGGTGATGCGCATCAAGCCGCGTTGGCTGACAATGTAGATACCGATGACTAATCCGAACATGGCGATAGTGCGCAAGTCCAGCGTAGCTTGCTCAACGCCGGCGGAAGTGTTGATGAGCGTCATCACCAAGACATTGCTCACACCGGAAAGCAGGGCGAGTATAATGAATACGTGCGCCGACGTTTTTACGTGTCGGCGAATCAGTTCGATCAGGGGCATGGAAAATACGTCGGTCGGCTAGACTAAGTCCGCGATGCGGTAAGTTTTGATTTTTTTACAGAGGGCCTGGTGATGTAAAGGATCAATAGCATTACAAAGGGTGTAATCACCAGGGATAGGACAAACGTAATAAGGAATCCAGGTCTCCGACCAATGGCGCAACAACTAACCAATAACAAAATAATTAAATAATATACGGCAAGGAGCGGTAGCGTTGTCATAGTGAAGGATGTTTAGGCAATGTTGAACCTTTGAGCGGAGTTCTTTGAGGAAACTCCTTAATTACGTCTTCAAAAGTAAGATTAGCAGAAGCATTGTCGATTGGAATTGCTTTGCGCCTGCTTAAGCTAGTGTTTTATTCACTTTTTTGGATTTCAATGCCGCTTCGAACTCGCGCTGATAATGGGCGCGTATTTTGTCTGCATCGAAAGTGAGCAGGGTGCCACCGGTTTGGAAATGTTCGGAAAAGACTTTGCCGACTGCATAGGTTGAAGCGAAAGCCAACGCTGGGCCAACAAAATACCAAGCCGCCATGCCTATGAATGGAATCGTTCTAACCAGGCTGGCAACGCCTCCTGCTATGCCAAGTGGGGCAATGCCGCCAACCAGTGAGCCCACTAATGCTTTGGCGCGAGATTCTTCAAAGGGAACATCGAAGGCTTTGGCCAGGTCATACACCATTTTGACCTGAACACCGCTAATTAACACGGTATCTATGAGCGGTAGTGGAATGATGCCAATACCTGCCGCAATCAGGCTATAACGTTTAATGACCGGGCTTGCTGTGGCATCGGCGTCGATGACATTTTCTGCTAAGAAAGTAACTTCTTCGTTTACGGTAGCATTCATGAGTCTCACTCCTTAAATATAAAGCTGGTTTTGGGATGGTTTGAACGAATCTTACACTATGCAAGCCGACTACGCTATATAAAAAAACGGCATATCGATCAAGTATATTATGAGCCTACATGTGAGCATAGGGGACCTTTGGCATCCGTTTAGTAAAATTTTGCGACGGTAATGCTTTAGACTATCAGCCAGGTGGCGTCTCTTGATTTTCTGACACTTTTTCCATCCAGCTGCCGCCAAACGCTTTGTATACATTGATCACTGCTTGCAATGAGTTACTTTGAGCCGTTGCGAGGGCAAGTTCTATGTTAAACAGATTGCGTTGCGCATCCAAAACTACCAGGTAATCGGTAAGGCCGTTATTGTAACGTAGCCATGCAAGCCTGCGATATTCGCGCAGGGCAACGACTTGACGGTTTAAAGCCTGTACTTGTTCCTGGATTTTACTGTTATCCACTAGCGCATTTTCGGTTTCTTGGAAGGCTTGCAGCAGCGTTTTTTGATAGCGGAATAGCGATTCTTGTTCACGTGCTTCGGACGCTTTTACTTGGCCGGCGATTTTGCCGGCGGTGAACAACGGCATGGCCAATCCTAAGCCGTAGTTCCACGCGCCTGCCGGTCCCGACAGCAACTGGCTGAAATCGGCGCTGGCGCCGCCAAATGATCCAGTTACTGTGAATTTAGGGAAGTATGCGGCTTTGGATACGCCAATATTAGCGTTGGCGGCGATTAAATCCTGCTCCGCTTTGCGTATATCGGGACGGCGGGTTAATAACTCCGAAGGCAGACCTGCCGGTATGCTGGGCAAGCGCAGTTCGGTCAGCGCTAATCCGCGTTGTACTGCGGCGGGGTTATGACCCAGAAGCACGCTCAATTCGTGTTCTTTTTGCGCGACCAGCGATTCCAGTTGCGGCACTGATGCCGCTGTATTATGCACCTCCGATTCCGCTTGCCGTACTTCAGCATTTGAGTTGAGTTCCCCTTCGAATCGCGCTCGGGCGATTCGATACGCTTCACGCCGGTCAACCAACGTACGTTTGGCAATTTCCAGGCGCTGGTCCAGTTCGCACAATTGCACGTAGGAGCGGGCTACGCTGGTGACAAGAGTCAGTACCACGGTGCGGCGGGTTTCTTCTTGTCCATACAGGTTGGCGCGGGCGGCTTCGGTGGCGCGCCTTAATCTGCCCCATACGTCGATTTCCCAGGAAAGGTTTAGTGCAGCCTGAATATTGTCGGAGGCGGGAGTTGGCACTGCTCCCGCGGTCACGCCGGAAATTTGTTGCCTTTGGTATGACGGACTGCCACTGATTTGTGGAAACAGGTCGGCACGGGTCACGCTGTATAAGCCCAAAAATTCTTCCACAGTGGCCGTGGCGATTTGCAGGTCTTTGTTGTGCAGTAGTGCCTGTTCAATGAGTTGGGTCAGACGGGGATCGCCGAATTGTTCCCACCAACGGGTATCGCTGGCTGCAACGGTTTCGGCAGGGGCAAAACGCCAGGCATCAGGTATCGATGCAGTCGGCTTCTGGTAATCCGGGCCGATCATAAAACAGCCGGTTAGAGCTAAGGGCAGCAATAGGGGAATAGAAATATGGCGCATGATTAGAGTTCCTGTTTTGCAACAATGTCGTCGGTTCGCTTCGCGGCTCGGTTTACTCGAATGCCTTCCAGCAGCACGAAAAATAACGGCACGAAAAACACCGCCAACAAGGTGGCGCTGACCATGCCGCCCATAATGCCCACACCGATGGAATGGCGACTGTTTGCGCCGGCACCCGTGCTAAGAACCAAGGGCAATACGCCAAGAATGAAGGAAAAAGAGGTCATCAGAATCGGACGAAAGCGGAGTCGGCAAGCTTCCAACGCGGCATCCACCACATTCATGCCTTGCTCGTGTTTAAGCGACGCGAATTCGATAATGAGTATGGCGTTCTTGGCGCTGAGTGCGATGAGCGTGACCAGGCCGATTTGAAAGTAAACATCGTCCTGCATGTGGCTGGCCCAGACGACGAGAAAGGCGCCGAACAAGCCGAAAGGGACCGACAACATGACGGCGAAAGGCAGTACCAGCCTTTCGTATTGGGCCGCGAGAATCAGGAATACCATAATGATGCCGTAGATAAACGCGGAACCGGATGAGCTGCCGGATGCTTTTTCCTGAAATGACTGCCCGCCCCAGGCGAATGACATGCTGTCCGGTAGGACTTCTTGCGCCGCCTGTTCCATGGCTAACATGGCTTGGCCGGAGCTATAGCCCGCTGCCGCGCCGCCATTGATGCGGGCTGCCGGGAAACCGTTGAAACGGCTGATGGCGTTGGGGCCATTAGCATAATGCACGCTAATCAAGCTGCTTAGGGGGATCATCGATCCGGATTTGCTGCGTACAAAAACTTTTTCAATATCCTCGGGACGGCTGCGGTATTGAGGGTCCGCTTGTAGCAATACCCGGTAGGTGCGGCCGAATTTGTTGAAATCGTTGACATAGGTGGTATTGAACATACCTTGCAAAGTGTCGAACACATCGCCGATAGCTACGCCCATGGCCCAGGCTTTGTCTCGGTCGAGCTTGATGGATAGCTGTTGCGAGTTGGAGTTAATGGAGGATGAGACGCCTTGTAATTCGTGGCGCTGGCTGGCTTTGGCGATAACTTTCTGGGTCATGGCTTCCAATGTCGCGGTATCGCCGGCACCCTGATTGAGCAACCAGAATTCGAAGCCGCCGGCCATGCCGAGGCCGGGGATGGAAGGCGGATTCATGACCATTACCAGCGCTTCCTTAATGCTGGAGGCCTGTTGCATCAAGCTGCCCAGTACATTTTCGGCTTGCAGTTCGGGTTTGACTCTATCCTTCCACTTTTTCATGGCGAGAAATAATACCCCGGCATTGGTCGCATTACCGCCATCCATCAGATTCATGCCGGTAATAGAGGCTATATCGCGTAATGCCGGATTATTTTTTACCAAGGCTTCCACTTGTTGCACCACGGTGCCGGTGCGATCCAGGCTGGCAGCATCGGGCAGCATCACGACGGTAAACAGGGTGCCCTGGTCTTCGGGAGGAACAAAACTGGTGGGCACGATTTTAAACAGGCCGACGATGGCGATAATCATACAGAGGTACAGCGCTATGCCAACGGCGGTATGTCGTAACAGCCAGCGGATGCCGTTGAGGTAGCGTTGGGTGGCTTTTTCCAGCGTGGCGTCGAACCATTGAAACAGGCGCGGTTTTTGGTGCTCGGTCGGCTTGATAAGGATGGCTGCCAGCGCTGGGCTCAGGGTAAGCGCAACGATAGCCGATAGGGCCACCGATATGGCGATGGTGATGGCGAATTGTTTGTAGAGTTGCCCGGTCATGCCGCCGAGGAAGGATACCGGGAGAAATACGGCAATGAGCACCAAGGTCGTGGCGATTACGGGTCCTGCAACCTCGGACAGGGCGTGAGTTGCGGCCTCGCGGCCCTTAAGCCCCAGTTCGCGCATATTTCGTTCGACGTTTTCGATCACCACGATAGCATCGTCAACCACCAGTCCGATGGCCAGCACCATGCCGAACAGGGTCAGCGTGTTAACTGAAAAGCCCAGAATGTACATACCCGCCAAGGTGCCGATAATGGATACCGGTACGGCCAAGGTCGGAATAAGAGTGGCGCGCCAATTTTGCAGGAATAAAAACACTACCGCGATAACCAAAATAATGGCTTCAAAGAGGGTGTGGATGACTTCCTCAATGGATATTTCGACAAATTCCGTCGTGTCGTAAGGGATGCCATAGCTGATACCTGCCGGAAACGTGGCGGATAGGCGATCCATGGTTGCCCTGACTTGAGCGGCTACGTCCAGCGCATTGGCGCCGGGTTGTTGATATACCGCTATCAGGGTAGCGTTGTCTCCGTTAAGCCGGGTCAGCATGTCATAGCTTTGCGCCCCCAGTTCCACCTTTGCGACATCGCGCAAACGGATGGCGGCACCGTCACTGTTGGCGCGCAGGATAATGTCTTCAAACTCTTTCGGGTCGGTGAGACGCCCTTCCGCCGCTATAGGCAAGGTGAGCGAGACGGGCTGGGACGTCGGTTTTTGCCCAATCTGTCCGACGGCGAACTGGGTGTTCTGCTGGGATATTGCGTTACGGATGTCCGACGTGGTGATACCGAGGTGCGCCATATTGTCAGGTTTTAACCAAATGCGCATGGCGTAATCGGAGGAACCCATTGGGGCAACTTGGTTGGCACCGGGAATCTGCTTGAGTTTGTCCAGCACATGCAGACTGGCGTAGTTACTGACGTAAGTGGGGTCGTAACGGCCATCCGATTTGATCGCCACCATCAACAAAATGCTGGAAGTAGACTTTGTTACCGATACGCCGCCACGGCGTACTTCGTCCGGCAGTTGCGCTTCGGCCATCTTAACGCGATTTTGCACGTCGATCTGAGCCTTGTCGATATCGGTGCCGATGTCGAATACGATGCTCAGTCCCAGCGAACCATTGGATGAACTGGTCGAGGTCATGTAAAGCATGTTTTCGGCCCCGTTGACTTGCTGCTCAATCGGTGCGGCGATGGTTTGTGCCACGGTTTCGGCGCTGGCGCCGGGGTACATGGCGGATACCTGGATTTGCGGCGGGGAAATATCGGGAAACTGCGCTATCGGCAGCTGACGCAAGGCTAATAGACCGGTCATCACGATAACTATCGAGATGATCGCAGCGAAAATAGGCCGCGTGATAAAAAATCCAATGTTCACGGCTGACTCCCACGGGCATTGTCGGCAGGCGGCTGCGGTTTTACCGGCATATTAGGAATCACGTGGCTCATGCCGTCCACGACAACCAGCTCTCCGCTGGTTAAACCGCTTTCGATAATCCAGTCATCGCCGTACCAATCGCCCATTTCGACCGGGCGTATTTCCGCTTTATTAGCCGTGCCGACCACATAAAGGTACTTACCTTGTTGGCCTTGCATGACTGCGCGTTGAGGTACCAATATGGCGCCGGGTCTAATGGCCCCTTTCAATGTAACCCGCACAAACTGACCGGGAACCAGTTTCATGTCGGGATTCGCAAATGCGGCGCGAAATTCCCTGGTGCCGGTTTCGGTAGAAAACTGTTTTTCGGAGAAATTCATTTTGCCGCTAAGAGGGTAGACCGAACCGTCCGCCATATGAAGATCCACTACAAAGTTAGCATTTTCAGGCATGATTAACTGTTTTTTCATCATGGCTTCGTTGACTTCCAGCAGACGGGTTTCCGAAGTGCTGAATTTGACCCACATCGGATCGGTCTGGGTTACGGTGGTTAGTAAGCCGTCCTGACCGGGGCTGATAAAACTGCCGTCGGCTTTCTTTGTCTTGCCGCTTAAGCCGGTTAATGGCGATTTGATAGTGGCGTAGCTTAGATTTAATTCGGCTGAAGTGACATTTGCGCGTGCCGTCAGCAAAACCGCATCGGCTTCTGCCAATTGGGACACCGCATCGTCTACGTCTTTTTGGCTGACCGCATTTTGCGCGATGAGGTTTTTAAGTCTTGCCACATTGCGTTTTGCGTTTTGCTGCTTGGCTTCCTGTTGCGCCAGCGTGCCTTTTTGCCCTTGCAAGGCGGCGGCAAACGGGCGGTCGTCCATTTGAAACAGCACTTGTCCTTTCTGCACCAGCGTGCCTTCTTCGTAGAGGCGCTTATCAAGAACGCCTTCAACACGCGTGCGGATTTCCACAAGGCGGGAGCTTTCCGTTTGACCGACGAATTCCCATTCTATCGGGATCGTGTGAGCTTCAACACGCTGGATGGCGACTTCCGGAGCCGGAAATTCCGGTGCTGCATGTTGCTCTTGGCATGCAGTCAGGACTAGGGGCAGCAGGCAAAGAAAGGGAATGGGTAGGCGCGGATTTGGTTTCACGATGTGCCTCGAATTTATCCGGTTACAAGATTAGAGTGAACAATAAAAACAATGACCGAGGTTACACAGCAAAAAGTATCCGTATGGGATTTTTTTGTGACGTATGACTGGAGTGATTTGCTTTTAGATTTAGTCAAAAAATCAATTACTTATGTTTTGATGGTTTTTTGATGTCTATTATAGGTTATTTTTATGTTAATCCGATTATCCATAGTGTAAGACATCATTATCGCTCTTTCACGAGACGGTTAGCGTAAGCTCAGAAACCACATTAAAAATACACGAAAAGCCGCAATCTCCTGCGGCTAAGGTTATTGAAAGACGTGTTGTTTTTCGTGTGTTTTCTGCGTTAACTCCACGGACTGGCGGAAGGGACATAGCTAATGCCCCAGTGCATTGAGCAATTCCGCAGGCAGACTGCCGCTTTCCAGTAGGGCTTGCGCCTCATCCTCGGACATTTGTTCGAGCTTGTCGAGCCACTGGGCCAATTGGTCTTCGTCGCTTTGTTCGAGCTGTTTTTGCAGCAACGCTTCGCTTAACTCGGCAATCGTTGGCGCAGTGAAAAAGAGCACCAATTCCACGCCCACTTTGAAAGACTGCTGAAGCCGCGTTACCAATTGTGTGGCGAGTAGGGAATGACCGCCCAAGTCGAAGAAATTATCGTGAATGCCGATGGGGTCGATTCCCAGAAACTCCTGCCACAATTCCGCCATAGCGGCTTCATCCTCGTTGCGGGGCGGTTCGTAGGGATTGCTCAGGTCGGGACGTTCGTGACGTCTGCCGGCAGCGGGTGTTTGGGCGCCGGGTTGATCTTCCTGTAACCGGCTGAGCGCCTTCCGGCGGAAACGCGGATCGCTGGTGGCAATGATGATGCATGTCGATTCGCCCAAAGCCATCAGACGCTGGAAAGCGTTGCCGCCTTCTTCCGGAGTCATGGCGATTTCGGCCAAAGCCGAGTTGATGCCGGTTTGTTCGCCTTCTTCTTGCCATACATCCCAATGTACGACGATCCAGGGATAGGCGCCGGTCTGATTGTGTTGTCGGGCAAACGCCTCCGTATAGACGCAGGCCGCGGCATGAGCCGCTTGTCCTATGCCGCCGACTTCGGCGGCCAATGAGGACATCAACAGGCAGAATTCGATATTCCGGTGTTCAAGAGACTGTTTTAGGGCGTTAAGAGCCTGTTGCTGCGCTTGCCAGTAGGCATCCTGCTCGACCTTGCGAATATCCTGCATCAGCGCAAACGGACGGGGACTGCTCATGTCTGCGGCATGGATGATGCCGTCAATGCGCCCGAAGCGGTGTTCCGCCTGATTCAATACCGCGCTGAGGCTGGGCGTATCGTAGTCGACCAGCTGGATCGGCAGCACTTCGGAGCCCAGAGCTTCCAGCTCTTGAAGCTGTTGAGCGTTTGCGGCGGATTCCAACGAACCTGCGGTTGTCAGTACCAGCTTGGCTTGAACCATTGTTGCCACTTGACGGGCAAACAAGAATCCGATGCCGTCGAGGCCGCCGGTAATCACGTACACCCCGCCGTTACGGAGTAAGCATTCGGCCGTTTCTCGCGGACTGTCCGGACGGACTGCTTCCAAGCTGGGAAGCCAGCGGTAGCCGGTGCGCAGGATAACCAGCGGGTCTTGCGCCGGCACGCTCAACTCGCGTGCCAAGCGGGAGGCGAGGCTGTGCAGTTGCCGTTCCGACGCAGGTAACGGGATGTCGATCGCGCGGCAGGATAGATTAGAGTACTCCCAGGGCAACGTACGCAGTAGACCGAGGAGCGCCGCTTTGGCCGGATCGATAGGATGGTCTGCGCCGACCTCCTGCATGTTATTGCCAACCACGGAGAGCTCGATCGGCAGGCGTACTGTCAGTCGGCCCAGCGCTTGAATCAGGGCTAACAGGCTGTCGCAGTGTCGGTTCAAGTCCGTTGCGGCAGGGTCGCTGTTACTGAATCCCCATAAATAGACGATCTGTTGCGGCAGCGCATTTTGCTGCTGTAAAGCCTCCAGCAGCGCATCGAAGTCGGCGGGTTGAGCCGGATTTACGGTATAGGCGCGTTCATGCGGCTGCGCAAAGCCGGAGCCGGGATTTACTTTGAGCACTTGGCGCCCGTATTGTGTTTGTTCCGCGGCTAACGCGTCAGCCAGACCGAGTTCATCGGCAAACACCAGCCATTCCGGGGCGGATGTAGCCGATTGCGGCGTTGGCGCAAGGCTGGTTTTCCACGAGGGCAGGTAAAACCAGTCGGCCGGATTGGCTTGTCTGGCGCCGGCCGTCGTTTTCGCCGCTTCACCGGCGGCCGGTTTGCCCGGTTCAATCCAGTAGCGGCGACGCTGAAAAGGATAGGTGGGCAGCGGCACGCGCAAGCGCCGTTCATGCCGGTAGAAACCGTTCCAATCGATGCCGATACCGGCCAGCCATAAATCGGCCAAGCTGCGTAGCAGAAAGCTTTGCGCGCCGCGTTTTTCCTGGGCTTGGGGCAGGCTGGACAGACATAAAGGCGGAGCAGGATTGATAAGACCGGCCAGACCGCCCAAGGTGCGTCCGGGCCCGACTTCGAGCAACACTTGCGATGGCTCGGCAGCCAGCAAAACCTTGAGCCCCTCGCCAAAGCGCACGGTATGGCGAAGGTATTGGGTCCAATATTCCGGGTTGGTGGCTTCCGCTTCGCTGATCCAGGTTCCGGTGAGATTGGAGATATAGGGGATTTGCGGCGGCTTGAGTTCAATACGCCGGAGTAAGTCGGTAAAGGGCGCCAGCATAGGCTCCATCATGGCTGAATGGAACGCGTGCGAAGTGTGCAGTAATCTGGGGGACAGCCCTTGGCCGGTGAGAAGGTTTTGCAACGATTCAATCGCCGGGAGCGGGCCTGAGACCACGCACAGTTCGGGGCCGTTGACGGCGGCAAGGTCGAGAGGTTGCGCAAGTTCACCCAACAGCGTGAGCACAGTCGATTCGGCCATGGGCACGGCCAGCATCGCGCCGACCGGCATAGACTGCATCAGTCGGCTGCGGGCGGCGACCAGCGTTAGGGCGTCTTGTAGCGAAAACACTCCGGCCAAGCAAGCGGCAACGTATTCGCCGAGGCTGTGCCCAATCATGGCGCGCGGCTGCAAGCCCCAACTCAGCCATAATTGGGCCAGTGCGTATTCGATGGTGAACAGCGCCGGTTGCGCCAGCGCGGTTT
>Ga0208510_100132_pt1 | contig 41186 bp, 62 predicted proteins | sample LakWasMet33_HOW6_2_FD_183875 | JGI IMG/M metagenome (GOLD analysis project Ga0208510, IMG submission 183875) | Freshwater sediment methanotrophic microbial communities from Lake Washington under simulated oxygen tension - Sediment Metagenome... | ecosystem: Environmental > Aquatic > Freshwater >...
CCTGCAATGCAGGTAAATTTACAATTAAGTACATATTCGAGTACATAAACTGAATGAACGATTATTTAAATTCCATACAAGCTAAGGAAACAAAGAGACGCAGGACTTTTGCTATCATCTCCCACCCGAATGATTGCTTAAATATCAACGGGTAACAGGTTATAACAAAATTTCTCTAAAATGCTTTAAGAATGCGGAATCCCGGCATTATTTGATTTCCTTCCAATATCAAGCTATAACATATAATATCAAGTTGAGACGCGCTTTTTATGTACATAATTGAGTACATAAACTGCGTATTTTTTATTGCTTAGAAATTATGTACTCAAGGCTGAAAAAATGGCGATTACTGACGCATGGCTAAAGGCGATTAGCGGCAAGGGCAGGGACGTCCTTGCGGAAAAAACAGACCGTGACGGCTTAAGCGCCAGGGTATCAAAAAAAGGCAAGATCGTATTCCAGTTGCGCTTTCGGCATGACGGCAGGCAGTCCAGGTTAGATCTCGGGACTTATCCGTTGATTACGTTAAAACAGGCTAGGGAGGAAGCCCTAAAGCTCAAGGCTGAGCTTGAAAAAGGTCATGATCCACGCATCATCAAAAAGACTGATAAGCTCAAGAATATTGAAGTGTTAAGCTTGGAAGATGTTTTTGAGAAATGGTATGAGGCATACTGCATACACAATAAAAAGATTCATCGTCAGATAAAGCGATCGTTCGAGATATATGTTTTTCCTGAGTTTGGAGGCATCCCTCCGGACAGAATATCAACCGATAACTGGGTAACGCTACTAGAAGGGGTTAAGAAAAAGTACCCGGCAATCGCTGCTCGATTGCTGATAAATGCCAAACAGATGTTGTCGTGGGCAGTTCGTCGCAAGCTTGTTTCAAGTAATGAGATTTTTCAGATCAGTGCAAAGGCGGATCTGAGTATTACAAAAAAGAAGAGCACTCGCTCACTTGATGACGAAGAAATCCGCATGTTGCTTATGGCGCTGGATGGGTCGAGGATGTCGGCAAAGAATCGCATGTTTGTGCGGTTATGCCTGGTCTATGGATGTCGAAATACCGAGCTAAGAGTGGCCAAGACGCGGTATTTAGATTTCTCTAAAATGATTTGGACGACGCCGCCTGAAGATCACAAAACAGGCAAATTATCAGACAAACCCCTGATCAGGCCAATTACGCCATACACTAAACAGCTGTTTGAAGAGTGTATCTCCCTATCTGGCCCCAGTGAATACTTGTTCACTAATGAAGGCAGCGGCGAGGTCATGGGAGTTGGTGCGCCGCTTTCCCTGCCTTACAATGTCATGCAGTGGTTACGAAAGAACAAAGGCTATGAAATGGCGCACTGGTCGATTAAGGCGCTGAGAAAAACGGCAAGAACAAATTTTTCGACGCTTACCCAACCGCATATAGCTGAAATTATGCTGGGTCATAAGCTACCCGGTGAATGGGAGGTTTATGACCAGCACCACTATTTAGTTGAGCAGGCGGGCTGCCTTATTAAGTGGGTAGAGCGACTAAATAGTATAGTTCAAGCTGATTCTTGATCGTGACGTTATACACCTAAATCGGTGCATTTCACTCATTAGCGCGATATAGCCCCCTAAAAAGGTGTCTATATCGCGTTATGCGCTATCCTTTTTGTTGTCGGCGGATGAGGTTTTTTAAACTTAGTCCAATGCGTGACAATCTCGCCATCTTCAGTTTCCCACCCAACTGATGTTTTGCAATTTAACCGGGCAACAAAAACCTTGCCATCTCCATACACAAAAGTTTCTTCAAATCTATCTACCCAGTCGCCGCATAATGTCGGCCATTTTTCTACTTTTGGTAGCAGGTCGTTAGGATTTGTCCATGGCTTAAACATTATTATCTCCGCTCATACACGCATAACCCGTAAATCAACGGGAACGCGGCCTCAATCTTTCGTTAAATTTCATTCGCGTCACCGCGTCCCGTTATTATTGCGTTAGGCACTCAATATGTCGCCAATCCTGGTTTTTCCGTCACCGCCGTATGGCAAACAGTTTACATCCCAACCATCCCGAAGATTAGATTCTGTTTTTATTTCGCCTCTTATGTCGAATTCAGGATCGGGTGCCGCATCTTGAAGCCCTTCGACCCAATTTTCACTAGCCACATCATCGGCTTTATCGGCATCATCAGCACTAACAACAATTGTATATCTCACAGTTACTTCGACGTTATAAAGTGGCATTATTTTTATCCTGTAATCAAGCCTAACAAGTCGGTCAAGCGGAAATTCGTTACGCTACGCTTCACTCATTCCGCTTACCTCGTGCGTTATGCACTCACTCTGCGCTTTTCATCTACGCACCCGGCTAACAGCAGCCGGAAACGCTTAGGGCGTTTTTTGTGCCAGTTCAGCAAGTTTTGCTCTGATTCCCCGCTGATTCTGACAAACTCGGCGAGGCTATCTAGCCCCGCCTTTTTGCATTGCTCTGATGGTGTCATTAAATGTTTCTATCTTTTAAAAATTAATTCTTTCGTTGTACATTGTGCTGCAATATATTCTTCCTTTTGAGCCTGGTCGTTGAGTTAATCTATGTCCTGGTTTTACTTCAGTTTCGTTGTAAAATGTATTTGTTTCAAATCCAGGCATTTTTTTATCAAATAATTTGACCATATCAACTGATTCTAAAAACAAGTTTTCTATCTCTTCATTTCTGTTTATCGCGTAACCGTAATACGTGTTTTTTAAATTTTTATCTATCAGAGTAAAGCAGTCGAGATTCATTGTTATTTCATATGCGCCTTGATTCATATTAAATTTAACAATTTTATCGATTAGTTTTTTTTCATTTTCTGTTAATTCTAATTTAGCCATTTTCTACTCCCAACTTGTTAGGCGGGCTGCCTAACTTGCTTACTATTATACACAAATATATTGTGTTATACGCAATTATTTTGTGTAAGCGTAAAATAGGGCATAACACAACGCTCGTGCGGGACGCCAGCGATAAAGCCGCTGTCGCCCCACAGCTAAGCGTTATACCGCCGACTCGTTCATGTGAGATTTACGCGCTTTTGCGTGACCTTTTTGTACACATTTAGGACAGTAATCGAGATCGCCGTAATTTTTCCAGCCGCTGTCTTTAAGCTCCGCTTTAAGTCGTGCTTTTGTATATCCGGGGATGTCTGTATATTCGGTCATGCCGCACGCATCGCATGTATACTGCTGCCAGGTTTCAATCATGTATAACTCTATGGTCAAATGGGACGCGCCTAAAGTTCAGCGCGTTGTTCGGTTTCGTCTTGCACGCTTTTTACCAGGGCGTTATGCCCGTCTATTCCACCATTTCACCGCCTCATCATCTGTTAAGTGCTTCGGCGTCTCCGCTCCGCATCGGCAGGCAATACCATCACCTGCGTACCCCATACAAAACCTCGGCGTTTTATCGGGCTGTTTTCCGCAAAACGGGCATGGTTTAAATTCGGTTTTTGGCTGCTCCATAGTGTGCATCTCCAGCATAACAAATCATTCAACGTGAGCCGGTTAGAGCTCACGGTATTGTTCAGCCGCGCGGTGCGGCCACGTTAATTCAAGCGTTATACGCTTACAGTGCGCGCCATTATTCCGTCCCTTACCCATCGTCGCACGTATAGTTCACATCCTGTAGTCAGGCCGACGCCATTCGCCATGCCTAAATGCGTTGCTTTCTTTTTGCATCCACAATGGCAACGCCTTCGGCTTCGTGCGTCAACTTTTTTCATATATCTCTGATGCTCGGTTGCTGAGCCGTATTGCCCAAAACTCATAAATTATTCACAGCCTATAACTCTTAGTTCAAGTGCGACAAGCCGACATTCGCGGCTTGCGTGTTTTACTCATTCTGTCGTGGGCGGCTTGCGCCTTAACACGGCGTTATATTGCAAGTTCAAGTTGCTCATTACCAATAGCCCACAAAGCAGAGCTATTATTACATTCAATACGCTCTGCAATTACCGCAGCTCGTTGTGATGATGTTGGCGGGATATAAGACCCGAACCGGCTTAAACTGCCACTATTTACAGCGGCGTTCGTGCTGTCAGCTGATGCTAATGGGAGTCGCGTAAAAATATCAGGGTCAAGCATTCTCAAGCCATGTAATTTACATTTTGGCCTTCCATATTGATCACAGCAAACACTTATAACTATCGACATCCTGCGCCACCATTTTGATGTTCCAGGGCTTTTGTATTCACCAGAACTACCTAGTGCAACCGTCTGAAAGTTGTCAATCAAATATTCAAGCCATTCAAAACTTTCGTGCATGTGCCACACCGGAACGCCTTTTGCTCTTCCGCCGATCCTGATCCACTTCATTACCCAGTCAACATTGTCGGCTTCAGTTCCATCAATGATGTCGGGAATTAATGCCCAGTCAAACCCTGGATGCTGATAAATCGAATGTACCCACTTCCAATAGGCATCAAAATCAATTTCCCCTTTTCCAGCTTTCCAGTGGCTAAAAGCGCCGTTGTCCAATACAAAACTCTGGCAGTATTCGAGAACCGCCCCAACATCATCTTTTCTTCCGAATGGAATTAATGCGTGTCGCCCGACAAGGAATTTTGCCGTATCTTGTCGCGTACCACCTATCGGCGTGCCGTGATAATGTATCATCTAAAATCACCCAATTTGCAATATAACTCTTAGTTCAAGCGGACAAGCCGCCATTCGATTGTTTCTGTTTTAAAGGTTCCGTGCGCGGCTTTCCGCTTAACATAGCGTTATACGGTGTCTGTCTGCCGCATCACCCATTCATGATTTATCGGCTGGTATCCACCATCTCGCTGTATCGCAATCCGGCTTCCGCAGTCTACGCACTCATGATATGTAGTATGGTTGATGTCTTTTACAAGTTTCCAGCGGCACCAAAACCAGCACCGGTTGCTTGTTTCGAGTTTGATCTTTTTCATGGTTATACCGTATAACTCTCTGGTCAAGGCGACCCGCCGCCCTAAGCGCGGTTCGCAGGTTGTGTTTTTCAAAGTTCTTCATGCTCGGGGGCTTCCGCTAGCGGCGGTCGCCTTACCGTGGCGTTATACCCTGGCTTTTTGGTGACAATTGGCTCGCCAAAATCACGCATAAGTTGGCCTTTTACTCTCAGTTTTGCTCAGCGCTTTTATTTCATTCATGAGCACATCTGCCATGTACTCTATCGCGACAATCTGTGCATCTACAATTTCATTTTCAGTCATGTGAACAACTCTTAGTTCAAAGGCGACGCCGTTCAGCGTCGCGGTATTGCTTAAAGTTCAGTGTCGGCTCGCTTTAACACGGCGTTGCCAGACATTTTGTGATCATACCGCTCCTTGATTATCTTCCCAGGCGGTAATAGCTTCTATTGCCCACCTGTTTTGACTTCCCTTGCCTTTAAATTTTGGCGGTGGCAATGGGTTTTCTTCACGGGTCATCCAGCGCCATAGCGTCATTTTCGATACTTTGAAGCGCCGCATCAAATCGTTTGTTGTCCAGTATCCTGATGTTTTAATTGCTGTTCTGGATCTTGTTAGTTCAAATGGTTCATCAGCGGTTAATATATTAGGTGATGGTTTCATATCTTCAAACCTTTGATGGCTGGGCAATCAATAATCTCGCTGCATCAGCTTTATCGCAGCAAAATTGGCAGCGCTTTGAGTTGTTGCCAGGAGTTATCTTACCCAGCTGTTCTATTGGTCGGTCATGGCCGCAAGACCGGCAATGAAAATATTTTTTCAGCGGTTGTTTTATTGAGATTTCGGCGGTTGTCGAATTTGGGTTCATCACGCCGCATCCTGTTCAAGGTTTTCGGATGGTTGCGGGTAGTTGGCCCGACACAAGGCTTCCATTAAATCCGGAGGAACACTATTGCCGCATAGCCTAACTTGGGTGGACTTGGTAAATTTTCTGCCGTCATGTCCATGTTCTATGCCGTAATCGGCTGGGAATCCCTGTGCCCTGAATAGCTCGGCCGGTTGCAGCATTCGTAATCCAATGTCGACAATGACGTGCGGCTGGTTATGGATCATGACGGTAACCAGTGCCATGCGGTCTTTGGTGGTGATGGTGGACATCGGCTCTTTAATATTGCCCAGTTGTCCGCCTTCGCTGTAATAGCGCATTAGGAAGGCAGCAACCTTTAACGCTCCTTCCTGATGTTCCGGCGTTAATGTGCATTCGATCAAGCCGAGGCGGTTTTCTGTGGTGATAGTCGCAACCGGGTCATGCATTGATCTTGATCGGTTTGATTCGTCGGTGTAGTAGCTGGAAATAAAGGCCGATACGACAGCCGTTTTCCCGGCGCCTGATGTCATTATTGTTGGTGCCGGTTCAGATACTGGCTGGCCGATGCTGTTGCCAAATTGTCTTGATAAATATGCCATTACGGTGCCGTGATGTTCTCCGCCGGCGCTGATGGTTCGTAGCGGTTCTTTAATATCTCGCCCATCACAGTGGTTGCGTAGGTGGACAAGATGGGCGGCTTTAACAAGCTTAGGCAGTCCAAGGGCGAACTCACCACCTTTAGTTGCTGAGGTTATCGTGCGTAAAGGCTCGGCTGTCGAGTGGGCAGTTACCGAGCCATTGAAGTGCGCGATCGGCACGATGAATGGGTCGGCGCTTTCCAGTACGTATCGGCTCAGGCCTTTGGCGATCCGGCGCAGGGTGGCATCGGCCAGCGGCTTTTTACGCTCGAAAATGCTGTTGATCGGGAACGTGAAATCAATGCACTCGGCTGCGCTGCGCCATTTTTGCTGGCCTTTATCGGGTGCTTTGAAGTGGGTAGGTATCGGCCATTGGATTGGCTGTCCGTCCCGCCGGGCGATCATGAATAAACGCTCGCGGGTGGTAGGTGCGCCAAAGTCAGCAGCGCATAGGGTTTTATCTTCTACAGTGTAGCCCAGTGCCCGTAAGGCTGAGCAAAACCGCTGCCATGTTTGCCCGGCACGTTTACGGTCCGGAATAAGGTGTTGCTGCTGCACAGGCACTCGCTCACCTGGCGCTGATACGCTGCCGTCGAGCTTGATTACCCGTCCGGTAGTTTTATCGCGCTTGGCGACCAGCGGTCCCCATTTTAGTATTTGGGTGACGTTTTCAAGGCTGATGACATCAGGCAAGACTTGCCCGGCCCAGCGATAGCCTACCCAAGCTAATCCACGCAGTTTTTTACTGCGCGGTTGTCCGCCAGCGGCTTGGCTGTGATGGGTACAGTCGGGCGACAGGTGTAACCAGCCGACGGGGCGGCCTTGGGTTGCGCCTTTTGGGCAAACTTCATAGACATCGGCGATAAAATGCCGGGTGTGCTTGTGGTTGGCCCTGTGCATTGATAGCGCATCATCGTTGTGGTTGATGGCGATGTCGGGATGTCGGCCCGTGGCTTGGAAAATCCCGGTGCTGACACCGCCGCCGCCGGCGAATATATCGACAATGAGTTTATTTTTCATTATTGCGGCTCTCTTTCTCAGAACTAATGATGCGGAATCTCCGCTCATCCAGATCTAGCCCCAGTGGGGATCGGTCGCCAGTGCAATAAATAAAAGTCTTAGGCATCGACGTCACATTTTCTGGGAGCGGTAGTATGTCTTCAATAATTAGCCGTTGTGATTTTCCGTCCATTACACTATAACCTCTCTGAATGATTCTGCGCGAGCAAACCAGCCATTTTTAAAAGCTGCTTGTGTTGGGTCGGTATTAATGATTTCCTGATAGTAATGCAGGCGACGGTCGACGATGTTGTTTATAAAATGTTTACCAAGCTCTGTAACAGCACGGGTTGTCGCTGTAATGGTTTTTACGCCGATAATTCCATCCGGCGAAGATTGGCTATAAGAGGCCGAAACTAATGCAGTTTGTAAGATTTTTACGGAGCCTCTACGTCCATGATTTACGGCCATGTCGAGCATGATGGGCTGTATCAGCGTAGGTAAACTGATGATATTGGGCCGGACGTAATACAGGGTATAGTAGATTTTTTCAGCCAGAGCGGGGGTTACGGCTTTTATTTCCGCTATGGTGACATCCATTGGTATGTTGGATGATGGTCGTCTAAAATACTCGGCGTAACTCTTGGCGGTGATGCCGTATTGTGTCGGACCGCCTTTATCAGCAGGGTGGTTAACATAGCCGCCTTCTTTCGCGATGATGGCGGCGATGATTTGTTTTATGGTCATAGTTTTACTTCCAAGTTGTCGATAGCTTGTTTAAGTTGTTTAATCGTTTTTATGGTCCATATAATTTCCTGATCATCATCCCTCGTTACTGCATCACAGGGTGGCACGCCGTTAGTGAGGCATCTGTCATGCTCGAATGCACAGCCACCGCACCCTGCCCCCATAATCGTGGTATCGTTTGCCGGAGCGGCAACATAATTAATCCCGTTTAGGCTAAATTCATGAACCGATCTTATATTTGCCGTTTTCATGATTTAAGCCGCTTCTTTAATAAAAAACGGCGGCTTGGTGCCTGGCCGTTGCAACGCTACGATCTGGAAATCATGCAACTGCCATTCGTCATGCAGCGCTTCGCGAGCGGTTTTAATGTCGGCGATAACCTTTTTATGATCTAACACCAATAGTCGTATGCCATGCAGCTGTGCATCGGCCTCTTGGTACGCGGCAGATAATCGCGGTCGGCAGAGGTTGTATTTTTTATAGTCCGCATGATCGGAATTTTGCACATCGGTAATGATCTGCTTGAGTTTCCGGGTATTGCTGTCCAGGATAAATTTGATGGTTTCAGCCACGGAATGGTCGGATATTTTTATGCACATGACAGTACCCCTTAGTGCAACACACGGACTTTGCGCCGGATGATGCTGCTTAGTTTTTGGTTGGCGCTGACTAAGGCAATTATCCTGGCGGTATTGGTCCCGAATTCATACGCCAGATCATCGCTACACCCATGCCGCAGCTGTTCAAGGGCGATTCGGATAGCTGTTATGGACTGCGGCATATTAAGTCCCAGTTTTTTGCAGTACACATTAACCTGTTCGGCAAGATCCGCGCGTCGCCGCTGCTCGTCAGTTTGTTTTGCGCGGTAGGCGCTAATCCGGATTAGGTTTGATTGGTATTGTTCTAAAGGTGTTTGCATGGTCATAACCCTCGTTATTTGCCGGTATGGCAAAGGTATAAAATGCGTTGTGCAAAATACTCATCATATTTTTGGTCAAGGTCGAATTGCGCGGTGTCTCGTGCCATTACGGCGGCGCTGTAGTCCCACCATGCGTTTAAACTCTGCTTATCCATGGTTAATTGTCCGGCGTATGGGTTTTGACTTCGCCGCCGAACAGCTCAACCAGGCGAGGCAGGAAGTTGGCCAGTTCCAGCGACATGATCGAAAAATCGACATCGAACCGGTCGGCTTCGGATTCTGTTTCAGTCTCGGCTACTTGATCCTGTATCAGGTCAAGAAATTTCAGGCGTTTAATGGCCAGCTCGTCATCGATAACAAATGACAGGCGATCGGCCCAGGTTACGGCCAGCTTAAAAACGTGTTTGCCTGAATCCAGATGATTTTTAATTTCCGGAAGGCTCAAGTCGTGGCGTTTGCAGCGGATAATGCCGCCTTCTTCTTCCGGTGCGCGTAGTTCGCATTCGTCATCAAGGGTGATGTCATCCGGTGCCGGCGCTTCATCATCCAGCCAGCCGGTCATCACGCTAACAGGACGGTTTAAGGTGATCCGGTTAATCGGCGTGGCCGGTAATGAGCCAAGGCATTTACGCAAGCTGCTGAGCAAATCTTCGGCTTTATTCGCCGAGGCAGCATCAACAACCAGCCAGCCGCCTTTGGGGTCGATGTAGGCGTAAGTCTTGGTTTGGAAAGTAAACGCCCTGGGCAATAGCTCAAAGATCAGTTCGTCTTTAATGGCGATTCTTTCTTTTTTGCCTAACTTGCGGCCCTGTTGTTGTTCGGCTTCAAGAATCTTTTCCTGAGTCATTTCATTAACGACCATTGTGGGCAGGACTCTTTCTTCTTTTTGGCCGCACAGCATTAAAAAGCCGTTTGAACTATGCACCAGCTGTTCCGATGATTTGCCTAGCGGTGATGTCCAGCCATAGGTGGACAGTTCGTGACTGCCGCAAGGGCTGAAAGCCATTGGCAACAGTTTTTGTTCAAGGTCTGGATCGACGGCGAAATCGCTGTTAAGTCGATAGATGTTTATATTTTTAAACCACATAATAATGCCTTATCGGTTGGTTGCACTGGGAGCAGGGCGCTCCCAGTGGTTTTAATCAGCATCCGTGCAACTCATTGGCGTTTCCGCGTTTTTGCCCAGCTTGAGACGAGTCGGGCTGGTCGTATTTTTTTTCAAAGCCACTATTTGTAATGGGTTTGAAAAAAATGCCCGCGATACAAGCCGGGCGAGATCAGGAGGCGCTGAGTAAATCGGTTTTCGAATCCTTATATTTGTTGCAGGGTTCTTAATGTTGTCGCTAATTCGGTTTCGGTGACATGGAGTCGGTTTGCCAACGCGGCTTTGTTGTCGCTGTCCAGGTTGTTGCACCAGAGCAGCACGGATAAGCGGTCTTGGCCTGTTAGAGTCTTTTTGGTATCTTCGATATAGGCCGCATTAAGGCCGCGCTCTTCAAATACGGCTATGATTTGCAGTGCCAGCCAATCAAGTGTTTTTTTAGCCATGGTTATCGCTCCTGTTTTTTGTTGTTTTTAATGTCGGGTTACGCTGTGCTAACCTGACCTACTTGGCTTTTAGTTCAATCAATAAAGGATTTTTATGTCGCTACTCATTAACCCGGTTCATTGCTACGCTGTTCATCCCTCTGATGCAGGCAGAATTGCTTATATTGATGGGCTTTGGAACCCAACACATACGCTGCCATATGAGGGCGAGATCATTACTCGTCCGTTTTTGGTTGATCCAAAGACCCGGCAACCAATTCCTGTACGGGTGATTGAGATTCAAGAGCATCTCGAAATTCAACCTCATACCCTCGTTGTCGTAGTGACTCGATCAGACCAGTGTCATTAGGCGTGATTTTGTGTGAGCCAATAATCACTACTTCTGTTCTTTCGGTTGCTGTCATTGGGTTGGTTCCGTTTTTGTTGTTTTTAATGTCGGGTAGGGTGAAGATTTACCCCGGCCTGCTTGGCTTGGCTAATTTGCGTTGATCATGTGTTCGTAGCCGCTTTGGCAGCGGATTTTGCAAACGCCCCACCCCTCGGCTATTTTTTCTTTTGCCATACGGATGGCATGCCCCATGTCCCAAGCCTCAATGCTGAGGGATGATTCTTGGCCGCCTTGCAGCATTAAATAATATTGGTTCATGTTGGTTGCTCCGTGTTTTGTTGTTTTTAAATGTCGGGGTACGCTGCGCTAACCCGACCTACTTGCTTTTGGGTATCTTCGATGTAGGCCGCATTAAGGCCGCGCTCAGCAAATACGGCTATGATTTGCAGTGCCAGCCAATCAAGTGTTTTTTTAGCCATGGTTACGCTCCTGTTTTTTATTGTTTTTAATGTCGGGTTACGTTGTCGTTAACTCGACCTACGTGGCTATTTTGCCTCAGTGGTTAGCAATTTATTGCTAATATGGTTTCATGTCAAGCAATTTATTGCTTAACTAAAATTTTAGGCAATAAAAAACCCGCTCAGGGCGGGTTTTGTAATGGTGTTGTTGACTATGGATTAAATAGATCGATCTGACGGTTTGCTGAGCGGTGTTCTATCACTTCAAGTATCGAATACTCTGACTTCATTCCTTTCATGGTGAGCCATTGTAGGAGCTGAACCTTGGCTTTTAAGATGTCGTTTTTGGCAAAAACTTCTTCGCTTGCATTAACGCGAGCTAAAAAGTCTTCATCCAGTATTTCAGCATAAAATGTTTGAATACCGTCGGTAAAGCGCCATTTATTTCCATCTGCAAATGACGCATTGATGATTTGCAAGCTGACGATCGTCGTTTGGTCGTTTATTTTTTCATCGCCAGGATCGGGGGCGACAAAATAAATTGACTCCCTCTTATCTATCATTAAGAGCGGTTTTCCGGGTGCATCAGGATCAACGATTGCGAATGACTCAATACCATCACGCAGCAGGGGCTTGGTTATGATGTTTTCAAATGCTTGTCTTATTTTATGGTTTTGCAGAAGGGCAAGGGCGGTCTTTTCAATATCATAATGATCATCATCAATATAAACTCTAACGATTCCATTGTCAGCAACTTCTGTTTTAGTGATTTTCCTATTCCGAACCCAACGCAAAAAACCTATTAATGTGCCGCCAGTATAGTTAGCAAGGCCAATAATACCGGCTGCATTTAAAACAGCCGTTGTATTGCCATGATTAAATATGTCAATAGCGTCTAAGATTAGGCTTTTAGCGGTAGCAACCATTTCGACGCCAAAGCAACCTGTTTTAAATGATCCCTTTACGCTGACGCCTATTTTAAATTTATCGCCATATAGCGAGTTTCCAACCTCTTCCATAAGGCTTCCGATAGCCATTAGAGCGGGTGCAAGGTCATGCACATCCATCTCGTGGTTATCGAGAGCAGGTCCGTCATAGATTACTTGGAATTTAGCTGGCTTCATGTCAATCATTTTAACGCCTTATTTATCGTAATGCACGTTACGCTAAACCAGTTCGTAATCATGGAAGTCGGGAAAGCTGCTTATGGCCTACACTCACAGGCCTCAACGTGTCGAGCATTGAAAAATTGTTCCCGATCTATGAATTTACAGTGCAGGTCACTGCGGTTTTTTATTGTTTTTATTAAAGTTTATTTTAATTACTCAGGTACGCCGGCTCGGCTGCAATCGTCTTTTTTAATCTTTTTCCATTGTATAAAGTTAGGCTCATCTTTTGCGTTAAGATAGCTTGACGTAATTACGGTAGCCTGTACGCAAATATCCATTGGTGTTCCACTGCGCTTGACTATTTCGTATCGTTCAAGGGAGTCGCTAATGGCTTTGTAATAGGTATCTTGCAAAGCATCCGCTTGGCTATATCCGGAAATTAAATACAAGCAAGAGGCAATCGCACCAATAATGTTGGCGTTAGATTGTAATGGGCTTTTTTTCTTTATTGTCATAATTGATCCTATTTTTGATTGAAGTGTTAGTTGGTGATGTTGATAAATTTTGCCCAGGATTCCTCACATAGTATTGTCACGGGGCTGCCTTGCTCTTGGTAAAGTAAGGCTTTTTCTATTTTTCTGCCGTGGCTGGTGGCTATCCAGTCGCGGCTGGCGAGTGCGCCGATGACTAGATAATCAAGCTTTTTAGTGACGGATTTGGCCGGTATGCCGCCCAGCTCGGTGATGATTTGTTCGCATTTATCACGGGTTCCGGTGATAAATGCGCCGGTTAAGCAAAATGTTGAGCCATTAACAATGAGTTCGTCAGGCTCTTGGTTGCCGAAGCTGGTGCTAAAGCCGCCCGCTGCACCGGTCTCTTGAAAAGTTCCACCTATAAGTTTAGATAAGGTTTGGTAGAAGTCTTCCCGCTCTTCCTGGGTGATGATGTTGTCGGCCAAGATGTCGTCAATACGTTGTTTAACAACGTTGAGCGGGAATGATCGAGTATAGGCCTCGTTGTCTTTTAGCCATAGATTGAGGAAGTGAATTTCGTTGTCATTGATAACCTGGTCTGCGGTAATGCCCATAATGAGGCCATACAGGGTATTGATAGCCTTGATCTCGTTGCTTGCGGCGTGGAAGCCGGGCGGTAGTTGGTTGTTATGGTAACGGTTCATTCTATTTGCTCGTCTTTGGTGCTGCTGATTGTTAGCCATGTCCCCATGGTTTCAGTCTGGGTCAGTGTGTATTTAATGCCGTTACGAATGGCGGTTCCACCAAGCTGTCCTCTTTTAGAACCAAAGCCGAGTGAGTTTATTACACTCCCTCTATCGGCCTTTGATAGCTTGGGATTCGTTGCAATCACAGCGGAAAGTATGCCTTCGAGCACGTTAGCTCCCGACTTCAGAGTTCCGTCTCCCGTTCCTATAAATATGATGTCAGTTACATCGCCGGAAATCTTATTTGCCGTAATTATCAGTGCGAGGTTATTGGATAGTGCTGCATTCGTTATTTGTTCTTCGCCGTTATCGCTATCATTAACCGTTAGGTTATTTGGATTGATGGTTAGGTTCATTTCCTTAGCGGCATTTTTATAAGCACTTATAAATTCGGTAGTGGTAAAGCCCATGCCGAGATTTTCTTTCTTAATCGGTTTAGCCGTCTCGGATTTTGGTTGGGTGGGGCTTCCATCGGTGGTTACGGTATTGTTATCTTTAATGATTCCGACAAGGGAACCTACTGCCGCAATTAATATGAAAACGACTAAACAGCCTGTCCATGCCTTAACTCCTGGATTTGCCGCGCCGCAATTCGGACAGGTTTTTGCACTTCTATCAACTTGGTGTTTGCAGGATTTGCATTCAACCAGACTACTCATATCTTTATGCTCCCTTTTTTTATGGTTTGTATATAGGCAATTGCTTACGCCGTAGCTGATGCGACAAAAGCAAAGCAGCTACGGTTTATTTATCGTAATAGTTATGTAGATCCGTTAACGACTTTATTTATATATTCCTCACCTTGATAGTGAGCGCGTGTCTCAGAGACAACCATTGTCGCGTGTTTGCCGCTATTGTCGCTGTGTAAATAATTTTCTACCAGTTTTTCGATGCGATTGCTGAGCAATTCTTCAATTGGTTGGTTAGGGATCATCAAGTGAAATGCTTGCAAGCCAAAGTGCTCGGCTAGTTTATCGATGGTATCTGAGCGGATACTTTCCACATTTTCTTCATCAAATAAATAGCTGACGGTGCGTTGTGATAATCCAACCAGTTTTCCGAACTCAGCTTGGCTCATTTTGCGGCCGGTTTCCCTGGCTCTATGGTCTAGTAAAGTTTTGACGTTCCCTGCAACTATTTTCTTAGTATTAATCATGTGTTCAATGATAAATCCACGGCCTAGCAATGGTTTATTTTTAATTAAGCAATTCTTTGCTTGTTTAACTAGCAATAAATTGCTAAATTGTTGCGTATGAAAATTATGAAGCATGTCGAAAGCCTCCAAGAGCAGGTGGCAAAGCACGGGGATTATAGGGGCCTTTCTAGCAAGGCTGGGGTTAGCTTTCATTGGCTTTCCAAGTTTGCCGCTGGGCATATGCCAAATCCGACGATCAAGAACATCGCTAAGGTGGAGTCGTTTTTTAATCATGAGATTGGCTCGAAGTAGTGGGGTATTTTGGTGTGAAGTCTGATTTGTTTGAGTTGCAGTCCTATAGGTTGGGCATGTTGTTTGAAGAGCAAAGATAATTTTAACCCCCACAGTCCTGTCTAGTAATAGGGCTGATTACCTAGGTAGGTTTACCTATGATTCCAGATAGTTATCAACCGGCAGATTGGCGTAATACGACGAGCGCGGACGCGGACAACCAGCAAATTGGTGTCGGCTTTAATTTGTTAGACGGCAGCATTATGAGGCTGGCTTTGTCATTTGATGGTGAAAATGTATGACCGCCTACTAAGTCGTCAAGGGCATGTTGCGGCATGTGATCTACCAAGGCTGTCGTCTTGATAGATCACATGCCATCGGTTGCCTTTTTGTTTGATAAAGAATGTTCCTGCTTGGGTTTTGTGAAGGTAGGTCATGGCGGATCTGATGTGGTTGGTTAAATTTTTAAGCATAGCAGTAAAGGGTATTTATGACTATTAAGGCGAAAATGGTTAATCAAGGGCGATTTACGAAGCGCGAGGCCGAGGTGGCAACGCTGATGGCTGAGGGTCATGCGGATAAGGTTATCGCGCGTTTACTGGCGGTCAGTATTCGCACGGTTAATGCGCATGTCGGCAATATCTATGAGAAGTTGGCGTTGCATTCTGAATCTATTGGAGTTAGTACGGCGGCCATTAATAGCCGGTGTTATGCGGTGGCGGTGATGATTGCGCGGGGCATGATCAGTGTGTCGATTAAGTCGATTGTGATGGTGCTGATTTTTAACGCGACGCTGGTTGATGATGACAGTGCGGTGCGGGTGCGTAACGGCCGGGGTAGGGCGCATGCGCATGTGTCTCGGATGCGCAGGGTTGGCGATGCTTAAGATTGGCCGAGGTCTGTTTTGGCTTTTGGTTGGGCTGCTGGTTTTGTTGGCATTTGTTGTTGCTAATGTGTTGATGACGGTTGTTGATGGTTTATGGGCATGGGTTGCGCTCGCGATTTGTCGTAAGTTCGATGCTCAGTTTGGGGATTGGTGATGGTTGGTTTACACAATGCTCATGTGATTCTTTACAAAGGTCTTTTATGTCCTTGGGCGGAATTGCAAGGACGGCCGTTGGCCCAATTGGTTTATTACACAGAGTACATGCAGGAGGCTGATCCGGAATGGAAGCCGATGCATTTAAGGAATATAGAAATTATGACGGGTATGGATATGGTCTTAGGTGATTATAGGGTCGAGTATTACACGGCCGACAAGCGGCTGATTGTTACTGAGCCTGCAATGTCGTTAGGTGCTGCCAAGCAGATGGCTGATGTTAATCGTAATCACCCCGATATTGCCGCAGCTAATTATGCGGTGATGCGTTGCGTTTTGAACTCACTGGATGAGCAGGACGCCCCATGATCTATCCCCGCTCCCCTTTATTAATTAAAGCGTTTTTAAATCTAATTTTATTGCTTGTTAAGTTAGCGATTGAATGTCTGATGCCAGATAAAAGGTACTTCCCAGCATCCCCCCTTGCGGGTACGAAGGGGCTCGATTTGTTTGTAGGTAGTGGCGTTGTGAGTTACTAAACAATGTCTTCGAATTATGATGATGTAAAATTACAGCTGGTTGGGTTTGGCCTTCAGGTCGATCGACTGACAACTGGGCGCATGATCCGCTGCCGGGTTGAAGGTGACCGAGAGAAACGCGGCTGGTATATCCTGCATGAAATCACCCTGACCGGCGGCGACATCGTCTTTGTCGGCTCGTATGGTATCTGGCAGGGCGCGGACAACAATGCGCAAAAAATAGAGATCACCCGAACCGACCTCAGCGCCGAGCAAAAAGCCGCCATCAAGCAGCGCATTGCCGACGACAAAAAGCGCGTGGACGCGGAGCAAAAACGCAAAGCGGAACAATCAGCTGCCAAAGCCAGTGCCGCCTGGCGCAACCTTGAAATAGACGGCGATTGCGACTACCTGCACCGCAAAGGCGTCATTGCCCATGGCGTAAGATTTACCGAAAAAGGCGCATTGGCCGTGCCGATGCTGGACACCCAAGGTCGCATCCACGGACTGCAATTCATCCTGGATAAAGAAAAACAAAAAGACCTGATCAAAAAGCACAACGGCCGCGATAAACAATACTGGCCAGCGGGCGCCGTAAAGAAAGCCCATTTCCACCTGATCGACAGTCCAACCACACTCATACTGGTTGCTGAAGGCTATGCCACCGGCGCTACCGCTTACGAAGCCACCGGCTTTCCGGTAGCAATTGCCTTCGATGCCGGCAACCTTCAATCTGTCGCCCAGGCGCTAAAAAAATACTACCGCGAAGCGCAAATCCTAATCTTAGCCGACGATGATGCATTCGCTCGCTGCCAGCATTGCCAGCAACCGGTACAAGTTAACCTATCCGCAACTTGCCCGCACTGCAACGAACCGCACGGCAAGAAAAACGCGGGAAAAGAATACGCAGAACTGGCCGCGCTGGCCGTCAATGGCCGCGTCGTATCGCCAAAATTTGCCGATCCGGAAGCCCGGTTCGACCACTACTGCCGCAACCAAGGCAAACTGACCGACTTCAACGACCTGCACCTGATCGATGGCCTACACACGGTAAGGATTCAGATCGAGGAAGCCATCAAGCAAGCAGGATTCACCGTCACCGCCAAAGCGCGGGAAGCGCAACCACAGGGGGGTGGGGAAGCTACAAAAGCCGCACTAAAACCCATCGACTGCTACGACCACGCCCTGGGTCGATTCAGCCTCGTCTATGCTATGGGTGGTATGCTCTTCGATGCCCAAGAGCACATGCGCATCGCGCTCAACGACTTCAAGCAAGCCTGCGTCCACTCCGACATCCCCAAGCGCTGGCAAGAAAGCAAACAGCGGCGGATCGTCAGGCCCGACGAAGTCGGATTTGACCCGACCGAAAAAGACAAGAACATCACCTGCAACGTCTGGGACGGCTTCCCGACCACGCCGATTGAAGGTAACTGCGAGCGCCTGCTAGACCTGCTCATGTACATGTGCGCCGAAGAAAAAAACAGCGAGGCTGTTTACAACTGGGTACTGCGCTGGCTGGCGTACCCGCTGCAACATCCCGGCGCAAAGATGAAAACCACCATCGTCATCCACGGCCCGCAAGGCACCGGCAAGAACCTATTCTTCGACGTCATTCTCGGCATCTACGGCAAATATGGCCGCATCATTGACCAGTCGGCTATCGAAGATAAATTCAACGATTGCTTCGGCGGTAAACTGTTCATGCTCGCTGATGAAGTCGTGGCACGATCCGACCTTTACCACATCAAGAACAAGCTCAAAGGCCTGATTACCGGCGACCGAATCCGCATAAACCCGAAAAACATGGCGGCCTATGAAGAGGCCAACCACGTCAACCTCGTTTTCCTGTCGAACGAGCGAATGCCGGTCGTCCTCGACCAAGATGACCGGCGGCACCAGGTTATATGGACGCCAGCAAAACTAGGACCCGATTTTTATAACGAAATAGCGCTGGAAATCGACAACGGCGGCGCGGAAGCCCTGCATTATTACCTGGTCAACCTACCGCTGGGCGACTTCAACCCGCATACCAAACCGCTGATGACTACCGCCAAACAAGACCTGCAAGACCTCAGCAAAGACAGCATCATCCGTTTTTACGACGAGTGGAATACCAATGAAATCAGCGGCGTGCCACCCATTCCGGCGCTGTCGGAAGACATCTACACCCTATACACCCACTGGTGTAGACGGGAAGGCGTCAGAGCCGCACCCAAAAACAAAGCCATTGACGCCATAGCCAAGCGCCCTGGCGTAAAAAAAGAACGAAAGCGCTACCTAAACGGAGTGGCCATGGTCGAAAACCCGAAAACCATCATCACCCCCGCCAACGCCGAAGAAATGTCACCCGGTAATTCAGAAGCCGGTTGGCTTGGTTTTAACATCAATAATTTCAAGGATTCAGTCGATGCGTACAAAGAAGATAGCCGCGCTTAATATTGTGCAGGGTGTGCAGGCAGTTGTGCAGGGTATTGTGCAGAGTCAAAGCCGCGCCGCGCGTGGCCTGTGCAGGGTGTGCAGTACTTCCCTTTACGTGACGCGCGAGAAACAAACCGCCACCACCGCCAAAAATAAAACCGCCCTCGCGTATATGGGTTCCCTGCACACCCTGCACACCCTGCACAGACCACGAACGCAGACGCCTCGCGTTTTTTCGTGCCCTGCACTCGCGCCTGCACACCCTGCACAACCTTTATTTTATTAAAAAAATGAAAAAGATAGTTTGTGGACCAGAGAACGTAAAAGCCTTTAACGGGCAAATGAAAGAGCTGGTGCCTGAATTTCACGCGCTGGCTAAGCAGCTCCACGCCGCTGGCTTAATTAACGGCCTACGCGGCGCTACGCTCGAATTACCCCCGTTTACTGAACAAACAGCAACAGAGCAGCCGAAAGAATCACGATATTGCAAAGAATGCGGACACTGGCATATCCCGCTGCAATGCACTAAGCAAGAGGCGACAGCATGACTTTTATGAGCCAAACCGCCTTTGCCGACCACATCGGCGCTAACCGCAGCTACGTCACCCAGCTTAAAAACGCTGACCGCTTAGTCATGGAAGATGGAAAAGTAAACGTCGAAGCCTCCATCCAGCGTATAGCCGAAACCAAAGACCCATCCAAAGAAGGTGTGACCAAGCGGCATGAGCAGGAGCGTGAGCGTAAAGAACAGGATGCAGGAAAAGAGAGTTCTGCGGTTAGTGGCTCAGGCAGTCGCTATCAATCAGCCAAAGCCAGACGAGAAGAAGCTAACGCCGAATTAACTGAAATCGATCTGAAAACGCGTCGCGGTCAATTGCTGGTAGCCGACGAAGCCAAAGCCTGCGTAGCCGATGGCGACACCATCATCCGCAACCGGCTCGAATCCCTGCCCGACATCCTAGCGCCGCAACTGGCCGCAGAAACCGACGAACAGAAAATCCGCTCCATGTTGATGGATCACATTGAATCCCTGCTCGGCGACTTGTCGCGCAGTTTTTTACACCTTAGCAAAGTAGAGAAAACATGAACTTATCTATCTCATTTAGTGGTGGAAAAACGTCGGCATATATGACTAAGTGGCTGCTTGATAATAAATTAAACGATTTCGACAACGTTGTTATTACATTTGCAAACACAGGGCAGGAACTTGAGGAAACATTAGAGTTTGTAAATCGCTGTGACAAGGAATGGAATTTAGGAGTGGTCTGGCTAGAGGCTCTTGTCGATCCAGTGAAAGGAAATGGAACCAAGTTTCGACGCGTGACATTTGAAACAGCATCACGCAATGGTGAGCCATTTGAGGAGTATATAAAAAAACATGGTATTCCGAATCAAGCATTCCCGAAATGTACGTCTGAGCTGAAGCTTGCTCCCATGCGTTCATATTTACGGTCATTGGGTTGGAAAAATGGAACCTATAAAACCGCGATTGGAATCAGGATTGATGAAATGGATCGCGTAAGTTCGAACATGGAAAAAGAAAATCTTATCTACCCATTGATTGAATATACAAAGGCAACAAAAGAGATGATTAATCTCTGGTGGGGACGTCAGTCATTTAATCTAAATATCATGGAGCACCAAGGGAATTGTGCATGGTGCTGGAAGAAAAGTAAGCGGAAGTTGCTAACCCTAGCTGTTGATACGCCTGAAGTATTTGAATTTCCAATGCGGATGGAAGATCAGTATCGATTTGCTGGGCCTTGGCAAGATCCAAGTGGAGTTGGACGGCTTTTTTTCAGAAAAAATACCAGCACGAAACAATTGCTGGAAGAATCAAAATTGCCCTTTGAAAGATGGAAGCCTGCTGCGGTCAATTTCGACTTATTTAATTATGAGCTTGATTCGGCTGGCGGCTGCTCTGAAAGTTGTGAGGTTTATTAAGCTATGCAGGCACAATCACAATACAGCAACGCTAGGGAGGTTATCAACACCACCCGCGCCCGCGCCTACGCCCCGCGCAAAACTCAGACCGTGTCCGAATGGGCGGATAAAAATATCGTCCTGTCGCGCAAAACCAGTCCTGAGCCTGGCCCGTGGCGAACCGACAGAAACCCGATCCTGCGTGAGCCGATGGATTGTCTGTCGGCCCGCTCGACGATACACGAAGTCGTTATCAAATTCCCCATCCAGATCGGTAAAAGCGAGATTGGCCGCAACGCCATCGGCTACTGGATGGATGAAGCGCCCGGCCCAATCATGGCCTGCTTCCCGGCAGATGTCAGTATGCAAAAATGGATTAACCAAAAGCTTAATCCCATGCTCGATGATTCGCCAGCGGTAAAAAACGTTATGGTGTCAACCAACAGCCGCAACGCTGCCAATACCAAAGAGTTTAAGGACTTCTTGGGCGGCCAACTCTATGTCGAGCATGCTGGAGCGCCAGCCCGTTTGAAATCGACCTCTGTTAAATACCTGGTCGTCGATGAATTGACCGAATTTGCCAATGCGCTGAAAACAGGTGATGACCCGATGGTCATGCTGGAAGACCGCTATTCGGCCTTTATCTCTACATACAAGCGGCTGGACATCTCATCGCCCGGCACAAAAGGTATTTGCCGGATCGATGAGCGCTACGAGTTATCAGACCAGCGCCATTATCACATGCCGTGCCCGCACTGCCTTGCCGAAATCAACTTCGAATGGTCAGGACTGCAATGGATGCAGGGCGGCAAAAACGTCGTATATGCCTGCCCGGAATGCGCGTGCATTATTGAAGAGCACCAAAAAACCGACATGATTAAGTCAGGGCGCTGGATTCCTAAATTCCCAGGACGGTCGATTCGCGGCTATACCGTCAATTGCTTGTATTACCAAATAGGCTTAGGCCCACGCTGGGAAAAACTGGTAGAAATGTGGTTAGGCGTTCAAAACGACCCCGCTAAGTTAAAAACCTTTGTCAACAGCCGCCTGGCCGAAGCCTGGGAAGACCCATCCATGCGCGCGGTAAAACTCAACGTCATCGCCGACCGCGCCGAACCCTACCGCCTGCGCGTTGCCCCGCTGGGTGTTTGCGCCGTTACCGCCGGTGTGGATACCCAAGACAACCGCTTGGCCGTGCAAATCGTCGGCTGGGGTAAGGGTATGGCTTGCTGGGTGCTGGATTACATTGAACTGATGGGCGACCCCGCAGACGATGCCGTCTGGATAGCCTTAACCGACCTGATTAACCGGCCTATCGAACACATCAACGGCCACGCCCTGCCGATCCAAGCCACTGCGATCGATGCAGGCGGCCACCGAACCGAAGCCGTCAAAGACTTCGTGCGCCGCCGCATGATCCGCCGCCCGATGGTCATCTTTGGCGCCGTACCCAACAACGCACCGGTGCTGTCCCGGCCCAAAGCCCAAGACGTCAACTGGAAAGGCCAATACAACAAACGCGGCGTGATGATCCAGCATGTCGGCACCGTCGCGGTTAAAAATGTCCTATTCGGGCGCATGAGCACTGACGGTGATAAAGACAACGCGGCCCGGCTGCTACATTTTTCCGAAGATTTGCCGCGCGAATACTTCACCGGCATCGTCTCCGAAACCTTTAACCCCCGCACCAATCGCTTCGAGACTAAGCGCGGTGCACGTAACGAATCGCTGGACACGCTGGTTTACGCCTACGCCGCTGCCCATCACCATGAATTGCGCCTGCACCTGCATACCGCTGCTAAGTGGGATGAGTTGGGGGCAAAGCTGGCGGTGGTGTCGAGCGATGAGTATAGGCGCTTGCAAGCAGAGGCCGCCATAGTGGCGCAGCAACCAGCACCGCTGCCGCCACCTAAAAAGCCAGCAAAATCCAATCAGTTAACTTCAAATGCATGGAGCTCCAGACTATGAGTGTATCAGACCATATTGCCGCAGCATTGCGGCGCGATGTTCATGAAGCGCTGCAAAGCTCAATCGGCTTTAAAGACGACATCGCTGAATCGCTGGCGGCCGCAGTAGTCAAAAAGATTCAACAACGCTGGGGCGGGCGTGAGGTATATATATCAGTTGCCGACGATAGCATTGAGCGCAATGTGGCGATAAAGCAGGAATTTAACGGCAGTAATCATGCCGAAATTTGCAGCCGGTACAATATCAGCTTAAGTACGCTGTATCGGATTATTAGGTAGCCAGTCGAACTAGCCGATCTCGGTAATCCTACCTATAGACACATCCTAAAAAATATTGTCACGTTTTCCGGTGAAATGACACAAACAAGCTGATGTAATCTACCCATGACTACATCAGCCGAAATGCTCGCCAAATACACCGCCGCCGAAGCCGCCATTCTGGACGGCCAAATTGTGCAATTTGGTGAGCGCAAATTAACGCGAGCTAATCTATTAGAAGTCCAGCAGGGCCGCAGGGAATGGCAACAGCGCGTTAATGCAGAGGCCAGAATCAACGCAGGCGGCACCTCGCCGCGCTTCCAAACACCGGATTTTCGCTAATGAATCCGCTGGACTACGTCATCTCCGCTATTTCCCCTGAAAAAGGTTTGCGTCGTATGCAAGCCCGTCGGGTGATGGCCGCATATGAAGCCGCAAAGCCTACCGTACTGCGCAAGCAAAGCCGGGATTCCGGCAGCGGTGATCGAGTGGTCAGACAAGCCGGGCCAAACCTGCGCAACCAAGCGCGATACCTGGACGAGAATCACGATTTAGCTGACGGCGTTTTAACGGCGCTGGTCAATAACGTCGTCGGCGCCAACGGCATCGGCATAGAACCGCAGCCGCGCACTATCGGCGGCGAAATCCACGATGAATTAGCCGATGAATTATTGCGGCTCTGGAAAGACTGGTGTCGCAAGCCCGAATGCACTTTTTCCACTGACTGGGCAGGCGCTCAACGACTGCTGTGCCGCAGCTGGGTACGTGATGGCGAGGTGATGACAAAATCATTAGTCGGCACCGTACCTCATCTGGATCACGGCACTGTTGTTAAATTTACCCTGGAAATGCTTGAAGCGGATATGTGCCCGCTTATTTATGATGATCCTTCCAAAAGAATCGTTCAAGGCATACAAAGAAACGCTTGGGGCGCGGCAATCAATTATTACCTTTACCTAAACCACCCCGGCGACATCAGCGTTTATAACTCGCTTGCGCTTAGCCTAAAGCCGGTCAGTGCAGATCTAATTAATCATTTGCGTCTGCGTAAGCGCCTTAGCCAATTTCGCGGCGTGACGGTTTTTGCCTCAGTCATGACCCGGCTTGATGACATTAAAGATTACGAAGAATCCGAGCGCATCGCTGCCAAGATCGCTGCCTCAATGGCTGCCTATATCAAAAAAGGTCAGCCGGAAATGTACGACCCCGAAAAGCCGGGCGAGGCAAGATCGTTAAGATTTAGTCCCGGCATGGTATTTGATGACCTGATGATCGGCGAAGAGATCGGCACGATTGATACCAACCGTCCGAACCCGCAATTGATTGAGTTCCGCAAAGGCCAGCTCCGTGCTGTTGCTGCCGGAACCGGCGCCAACTACTCCACTGTCGCCCGTTGCTACGACGGCACTTATTCCAGCCAGCGCCAAGAATTGATTGAGGGCTGGGCAAATTACCAAGTACTGACCTCTGAGTTTATCGCGGGCATGGTGCAGCCAACCTGGGAAACCTTTGTAAAAATGGCGGTGCTGGATGGCTTGGTTAAAGTCCCGGTCGACATAGACCCGCTGACTCTGGATGACGCGCTGTTTATCGGCCCCTCTATGCCCTGGATTGATCCATTGAAAGAGGTCAAAGGCAACGTTGAAGCAGAACGGGCAGGGTACATCTCCGGCCCCGAAGTGATTCGCAAGCGTGGCGGCAACCCACGCGACGTACGCGAGCAGTCAGCCCGCTGGCGCAGACAATTAAAATCAAACGGCTTGATCAGCTCCGCCGATCCAGCCAATGACAAACAACCCGGAGCAGCCAATACCGCCTCCAGCGATAACCAACAAGGAGTCTCTAATGGCTAAATGGTACGAAATCAAAGCCAAAGGCAATAAAGCCGCTGAAATCAATATCTATGGCGACATCGGCGAAAGCTGGTGGGGCGAATCCATTACCGCTAAGAGTTTTGTAACCGATTTGGCGGCACTGGATGTAGAAACCCTAACCGTCCGCATTAACAGCTATGGCGGCTCTGTATCTGATGGTATCGCTATTTATAACGCAATCAAGCGCCACAAAGCCAGCACTACCGTAGCTATTGATGGCGTAGCGGTCAGTATAGCGTCATTGATTGCAATGGCAGGCGACACTGTGGAAATGGCCGACAACGCACTGATGATGATCCATGCCCCGTGGGCATCGACATCGGGCAACGCAGCAGACCTGCGTGAAGCTGCTGACGTGTTGGATAAATACGCTACGGCGATGAGCAGCAGTTATGTCGATAAGACCGGTAAGACTGTCGAAGCAGTGATGGGTTGGTTAACCGATGGCATCGACCACTGGTTTACCGCGTCAGAGGCCAAGGCAGAAGGTCTGGTTAGTACCGTCACCGCTGCTTTGCCGGTGTCTGCACAATTTAATTTAAACCGCTTTAAAACCATTCCGGCAGCCGCTGGGATTTTTATAAAACCGTTAAACCAGGAAAGCACCATGACTCCAGAAGAAATAGCAGCGGCAGCAAAAGCAAAAGCCGATGCCGACGCAAGGGCGGCAGGAACAGTTAATCAGCCTGCAGATCCACAGTCCAGCGAGGCTGAGATTAAAGCGCGAGTATTGGCAGCAGAAAACCTGCGCCGTACCGACATCAGCGCAAAATTTCAGCCTTTTGCAAAAATGGCGGGGGTATCCGATCTGATGACTCAATGCAGCAATGACAGCAATATCGATGTCCATGCAGCGGTTGAAAAACTGCACTTGCTACTGGGTAAAGACTTGTCGCCCACTGCGGCAAATTTTAACCATCGCATAGAAACCGGCGAATCCGATAACGAAAAATTCGCCAAAGGCGTAGGGCAGGCCATCATGGCTCGATGCGGCGTTGAAAAGCACGATCCGCAGAATGAATACCGTCGACATAGGCTTGAGGACATTGCCGCCGCGAGTCTTGAGCGTTCAGGTCGTAGCGTAAAAGGCATGGACAGAATAAGCATGGTTAAGGCTGCTTTATCCATGCGTCCAGTCGCATACGGGCAGACTACCAGTGACTTACCTGTATTGCTTGAAAACGTCATGCACCGCATGTTATTGGCGGCTTACGGCATTACGCCTGACACCTGGACACGGTTTTGCAAACAAGGCACCGTCTCAGACTTTAGGGATTGGCTACGCTTACGTACCGGCTCAATCGGTGACATTCAAGATGTTAACGAGGCAGGGGAATACCAACATCTTTCTTTGCCGGATGCGAAAAAAGAAAGCATCAGCGCTACCCGCAAAGGCGCAATTATCAGCATTACGCCTGAAGTCATTATCAACGATGACATTGGCTTTATTTCCGACATGACATCCATGCTGGGCCGTGCAGCTAAACGCACCATCGAAAACCGCGTTTATGCGTTACTGGTATCCAATCCGGTGTTGAATGACGGCGTACAATTGTTTCATGCTACTCATAAAAACCTTGCAGGAACTGCCGCTGCTCCATCGGTCGCCTCATTATCAACCGGAAAAACCGCGATGATGAAGCAAAAAGACATCAGCGGTAAGGACTTTCTGGATATTCGCCCCGGCATTTGGGTCGGCGGCATATCAAACGCCGAAGAGGTGCGCGTACTCATTGACGCTAAATACGATCCCGATACCACAGGCAATCTGGAGCGTCCGAACAAGATCAGAGGTATGGTCAGCGATGTTGTCGATACGCCGCGTATCGATGGCGATGAGTGGTATTTGTTCGCCAATCCCGCTATCGCCCCAGTGATTGAGGTTGTCTTTCTTGACGGCCAATCTGAGCCGATTCTGGCAATGGAAGAGAATTTCACCACTGCTGGACTGAGTTACCGTGTCGAACATCCCTCCGGCGTCGGTGCAATCGGTTTTGAGGGCGCTTACAAAAACGCCGGCACTCATTAATTCAGAATGGCGGCTCTATAACGGGTCGCCCTTATCAACCTACAGAATATAGGCGCTAACATGGCTAGGAATTATGTAAAACCCGGTGACGTCACCGACTACACCAATAACACTGCCGCTGTTATTTTAAGCGGTGATCCTGTTGCTATCGGCAATCAACAAATAGGCATTGCCCTGGTTGATATTGCCATCGGTGCAACCGGATCAGTTGCAAAAGAAGGTATTTTCTTACTGGCAAAAAACATCGGCGAAGCTGTCACTCAAGGCCAGAAACTCTGGTGGGACCCAACGGCAAAAGAAGTCATCAACGCCCCTGCGCTTAATGCCTACTTTATCGGCTATGCAGACAAAGCTGAACTGGCAGCGACTGCAACCGTGCATGTTGATCTTGAAGAATTCATCGAAGAAGGCCCTCGCACCTTAACCCTGGCAGCAACAGGCGCAAAAACGCTGAATGTCGGTGACTTTGCCAGCGGCGACTTAACAGTGCTGGCCCCAAACACAGCTGCACAGACTGTCAGCCTTGCCAGCGTAGCAACCATCCCGCCTGGCGCTAAATTGACCGTTAAAAAAACCTCGGCCGACGCCTTTGCGGTAACGCTTGACCCTGCTGGAGCAGAAACAATTGCAGGCGGAGCAACTTTCGCAACGATTGATGCGGCAAATGATTTAGGCCAGTTCGTGTCGACCGGGGCGGCGTGGGTATTGATTCACTCGGTTATTGCGGCTTAATCATGTTTAGCAAAATCGGCATAGACTGGACTCAGCGCACAACAAGGCTTGGCGCAGTGACCTTAATCGTCGCTGCCTTTGCTCTGGTGTTTATCTGTCTGGGTCAGCTTGAAAAAGCAGTTGCCGTTATAAGTTTAGCCAGCACCGTTGCTTGGGCGATTGGTTTCGCGGTGAAAGACTGATGCCGCCTATTCTGGTTTTCATAGTAGCGGCGTTTATTTCCGGACTAGGGATCGGTGGTTTTTCTGCGCATAAGATAGATAGCGCCAAAATAGACCGCATAGAGCTTGCGCTTCAAGTACAAAAAACCGAAGCGCAAGCACTTCTGTCCAGCGCACAGTCCCGCATTGCCGAGTCCGAAAAAAACGCTATTTTTGTCAACCAACAACTGGATAAATCCCATGAAACAGCGATTAACAGTATCAACACTTTGCATGACTCTTTTGCTGCTGTCAGGTTGCGCGACCCCGGACGTCGGCAAGGTAGTCATTGCCCCGTGCCAGCAGGTACAGGTGCCGGAAAGTCTAAAGACGAAGCCGATAGCGCCGAACTTTCAACAGAGCTTACAGGATTTCTTGTCGATCAAGCCTACCACGCCGACACCATAGCCGCCTATGCAGCGGCCTGTTACCAATTTGTAGAAACTAACTGCGGAATATCAGTTCCTCAGCAATGAAAACGCATAGTCACCTATGGAAAAGATGATGCCCGAAAAAGATCCGCTTTCATACTCGCTAATCACCTATGCCTGGGTGTTCGGAATATCGCTATTCGGTGGTCTTGCCGGATATTTTCGTAAAGTAAAAAGCGGATTGATCAGTCGGTTTTCGTTGATTGAATTGGTTGGTGAAATGTTTATAAGCGCCTTTGTTGGCGTAATGACCTTTTATTTGTGCGAGTGGGCCGATATACCGGGTCCATTGGCCGCCGCTTTAATCGGCATCGCTTCTCACATGGGCAGCCGGGCAATCTTTATATTTGAAACCGCGGCTGATAAGGCATTTCAGCGGTTTGTTAATGTTGGAAAGCTATGACAGGCATCATCGACCAAGCCAACGACTACGCTGAAAAGGAGCGCCAAATCGCCATAGCCAACCGCATCCCGTTTACGCTGGATGCCGGCAAGCCCGGCGCCTGCGACTTTTGCGGGGAATGGTTTGGTCGATTGGTAGACGGCGCATGCGTGCCGTGCCGTCATAAGCATGAAAAAAGGGGCAGTCGTGGACGGATTTAGTCAGATGTTTAGTGCTATTGACAACGTCATTATGCAGGCCGTAGGTGATGACATCACGCTGACGCCGCCAACAGGTTTAGCGATTACGCCTAAATGCGTTTTAGATGCGCCTGGCGGGAAAAAAGGTGTGGGCAGAATTGAATGGATCGACAACATCATTGCCAAGGTAGACATCAGTAGTGTGATTGTGAATCTGCTTGAAAGTGATGTGCCTGGCCTCGGTAAAGGATGGTCGGCGGTGTATTTTGGTAAAGCCTATGACGTTTCAGAAGTATTGCCCAAAGGCGATGGCGTATTAGTTGTAATTTTAAATCAGCCCGGCAATACCACGGCTGTTGCAAACGGGTGGAGATAGTTACATGGCAATAACCGGCGGCGTTGATACTGGGTTCTTGAGCCTAACGGTTGAGCAGGATGATATTGAGCGTCTTGTCCAGACCGTTTTGTCTCCGGCTGCGATAAAGCGCGTTCAGTCTCGGGGAATCAATGAGACAGCGGCGTGGATTAAGAGCCGCTTGCTTAGAGAGTTGCCCTCTGCGACAGGCATCCCCAGAAAAGTATTGGCTCGCAGAATTAAGCAACGCAAGGCGCAAGCCAGCTTGGCCGATATTATCAGCGGCAAGGTTTGGCTGGGCATAAACCCCATTGATGCCATGGCGTTAAACGATGGCGGTGCGGTTAATAGCGGTTATATGGCGGGTGATTTTTATTTTGAAGGCGGTTTTAAAGCCAAGATGAGATCAGGCGCAACGGCAATTTTTGCGCGGACATCCCGCGCGCGGCTGCCCATCAAACGGCAAAATATCAAGATTGATAGCCCGTTTAATGAAGTCGTGCGTCGCTTAATTCCGCAAGCCGAGCGTGAGCTAGCCAGAAAAATGCAACGCTTAGTAAGTTACGAATTAGAAAGGGCGACACGATGACTACGTTATCCGAATTTCACGCCGCTATTCAAGCCAAAATAGCCGCGCATTTCGGTGTCAACATTAATACCGTTGCATGGTACGAGCAAGGCGAAACTGAATCAGGGCAGCCTACGCCTATTAAAACCCCGGCAATTATTTTAGAGCTGGAATCGGCTGATGAAGGCGACGATGTTGGCGACGATAGAACACCATTCGCTGCCCACATAACAGTCTATTGCATACTGGGCCGCAAGACGCCCGATTTACAGATTCAGGTGCGGAGCTTTGCTGCACAGCTTTTCGCGCTGGTTAGAAAGAATAAATGGGGATTAGCTCATAGCGTCAGCTTTCCCAGCGCTCTGACTTCAGGAGAAGGCAAATTCGACCCTGAAAAGAACGGCTACGAATCATGGTATGTGTCCTGGAATCAAACTGTCTACTTAGGCGATGACGTATGGGATGGAACCGGCATACCCCCAACCGAAGTCTGGCTGGGCCTGTCGCCTGAGATCGGCATACCTTATGTCGATAAATATATAAAGGAAGCGCCATGAGCTTTGCTTTGACTGAACTTGACCGCCGCTTAAGCAACCTGATCCGCTTCGGAACTATAGCTCAGGCCGACTATGCGTCTGCGAAGGTGCGCGTTAAAGTTGCAGGCCCTCTGGATACACCTGTTTTAACGGATTGGCTACCCTGGATGACGCAACGGGCTGGCGGCGACATCAGCTGGCATGCGCCCGAGGTTGGCGAGCAGGTGGTTATTTTGTCTCCGTCCGGCGAACTGAATCAAGGCGTGGTGCTGACTGGATTATTTCAGACGGCGCACCCTCAACCGGTTAACACACCGGAAAAACAGCACACCTTATATAAAGATGGTGCAGTGATCGAATACGACCGGCAGGCGCATCATTTAAAAGCCGTATTGCCTACGGGCGCAACCGTTGAATTAATATCAACAGGAGGCGTGGCTATTACGGGTGATGTCACTGTTACCGGCAATATCAACGCCTCCGGCGAAATCACCGACCACACCCGCAGCATGCAAGGTGACCGGAATATTTACAACGGACATACGCATAGCGATCCGCAAAGCGGCAGTGTTGCGGCGACAGGACAGACTCAATGATCGGCGTTGACAACCAAAGCGGCAAGGCGCTGGCAGGTCTCGACCACCTGAAACAGTCCATCCGCGACATTCTGACCACGCCTATCGGCACACGGGTGATGCGCCGCGATTACGGCTCCCGCTTATTCGAGTTGATTGATGCCCCGATGAACGGCACAACGATTATTGACATTGTCGCGGCCACAGCCGAGGCGCTGGATAAGTGGGAACCTCGCATCATCGTTGACCGCGTGGCGCTGGACAATGGCGCAGAAAACGGGCGCATTGCGCTGACCCTGTTCGGCAAATACCGGCCGGATGGCTCGGCAATCAAACTTGACGGCATTATCTTATGAATTTTACGCCAATCGACTTATCGCAGATCGCCGCTCCGGACATCGTTGAGACGCTGAGCTTTGAAACGATATTCGCCGAGATGCTTGCCGATTTGCAGGCCCGTGACACCAGTTTCACTGCATTGCTGGAATCAGATCCTGCATACAAGATACTTGAAGTGGCCGCCTACCGCGAACTGATCATCCGCCAGCGCGTTAATGATGCCGCGCGCGGCGTGATGCTGTCCACAGCGACGGGTACAGACCTGGACCAGCTGGCGGCCAACTTCAACGTCAGCCGGTTATTGATCACCCCAGCCGATCCCTTAGCCATTCCGCCGGTTGAAGCCGTTTATGAAAGCAACAGCGCATTAAGGGCTCGCGCTCAGCTGGCTTTCGAGGGCTTAAGCACCGCAGGCCCCGTCAACAGTTATATTTTCCACGCCATGACGGCATCGGGGCTCGTAAAGGATGCCGATGTCGATGCGGTGACATTCCATTTGGACGGCAGCAGTGCCGTAGTCATCGATTATGCCGCTAATCTGGCAACGCCCGAGCCCGGCAATGTCGCAGTCACTGTGCTGTCAACCGCCGGCGACGGTACGGCTGACGCAGGGCTTTTAGCGGCCGTTACCGCGGCCGTTAATAGTGAAACCGTGCGCCCATTGACCGACCGGGTTGTGGTGCGCTCGGCGGAAATTGTCAATTATGCCGTGACCGCCACCCTGTATTTTTATGGCGGCCCCAGCAGCGCGACCGTGTTGGCCGCCGCGACTGCCGCGCTTAACGCCTACATCGCCAGCCAGCGCAAGATCGGTTACGACGTGACCCGCTCCGGCCTGTTCGCTGCCTTACATCAGCCCGGCGTGCAGAATGTCACGCTGACCAGTCCCGCCACCGATGTTGTTATCGGCAACCATCAGTCCGCGTATTGCACCGCTGTAACGCTGACCAATGGAGGTGTCGGTGTCTAGTTTGCTGCCACCTAACGCCAATACGCACGAGCATGCGCTGGATGATGCAGCTGCGCGCTTGGGCGCGGTCCCCGTTGACATTGTTAAATTGTGGAATCCGCAAACCTGTCCCGTGGCATTTCTTCCCTGGCTGGCTTGGGCGCTTTCGGTCGATGAATGGGATGAAACCTGGACCGAAGCGCAAAAACGCAATACGTGTGCTGCCAGCTATGACGTGCATAGTCATAAGGGTACGCCTCATGCAATCCGCGCGGCATTGTCGGCGCTGGGTTATGACAATATTACTATCAAGGAAGGTACGGTTAATTACTATAACGGCGCGCACACCTATGACGGCAGTTGGACTTATGGTGCTGACAGTGCATGGCCGATGTTCGATGTGATCTTGAATATTGGTCTGTCGCCCGATGCCGCCATGATCCAGAAAATACGCGACCGCATCCACCGTTATAAAAACGCCAGATCGATGCTGCGCAACTTGATTTTTATGAACCTCCTTTATGACAATACGGTGATTTATGATGGAACCTATCAATACAATGGCGGGGTGCTGTAATGGCTGATCTACCCGAGTCGGCAACATTTGACGCCGGTGTTTACCAAATTGAAACTACGGATGCAGTAGTCGGCGGCGCAGACGGAAAAGCGAATGCCTCAGCAAGAAACCTGGCTAACCGGACGATCTATTTAAAACAGCAGGTAGATGCGCTTGGGACTGTCGTTTCTCAAGCCGAGGCTGAGGCCGGAGCAGCTACAACAGTAAGGGGCTGGACTGCGCTACGGGTCAGGCAGGCAATTAATGTGGCGGTAGCCGCCGTCGTTAACTCAGCGCCTTCAGTGCTTGACACACTATCCGAATTAGCCGCCGCGCTCGGTAACGATGCTAATTTTGCTACGACAATCACTACTGCATTAGCAGCCAAAGCGCCTCTTGCGTCACCCGCGCTGACCGGAAATCCAACTGCGCCAACGGCAGCCGTTGGCGACAATGATTCATCAATAGCCAATACCGAGTTTGTGCAGTCGGAACTAATTAATTATGCCAAATTAGCTGGGCTTTCTACACAACCGTTCAGCGCCGCTAATGCATCAGGCATTAATAACGTCATAGCGTTAGGGCAAATCCTCGGTAATTTCAGCCCATCAGGTTTTTTAAATTTTCCATTTTGGGACGGCAGTCAATTACGTACGGGTATTTTTCAGTGGACACAAGTAGTTTGTGCAACCGGTGGCGTAGTTCAGGGCATCACGTTGCCAATCGCATTCCCCAATGCAATTAGCCAGGTTTATGGATGCGCTACTGGAACTAATCAATACGCGTTTGCAACCGCTTGGACTACTCTCGCGGCAGTACAAGGCTCGAATAATCAAACTGGCGGCGGTATTGCTGTTTTTGCGATAGGTTATTAATATGAAGTATGCACAATTCGACCCCTCAGCCGCATCCCCTCAGCCTGTTATCGGTTGGTATGACACGGACGAATTCGATTACCAAAACTTACCTGACGACTCTGATCTATTAACGCTAACACAGGCGCAATGGGATAGCCGTTTCAATACGCCGTTTGTTAACGGCGGTACATTGGTTGCGGCTCCTATTTTGCCCGCCGCACAAAAAAAACAGATAGCATTGCTCACTCAGTCCTATCTAACCGCAATTTCTCAGCCTGTCAGCTATACATCAGCCGGTGGAATTACCAAGTTATTTCAAGCGGATCCGTCCAGTATTAGCAACTTACAAAATGTGACGATTGGGCTAGCGAAAGCTGGCGATACCCCCCCCGGTTTTTATTGGATGGCGGCTGACAATACACAAGTCCCATTTACGTATGCTGATTTACAAGGGTTGGCGGAGGCTATATTGATTCAAGGATGGACAGCGTTTCAGCATTTGCAATCGCAAAAGGCGGCAGTCGGTGTCGCAACTACGCTAACCGATGTGGAAAGCGTAGTTTGGTAATAATATCCGCACTCAATTTAATCACCTGGAGCTAAAACCATGCCCGAGCAATTTTTACACGGCGTCGAAATCGTTGAAATAGACGATGGCGCACGCCCCATCAGCACCGTTAAATCATCCGTTATCGGGTTGATCGGCACCGCACCGAACAGCGCCCCGGCAACGACCGCAAGTCTGTTAACCGGCGTAGTCACCAGTAATAACGCTATCACTTATACCGCCGTAACACCGGGTAAGCCGGGCAACGACATTACCGTGCATCATAAAGACCCTAAGGCCAATAGCCAGGCGCTCAGCGTATCTGTCAGCGGCACGGCGATTACCGTTAACCTTGCTACCGGCGTTACCGGAACAATTACATCAACCGCTGCGCAAGTCATAACGGCCATTACCGCCAGCGCCGCCGCGGCTTTATTGATTGCGGCTGCCAACACTGGCGTATCAACCGGCGCTGTTGCCGTGGGAGCCTCGGTAAAAGCGCAAGCCCTGTCGGGCGGCGCTGATGAGGCCTTTCCGCTTAATATCCCGGTGTTGGTAACGGGTAGCCGTAACGCCGCCGCAGGTCTGGATACAGTGGGCGATAAACTGGGTACGCTGCCGGATGCCATGGATGATATTTTCGACCAGTGCGGCGCTATGGTTGTGGTTCTCAGGGTTGCCGAAGGTATCGATGCTGCCGCCACTAAAACCAACATCATTGGCGGCATCAATGCGGGTGTGCAGGTATTTTTAAACGCCGAGTCGGTTGTTAAAGTAAAGCCGCGCATTCTGATTGCTCCAGGGTTTTCGCACGAAGTCGCGGTAGTATCCGAGCTGCTGGGCATTGCCGATCGGTTGAAGGCGGTTATTTTGGCTGACGGGCCAAATACCGACGATGCCGCAGCAATCAGTTTCCGTGAAAACTTCGGCAGTAAGCGCGTTTATGTCATCGATCCGCAGGTTAAGGTCTGGGATACCGTCAGCAATTCCGAAGTCAACCGTCCTGCCTCGGCACGGGTGGCTGGCATAATCGCCAAGTCAGACAACGAGCGTGGTTTCTGGTGGAGTCCATCTAACCGGGATATTTACGGCATTACCGGAACCAGCCGACAAATCGACTTTGCGCTGGGCGATGTCAACGCACGTGCTAACTATCTGAATGAAAACGAAGTGGCCACTATCATTCAGAAGGACGGTTATCGCTTGTGGGGAAACCGCACTTGCTCCGCTGATCAAAAGTGGGCGTTTTTGTCGGTAGTCAGAACGGCGGACATGATTCACGAGTCGCTTCTGGCTGCTCACATGTGGGCCGTAGACCGCAACATTACCAAAACCTACCTTGAAGATGTTGTAGAGGGTGTGAATAGCTACTTGCGTCACCTGGTAGCTGTCGGGGCAGTTCTGGGCGGCCACTGCTGGGCCGATCCTGACCTGAACACGCCTGATCAGGTCAGTCAGGGCAAGGTCTATTTCGATTTCGACTTCACCCCGCCATATCCGGCTGAGCACATTACGTTCCGCAGCCATTTGGTCAACGATTACATTAAGGAATTATTCTAATGTTGAACGATATTTTAAAGAATTTAAACCTGTTCGCTGACGGTCGCGGCTATGCCGGTAACGTCGAGGAACTGAACCCGCCCAAGCTGACCATGAAGACCGAAGAGTTCCGCAACGGCGGCATGGATGCGCCGGTGGAAGTTGAAATGGGCATGGATAAATTGGAGGCTTCATTCTCTTTGACCAAATACGATGCCGATGTATTGAAGATTTTCGGCCTTGCGCCCGGCAACACCAAGCCGCTGACCTTTCGCGGCTCACTCAGCGGCGAGGATGGCGTCGAAAAACCGGTCATCATCCAAATGACCGGCATGCTGAAAGAAATGGACCCCGGCAGCTGGAAGCCGGGCGACAAAGCCAACCTTAAGGTTACGGTCGCGGTGCGCTATTACAAGCACACGATTAACGGCGAAGTCGTGCATGAAATTGATGTGCCGAACATGATTCGCATCGTTAATGGCGTGGATCAGCTGGCAGTTACCCGCAAGAACCTGGGGATGTAAATGAGTGACTATAGCGTCGAGAAAGCGTTTGAAGGGCATGCCGTGGGTGATGTCATCCCGCTAAACAGCAGACAGGCAAAATACTTGCTGTTGTCTGGGCATATTAAATTGAAACTGGCTGAAAAGCCCAAAACTGAGGATAAATAAATGAGTGAAGCTACCAGCCTGCAACTGCAATATCCGCTTGAAAACGGCATCACCAATATCACCATGCGCCGCCCTAAAGTGCGCGACATGCTGGCGTCCGATAAAGCCAAAGGCAGCGATGCGGAAAAGGAAATCGCTTTGTTCACCAACCTGTGCGAAGTGGCGCCGGTCGATATTGAATCACTGGATATGGTCGATTACCAGGCACTGCAAAAGGCGTATCAGGGTTTTTTGTCTTAACGGCTAAGGACGCTCGTGTGGGCTGCGTAGTATTGGCCTCCCACACCGGCTGGCCGCTCAATGAGCTGTTGGAGCTGACTGGCGAAGAGCTGATCGAATGGCTTGAGGCAGTGAAAACAGTGCAGCCAAAACCGCGACGCTGACAAAATACGGCAGGAACAGTAACAGGGCGGCAATGGGTGCGACAACAGCCGATGCAATCAGTGCCGCCCATAATGGGCCATTGCCCTGGATCATAGCAGCAACGCAACCAATAAAGGCGATGGCGATAATTGTTTGCGGGTGATACGTCCAGCCCACAACGCGATCAAAAATAGATTTAGGCATAAATCCTCCTTCTGGAATGAGTTAAGTATAGTCAATCAGGTTAAGTTTTGTCATGGCAAATAATATCGCACTAGGCATCGTTATCGGCGCATCGCTATCCAGTACCGTGGGACGCGCGTTCCAATCACTGGATGCGAGAGCGACCGGGTTGGGACGGAGTCTACAAAACGTACACATGGGGCGCAACGCTGCCGATGACGTCATCCGCTACCGGACCAGGCTGGATAACCTCATAGCGACTCAGCATCAATTCGGGGCCAGCAATACCAACTTATGGGGGCAGATTGCGCGTACCGAGGCATCGCTCCGCACTGCCTCGCAAAGAGCCGAGAGATACGGGCTTAATATCGGCGACATCGTCAATGAAAACCGTAGACTGCTACAGTCAGAGCAGTCGGTGTCCCGACAGCTCGAACGCACCAATAGATTACGAGCCAACCGTGACCGCCGCAGTGAGTTGGGCGGCCAAATGATCGGCACGGTGGGCATGGCCTACGCTGCCGCAGCGCCCATTAAAGACGCGATTGAATTTGAATCGGTTATGGCTGACGTGCGTAAAGTCGTTGATGTGTCTGACGCAGAATTTAAGGGCTTGGGCAAATCCATACTTGATATGTCGGCCACCATGCCGATGGCCGCCAGCGGCATTGGCGCTATCGTTTCCGCTGCCGGGCAATCTGGCGTAGCCAAAGAAGAATTGTTGGGCTTTACAACCGCCGCCGTTAAGATGGGCGTAGCTTTTGATATGACCGGCGAGGAAGCTGGGCAGACTATGGCGAGCTGGCGGGCTGGCATGGCAATTAACCAGAAGCAGGCGGAATCACTAGCGGATGCCGTTAACTACCTGGATGCTAATATGAACGCCTCGGCAAAGAATATTTCCGAGGTTGTTACCCGGCAAGGCGCTGTTGCAAAAGCCGCCGGGCTAACTGAGATTCAAATCGCCGCCTTAAGTGCGTCACTGCTTAATTCCGGCGCCGCTCCCGAGATTGCCGCTACCGCATTAAAGAACCTGACCAATGCACTTACTCAAGGTGAATCTGCTAGTAAGGCCCAGATTGGCGTTTTTGAACAACTGGGCATGACCTCGGAAGAGGTGACGGCATCCATGCAAAAGGACGCTGAGGGTACTATTAAAAAGGTATTCGCTGCATTGGCTGCGGCTCCTGCTGAAAATCGCGGATCTATGGTTGGTGACCTGTTCGGTGAAGAAGCCAAAGGCGCAATTATGCCGCTACTGGTCAACATAAAAGCGCTGGATCAGGCATTTAATTCAGTCGCCGATGCCAGTAGTTACGCCGGGTCAATGCAAAAAGAATATGACATCCGGTCGCAAACAACAGCTAATAACCTGACACTGCTGGGCAATAAGGCCACGCGTCTGGGGGTTAATCTCGGTACTGTGCTTTTGCCTACACTAAACACCGTCTTCGGTGCCATGGGTGATGGCATTAATGTAGTAACTGGGTTGGCGGAAAAATTTCCAGTTGTCACGAATGTTGTTGTCGGTGCGACAGTTGGACTGGTTGGATTGAAAGTGGCGGCCTTGGCTGGCGGATATGCCGCAACTATCCTTTCAGATGGCTGGATAATTGCCACGGGCATTATGGATTTCTTCCGGCTATCGACATTGAGATCCAATGCCGCATTAGCATGGCAATCAACCGTTGCACTTGGCGCCTCAATACAGCAAAAGGCGCTGGCGGTATGGACGGGTACGGTTACCGCAGCCCAATGGCTATGGAACGCGGCAATGACCGCTAACCCTATCGGCTTGGTGGTTGCCGGCGTGGTCGCTTTTGGAGCGCTGGCGATCACGGTTTATAAAAACTGGGAACCTATCATGAACTGGTTTAAAGAGAAGTTCGCCTGGTTGGGGCAGTCGGTTGATTGGGTTAAAGGTCTTGGCGGTATTTTTGGGGGGAAGGATCAGGCTGGGATAGGTTCGGCAATGGCCGCGACGATTGCCGCTCCTGCGCTGGCTACGCCGTTGCCCGCAATGCCGCCTGCTGCGGGTTCAGCAGGACAAGGGACAGTAACACAAACTACCCATGCGCCTATTACCATAGTTCAACAGCCAGGCGAGGATTCAAATGCCCTAGCCGAACGGGTAGCAAAGCATTTGAAGAAGCAGCAGGCCGCAGATGCCAGAGGCGCTTTGCATGACTAATATTATGATGCGCCTGGGGGCGTTTAATTTCTCTATCAACACTGCTGCGTATCAGGCGTTCAGCCGGTCAACCGCTTATCGATGGCAGGCAGTGGAGCGCTATGGAAAATTACCTGCGCAACAATATACCGGCCCCGGCGAAGATTCAATCACGCTATCGGGCGACATCTACCCCGATTATGCAGGCGGCCTGCACCAGATCGACGACATGCGCGCAGAAGCGGGAAAGGGGCAGCCGTTAATATTGGTTGATGGCAACGGTTATGTCTGGAAAAAATGGTGCATTCAGTCAATTGAAGAGAATAAGGACACCTTTTTGTCCAACGGCGTGGCCCGCAAAATGTCCTTTACCCTGAAAATAACCCAATACGGTGACGATACATGACCCAATACCGCACCAAAACCGGCGATATGATCGATGCGATTTGCCACCGATATTACGGCAGTCAGTCTGGCGCCGTTGAGCGGGTCTACGAGGCTAATCGAAGCTTGGCCGACTATGGGCCTGTGTTGCCGTCAGGCTTGGTGATTGAACTGCCGGAAATGCCTATAGCAGAAACGGTGAAAACAGTTAGGTTATGGGATTGAAATGAAGCCTATCTTTAAAGTATTAGCTGATGGTGCAGATATTACCGCGCGTATTAATCAGCGCCTGATCAGCATAAAAACCACTGACGAGGCCGGTTTTAAGTCCGACACCTGCACTATTGATTTAGACGACCGGGATGGGTTGATTGCCTTGCCGCGCAAAGGCGCAAAATTAGACATTTACCTGGGCTATGAAAAAACCGGAATCAGTAAGGTAGGCGTTTACACGGTCGATGAGATTTCTTTAACGGGATTCCCTGAAACGCTGAGTATCAGTGGCAAGGCCGCCGATATGTCCGTAGGCGAACTTAAATCGCAGAAAACCCGGCACTTCGATAACATCACTCTAGGTGATCTGGTTAAAACAATCGCCGGCAGCAACGGCCTTGTCGGCAAAACCTCTGCTGATCTGGCTGCTATTCAGCTGGGGCATGTGGATCAAACGCAAGAATCAGACCTGCATTTGCTCACTCGCCTAGCGAAACAATACGGCGGCGTCGCTAAAGTCACCAATGACCATTTAATCCTGGCCAAGGCAGGCGAATCGAAAAGTGTCGGCGGTGCCAGCTTGTTGCCGATTTATATTGATAAAACGCAAGTATCGGGCTACCAGTGCAGCATTACCGACCGTGGCAAATACGCCTCCGTAACCGCGACTTATCACGATAAGGCGACTGGCCAGAATATTGCAGTCAGCACCAGCGCCGAAAAACCGGCTCATACCTTGCGGCACACCTATGATAACCAGCAGCAAGCGATCGAGGCGGCGCAGGCAAAAAAATCAGCGCTGGATCAAGGAACGGCTACCGTAGACGTTAGTTTATCGGTTGGTAATGCTGATCTGTTCGCTGAGTCGCCGTTGATATTAACGGGATTTAGATCGGGCATCACTGGGCCGAGCTGGACAACAACGCGGGTCGAGCATTCGTTTAGTAAGGCGGCGTTTACGACTCAGGTTAATGGGGAGATAAAGTGAATGGGTGAAAAATAATTATTTTAAAAGCAAGCGCGCAAGGCCATCGGCTTAATGACATCAACCGATACACCAATGATCTTGTAGGTCAGTCATTCTCTAAAATGCGTATAATTATGGATTGGTTATTCCTGCAATGCAGGTAAATTTACAATTAAGTACATATTCGAGTACATAAACTGAATGAACGATTATTTAAATTCCATACAAGCTAAGGAAACAAAGAGACGCAGGACTTTTGCTATCATCTCCCACCC
>Ga0208510_100133_pt1 | contig 41047 bp, 33 predicted proteins | sample LakWasMet33_HOW6_2_FD_183875 | JGI IMG/M metagenome (GOLD analysis project Ga0208510, IMG submission 183875) | Freshwater sediment methanotrophic microbial communities from Lake Washington under simulated oxygen tension - Sediment Metagenome... | ecosystem: Environmental > Aquatic > Freshwater >...
TATCCTGAGGCCATACGTTTATTTGAACAAGCCTTTGCTTTGGGTAATAGTAATGCCATGTGTAACCGAGCTGCAATGCATCAACAAGGTCTAGGTGGTCCTGTTAATTATCCTGAGGCCATACGTTTATTTGAACAAGCCTTTGCTTTGGGTAATAGTAATGCCATGTGTAACCGAGCTGCAATGCATCAACAAGGTCTAGGTGGTCCTGTTAATTATCCTGAGGCCATACGTTATTTTGAACAAGCCATTGCTTTGGGTAATAATAATGCCATGTGCCAACGAGCTGTAATGCATTATAACGGTCATGGCGGTCCGGTTAGCTACCCTGAGGCCATACGTTATTTTGAACAAGCCATTGCTTTGGGTAATAGCTCTGCCATGTTTAATCGAGCTGTAATGCATTATAACGGTCATGGCGGTCCAGTTAATTATCCTGAGGCCATACGTTTATACGAACAAGCCATTGCTTTAGGTTTTAGCCCTGCCATGTATCAACGAGCATTAATGCATTATCAAGGCAAAGGTGGCCCGGTTAATTACCCTGAAGCCATACGCTTATTTGAACAAGCCATTGCCTTGGGTTGTAGTGATGCCATGTATCGACGAGCATTAATGCATTATCAAGGCAAAGGTGGCCCGGTTAATTACCCTGAAGCCATACGTTTATTAGAACAAGCCATTGCCTTGGGTTGTAGTGATGCCATGTATCAACGAGCATTAATGCATTATCAAGGCAAAGGTGGCCCTGTAAATTACCCTGAAGCCATACGTTTATTAGAACAAGCCATTGCCTTGGGAAATGTTACTGCCATGTGTCAACGAGCAATAATGCATCAAAAAGGTCTAGGTGGTCCTGTAAATTACCCTGAGGCCATACGTTTATTTGAACAAGCCATTGCTTTGGGTGATAGCTCTGCTATTTATCATCGAGCATTAATGCATTGTCAAGGTAAAGGTGGACCGGTTAATTATCCTGAGGCCATACGTTTATTTGAACAAGCCTTTGCTTTGGGTGATAGTAATGCCATGTGTAACCGAGCTTTACTACATTATGAAGGTAAAGGCGGTCCTATCAATTACCCTGAAGCCATACGTTTATACGAACAAGCCATAGCCTTGGGAAATAGTAATGCCATGATTAGCCGCGCTAATATGCATGCGTATGGTTGCGGCGGGAATATTGATAAGATGACCGCATTAAACCTTTACCTTCAAGCGCTGCCAGCCTATGTAAATAACTCAGAATCTCTACAATTTATTTGTAATCAAATTGAAAAACTTGATTATGACAGCTCCCCACATGCTAGATTCAGCCTATTTTTGTTATACATTCAAGGATACAATGGCTTTAAAATAGCCGATGGTCCTTTCAAGGCTAAACAATATTTAAAAGAAAGCCCAAGCTTAGAAAATAATTTATTTAACATTTACGTGGATCAACAAAATAATGAATCGACTTGCCCTTTAACTGTTGAAAAAGATACTTTGGTGTCATATTGCAGCTTACAGCTAGTGCTCAAATTACAGGCATTTGAAAGTATTAAAATACTTCAAATTAGCCCTGATGATACTTCAAAAGCTATTGCGGCACTGCTAAGCCTGCCTATAGAATGCATAAACGAAAGCGGCATAGTTGAGAGCGAAAGCTATATTGTTGAGGTTGTGAGCCATATTCTTGGCTATTACGGAGATAAGCTTGAAGCCATTGATGAAAAGGATAGAGCTGAATATATTCGAACTTATCACACTCTAGTTATAGAGTATCTCGATAAAGCGGTTCTTGAAGCTCCAGATAGTACTTATCTTGATAGCTTACATCGTCGTTTAACCGACCAATCTGTTGGCAAAATCATGGGATATAGTGATGAAACTAAAATAGAAAAGGATTTACGTATCGCCAGTAGTAAAATCCGTATAGCCATTATTGAGGCTAATCAAAGAAGTCAGCATATAGCCGCTTTAGAAAACTTTTATCAAACTGAATTAGCCCAATGGAACAACACTTGGTCATCTTGGTTTTATAGCAAGCCTGCCGAGCTTGATAATGAGCTAAAGACCACAAAACACTTTCTAGAAGCATTACGAGCTGGTCAATCACTTTTTGCACTCATAAAAGAGATCAACCGATCTACTCACCCAAAACTTGCCAAAGCTTGTATCGAGGCCTTGAAAAGACCACTGATAATAGAATTTGTTGAAGCCTACGCTGGGGGAGAAGTAACTGCAGGGGCTGGAGTGGGAAGTAGCCGTATTGGAAGCCGTGTTTTAGCGACTTCTAATCCTAGCATGGTTACTCCATATCGCAGCACTCAAGCAAATGCGGGTGCTGGGGCTGGGGCTGCAATAAGGCCTGAACCTAAATAGCAAAGCTTAAAGCGCTCCTTGCTAGCTTGTTGGATTCATAGCCAGAGCATGCTACCATGGAGCGCATTTAACATGAGATAGCTGCACCATGATTGATCGTCGCAAAAAAATTATTGAATCCCTATTAAAAACCTATAACATTCCCTACCTAGAGCAAGATGTTATAAGCGCTAAGGTGTTAAAAGATATTGAGCTTGAAAGTAATAAAGTTACTATCAATTTAACCTTTGGCTTTCCAGTGCAAAGCTTTGCCGAAAAAATTCGTCAGGAGCTTATCCACTTAATTCGCCAAGAACTTAGCAATGACGTAGCCATTGAAGTTCAAATCACTTACAAAGTTACTAGCCATCAAGTACAACCGGGCTTAAAAAGCATACCTGGCATAAAAAATATTCTTGCTATTGCTTCAGGCAAAGGTGGAGTTGGTAAATCCACCGTCTGCGCCAATCTTGCCTTAGCTTTACTTGCCGAAGGGGCTAAAGTAGGAATTTTGGATGCTGATATTTATGGCCCAAGCCAACCTCATCTTTTAGGCAGCAATGATACACCCAAGCATGAAAACAAACGTTTAATACCGGTTGAATGCTATGGCCTTCAAACCATGTCAATTGGTTATTTAGTTGAGCAAAACAATGCCATGATTTGGCGTGGGCCCATGGTAAGTAGCGCTTTGCAGCAACTATTAAATGACACCGCTTGGCAAGATTTGGATTATTTATTGATTGATTTGCCACCAGGGACCGGCGATATTCAACTTACTTTATCGCAAAAAATTCCCGTCAGTGGCGCGGTAGTGATTACCACTCCTCAAGATTTGTCGTTAATCGATGTTAGACGTGCTTTGGCGATGTTTGACAAGGTAAAAGTGCCGGTGCTTGGCATCATTGAAAACATGAGCACTCATATTTGCAGCAAGTGTGGACATGAAGAGGCTATTTTTGGCACAGGAGGCGGTAAAGAGATGGCAGCACAATCCCATACCACCCTTTTAGGCCAATTACCACTTGATATGAAAATTCGCCAGGATGCTGATAATGGTAAGCCTACGGTGGTAGCAGATCCTAATGGCAGCATTGCCAAACAGTATATCGATATTGCCAGAAAGCTATCCGCTCTACTATCCTTACAAGCAAAAAACTACGCGAATAAATTTCCCAATATCATCATTGAGCAAAATTAAGGACTGAGCATGAGTATAAAAGCGGATAAGTGGATTAAACGCATGGCTGAGCAACATGGCATGATCGAACCTTTTGAGCCAGGTCAAGTAAAAGCAGTCAATGGTCACAAAATTGTATCTTATGGCACTTCTAGTTATGGTTATGATGTACGCTGTGCCAATGAATTTAAAATATTCACTAATATCAATTCAGCGGTAGTAGACCCTAAGAATTTCGACATGAATAGCTTTGTCGACGTACAAAGCGACGTATGTATTATCCCGCCTAATTCCTTTGCTTTGGCTCGCACCGTGGAATACTTTCGGATTCCGCGAGACGTGTTAACCATCTGCCTTGGCAAATCAACTTATGCACGCTGTGGCATTATTGTTAATGTCACTCCACTTGAGCCTGAATGGGAAGGACATGTGACTCTAGAATTTTCTAACACCACCACCCTTCCGGCTAAAATTTATGCCAATGAAGGCGTGGCGCAAATGTTGTTTTTCCAATCCGATGAAATGTGTGAAACCTCATATAAAGACCGCCAAGGTAAATACCAAGGCCAGCGTGGCGTTACTTTACCGAGGACTTAGATTTTCAATTAAACCATTGCCCATGGCTATAGATCCTGACGAATGCACAGCATTGTCAGGATGACGCATTTTTTACCACATCATTTTGATCCCACGAAGCATATGTGAGATGATGCCCCTTTCTTTACCTCGTCATTCTGATACTGCAAAGCAGGCATCAGAATCTAAGTACACCATCTACCCTTGCACTAGATCCTGTGGCTTGAGCAATAACAGGATGACAGCACCGCCCATGGCTATAGATCCTGACGAATGCAAGCATTGTCAGGATGACGCTTTTATTTTATGTTTAAACAAGGCTTTCGAACCAGGCGCAAATTGCGATTGTGAGAGATAACGCAGTACAAATCTAAAAAAATGTTAAAAAAAAAGCCTTCACTAGGAAGGCTTTTTAGAATAAAACTGAGGCTACTACATCTATATTATTATTATTTTAGCGATGCTTAAGCCCCGAAAACTTATACCAATTGCTGTTGTAAATAATTCACTGTTGCTAAATACAAACCATTATCTTTAACCATATCTACTAAATTAGTAGAAGTTGTAGCTTGAGCCACTTCTACTTGCTGAGCTTGTACTTTGCTATATGAAGCACTGTATGAATATACAGACAAGCTCATAATAAAACCTATCATTAATAAATTAAACATTATCGAAACGATTGCTCTTGTTCTCATGGCCTACCCTCTTCTTCTTATTATTATTATTTCTTTTTATTCTTATATTGTTATTGTGCTTTTTATTTTTATTATTCTTTTTCGCCCACCTCAAAAACTTTTAATATGCCCCTGAGGTAAGTCTAAGTATAGACGTGAGCTTATAAACCTCAAGATCCCCACCTGTTCATTTCTAGATTATGGTGACATATATCCATATATTTAACCTAAAAAATACACAATTTTGATTAAAATATAGCCAAGTTACTGAGCAAGCTGTGGATAACTTGTCTAAATCCTCCGGATAAGCCGTGGATACAAGATATAGGAGTTATTCCAAAATAACACTACGAGATATAGCTAATTTTCATTTTGGCTTATGTTACAAAATTCACCATTTTATGCGGATTACAGGGTTATTCACAAGCAAAAAAGCCTATTTTGTGTGCAATAAATTTATAATTGAAAATTCTTATTGCCCACCCTTAAAAAATGTATTCATATGTAAAATTTAGGGTTCCAAAACATGTTTTTAACATCACTTAGCGGAATTTTTATAAGTGATTAAGTGAATTAAGGCAAACAACTAAGTCTGTAATAGTGTTTATTGTACCGATAGGTTTATAGGATAAAAGCTGTTCTTTAGCACCTATTCCGTAGGTGACTGCTATTCGCGCCATATTAGCAGCTTGCGCCATTTCCATATCAGACTCAGTATCACCAATCATCACACAGCGCTCAGGTTCTGTGCCAAGCTTGGCCATAATATGGTTTAGCAGCTCTGGATCAGGTTTTCTGTATACCCCTTCGCCGCCTTGAATATAACTGAAATAGCCATCAATTTCATGATGCGCAGTCTCAAACAACAGCTTATTGGTAGAAGCCGCTGAAGCGATAGCCATGATATAACCTTGCTGATGCAAAGCTTGCAAGCTAGCCTTTACCCCAGGATATAATCTTGGCACAGACGACGTCTCACTATAATGACTTAAAGGCAAATGGGCAGTCGATAGCGTTCCATTCCAATCAAATACCAATACATCATATCGACGTTTATTCATTATTTAACTTGCGCATGATTTCATTCCATTTGTCATCATATGGCGCCTCATAACTATAGGTTTCTCCATTAGATAAAGTAAATGCTACTTTATGAGCATGCAAACACAGTCGTTTAGTTCCGTAGCGTCTCAGCATATCTGAATTCACTTTATCATCACCATACTTGTCATCGCCTATTATCGGATGTTTTGCCAATTGAGTATGCACTCTGATTTGATGAGTCCTGCCAGTATGAGGGTGAGCGGCAATCAAACTCACCTCTTTATATACTTTAATGACCTGAAAGGTAGTGAGGGCTTCTTTACCTTCATTATCAGACCGAACGATGCGTTCACCGGCTTTGGTCACACCTTTAGTTAAGGATTCATCCATGCGACTTAGCTGCTTAGGCCATTTTCCTATTACAATGGCATGATAGGTTTTTTTTATTTTATGCAGCCTTAACAATGTATGGAGTTCTTTAAGCACTTTAGGCTTTTTGCCAATTATTAAACAACCCGAGGTTTCTTTATCGATGCGATGTGCTAGTTCTAAAAACTTTTCCTGCGGTCTCATCAAGCGCAAGGTTTCAATTAATCCGGTTTTGTGGCTAGAGCCCCCATGTACGGCAATTCCAGCAGGTTTATTAATGACCATAAACTGATCATTTTCAAATAGCACGCAGTTTTCTAATAATTTAGCTTTGTGTGCATCGAGCTTACGCTCAATATTTTCCTCTAAATTAATATCTTTAACCGGTGGAATCCTTACGCTATCTCCTTCAAGCAAGCGATAAGAAGCTTCTACTCGTTTTTTATTAACTCTAACTTCTCCTTTTCGCAGGATCCTGTACATGGCACTTTTCGGTAATTTTTTAAAATAACTCATTAAATAGTTATCAATACGCTGACCCGCGTGAATTTCATCTATGGTGACATAGTTAACTTGACTCATCTTAACCTTCTATTGTTGAGTTGTGCTGGATAGGATGGTACAGGCTCATCAGAATCCCTCCGACTATGAAACCTATCCCAGCCAATAAAAATGGCAGAACGATATTGTGATTGATAACAGCCGCCATGATACTGGAGTTAATAACCCAGGCTAAGCCAAATAATGCGCCAGCGCCGCCCATTACTTTCCCTTGTTCTGATTCAGACACGCTATTAGAACAAATAGCCATTAGTGAACTATAAGTCACTAAATCAGCCATGCAGCCAATAATCATAATTGACCAATGCATCGCTAAGGACGGATAAATAAAACCTAAAGCAAAAGCGCCTCCACAGACTAGAGCACCTACTGTAAAAAGATTTCTTAATGAATAACGCTTGAATAAATGCGGCTGAATAAATAACTGCATCACCATAATGCTAATGCCCATCACAGAGAAAAATAAACCAATGTAATGGGTGGTAAGATGAAACCGTTGCTCTAAAAACAAGGCCAATGTTAACACATAAAAGCCCCAGCCAAGCTGAACCGACAAGCTAATCCACGCCAGCATCTTCAATCGCTTATCAGTAAAAATAAAGGTAAAAGAGGTGAAAGCTTTCAAAAAACTGACGCTTTCACTGGTTTTTTTATTAAAGGTTTCAGGCATTAAGGCCATAATGCTCCCAACGTTTAAACAAGCCAAAATAGCGGCAAACCAAAATGGCGTTGCGGAAGTAAACCACTTAGAAAATTCAGGCAAACTAGTGATACTGGTAATAAATGGCCCAATAATTAGGCCGATCGATAAGGCCAAAGTAATCCAGCTCATGTTACGAGCTTTTTCATTCGGTAAGCTAACATCGGCTATGGCAGCTTGTGCCAAAGCAAAACTTCCGGCAAAAAATCCTGAAATAAGCCTACTGGCTATAAAGAGCCACACGTCACCGACTTTAACTGCCAGACCACCCAGCACATAAGTTACAGCAGTGCCAAGCAGACAAGCGGCTAACATCTTTTTGCGACCTGAAGTATCAGATAAAGCGCCCCAATACGGTGTGCCAAAAAAGATGCCTAATGGCCATACTCCCATTGCTAACACATAATAAGTATGGCGCAATGTAAGAGATGCAGCAGCTGGCATTAACACACTATCTGCATCTAAAAATAAATGAGGAAATAAGGGAAATACTAAACCTCCGCCCATGACATCAATAATAATTGTCACCATTAAGGCGATAATAATCCATTTAGCGTGAGAAGATTGCGACATTACGAACCCCAAGGTATAGCAAAGCCTGTCAGTTTACCATTAATTAGCTCATAGAAAAATATATTATTAATAGCAGCATATTTAACCCTGCCACTTATAATTAATGAATTCCTTAAGACTTCAATCATTTTACTATTTAGGGGCCAAACTCTTTTCAGCCGCCATTGAAGAGTGCGAAGCCTCCAAAATAGCTTTCCAAGGCCCTTCTGTAATATAAAAATTAAGCTTAGCTTCAGGCATTTCTGCTATTATCGATTTTATAGCCGCTGCCCGTTTAAGATAATATTCCAAAAATTTTGGGCCAAGATGAGTGAAGTGCTGGCAATTAGTGATGATCGCTTCTTCGCCATAAGCAATAATATAGTCTTGCAAGGGCTTGGGAATTTTGGCGGGAGTAAAACTTAGGCCTAAAAATGGGTCGCCAATAACGCAATGCTTTGGCAACAACGCCAAAAATGCATCTAAACGACGCTCTTTATGTCTCATAATTAGCCCCATCTCTTCTTTACTGATATTAGCAAGAATAAGCTGATGATACTGCTCCATGCCCTTCTTAGCTTTAGGGAAGCTAAGCGATAAAAAAGTAATATTACCAAAACTTTTACAAATCATTTCAGCGGCTAATTTAGCACAGCATTCGCCACAATCACCTATGCCTATAGCCGCCACTGTTAATGCCCCAGTGAAAGCATGGGAAAATGAACCCATACTGTAAGTTAAACCCATAGGGTGTGGATCGTCTTTATATCGCTCGAGGATCAACTCAGAGCTTTTAGCACGAAGCGAGGTGATTTTAGCTTTAAAACTCACCAATGCTGGAGGAATGCCGACTTGACTGTGGTAATAGGGATAATCCTTTCTAAGTAGCAACTGATTGGAGGTGATAAGGCTACGGAAAACATTTCCGGTACACTCATCCATTTCATGTAAGCTAATATTTTTAGCAGCATAAGCCATATACTTTCCCCAACCCAGGTGTTAATTAATGCAGTTTAGCATTGTTTTTTTGATAACAAAATTGTCGGCACTGACACCGTTTTTTAACAAAGGCTTAAGGTTCATCTTATAAGATATAAAAAGTCACTATAGGAAAATCACACAGGGAAGTCGCAATGTTTAGCGCGGAAGCATTATCTAAAGAAGCACTTGCAAGGCAATTAATTAAGGCAATAGAAGAGCAGAATTTAACTGCAGTTAATGCCGCCATTGCTTCAGGCGTCACTGTGGTAGGAACATTGCCTGAATACCCCGAAGGCTATACTGCTCTGCATCTTGCTGCACAGTATGATACAGGAAGTATTGTACAAGCTTTGCTTACAGCAGGAGCTATAGCAGATATAAATACGCAAGTCCTTAAAGCCCTTTATACTCCTTTATATCTTGCTGCTGCTCCTCGAACACTGGATAGTAAAAATGCTACATCAGTCACTGTAAAAAAATTACTTGAAGCTGGAGCTAAGGTTGATCATAAAGTCTTTAATAAAAAAACTGCACTTATACGAGCTGCGCAATATAATTATCAGACCATTGCACATGAATTAATTAAGGCAGGAGCCGATGTTAACAACGTAAGTAGCGTTGGGTGCACCGCGTTATTGCACTGCCTATTTGATAGAGAAAAATTGTCATTAGTAAAGATTCTATTAGAAGCTGGTGCGAGTCCTAATATTAAATTTGCTTATGATACTTTTTTAGCTAGACAAATGACTGTAAGATCAATGATTAATATATATACTGCACGACCCCTCACTGTAGAAGTATCAAAGGAACATTATAAAAATGAAATCAAGTGCGGAGCTACACTAGGCCTTTTTGGGAGCCATGAATATCATTATTATGTCCCGTTTCATACGCCTCTAAGCTACTCCATATCAGTGCTGTATAAATGTCACTTATTAGAGAAAGAAACAGATATTTTTCGTTTTATGTTATTGAATACACTAATTTTACATGGTGCCCAACTATCTAAAAATCAAATAGAACTTTTAAATATTTTCTTAACTGACCCTCAAAAAAATAAGCTCAAATCTTCAATAAGACAAGCTGCTTGGCAAAGACGAGCCCCTTTGATTATGGCGAGAGTGCATAGATTCTCCCCTCGCCCCGCCCCAGCCCCATTAGTTGAATTTGCGCCTCAAGCAATAAGCACTGGAGGTCTAGGCGCAGGCTCTCTCGCTAGCAGTGTTACGGGTGAGGCTGTTGCAGGCCATGATTTAGTCAGTTCATTGCCATTTACGGCTGTTGCTAGCCCTTCTGAATCCAGTTCTTATGCTGATGATTTGAGAGTGCCTCAACTGCCTCACCCTGAAGTAGCATTCACTTTTGCCGCTGACCAGCCTAAAGCAGACTACTGCACTCGCTGTGAGATTCAATAGCCTTAAGCCTAAGGTCTTTTTGCCTTAGGCCGAGCTGTAGATTTCGATTTTGCTTTGGGTTTAGGCTTAGCCTTGAGATAAGGGGTTCTGGCGATCTTTTTACGCTCTTTATGCTCTTGTAAAGGTGTAAGCTTTTTGTATTTATCCTTATAAGGATTTTCGGAGGTCTTAAGCTCTAATTTGATAGGAGTACCAATTAAATTAAAGGCTTTACGAAAACAATTCATCAAATAACGCTTGTAAGACTCAGGTAAGGATTCGGTTTGGTTGCCATGAATTACGATTTGTGGTGGATTATGTCCGCCCATATGAGCATAACGTAATTTGATACGACGCCCTCTTACCAGTGGTGGCGCATGTTCCGCTATGGCTTTTTCCATTACTCGAGTAATTTGCGAAGTGCTAATTTCCTGATTAGCTGAACGATGGGCCTCATCAACAGATTTAAATAAGTTGCCTACAGCTGTGCCATGTAAGGCTGAAATAAAATGTATCTCAACAAAGTCAGTAACGAAATTTAAGCGGCGTTCAATATCGTTTTTAACCTTATCCTTAGCATCTTGCTCCATGCCATCCCATTTATTGACAGCAATCACTAGTGAGCGACCGGATTCAATGACAAAGCCCAGTACATGCATATCTTGGTCGGTTAAGCCTTCTTGGGCATCGATAAGCAAAATGGCCACATTAGCTTCGGCAATGGATTGCAGGGTTTTTACTACTGAAAACTTTTCTAAGGTTTCAGAAACCCGCCCTTTGCGCCTAATTCCCGCGGTATCGATAATGGTATAATCTTTATCATGACGCTGCATGCTAATGGCAATACTATCGCGAGTGGTACCTGGCATATCATAGACAATGACTCGCTCTTCACCCAACATGCGATTGGTTAAGGTCGATTTCCCTACATTGGGCCTGCCAACCAAAGCAATTTTGATACCTCTAGCTTCAATTTCAGGCTCTGCTGCTTCAACTACCGCCTCAAGCTCTTTTAAACAAGCATCCATCAAGGCTTTCATGCCTTTGTTATGCGAGGCTGAAATAGCAAAGGGTTTGCCAAGACCTAATTGATAAAATTCGGCAGTCGCCACATCAATTTCCAAACCTTCAGTTTTATTGACTACCAAGAACACAGGTTTTTTCAATTGACGTAAGCTTTTTACGATCCATTGTTCAGCTGGAGTGATACCCAAACGACCATCAACTATAAACAGTACTAAATCCGCTTCTTCCACCGCTTGCATGGATTGTTTCACTACTGCAGAATCTATGCCTGTGGCTTTTTCGGTCAAACCACCAGTATCAATCAGAATAAATTTTTGTCCACGATACTCACCTTCACCATACTGGCGATCGCGAGTGACGCCAGGCTCATCATAAACCAAGGCATCGCGGGTCTTGGTCAGGATATTAAATAAAGTCGATTTACCGACATTGGGTTGCCCAACTAGGGCTATGACTGGTAGCATTTTATTTCTCTATATTCTTTAATTCATCAAGCGCCCGAGCATCCTGAGCCTGCTGGAGGACACTATCGGTTTTTGATAACTCACTTAGGTTGAAGTACGGCTAATTCGCCACTACTACTCGTCACCACCACTTGGTTATTGCTAGCTAATGGCTCTGCAACAATGGCATTACTATCCATTTTAGTGCGAGCTAAAAACTGGCCATTGTCCAAGGACAACCAGTGCAAATAACCTTGATAATCACCTACTATTACATAATTACCCACAGCGGAAGGGCCTGTGACAAAACGATATTGCAGACCGTCTTGCACCCATAATTGTGAGCCCGTTTTTTGATCTAAAGCCCATACTCTTCCGGTTTCACTGGTGACAATAATTTTGCCATTAACCAAAGTAACGGGCTTATAAGCTGAGAGTGTATGCTGCCAAATCATTTGGCCGTTATATAAATTAATGGCTACTACACTACCGTGAAAGGCGTCATCATATACCACGCCGTTACTGATTAGAGGAGTGCCGACATCAACCATGTTATCGATAGCATTAGCTCCAGATGGTAAAGCAATCGGACGCTGCCATTGCAGCACGCCATTGTAAAGGCTAAATGCAGCAAGCTGACCATTGGCAAATCCAACCACCACTAAATTGCCCACAATAACGGGCCTGGTTCCTGCTTCTAACATCAAATCAGGGGTTGAGCCATTATATTGCCATATCTGTTTACCGGTTTGCGCATTAAAAGCCGTGACATCACCATTATGAGGATGTACGACAATAATTCCACCGTTAATGGCTGGGGCTGACAACAATGAACTGCTAAGAGGAGCTACCCATAGTTGTTTACCATTTTCAGCATTTAAAGCTACCAAATGGCCATCCATTGTGCCAAAGACTACTGTACCATTGTCAGCGGCAGGCGCTGAGCTAATTGGCATATTGGTAGCGACTCGCCATAGCTTACGACCAGACTGAGCATCAGATGCATATACTGTACCTTTATAATCTACGGTATAAATGACCCCTTGGCTTATAGCTGGGCCTAAAGAAAGGTATTGTTTATCCGAACCACTGCCAGTGCCTTTAGACCAGTTAGTTTTAACTTGAATAAGATTGGGCGAAGTTTTAGACAGCATAGTCGGTGGCGGAGTATTGTCTTTATCACAGCCTGTTAAAAAGGCCACGGCCATACTAATACATAAAACTCGTTGAATCGATTTTTTCATACATTAACCTATTGATTACATTAATTGGTGGCTGGAATAGCGCTAATTCGAAGATTAACCATATTTAAAAGTGGCTTATCATTTGGATGCACTGCAGCTAATGCCGCTTGATAACTAGTATTGGCTTTAGCATATTGTTGCATTTGGGCATACGCATCCCCTCGTAAAATATTAAATGATACTTCATAGCCTGCTGGAATGCTGGATAAAATGTCTAAAGCGGCTTGAGGCTGCTGCAATGCTAAATCCACGCGAGCCAAACGTAAGCTTGCTATTGCTGACAAAGGCCCGGAGTTGGATTTAACCAAGGCTTGTAGCTGCTGTTGCGCCGCAGCGAGGTTATTTTGCGCCACATCATTTTGGGCCAAAAATAATGCCGCCATATTGGCATAGCCGGTGCCTGAAAAGTTTTCAGTAATGAAATTGGCTTGTGCGACCGCTTTATCCGTTTGATTAGCCGCAACGTCACTTAATAAAATTTGATAATATTGAGAAGCGCTTTGTAATTTATTAGCTTGAGTATTTTGCCAATAACGCCAAGCAGCAATTCCAACGGCCGCTGCTAATACGGCAATGACAATAATATTGCCAAACTTTTTCCACCATTTACCAAGGGATTCAATTAATTCTTGATCATTCAAATGTGCAGACATCACTTTACTCACTAATTAAATAAAAAGACCCCAGGCTTTATGACCCAGGGCAATTACTATAATAAAAGTCGAATTTTATTCAACTTCTTCCATATTTTCAGCATCAGCCTTAGAACTTGAGCCTTTTTTAGCTAACAAGTCTGCGCGAATAGTCTGCTCAATGGCTTTAGCGTCTTTTGGGTTTTCTTTTAGATAGGCTTTAGCGTTTTCTTTACCTTGACCAATGCGAGTGCCGTTGTAGCTATACCATGCTCCAGCCTTTTCAATGATATTAGCTTTTACCCCAAGATCAATAAGCTCACCCATCCGGCTGATACCTTCGCCATATAAAATTTCAAAATCAGCTTGTTTGAATGGAGGCGCCACCTTATTCTTAACCACTTTGACGCGAGTTTCGCTACCAATCACTTCATCACCTGATTTTATAGCGCCGGTGCGACGAATATCCAAACGCACGGAAGCATAGAATTTCAGCGCGTTACCACCTGTTGTGGTTTCTGGGTTACCAAACATAACGCCAATTTTCATACGGATTTGGTTAATAAAAATAACCAAAGTATTGGAGCGCTTAATATTAGCGGTTAACTTACGCAAAGCTTGAGACATTAAACGAGCCTGAAGCCCCATATGGGAATCACCCATTTCACCTTCGATTTCAGCTTTAGGAGTTAATGCTGCCACGGAGTCAACTACTACCATGTCTACAGCATTAGAGCGCACCAACATATCTGCAATTTCTAAAGCTTGTTCGCCGGTATCAGGCTGGGACACGATCAAATCATCCACATTGACCCCAATTACTTTAGCATAACCTGGATCTAGCGCATGTTCAGCATCAATAAATGCCGCAGTCCCGCCAAGCTTTTGACACTCAGCGATCACTTGCAAAGTTAAAGTGGTTTTACCTGATGATTCTGGGCCATAAATTTCAATAATTCTTCCACGCGGCAAACCACCAATACCTAATGCAATATCTAGAGACAAAGAACCAGTTGGGATGACAGAAATATCAGCGGCTGGATTATCATCACCCATCACCATAACTGAACCTTTACCAAATTGCTTTTCTATCTGACTTAATGCGCCTGCTAATGCTTTGCGTTTTTGATCGTCCATTATGACACCTCGTTCAGTTAATGTTAAAAATTAGTGTAATATTAACACAGGCTTAATACGGCGTCACGGCGAGTTTTTAATTTTCAGAAATAGAGGCAATATAGGCTTTTGCCTTTTCTACAGACAAACGACTAGACCATGACCACCATAAAATCAGTAATGAAAATATAGCAATAAATAAACAGTCCCAATTGACAGGCAATATGTCTTTCCCACCACCATAATTCCCCAAATAAGATAACAACGCCATACCAGTCAGATAGGCTATTGCCCATATGGCATGCTTGAAATCTAAGGCAATAATTTTAGAGCTGGTAAAACGCATTATCACCAATACTCCCATTCCCAATACTATAGCGATATACATTTCAGAATAAATCGCCCAGCCAGTCCAATAGACAATCAAATTTGCCACCGATAATGCCACAAAGCTCCATAATCTAGTCAAGGGTAAGCGAAATGGTCGGTGCTGATCCGGAATTTGAGTCCGTAAAGCCAGCACACTAATTGGACCTAAGGCATAACATAATACAAAAGCTGACACTAAAAACCCGATCATCCCTTGCCATCCTGGGGATGGGAAAAATAGCAGCATACCCACCACAAAATTCAATAGTACCGCGATAATAGGCACCCCCACTTTATTTAGATGCAACAAAGCATGTGGGAAATAACCATTTTGGCTCATGGCATAAGCCACTCGCGAACTGGTCGCGATAAATATTACAGCAGTTCCAAATGGAGTAATGATAGCGGTAATAAGAATGAGATATCGCAGCCAATGAATACCAAATTGTTGAGCGATTCCAACAAAGGGGCTCGCGTCACCGGCAAAATGCAACTCATGCCAACCTTGCGCTAAAGAAGCTGGATTTTGGGCACCTATAAAGCAGACTTCCAGCAAGAAATACAATAAAAAACATATAATCAAGGAGCCGGCTAAAACCAGGGGTATGACTTTTTGTGGGTTCTTAGCCTCTCCTGCCAAGACAATGGCTGGTGCATAGCCCGCAAAAGCAAAGATTACCCCCCCTACCGATAAAGCTGATGCCACCCCTTTAAATCCATAAGGAGCAAAGCCTCCAAATTGGGTGAAATTATGAAAATCAAAGTTTAAATGCAAGATACTGATCGCCACGATTATGGGAACTATCATTTTTACCCAAACCACAATGGAATTATATCGAGATAACCACTTAATGCTCATAAAATTAATAATACACATAATAAGTAGCACACAGCCTGCAATAGCATAACCTTGATGGCTTAATACAGTAACCCCATGCTTTTGAGTGACTAGCCAAGGTAAAAGATTAGCTAGATACTGTAAAATCCCCATAGTTTCTGCGGGCGCTACCGCAGCATAACCTAGCCACATAATCCAGCTAAATAAAAAACTACTTAATACGCCATGAGAAAAGTATATAAATCGAGCATTACCACCGGAGACGGGAAATAAACACGTTAACTCGGCAAAAGTCAGTGCAATCATCATCATGGCAAGCCCGCCTATGAACCAGCTTAATAGCACAGCGGGACCAGCGATTTGCGCGGCGTAATAAGGGCTAAATAACCAAGCAGATCCCAGTATCCCGCTAATAGCCGTAAACATTAATCCCACGGGACCCACACTTCGGTTGAACTTCATTCCCTAGCCTCTTTCATTTGATTTTGGCCAATTTTATATTATTTTATGGCAATATAAACTAGTTTTAGAAATTTACTTGCATGTATGAAGACCCTCCTCTAGACTTTTGTGGCATTTTTATCATACGAGGAAGAGCAAAATGGGCTTTAAAAAATTAGCGCTGTTGGTAGGTGCCACAGCTATATGTACATCAGCTTATGCTATGCAAAATGTTACTCAAGGTATTGCTTTTTCCTATGGCAGTCATTTGATAACTCAAAGCCAACCAACTAACATATCAGGTTATAAAATTGACTATAATATTATGCCAAGCAATTGGAATGGATATAACAATAGCTTAGTGGCATACATACAAGCCAACTACGCGCATTGGCACACTAATTCCAACATTCCAAGCAATAGCTATAGCACTATAGGAGTATTTGGTATTGCGCCCGTTGCTCGATGGTACTTTATGGATGCCAGCGCAAACCTTGCCCCTTATGCAGAAGCAAGTATTGGTGCCGCCACTTTAACTCATAATGTTATTGGTGACCGTTTACTTGGTAGCAGATTACTATTCCAAGATATGCTGGGAATTGGCGCAACCTTTGGCCAAAGTAAACAGGCTTTTGCTTCAGTGAACCTCATACATTATTCTAATGCCAGTACTCATAGAAATAATGCTGGAATAACTATCCCCGTCATGCTGACCGTGGGTTATAACTTCTCATAGGGATAATCAACATTATAATGCAATCCACGGCTTTCTGTACGGGCCGTGGCTGCTTCAACTATCAGTTCTGCTATAACAATTAAATTACGTAGCTCTAATAAATCACCCGTAATTTTAAAATTTCCATAATATTCTTGAATTTCACGTTTTAATAAAGTTAATCGTTCATTCGCGCGTTTAAGGCGCTTATTGCTTCGAACAATACCGACATAATTCCACATTAAACGACGAATTTCATCCCAATTTGCCGTAACTAACACCTCTTCCTCTGAGTCGGATACCCAACTTTCATCCCAGGGTTCAATATCCTGCAAACTAAAACTGGGATCATAATGCTGCATAATATCTTTGCTTGCCGCTTCTGCATAAACCAAACACTCTAACAAGGAATTACTTGCCATACGATTAGCCCCATGCAAACCAGTACATGTCACCTCGCCTGCACCATATAAGCCAGGGATATTAGTTTTGGCATGTTGATCAACCACTACGCCCCCGCAAGTATAATGCGCAGCTGGAACTACTGGAATTGGGCCTTTAGTGATATCAAATCCATACTGGAGACACTTGGCATAAATATTGGGAAAATGCGAAAGAATAAAATCCGCAGGCTTGTGAGAAATATCTAAATAAACGCAATCAATGCCCAATCGCTTCATTTCATGGTCAATAGCTCGCGCCACAATATCACGAGGAGCAAGCTCTGCCCGCGCATCAAACTCTGGCATGAACCGAGTCCCATCTGGCAATACCAAAATGGCCCCTTCACCACGCATTGCTTCAGTAATTAAAAATGAACGCGCTTCTGGGTGATATAAGGCCGTAGGGTGGAATTGATTAAATTCCATATTGGCTACTTTTGCACCGGCCCGGTAAGCCATTGCAATACCATCCCCACTTGATACGGCAGGATTAGTGCTGTAGAGATAAACGCGGCTTGAACCCCCGGTTGCAAGCAAGGTAGCTTGTGCACTAAACACTTCAACTTCTTTAGTTTTTTGATTGAACGCATAGCAGCCTACACACCGGCCCTGCTGTAATATTAAATCAATCGCAATATGGTCTTCAAATAAAGTGATATTGGGAGCTTGTTGGGTTAAGCTGACTAGAGTGTTAGAAACTGATTTACCGGTTTCATCATGAGCATGAATGATTCGACGATGGGAATGCCCACCTTCTTTCGTTAAATGAAACCGGCTCACGCCCTTTTCATCGATCTCACGGGTGAATTTGACACCTTTATCAATTAACCACTGAATAGCCGATTTACCATTTTCTACTGTAAACCGCACAGCTTTTTTATCACAGAGCCCCGCACCTGCAATCAAAGTGTCATTAATATGGGCTTCGATACTGTCTTTGTCATCTAACACCGCTGCAATCCCACCTTGAGCATACAAGGTTGAGCCTTCTTGTAACGGGCCTTTGCACATTACAGCAATTTTGTAAGATGGATCAAAATGTAAAGCCGCGCTTAACCCAGCCGCTCCGCTACCAATAATTAAAACATCAAACAAGGGTTTCACAGCATATTCCTTCAATGTGATCTTTTAGTTGTTGCTTTAAATGCTCTGGGATATACGATAAATCAATTAGTTGCCGGTTTCGATAATAAAGTTCAGCAACATTGGCTTCCCCAAGCTTGGTTTGAAGCAACTTTTCAAGCACGGCTTCGTTAGCAAAGGCTGATTGTAACTTCTTCTTGGTCACATGTGGATAGGCTGATGGAATATTATCGCTCTTATCACCACGGATACATTTCATAAATAGCTCAAATTCCGGGTGTTTTGGTCGGGGCCGATATGTTCTTTTCATTGGATCATAGACCCTAACTCGCTCTGAAATGAGTTGGACAAAGTCTCCATCGGAACTAACAATAGTCAGGCGATGTTCTGGCAAATATTGGCTTATACCATAAATAATATCATCAGCTTCAAAGCCCGTGAGCTCAATGCACAAATGGGCATTTTTTTGTTTGAATTCTTTGATAGCTTGTTTCACCACTTGCTTAAGCGTAGTTTCTGGCCGATGGCTTTTATATTCAGTATAAATATCTTTACGCCAATATTGATGACTATCACAAGCAAAAATCACTCGGTTAGGCGCAAAATAACGATATAGCTGGCGTAAAAACTGAGTCATGCTATCAAGCACCAATTCAGGGCTTAATTCCTGTTGGTTTCGTTGCTGATAATGCACGCTTATATAAGATAAATTGGATAAATCAAAAACCAGGGTATGTTGCATTTATTTTGATTTTAATGCCTGTGAAATTTTTGTGATTGTATCAGCAATCGCCTCTTCTGTATAAGCTATTTTTGGGCCGCCCCACACTGGCTCAGGCCAACAAATATCGTCTTTACGCCTTACAATAAGATGCACATGCAATTGACTAACCTTATTGCCAATCATAGCGATATTCAACTTATCACATGGAAAATGAGCTTTTAAAATATGGCTAAGCTGGTTAACTTCCGCTAATAATTGTTGCTGCTGGCTGGCATCAAGGTCAATTAATTCCACGGCATTCGATACCTCTGGAACCAATAGCAGCCAGACGAAATGAGCATTATTAAGTATGCGTACTTGGGACAAGCTTAGCTTTAATACCAATTCACTATCAGCTTGTATTTGTTGATTCAAAGAAAACATTTACTCTCGCCAATCATTATCATTAACCAAAATTTCTCGCATACCATTGGCCTGGATTTCACTCAAAAGGCCAGCCGCTTCCATTTGTTCAAGTAAGCGTGCGGCACGATTATAACCAATTTTAAGTCGTCGTTGCACCCCAGAAATAGAAGCTCGCTTTGACTCTAATACAATTTTTACCGCCTCATCATATAAGGGGTCATCTTCACCTGAATCTGATTCTCCACCAGCCCCTTCTTCGCCATCTAAAGCTTCAGTTTTGGTGATAGTTTCAATGTAATCAGGCGATCCCAGCTCTTTCCAAGCTTCAACCACTTTATGCACCTCATGGTCAGCCACATAAGCGCCATGCACACGAATGGGCACACCTGAACCTGGTGGCAAATATAACATATCACCATGACCGAGTAATTGCTCTGCACCTTGCTGGTCCAATATGGTCCTAGAGTCAATGCGGGAGGAAACTTGAAAGGCCATTCTAGTCGGAATGTTGGCCTTGATAAGCCCAGTTATGACATCAACAGAAGGCCTCTGAGTGGCGAGAATCAAATGGATCCCCGCGGCCCGAGCTTTTTGCGCCAGACGAGTAATTAACTCCTCAACTTTTTTACCCACCACCATCATCATATCAGCAAACTCATCGACCAAAACCACCACAAATGGCAAGGTTTGTAGCTCAGGAGCCTGATCATCCATACCAGGATGAGTTTGTTTCCAAATTGGGTCTTTTAACGGCTTGCCGGCTTTAATAGCGGCTTTAACGGCATCGTTATAACCTGCTAAATTTCGCACGCCAACAGCAGCCATTAACCGATAACGTCGATCCATTTCTTTTACACACCAACGCAGGGCATTGGCCGCTTCTTTCATATCGGTGACCACCGGGGTCAATAAATGTGGTATGCCTTCATAAATCGATAGCTCCAACATTTTAGGGTCAATCATAATCATGCGCAGCTCTTCAGGCGTCGCTCGCAATAGCATACTGAGTAACATGGCATTTAAGCCCACTGACTTACCGGAGCCTGTGGTACCTGCCACTAATAAATGCGGCATTTTAGCAAGATCAACCACTTCTGCCGCACCAGAAATATCTTTACCCAAGGCCATACTAAGTGGAGAGACATTCTTTCTAAAAGCATCGGAATCTAACACACTTTTTAATCTAACTATTTCTCGCACTTCATTGGGTAGCTCTAAGCCAACAAAAGTCTTGCCTGGAATGACCTCAACCACTCGCACACTTTTGGCCGATAAGGAGCGAGCTAAGTCTTTTGATAGGGTCGTTAACCGTGCAACTTTAACACCTGGGGCCAAATCAATCTCAAACCGAGTAACTACAGGCCCTGGACAGGCGCCCACAACTTTAGCTGCAATACCAAAATCACTGAGTTTTTGCTCCACTAATTGAGCCATGGCATTTAAAGCCTCTTTAGAAACTTTTCCACTTGGCGCTTCTTGTGGGTCTAATAACTCAATACTGGGTACGCCTTGTGATAGAGGTTTTGCTGGCCTTTTGATTTTTTCTATAACCACAGGTTTTTCAGGCTTAGGCCTAATTTTTTCAATTAAAGGCAACTTCGCCTTAACTACTGGCTCAGGCCCAAGATCAAAAGGTGGAAGGTCATCTTCAGATAAATTAAGTTCGACTATCGGTTCAAATTTAACGACTGCCTCATTCAATTGCTTTTGCTGATGACGAAGTCGTTTATTTTGGATAGAAGCATCTACCTTATAGCAAATAGCTTTAAAGGCGGCATAAAATCCTTGCCAGATTAGTTTTAGCATATGCAGCAAGGCTTTCAACCAGGTAACGCCAGAAAATAAGGTTAAGCCAATTAAGAAAATTGCTATTAGGCTTAATATACTACCCGCTTCATTAAGAATGGGTAATAGCCCGTGACTAATAGCAGAACCCATTACCCCGCCTGCTCCATAGGGTAAATTAGGGTCCCAATCAATAAACAATAAACTAGATAAGCCACTTCCAGCAACAAAAGCTAATATCGCCCCAAGCCATCTAAGCCCAGATAAAAGCCTAGATCCTGAAGCTTCGCCTTGATGCTCTATATAAACTAACCAGGCTCCATAAACTAACAATACCGGCATTAAATAAGCCGAAAAGCCAAGTAGCCCAAATAAACCTTCTGAACAGACTGCACCAAACTTACCAAGCATATTGTTTATGCTTGCATTTTGCAGATTTTGCCAGTCTGTAGCGTGATAACTTAATAAACTGAGTAGCAATACAACCCCTAAAGCTGCACTCCCTATCATTAAAACTTCGCGCATTCTTTGTTTGAGTGCGGAATGCGTATTGCTTGTCCGATTCTCTAATTTCTTTTTACTCACGACAAACTTACCTTAAATCCCGATATTTGTTGAATATACTAGCTGGTTTTACCCAATCCTGCATCTTCTAGATTATTAATTTGATATATTATTATTCCTCTATTATGCTTAAGGATAAACTAAATTCATGGCTAGAAGAGCAGGCTTATGCGAATATTGCTGATAGAGGATGATGAGCTACTAGGCGATGGTATTAAAACTGGGCTCAAACAAGAAGGTCATACTATTGAGTGGATTAAAGATGGGCTTACTGCTGAAAATATTCTGCTCCATGATGCTTTTGATGCTGTAATATTAGATATTTCTCTGCCAAGAAAATCAGGGCTAGAGATTTTAAAATCAGTTCGTAATGAAAAAATCTCTACCCCCATATTGATTTTAACCGCACATGATTCCGTTGAAGATCGCATTAAAGGACTCGATTCTGGTGCCGATGATTACCTAACCAAACCCTTTAATCTGCATGAATTAACGGCAAGACTAAGGGCCTTATCTCGACGGTCCTCTGGACGCGCTGAACCGCTGATTCAATATGGTGCCATTACCTTAGATCCTGCCGCTCATACGGTCAAGTTTCATGGTGAAGACATCAAAATGTCTCGCCGTGAGTATGCCTTAATCTATACATTATTAGAAAACCAAGGCAAAGTAATTTCTCGCCATCAAATTATTGATTCGCTCTATGGCTGGAATGAAGAAATCGATAGTAATGCCCTGGAAGTTCATATTCATCACTTACGAAAGAAATTTGGCAACGATTTCATTCATACTATCCGCGGGGTAGGTTACATGGTACAAAAACCAGAATAAAAACATTATGGCGAACTAATGACATCCCTACGTCGATTTCTTTTAGTAAGTTTATTGAGTGCATTATTATTAGCAATTGGCATTATTGCCGCACTCAACTATTTGCAGCTTAGCTATGAGAACCAACAAATAGTCGAAACCGAACTGGCCAATGCCGCAAAAAGTATTGACGCTTCAATTGATATCCATGACTCCGATCCTACGCGTAAAGTAGCTTCTAATCTTATTAAGCAAACTCAAAATTTGCATGATGAGCTACCAGCCGGTGGTATGAATGTTTACAATAATAATTTGAATTTCCGCGATCAAATGGTATTTCAAATTTGGGACATGGCTAACAACCAATTATTGTTAAAATCATCCAATGCCCCTGCTCAAGTTTTAAATAATAAGGATAACGGCTTTGCCATCGCTACTTTAACTGACAACTCTGACTGGTACAGTGTAAGTTTAACTAATCAAAACAAAAACCTTCGCACTATAGTCGCTATACGTAAAAACTTAACGACTGGCTTTATTTTGCCCTTATTTGTTTATGACACCATCTTGCTACTCATTGTATTTATTGGCCTGGCTTTATTGTTGATTCTATTGATTCAAATAGCCCTAATTCCCTTAGAGCGAGTCACCACTGAAATTTCAGAGCGCGGCCCCGCCCATCTATCTTCAATTGATATGGAAGAAATCCCCTTAGAAATTGCTCCGCTAGTGCACTCGCTTAATCGCTTATTCAAACAACTTCGTGAATCTATCACTCGAGAAAAGCAGTTCACCACTGATGCAGCACATGAGCTTCGTACGCCACTCGCTGCCGTTAAAACTCAAGTTGAGGTTGCATTAAGAGAAATCGATGAAGAACAACGCAATCGGATTTTAAGAAATATTTTAATTGGCACAAATCGCATTGCTCATATAGTAGACCAGCTATTGACTTTAAGTCGCCTCGAATCCAAAACCAAACTTCCCGCGACCCAACTAATTGATTTAAATAAACTCACTACTGAAATTGTGGCTGAGTTAGCGCCTCCTGCGATTTCTAAGCAAATAGAAATTGAGCTTTTAGCCCCTGAGGGTGAAGTTATCATTACCGGCGAAGCCAATCTACTCACTATCCTTTTGCGCAATCTTATTGATAATGCCATTCGTTATACTTCACCGCATGGTAAAATTTTCGTTAAATTGTCTGAATCCCCAACCCACATATGTTTACAAATAACTGATAATGGCCCAGGGATTCCAATAGACTTACATCATCGATTATTTGATCGTTTCTTTAGGCAAGTGGGGACCCAGGTAGAAGGCAGTGGGCTTGGATTGCCAATTAGTAAAGAAATTGCTCGATTGCATCATGCTGAAATTATGGCAAAAAAACCTGATGAGGGCACAGGTCTTGAAGTGAATGTGGAATTTCCAAAAAATATCTCCGCCTAGCTTTTTTGCAATGTTATTCGATAAGATATACATCTCTCCCTTACCTTTTATTGACTTTGAATTATGAAGCTATTGAAAAACTTGGCTTATTGTTGCTTATTGATAATAGCCCACAGCTTGGCCGCGGACAAAATGAGCTTAGTGGTTCAGGTTAAGCCAAACCGCCTAGAGCAACCTATTAAAATGGCTTTAGATCTCAATAACTATCAAAGTTTTGTCTTAAGCTCATCAAACCGCATGCTTGCGGCTTTTCACTTGGGCTATAAGCAAATTCAGCAAGCGTTACAGGCTCAAGGTTATTTTCAAGCAGAGGTTAAAGGCCATATAGACTATGACAGCGTCAATAAAATATGGCATATCAGCTATAGGGTTTCCCCGGGAAAAGCTGTGCAAATTCAAAGCCTTGAATTAGAGGCTATGGGGCCCGGTGAAAATGAAATCAAAATACAGGATATTTTAGCACAACCCAGTTTAAAAATTGGCCAAACATTGCAGGTTTCAAATTATGATAAATTTAAGACCTATTTCCAAAATGCAGCTATTTCAGAAGGTTACTTTGATTCGCACTATATCACTCATCAAATTCAAATTAATTTAGCAAAGCATTCTGCGACAATCAAACTCAGCCTGGAAACTGGCAAGCAGTATCATTATGGAACAATTCAATTCTATCAAAATACATTTGCCCCAGAATTTCTGCAGCGCTTTGTAGCCTTTAAACCTGGCGATCCTTATAACCAGGACAAAATAGATCAACTGCAGAGTAATTTAGCCAGTAGTGGCTATTTTGATTCTATTGCCATAAATCCCCTGCCTAATCCTAAGAGCCATGAAGTCCCTATCCAAATTAAGCTCACGCCAAAACCTGCACAAGAATATCAAATTGGTGGCGGCTATGGCACCGATACCGGCATTAGAGGCTTATTAGGCTGGAAGCTACGCTATATAGGAAAATATGGTCAATACATAACGGCCCAACTTCAAGCCGCTAAAAATTACACTAACTTTAGTTCGAGTTATGTAATACCAGGTGATAATCCTTTAACGGACTATACCAGCATAAACCTTGGCAGAAGTTATACTGATATCTTGCCTTATTCAGCTGTAGACTCTATTGCCGGATTAGACCGAGTTAAGCAATATGGCAAGTGGACCACTGACATCGGCTTGACTCAGCATTTTATTCAAGCTAGCGGGCCTGCAAACCCTATCTTCCCTGCTCAACGTTATCTACTGCCGCAAGCAACTTTAAGCTTTAGCAAGTTTTTGCCAATGGGGTATTACAAACAAGGAATCGCTTGGAGCATTCAAGCTCAGGGCGGCTCGCAAAGGCTGCTATCTTCTACTCGATTTGCCCAGACTAATATAAAAATTTATGGATCTTTGGTATTAGACCAAAATGATAGGGTATTTATTAAAGCCAACATGGGTGCTACGGCCGTTAATGACCTAAATAATCTATCGCCTTTATTTCGTTACTACGCCGGCGGCGTAGATTCAGTAAGAGGATATGCATATAAAAGCCTGGGGCCTACTGATGCCAATGGCAATCTTATTGGAGGCCGATACCTCGCTACGGGTAATTTTAATTATGAGCATAAAATATGGCAAAACTGGAGCGGTGTAGTCTTTTACGATATAGGCAATGCTTTTAACTCAATCAATAATGTTCAATGGCAAAAAGGCGCTGGATTAGGTACAAGCTGGCAGTCCCCAGTTGGCACCATCAATTTCTTTATAGCGCATCCGGTCCAACCGGTTCAAGGCCCTTGGCGATTTGATATCGGCATTGAGACGACATTATGAAGTGGCTTAAGTTTTTTAAAAAACTCTACTATGCCTTATGGGGTATAGTGATTTTATTATGCATCCTAGTAGTCATGGCTAGTTTTTCACAAACCGGGTTAAGATTATTGCTAGGGAGTTTAAAGGCACCTCTCTCAATTGAAGGCATATCATTTCAAGTTGAAGCAGCCACGGGTAATTTAATGGACTTTACTCTACCTAAGCTTTGGATTCATACTAAAACCATGCAAGCGCAATTGACTGAGGTTTCAGTGAATTGGCAACCTATTAGCTTGTTAACGGGTAAAGTAGAAATTAATACTCTATCTGTCGGTGCGATCACTGGAAATGTGCAATTAAAATATCACTCTTCTAAACACTCGAAACTTCGCATGCATATTTTAGTCGACCATTTGAATATAAAATCGATAAATTTAAAATCTGGGTCTGCTACTGTTAAAGGCCAGGTTCAACTTCAAACTCAACCTATTTTGACATGGAACGTCGCCCTTCAATGTAAGAATGTAGACTTAAGCTCTGTTAATAGTGCTTTTAGCCAAGCTTTTGACATCAACATTTCAGCCGATGAATTAAATCAATCGATTAGCGCTATATCTTCAGGCTTTAGGCTATATTGGCATAGTAAAGCCCTTAACGATAATCGCAATCAATTTATGATAACCCAAGTGCTTATCAATACTCCCTTTAGCAATTGGGCCCTAAAGCACTCAACTACTATCAGCATCAATCACAATAAGGTTAATCTTGCCCCATTATGCTTAGACAATATAGCTTCTCTAATGTGCGTCAAAGCAAATTGGCAGCCTAATAATATACAAGCTAATCTGGCTTTACATATTGTCGATCTCAACCAATTCAGCCACTTATGGCCAGGAAGTTTTGCCCTGCATGGAAAATTAAACGGGGAGATAGCCATAACAGGTAATCCAGCCTCCCCGATTTTTCATGGTCAAATTGAACTAAAAAATGGCAATGCAGAAGTACCGTACTTAGGGCTGCGAGCCAAAACCATCAATCTATTATTAAAGGCAAATAACACCCAAATGAATCTCATTGGATCCGCGCAATCGGGCCATGGCTATTTGAGGCTACAAGGCGCCATCTCAAACCTGCTAACTGACCCCAGTGCCAAAATTTCACTTCAAGCCCAAAATTTATTGTTGGCTGATTTACCGCAAATTAATGCCTATGTATCAGGCCAGCTTGATTACAACTTCTCCCATTTCAATCAAACTCTAGATGGCAAACTAGAAGTTGAAAAAGCGCACATTCAAATTGATCATCTTCAAAGTAAAAGTACCGCCCAATCTGATATTATTTTTATTAATAACGAGGGCAAGAAAATTGCCTCCTCGCCGCCTTGGCCCATCAAACTTAACTTAAGTCTTTTAGTTAACCCTGCCGTTGTAATAGAGGGATACGGAATTCATACTAATTTATCTGGTCATTTGTTAGTGCATAGCTTAGCAAGCGATAGCCTCAGTGCCACGGGTAAATTAAGCTTACAAAATGGCATCTATGAAGCATATGGCAAGCGTTTTATCATAACTCAAGGCGAGCTAGCTTATGCACATAGCCCTCTTGATAATCCCAGCCTAAATGTAAGGGCCTTATATGACTTACCCCCAACCAATGCGGGCAATTTAATTAATCCCTCTTTACAGGTTGGCGTTAACATTTTAGGCACATTAGAAAAGCCCCAAATTGAATTATTTTCAAACCCTAGCATGAATGAAGAAGATATCCTTTCGTATATCGTACTCGGCAAACCTTTTAGTGAGATCCAAGCCAGCGATAAAAATGCATTATCTCAAGCTGCTATGGCAATCGCATCAAGCTCAGGCGGCAATAGCGTAATAGATGCATTACAAAAGCACTTAGGGGTTAGTCAAATTGCTTTAGGTTCCCTAAATTCAGCCTCCCCTGCCAGCACAGTCAATACAAATAACCCCACCGCTCCAGACAATACTGCCATTTTTATTGGTAAAACCATTAACCCTAGACTTTATGTACGTTATGGCATAGGCTTATTTAACAATCAGCAAGAGCTTGATACAAGTTTACAACTATCTAAATACTGGAGTTTAAAAACCAATGCTGGGACCCAAGCACAAGGTGCAGATCTGGTCTTTACCATTAATAGATAAGAGCATTTAATAAAGTGACGCTGCATTTTTCCTGGTTAATTTTAAGCTTCTTATTTGGCTGTAGTTTACTCGCTGGCACCATTGACACCATCGCTGGGGGTGGCGGGCTTATTACCGTGCCGGCATTAATGGCTGCAGGTCTGCCTCCAACTTTTGTCCTCGCCACCAATAAATTACAAGCCAGCTTTGGCTCTGGCATGGCTGCTACACGCCTAATGCAATATAGCCATACACCCATTAAAGAGGTAAGCTTAGGCTCAGTGTTTTGCTTAATCGGCGCTAGCATCGGTACAGTTACGGCAATTTACCTCAGTGATGATTTCTTACAAAAAATTTTACCGGGCCTGTTGTTGCTAGTGCTAATTTATACTCTATTTTCATCTCGAATAAATGCTATGGATGGACACCCTAAGCTACCCAAACATTGGGTCATGGTGATTTTTGGCTGCTTACTTGGGTTTTATGATGGTTTTTTTGGTCCTGGCACGGGGGCCTTTTGGGTAGTAACCCTGGTGTTTTTCTTAGGATTTAATTTACAAAAAGCGACTATTCATGCCAAAGTTTATAACTTCATTAGCAATGTCGTTGCTCTGCTTTGGTTTATTATTGGAGGCCATGTTATTTATTCCGTCGGTTTACTTATGGCTGCTGGACAATTTATTGGCGCGCAAATTGGCGCCAAACTTGTGATAAATAATGGGGCTAAATTAATTAGGCCATTATTTATCACCATGGTTTTAGTCATGCTGCTTATAGTGAGCTATAAAGCTTATTTGCATTAAGTTATAAAGGCAATACTGAGTCACGGCCCACCGCAGATTTATTAGCGCAACTAGCAAAGGCCTTAAACACCGATATATTGCTAGGTGTTGTCACTTCAATCAACGGCTCTCGCAGTGAATCAAAACTAACAGAATCACCTCGAGTTCGATCACCCTCAGATTTACGACAAGAGCTGAAACAGCCGGCTACTTTATTTACTACAATGTCGATGTTTCTATTCGCCTCTTTGCGAGCGGGTTGCATTCTAAAAGTGTAATAAACCGTGAAATTGGTTGCCGCTATTATGGATCCTTCAGCGATGGCATTGTAAAAAGCCGCGGATTTATCTAATTCATAACTGGTTAGTATTTTATAGATTTGACCTATATTCCCTGCTGATTGGATGAAATTACCCGAAAATATCAAAATATCACTGATAGCATGCAAAGCGGATTTAATATGCCGAGAACAACCCTCATCTTCGTACAGTATTGGCTCCAAGGCTTTGGGATGAACCTGAGCTGACAGCTGAAACCGCTTGGCAATTTTATCTTGGGTCCCTGGTAATTGTGCAAACAAGTTATTGATAATGACTAAAGCAGCCTGAAGGCCATTGACTAGCAGTTGCTGCCATAATAGGCCTAGGCTAAACCCGGCTTTTTCTTCTGCAATTTGCGCCCCGTAGTATGAAGTAATACCCCATGAAGCCAGGCTAATGATAACAAGTACAGAATACACATAGCTGGCAGTATTATTACCCCATTTTATTCGCCTAACACTGCTATCTTGACCTTGATACATAGCCAGCAAATTATAAAAACCGGTAAACCCTCCAGCACCAAAAGCGATAATTGCGGCTGCACTTACTTGCCTAGCCGTAGGTACGCTATCACCGTCGATGTCTTTTAAACATGAGCCATAGGTGCTAAATGCCGTATTCCAAATATTTCCTACAGCTCCAAGCAACATAGTGGAAGTCATCATAGGCGATCTTGCGATTCTGACACATAAAGTTTCTGAAGGCTCAGGTCCAGAATGATTGGCTAAAGTTTTAACTTTATCTCTGATCTCATGTACCCGCCCCAAGGTGCTAAATAAGTAGCCATAAGCTACTGCAATAAAAGTATATATGCCAATAAAGCTCACCCATCCACTAGGGACTTGGATATCAAAATAATCCTTAACTGCTATGACCGTATCATCGCTAGTTGAAACGCTAAAAGCTGCTGAGATTTCTCGAGAAGCTATGGCATAAATTGCCGCAAGCACCCCTAAACTGACTAAAGTTATCGCTGTACATTTTCCCTTGCTCATACATCTCCCTTACTATCATTTGTCCATTGTTACTTAATGATTAACTCCCAGCTACAGTCATGTTATTGATTAGGACTGAGCCTATATGAATTTTCCCTCGCTTTTCAATATCTGAGCCGACTTCGATTATGCCCTTGTACATATCACGCAAGTTACTGGCAATGGTTATTTCCTCTACGGGGAACTGAATTTCGCCATTCTCAACCCAAAATCCTGAGGCACCTCGAGAATAATCTCCCGTCACTAAGTTAACCCCTTGACCAATGACATCGGTAACCACCAATCCCTTATGCATGGTTTTGATTAAAGAGCGTAAATCTTTATCCCCTGAGCTCACTTGCACATTATGAATACCACCCGCATTACCTGTGGATTGCATTTTCAACTTGCGTGCTGAATAGGTACTTAAGATATAGCCCTGTAACACACCTTGCTCAATAATATTACGTCGACTGACTTTTACGCCTTCAGCATCAAATGGGCAACTCGCTAGGCCTTTACGAATAAAGGGGTCTTCAGTAATCCTTATGAATTCTGGAAAAATACTCTGACCTAAACTATCCACGAGAAAGCTGCTGCGCCGATAAAGGCTGCCTCCACTTATGGCACTAAAAAAGCTACTTATAAGTGAGCTAGCCACATCCGCGGTAAAGATAACAGGCACTTCGCAGGTACTAATTTTTCTTGGATTAAGCTTATGCAAAGTACGTTCAGCTGCTTCTGCCGCCACTTTTTCAAGCGACCATAAATCTTTATAGTCCCGCGCACTGGTATAGCTATAATCATGCTGCATTTGTCCATTGGCTTCAGCAATGACGCTCACACTTAAGCCATGTCGTGTGCCTGTACCTGTTCCTATAAAGCCATGAGAGTTAGCATATAAATGAATCGCTTGATAGGTTTCTACAGTGGCACCTTCAGAATTACTAATTCTGGCATCATATCCCATTGCGGTCTTTTCGCAGGCAATAGCAAGCTCAATAGCTTTTTCTACACTAATATCCCAAGGATGATATAAATCTAAATCTGGCCATTCAGTCGCCAAGGTTTCTGGTTCAGGCAGCCCTGCGCATTCATCCTCTAGGGTGTATTGCGCCATCGAGCAGGCCGCATCGACCACTTTTTCCACCATTGCTAAGCTCATGTCAGTTGTAGTAGCTGAGCCCTTTTTATGTCCATAATAAACCGTGATATCAACTGCTTGGTCTTGCTCATGCTGTATGGTTTCAGGCTCACCTAATCGAATACTTGCTGAAAAGCCTTGCCCTGAGCTTGCTGCAATTTCAGCCCCGCTTGCCCCTTTTGCTTTAGCCAGTTTCAGTACTTGCTCTGCTAAAGTGCTTAATTGATCTGGCCTAGGTAAAGTTTGTTTAGTCACAGTGCTCTCTCATTTATATAAGCCCATAGCATGCTTGATAAAAAATCGCTTTAAACCTGGCTGTTTATCGACTAAATTCATGCCAAATTGCCTTAGTCGGCTAAAGCCTGATAATCGATTTGAAAATAGGGAATTAAAACCATACATGGACCACATTATGGCATTATTATAATGCTTACGCGCCCTCTCATAATGCTTTAAGCTTTGCAATGAAGCGAGCGCTCTGTTTTTGCTCTTGGCTTGGATTAGCACTGAGGCTAATTCCTTGGCATCCGCAAAGCCTAAGTTAACCCCTTGCCCTGCTAAGGGATGAATACTATGAGCCGCATCACCGATTAAGGCGATACCAGACTTAACATATTGCTTTGCATGATGTTGAGATAAAGGATAACAAGCCCTAAACCCTATAACCTTGACCTCACCAAGGCTTGAAGCAAATGCCCGTTCTAATGCAGTATTGAAATCTGTATCAGGTAGGCTTGCCAACTGTTCAGCCTGAGCTTGAGTAGTACTCCATACAATTGAGCACAAATGCTTATCATGCAAGGGTAAAAAGGCCAAGGGCCCTGTGGCTAAAAACCGCTGCCATGCGGTATAAAGATGGGGCTGCTGTGTTCTTACTGTGCAGACTAAAGCATGTTGGGCAAAATACTGAACAGAACTCTCAATATGTACGGCTGAACGTAACCATGATTTTGCGCCATCGGCACCAATAACTAGATTAGCCGCAATTTTATTACCATTGGCTAATTGAATGTGCCAAACTTCATCGACTCGGGCTATGTCGGTTGGGCTATCCACTACAAACTGTACTTGTGACTTAGGATAAGCCTGCAAGCCCTCATATAGCACTTTAAGCATGAGATGGTTTTCAATAATAAAACCTAAATGCGTTTCGCCTATATCTGCCGCATTCATTTCAATGCGGGCTTCACTGCCCTCATCCCACACCACCATCCTTTCATAGCTACCCATTCTCAATTCACATAAATGTGACCAAAGGCCAAGCTCCTCAAAGAGTTGCTGACTAACTTTATTAATGGCACTGACTCGAATACCAATATTGTCATCTATATCCAACTCGGGCTCAGCCTTATCTAATACCACCAGCTTAAAGCCTTGTTTAGCCAGCAAATTAGCCATAAGCAAACCAACTAGGCCCGCACCAATAATTAGGATGGTCTCATTATTTGCTCTAATCATAATGTGCATAATCCTGCTCTAATGGCAAACCTCGAGCTAAACGAGTTAGCCGCCCTCTCACTCCCATCATTAAACTATTAATTTCATGCTTAAAGCCATCAAAGCGTTCAACTTTGTGCAAAGCAAGATTACGAGGTAGGGAGCATAGTGCTGTTTCAGTAGAAAATATTTTAACCAAGCTGTCAGTAACTTTTAACATGGTGCGATGATCTGGTTCACGAAGCTCAATATAGCGCTCAAATACCGTTTCATCTAAAGGCAATTGCTTGTAGTGCTGATCAGCGATGACTGAAACCAAGCCTGCAATATCGCGCATACTTAAGTTAAAACCCTGACCTGCTACTGGATGTAAACTATGGGCAGAATTGCCGATTAGGGCGGCCCTGCCACGATAATGAGAGCTTACTTCTAGTTGCTTTAAGGGGTAGGATTGCCTCTTGCCAATGGCTTCAAAACGGCCCAGCCTATAACCGAATGAGGATTGTAAATTTTTTAAAAATTTATCATCAGATTGGGCTAAAATTTCACTGGCCATACTTTGCTTGACTGTCCAAATCATGGCCATCTTCTTGTCTGCCAAAGGCAATAAAGCCATTGGACCATGTGAAGTAAAGCGTTCATACGCTTGGTTGTCATGATCCCGTTTTAAGGCAATATTGCTGACTATGGCTACCTGCTCATAGTCATGTTCATGACTGTCAATGCCGAGTAATTGGCGCACGGTAGATTTACTGCCATCAGCCCCTAATGCAAGTTTAGTTTGAATGGACTTTATACCAGTTGTGGTATCAATTTTTAGCTCGACATAGTCCTCAGCTTGAGTCAAATTCAGCAGGGTCGCTGGCGCATACTGAGTCACTTCACTTGCCACTAATTGCTGATATAACATTTCAAGTAGAGTCGATATCTCTACTACGTAACCTAAAGCCTCAACCTTAGCTTGTTCGGCCGATAGCCGGACCATTCCAAAATGGCCTTTATCAGACACATGAATATTTTTTATAGGAGTCACTCGATCTTGAAGAAATTGCCATAAATTCATTCCCTGTAAGATTTTACTACTGCCATAGGCTAGGGCTAAAGAGCGAGCGTCTAATTGTGAAGAGTGAATAGGTTTTTCATGATGGGTCTCAACAATGGCAATTTTGAGTTTAAGAGGCAAAAGAGCCAAGGCTAGGCTGGTTCCGACCAAGCCACCACCAATTATGACAATGTCAAATTGTTCGCTCATCTGCCCTCACTAAATATGCCTGTTTAGTGCAAGGTCGTACTGCTTTGTGACCCTGCCTTTTGCGCTTGAGCTGACCTCAATTCCCCATATAATAACACCACCGCTAAGCGAGTGTGCTCTACTAATTCAATATAATTTTTTTCCGCTTCCTCATCGCCACTGGTTTCACCCATATAGCTGACGCATGAAATCTCCATCAAGTCTTTTAAGGCTTCAGCGACTTCAGGATCTGGATGGTTCTCCACTGGGATCCCGATTAAATTCAAGCCACTAACATATCCCTGGCACCATTCAGCCAATCCCTCAACTCGAGTTTCTAAATCGGATTCATCGGCCGGTAATAATAACTGCATTTCAAATTGATCAGAATGAAATCCTTGATCAGTTGCCTGGTATAAATTGGTAAGAACTTGCTGTGACTCGTTAGCTGATTGGTCACTCGCTTCAAAATGGCTTGTTACAAGTGAATTCAACCAGGCTTCCTGGCGTACGATTGCTCCGCTACTAAATAAAGCACAAAGTAAACCATGAGTTTCAGCGGCAGTGCCTAATGCATGCAATTGTTCTAAGGCTTGCGAAACCGCCTCAAATGAAGGAAGTGGAAGAGCTGCAGTCATGATTATCGTCTCGTTAAAATTCCGTGCATCATGCTATCATTGTGTTTGCTGTTGGTAAACCTGAATATGATAGATTTAGCGATAGACAGGGATAGGCTTACCATTTTCATCAATAGCAACATAGGTAAATAAGGCTTCAGTTACGCATTTTCGCCCCGTTACTCCATTTTCATTAGCCCAGGCCATGATTTTAAAGGTCATGGAAGTGGTACCGACTTTGACTAATTTAGCATAACAACACACTGTATCCCCAACTTTTACTGGCGCCCTAAATTTCATGCCATCAATAGCCACAGTGGTGGCTCGGCTTTTAGAAATGGCTCTTGCTGCAACTATACCGCCCAAGTCCATTTGCGAAATTAACCACCCGCCAAAAATATCCCCATTGAAATTGGTATCAGCTGGCATCGCAATAGTACGGATCACAAGCTCGCCTTCTGGCTGTTCATTTAAAATAGGCTCTGACATATTTAATCCCTTTTATGATTTGCAATTGTATATTATAAATTACTCGTCTATTATTAGTCATACTAGATAAAGATTTGATTTGGTGCTACCTGTACTGTTGGTGACCGATAACCATCCTGATCCGACATTTACTAACAAAGGGAGCGATGTTGCGATATTAGCGTGAAAGCTCAGCTTGACTGAGAATCCCAAAATAACGCACTAGCACCCACCTGAATCTTAACGGTTCAGGACGCTATATGGCACGGCAGTGGCGGATAGCACCACCCTATTCTAAAGAGCTCGCAACGCAGATGAATCAAGACAAAGCGAGTATTCGCAAAGCCCTTAAAGCGCAACGTCAGCAACTAAGCCCGCAGTTTTGCCAACAGGCGGCCTTAGGCTTTTTGGACCAGATTTTATATAGCCCTATTATAAATTCTCAGCAAAAATTTGCTGTGTACCTTAGTGCTAACAATGAAATTGATTTAAAGCCAGTTATTACAGCGCTATGGGACTATAAAAAACAAGTCTATTTGCCAGTAGTGTCACAACAAAATGACTCAACACTTAGCTTTGCCCCTTATAGCTCATTAACCTCACTTCAAACAAATCTGTATGGTATACTAGAGCCCGCTTACTCTACACTTATAAATCCATTAGAACTTGAGGTGGTTTTTATGCCATTAGTAGCCTGCGATAATAAAGGCCATCGCCTTGGCATGGGGAAAGCTTATTACGACAAAACTTTTGCCACTAAAAATCAGCACCATCGCCCCTTATTAATTGGATGCGCCTATCAATTTCAATGTCTAGATTCCATCCCGACCGATCCATGGGACATAACATTAGATATGTTAATAACTGATCAGCAAGTATATGACTTTAGGACGTAATAAATGATTAGTGGCTCTTTGATATTTTTAGTGTTACTTCTATTGGCTCTATTTATTTGGCAGAGCAATCTTCGAGCTAAAGAGCTAGCCTATGCATGCGCTAAGCAATTATGTCTAGCTGAAAATGTTCAATTGTTAGATGATTCAGTGGTAGGGTTTAAATTAAGCTGCAAAAATTTTGCTCTTATCAGACATTATCGCTTCGATTACTACAGTAACCAGCATATGAGATTACAAGGTTTTATTGAGCTGTCTCGTCATCAAATTATCAGTCAAAAACTCAGCATTGGCAGAGAAAAAAGTATTGAATCAACCGTCAATGATTACGCAAAATCCGCAAAAGTTTTGGATTTTTCTCAACACAAACAGCTCAAAAGCAAAAACGACGCTTAAGTCTTTTTCTGAGTCCGTATGGCACACCATACATCAACTTGTTTTGTCCCAGCTAGTTTTAACTCTCTAGCGATACATTGCGACGTAGACCCAGAAGTTATCGCGTCATCCAGGATCGCGATATGTTTATCCGCCACATTTTTAGTTACTTTAAATGCGCCTGTTAAATTGCGTTTACGCCATTGACCCGATAAACCAACTTGGCATGGCGTATGTCTAATCCGCTTTATAAGTCCATAATCCAATCGAATAGGCAGCTGCAAATGTCGGGCCAAACTCAAAGCTTGATTAAACCCACGCTTATATAACCTTTTGTAATGCAAAGGAACTGGTATAAGTAATTCTGGCCATTCATTTGAGTGATAAACCTTTAAAAGCGCCTCCTCCATTAAGTTTGCCAATACTCGTCCACATGCAAAGTCCTGATGAAATTTAAATCGATGTAATAAGTATGCAGACTCTTGGCTATAATCCATGGCCGCAATCACTCGATCGAACATAGGAGGATTTTTTAAACACCTGCCACAATGCTTATCATAAGTTAACTCTAGGGCTAAGCCACATTGAATGCATTTATTTATTGGCGAGACCAATGCTTGTTGGCAATATGAGCATAAGTCGCGCTGCTGGTCACTTCGGGAATGACAAAACAAACAAAAATAAGGCCATGAAAGAAAGCTTTGCATAAATTTTATACTACCATACTTTGGTGGTTAATAAAACAGCAAATGGCCATCCTGACAACAAAGTTCGTCAGGATCTAGAAGAAAATAGGCTGGATTCTGATGCCTGCTCTAAGCAGTATCAGAATGACCATAATAATGATTATCCATCTTTTAATAGCTTTGGAGGCTTAGATATACATATATTAGAAAATCCTTGCACCAATTCTAACGTCTTTTATTCAAAGTAGAATGATCTAAAATGGTCATCCTGACAACAAAGTTCGTCAGGATCCAGAAGGAAATAACGTAGATTCTGATGCCTGCTATGCAGTCTGAATGACCATAGAGGAAACCTAAAATTTATTCGGCAAACTTATCTTATCTCCCTTCGACAAGCTCAGGCTGAACGGTTACGAGCAAGCATTAACATGTTAAACTGCAGCAAATTATTAAGGCAAATTAATATGGCACTATTAGATTATCTCGCAATGCAGCGCGGCTTTAACCGTCATGCTCACAATGAAACTAATTTGAGCAAAACCATAGCACAACAGCTCTTAGAACGCTGCCTTCTGATTAAACAAGAGCCCAAGGCTATTTTAGACCTAGGCTGCGGGACGGGAGAATTTACTTATCGCTTAAGCAAAACCTACCCTAAAGCCAAGGCCACAGGAATCGATATAGCAGCTCAACGTATTAAAATGACTGGTAAAAACCGTCCTTGGTTTAATAAAACCCGGTTTGAAGTGGCTGACATGACTTCCTTGCCCTTTGCCGATAACACATTTGATTTAATTGTATCCAACCTGGCTTTATATTGGGTTGAGGATATAGCCTTAGCCTGTAAAGAAATACATCGAGTACTGAAGCCTGATGGGGTCTTGATGTTTACTAGCCTAGGCCCCGATACTATGCAGGAATTGCGCATGAGCTTCGCTAAAGTCGATGATCTACCTCATGTAAATATCTTTCTAGATATGCATGAAATTGGTGATGCCTTACTAAAGGCCGGCCTAAAAGACCCGGTGATGGATGTCGATTATCATAAAATTACCTATCCAAGTTTTGAAACTTTTATTCAAGAATTAAAAGACTCTGGCGAAATTAATTATCATAAAGATCGTCATAAAGGATTATTGGGTAAAGCAAAATGGCAACAGGTTAGAGCCCATTATGAATCTTATCGCAATATCTTTGGCAAGCTTCCTGTAACCTATGAGGTTATATTTGGCCATGCCTTGGGCACAGCCAAAATATCAAAGCTTGATAATAGAGGCGAAATCCATATCCCTATTAGCCAGATTAAACGAAAGTCCTAGCCAAAACGATAAGCTTCTGAAGACCTAAATTTTTCCTCATTCACACGTGCCGCTTTTTCGCTTGAAAAGGCAAAGCTGCCCTCAGATAAGCTCCCGGCAGATTCTGAAGCAGCCGATATGCCACCCGCTGCAAAAATTACAGCAGATGCTGGAGTAGTCGTTAAGCTAAATAAAGCTTTGCCTAGCGGCCTTAACAATCGATAAATTTCTTTTAGTGGCTCCCCATCTAAACTGGTTTTCACCCCCACCATTCCACCCTCAACTTCAGCCCCAGCCCCATGCATTTCATCATTGCGTAAAGCTTGAACTTCAAATATGGCAGAAATTTCACTGTTAGTAACACCACGCTCTTTAAAATACTGACGGATAGCTTTGCGATAGCTTCCACTAAAGTGATGACAGAGTATATTCACCGACATTCTGGCATGGTCTGTCAATAAACCTTTACTATCTGCTACCATGGTGGCACTTTTTGATTCATCAATATTGTTTACAAATTCTTGAAGTATCCTTAAACAGCCTTCTATTTCATTTAGAATAGCGACAGGTATACTCCTAGCATCTTCAGACACTCTTAACTCATCGGCATAAAGCAGGCCTGCTGTATGACAATTTTCTTGATAATATCGCATCGCTTTAATCTCATTAATCCAGCTTTTATCTTTTAAAGAAATTAGTTTATGCAGATTAGTTAACACAACATGCTCATCAGTAAAAGCTGCTGCCAAAGCAAACAGCCTGTCACGATCAGCCTGAGCTTGATAAAAGCGATGTACTAAGTGGTTTCGCAGATTACTAAACACAGGATTGAATGACGCCATCTGTTCAAACAGTCTAGCCAAGTTAAAATTAATCGCCATAGTTTGGTGGTGTTCAATATAGGCTTCTTCCATGCCGATTGGTGCCTGGCTTTTCATCGCCTCAATATTCAGAGATACGCTTATTCTTTGACATATATCGAGTACCGAATGAAATGCTATGGCATACTTACGATGGCACCCAATGTAGTTTTGCCATGGTTTCTTGGCTGGCTCTGTGGGTTTAATTGGACTCATTACTGTGGCTTTTTTCTCTGTAACCTCTGTAGCTAAGCTGCCAGGAGTTGATGTCGCAGTGGCTTCAGTAACCGTCGGTTCACTTAATAGGCGCACTTTTAATGCCTCAAGCCTCTCAAATGATGGCTTTATTGCAGGCTCATCTGCACCCATAGCTATCGCTGATTGTAAGGCCTTGTCGATAGAAGCTAGTTTTTTAGCAAAGGCGATATCCTCTCTATCAGCTTCTACCATAGCCTTGTCACGGGCTATATTATAAGCTTTTTCAAGCTCTTCGCATTTCTTTTCTAGAGCATCTATAGTCTTTTTATAGGGCGTAAGCTTAGGTTTTTTTACCGCTTCTGGCAATGCTATAGCTTCAGCGGCTCGATAGGCTTTTTGCATAGCATGCAATTTAACTAACGGCCTCTCTTCGCTTAATAGTGCTTTAAGCCCTGCGAGTAAGGTGTTAAATTTACCATCAGCTGAAGTCTCGCCCTTAGCCTTAGTCTCATGCTCTGAAGCTTTTCTAGCGCTCTCTCGCTTAGCTTGTTCTTGTCGAGCCTTAGCTTCTTCATTAAGCCTTCTGTCTCGCTCTGCTCGCTCATAATCTGCCCGATTATTTTCCGCTACCGCTAGATGTGTTCGTGCCTCATTGGCTCGCTCAGTAAGCTGCGTTGTTATTGCCGCTGCCTCAGCCATCACGAGATCCAATGCCTCAGTCTGTGGCAAAGCAGGATTAGCTATATCTGATTCAAGTAACCCTATAATTTGTTTTACTTTTTCAGTATACGCTTGTTGCAAGACGAGATATGCCGATTGTGATTCACAAGCTATGGTATAAAGCTCACGCTGCTCTGTTCGCCCTGAACTGGCTATGTTTTCTTCAACCCTGGCAACTTTAGTCTTAATTTCAGAAGCTTTATCTTGCGAAGCTTGTGATTGAAGCCGCCATTCTGATAATTGAGTTTTACATTGTGCCACACGTTCTGTTCTTGCTATTTCTTCAGCAGACACTATTACTTCTCTGGGAGCTTCAGGATTTGCTCGACGAGCCAGCCTACGCGTCCTTAAGTAACATGCCAATGCTAACATTGGGATAGCCGCGATATTAGCAAATAGCATGATTGAATTATAAGATGACGTCTCAACTAATTGACTTAGAACCTCATCAAAACTATCCCCACTGGCGAAAATTTCTTCGACTGTTTTATTAGTTTTAAGCCCAGCGCTTATATTGATTACCCCTTCATAGTGCAAGAAAATAAAAGGAACTATATTTGCTTTTATCTTAGCAGATGAAGTTTTGGCCATCTTTAGCATAATCGAACGAATAGGAGCGACATCTTGGTTCGTAATATCAAA
>Ga0208510_100136_pt1 | contig 40162 bp, 33 predicted proteins | sample LakWasMet33_HOW6_2_FD_183875 | JGI IMG/M metagenome (GOLD analysis project Ga0208510, IMG submission 183875) | Freshwater sediment methanotrophic microbial communities from Lake Washington under simulated oxygen tension - Sediment Metagenome... | ecosystem: Environmental > Aquatic > Freshwater >...
ATCCAGCCTGGCAAATCGAGAGACGCTCCCGATGAGGAAAACATCAACTGGAGAGCCGTGTGCGGGAAAACCGCACGCACGGTTCGGAGGGAGGGGAGAGTCGAAAGGCTCTTCTCTACCCCTATCGGCGCTAGCTGAAGCAGCTTACTAATCAGGAAATCCGATCATGGACAATGATATTCAGACGACTCTTTTCCGAATGCGTAAGGCGTTTATTGAGCGCCTGCCGCAGCGTTTAACGATTCTTAGGGTTTTACTGGCAGATATTGAGCGCGGTCAGCATGACTCGCTTGAGAGCTTGCAGCGCGCGGCGCACAGTTTGCAGAGTTCGGCGGCTGTTCACCAATTGATGCGGATTTCCGAGGCGGCGGGCAATTTGGAGCGAATCGTAGCGATCGTAGTCGTTGACGGGGCATTGGCTGAACAGGCCATGCAGGCGATGCGCAAAGCGCTGGCGAATCTGGAAGCTCAAGTGGTCAAGCCGCCGGGCCAGGGCTTCGTTCCGCAAATACCGGCGGGGCGGACAGACAGTCCGCGCATCGCGGTAGTGAGCGATGACAAGGCGCAGGCCGGTTGGCTGCGTTCCACGCTGGAGCTGGCGGGGTACACGGTGGAGGCGTTTAACGAACTGGCGGATTTTGCCGCCGCCGGCCCGGCAACCGAACCGCCGTCCGCGCTGATTATGGATAAGCTGTTTTCCGAAGGCGACGACGCCAGTGCTCGGGTTATTGCGGAGCTAAACAAGCGGAGCCTTAACGGTGTTCCGGTTATCGTTATCTCCGCGCGGCGGGATATGGCGGCCAAGCTTGCGGCCTATCGGGCCGGGGCCGGTTGTTATCTGACCAAGCCGGTGGATATTGATGCGTTGTTGCGCGTGGTTGCCGACGCTGTCGCGTTGACGCCGCTGGACGCTTTTCGCGTGTTGCTGGTTGATGACGACGCCGAACAGCGGGCGTTATACGGGGCAATTTTGCGCCAAGCCGGCATGACGGTGCTGGACGCTGGCGATCCTCTGCACGTTCCGGACATGCTGGTGGAGTTCGCGGCCGAGGTGCTGGTGCTGGCTATGGTTATGCCGCAATGTTCCGGCCCGGAGCTGGCCGTCATTGTGCGCGATGATGATCGATATGCCCAGCTGCCGATTGTTTATCTGGCGTCGGAAGCGGCGGTATCCGGACAATTTTCTGCACTGAATTGCAGCGGCGAGCATTTCTTGTCCAAACCGGTCGATTCCCACCAGTTGGTCGCGGCGGTGGCTTTGCAGGCCCGGCGCTTTCGGCAGCGGCGGGAACAGACGGAATCATTGCGGGCTACGCTTTATGAACGGGAGCGACAGCAACAGGCGTTCGATGTTCATGCTATTGTCAGTGCAACCGATGCTGCCGGTAAGCTTATTTATGTTAATGACCGGTTTTGCGAGATCAGCGGTTACAGTCGGAATGAGTTGTTGGGGCAACATCATCGTATCGTCAAGTCGGGCGAACACTCGCCGGAGTTTTATCGGGATATGTGGCGCACCATTGGGGGCGGCAATATCTGGCAGGGTGAAGTGTGCAACCGGCGTAAAGACGGCAGTTTATATTGGGTTGAAAGCAGTATCGTGCCTTTTTTGGATAATACCGGGCGACCCTATCAATATGTTTCCATTCGTACCGATATTTCCCGCATAAAGACAGCCGAGCTGCGCCTGCGTTTGTTGGAGCGGGCCGTGGAGGCCAGCGCCAGCAGTATCTGCATGGCCGATGCCGGCAAGCCCGACATGCCGTTGATTTACGTCAATCCCGCCTTTGAACGCATCACCGGCTATAGCCGCGATGAAGCGATCGGTCGTAATGCGCGTTTTTTACAGGGCAAAGAAACCGATCAGCCCGGAGTCGATGAAATTCGCGCGGTGTTGTATGAAGGCTGCGCCGGGGGCGCTTTATTGCACAATTATCGAAAGGATGGCACTTCGTATTGGAATGACTTGCGCATTGCGCCGGTGCATGACGAGCAGGGTCGGCTTAGTCATTTCATCGGCATTGCCGATGATGTCACAGAACGTCGCGACGCCGGCGATGCGCTGCGTAAAAGCGAAGAGCGTCTGCGGCGCAGTCAGCGTTACGCTAATATCGGCACCTGGGACTGGAACATTCAGACCGGAAAAGTCATTTGCTCTGAACGTATCGGATCGCTGTTCGGTTACGCCGAGGGTAAGCGGAAGACGTCCTTCAAGCATTTCCTTAATGGCGTACACCCGGATGACCGGCAGAAAGTGATTGATGCGGTTGAGGCCTGCGTACACCAGGGCGCTGAATACAATATCGAGCATCGCTGCGTCTGGCCGAACGGCACGGTGCGCTGGCTGCTGGAACGCGGCGATGTGGTGCGCGACGGGGACGGCGCGCCGCTGAATATGTTGGGCGTGGTGCAAGACATCACCAAACGCAAGCTTGTCGAGCTTAAAAGTGCAAAACAGCAGGCGCGCATGGTTATTTTCAAACATATTATTGAAAATGTGGTCGATGGCGTTATCACTATCGATCCGGCCGGCGTCATCCGCTCTTTTAATCCCGCCGCGGAAAAACTGTTTGGCTATAGCGCCGCTGAGATAGTTAACCGCAGCGTCAATCTGTTAATGCCGGAACCCCACCGTAGCGAACACGGCCGGTATCTTAATTTATACAATAACGGGCAACCGGCAGGGATTATCGGCAAACAGCTTGAGCTGCCGGGGCAGCACAAGGACGGCACGATTTTTTCTCTGGAGCTGACTGTTACGTTAATGGAAATCGACAAAAGCAAGCATTTCGTCGGTATCTTGCGCGATATTAGCGAACGCAAACAGTATGAGCGGGAAATGATCGCAGCCAGAGACGAAGCGGAGAGCGCCAATAAAGCCAAGTCCGAGTTTTTATCCAGTATGTCGCATGAATTGCGTACGCCGATGAATGCGATTCTGGGTTTTGGGCAACTGCTGGAAATAGATGCCGGACTTAATGAGGAGCAGGCGGATTATGTTGACGAGATACTGAAGGCCGGTCGACACTTGCTTGAGCTTATTAACGAAGTGCTGGATCTATCCAGGATTGAGTCGGGCAATATCAATTTGTCTATGGAAGCGCTGTCTTGCGCTGAACTGATAGGGGAATGCCTGACGTTGATTAAACCTATTGCTCAAGTGCGGGGCATCACCATAAACGATGCGGCAATCGGAGATTATGCGATCCGCGCCGACCGCACCCGGTTAAAACAGGTGCTGATAAACCTGCTTTCCAATGCCATTAAATACAACCGTCCGCACGGAGAAGTGTTGATTCAGGCCGCTGTGCAGGGCGGTTGGGTGCGTCTGGAAGTGTCCGATACCGGCTACGGCATCCCGGCAACGCGGCGGCAGGAATTGTTCCAGCCGTTTTCACGATTGGGCGCGGAAGACACCGATATTGAGGGAACCGGCATCGGCCTGACCATTAGCCGTCGGCTTATGAAAATGATGGGCGGTACTATCGGCATGGACAGCGAGGAGGGGAAGGGGTGTACGTTCTGGATTGAACTGCCGCAAGTCGTTTCGGAGTCGGATATGCGCGGCGATAACTTAGGGCGGGCTATGGCATTGGAGGCGGCGTCCGGCGAGGAATGCCGGTATACGGTGCTTTATATAGAGGATAATCCGGCCAACCTCAGGCTGATCGCCCAGATTTTGGGCAAGAACCCGCAATTACAGCTGATTACGGCGCATACGCCTGAATTGGGGCTGGAGCTGGCTTCGGCGCATCATCCCGAGCTGATTCTGCTCGATATTAATTTGCCGGGCATGGACGGTTATCAGGTATTAAGTGTATTGCGTTCCATGGATTCGGTAAAAAAGACGCCGGTGATTGCCATCAGCGCCAACGCTACGCCATGCGATATTGAACAGGGCATGGCCGCGGGTTTTGATGACTACATCACCAAGCCTGTTGATGTCATGCACTTTCTGGCGGTCGTGAAGCGTTTGCTTGCCGATGCTGCGAAACAATGAGTCATCCCGGTTTAGGAATGTGTACGAGATAACCTGGGCAAGTTGCTAATAGCCGGAGTGCAGGCTTCGCCTGCAAGCGCAAGCGAAGCTTGCACTCCGGCTGAACATTGATCGGTGCGAGTTGTTCAAGTTATTTCATGCACACGCCTTAACGGGGCGGGGCTGCCGAGTTTTCCGCCGGAGAGCGGTCGAACTATTTCTTGCCCATATGAATTTTAATGACGGGGTTTTTACCGGTGTTTTCTCTTAATGAATTGATGTTGTTAATTATTTTTTGATCCACAATACAATTTCTAATATAAGGCTTGTTCTCAAAATAGACGCTTTCGATTTCCATGCCGGGCTTTAGTTGTATCCATGAAATTTCAATAATCGGACGGCTCAAGGCCATATTCTGCGCCCCGGAAAATAGTTTGCTGCTCTTCCATGATTTTTTAATCGTGGGGAGTTCCGCAACCACTTCCTCTTCAATGCTGGTGTCTTCTTTGAGCACTTTGACGAACGTGTCGATAACATCAGGATCGTAATAGCTTTCTTTGCGCGTCATTAATTGACTGATTGCGGCGCTGACGGACATGACCTCGCCGGTCATTGAACCTTCAAGATAGGCGATATAATCTCGGACTACATTGAGAATACGGGAGCCCTGAGGAATGTCTTGTTTAGCCAAGTGGTCGGGAAAGCCTGAGCCGTCATAGCGTTCGTATTGGTGCCGGATTAAAATAGAGGCGCCTTTTAATTGGATCAATCCCTTCAATAAAGCTTCGCCTTCTACCGCATGGGCTAAATAACGGCGCACGTCGACAAGCGGTATTTTGTAATAAGGCTCCGCCAGCAAGTTATCCGGCAAACTCATTTTGCCGATTTGAATCAGCAATCCGGCGTAAAAAATATTTTTCTTGTCTTCGGTGTTCATGTCCAGTCCGCGCGCAACCAGCAAGGCTTTTTCGGCGATATATTTTGACTGCCCGCTTTTAATGCCGGGACGCATTTCAATAATGCGGGAGAATGCCTTGATGGAGTCGATATATTGTTTTTCCAGGTTCTTGTTGGCCCGGTCAAGATGCTGCATGGCATTCTTGAGTTGTTCGGTGCGCTGCTCGACTTTTTCTTCCAGATGTTCGTTGAGTTCTTTTAATTCTTTATTTTGCTGCTGAATAATGTCGGATAACCGATCCCGCTCCTCGCGCAGGCGCTTTTGTTCCAGGGCATTGCGAACCAGTAATTTAAGCTCCTCATCATTCCAGGGTTTATTGCAGTAATTGTAAATACGGCCTTTATTGACGGCATCGATGGTTGATTGGAAATCGGCATAACCGGTCAGTAAAATACGGATGGTCTCCGGCCATTGCATGAAAACCTCGGTTAAAAATTCCGCGCCGCTCATTTCCGGCATGCGCATATCGGAAATAATCAGGTCGACGGCATGTTGTCGCAATATCTCCAGCCCTTCTGCGCCGCTTGAGGCAAAGTAGGTCATATACGGTTCATTATGAAATAAGCGCCGTAAGGCTTTAAGCACATTCGCTTCATCATCGACAAACAAGATCGCGCCGGTTTTGTCGAACGCATCGCCGGCCGGTTCCGTTAGCATAACCACTCCTGTTTTATTTTAATCGGCATGACCGCCATTTTACGCGTGTTCAATAATCGCTCCGGCAATAGGCAGGATAATCCGGAAGGTGGTTCCTTGACCTAACTGGCTGGTCAGTTGAATTTCTCCCTGATGTTTTTTGATAATAGTGTAGGAAACCGAAAGGCCTAGTCCGGTGCCTTTGCCGACCGGCTTGGTGGTAAAAAAAGGATCGAAAATTTTACTTTGGTGCTCAGGAGCTATGCCTTTGCCGGTATCGCTGATTTCCACCCAGACCTGATCATTTTCTGTGCCGGTGCGTAAGGTGATAGTGCCGTTGCTTTCAATGGCGTGCGCGGCATTGACCAGGAAGTTCATAAACACTTGATTAAGCTGGTGAGGCAGGCATCGTATTTCAGGCAGGTCGCCAAATTCTTTGACAATTTTTGCTTTGTATTTAATTTCACTGTTAACAATATTGAGCGTACTTTCGAGTCCTGCGTGCAAATTAGTCCATTGCCAATCATCGCTATTATCAAGATGAGAGAAGTCTTTAAGGTCTTGAACAATTTTTTTTACCCGCGTCGCGCCTTCATGGGACTCCTCCAATAAATCGAGCACATCAGTCTTCAGGAATTCCAGATCTATTTTGTGTTTAAAGGTTTCAATGTGTGCGAGCTGCTCGGGATTGCCGTTTGTTGTTTCGGTTTGTTCGTAAAGGGCAACCAGTGCCAGTAAATTATCGATATAATTTTTTAAGGAGTTCAGGTTGGAGTTTATATAGCCAATGGGATTATTGATTTCATGCGCCACGCCGGCCGCCAATTGACCGATGGAGGCCATTTTTTCCGATTGCAGCAGATGCGATTGCGCTTCTTGTAATTGACTGTTCAGGCGCAACTGCTGATTTTTTTCAAATTCCAGGGTTCGATTGATGTTGATAAGTTCCTGGGTGCGCTTTTCAACTTGTTCTTCCAATTGCGCATTGCTGCGAGCCAGCACCGTTTCGGCTTGTTTTTGCGAGGTGATGTCCATGCCGCAGCCCATTAAACCGGCAAAGCTTCCGTTTTTTCGGACTCTGGACGCGGCGGTTTCATAGATCCAGGTGATTTTGCCGTCGGCGGCCAGCAAGCGGTATTGGATTTTGAATTTACTGCGTTCTTCAGCCGCACGACTATAGGTTTGGGTCACTTTGTCCCGGTCTTCGGGATGAATGGCATTTAGCCATTGCTCGCGGCTGGGAATGCCGGCCGGTAAATTGAAAGTGGTCAACCAAAAGTGATTGCAAAAAATCGGCACATGACTGGCGTTGGTGATCCAGATTAATGCGGAAATATTTTCGGCCAATTCCTTAAAGCGGCTTTCACTCTCGCGTAACGCCGAGTACAGATTACTCTGGATAATTTCGCTGTGTTCTTGTTTATCGATGCTGATTTGCGCGGCATCAATGCCGCCAAGCAGGCTGAGCGCCATTTTTTTATCGGTATTGAGGATATGATGGTAAAGCCAATTAACCATGTAATCCATCAGGTCCTCGGAAATGGCGTTAACATCGGTCTGGACTTCGAGTTGGACCACCATCATTTTGGCTACAAATTCGTTATGTTCCGCTTCATGTATGGCATGCATGGTTGGATTGAAATGTGCCGCCGACATCAGCTGATCTTCGTGCTGGAAGTGGTACACCGTATAATCGATCAAGCCGTTTACGATTTTGATGATGGTGTCGCGGTCAGCGCCGATGGCGACAGCTTCATCTAATTGGTTGGTTAAATCGATAAGATGTTTATGTTGATCGTCAACGGAGTCTATACCGAGTACCAGCTGATTATTCCAATTCAATATAGCCATATTGTTTGCAAAAAATTTAAGAGGGGGACGCGTGCATTATGGCACAATCCTTTAATGACTGTTTAATGCAGGCTAAGGATTTGGTCGGCAAACTGCCGTCCGCTGTCGCTACAACGCGCGGCTTGGTCAATTGAAACGTTGAGCATGGCAAGCGCGCCGTTAATGGCTTGGTGTTTATCAGGAGCGGATTGATCCGGTTGCTCGGTAGTGACGATCAACAAGTTGGCGGTATAAACCAGTAATCCGAGCGACTTGGTTGTAGCGGGTTCAGGGTAGGTTTCATGTTGTTCGATAGCCTCTTGAATCTCCCGAGGCAGATTCCAGTATTGCGCGACTCTGCCGCCTATGTCCGTATGATTAAAACCTAGTATTGTTTGTTCTTCTTCTATGCCGAATTTGGCAGACATTTTAACAAGTCGGCTGAAGTCGTCAGGAAAAAGTATGGCAATCACCAAGCCTCCGATGTCGTGCAACAATCCGGCCGTGAAGGCAAAATCAGGGCTGCTGCATGTACAGCTTGCAAGGCTTCGGGTACATTCGGCAACGGCTATGCTGTGATGCCGGAACTGGTCGTGATCAAAGTCCTTATGTTGCGTAGGCAGCATTTTTGAAAAACATAGACTAATCAACATGTCTCTTACTCTGTTGATGCCCAGTAAGACAATGGCTTCGCGCAACGAACCTATTTCTCTGGGCATGCCGTAGAAAGGCGAATTGGCAATGCGTAAAATCAGAATCACCATCGATGGATCCTGACTGATCTGATCGACCAGCGCGGTTAGATTTTGTTTGCCGCTAAGCTGTTGCAGCGCATCCATCAGCAGTACCGGCATGGGCGGCAAACTCGCCAAATAGGCAAATGCCTTTTTTAGGGCGGGCATTTCAGCGCTCCCTTAATGGCGACAAGACAATAATGATTCCTTTCGATTGGCTGGCATCGCCCATTGTGTTGATCAGCACTCGTATGGAAGTGCCTTCATTCAAGGTTACGATTTCCTCATCAAGTTGTGCAAGGCCGCCAGGATAGACTTTTTGTAATAGTTGCAAAAGCACGTCGGGCAACGCATCGACCGCCATCAGTCCGAGTAGACAAGTGCCGGGAGGTTGGCCGAATATTGCCTCGGCGCGTTTGTTGGAGATTACGATCATATTCTGTTCGTCGATACCGATAATGCCTATTGGTAAATGCTCAAGGATTTCCTGTGAAATTTGCAATAAATTAATGCTGTGTACGATTTCGTGGGATTTATCGGCTACTTTTTGTTCGAGATTTTGATTGAGCATGGACAGCTTGTCATTGGCGGCGCGTAGTTCCCTGCTTAAACGCAAGTTCTCCTGTTCCATTTCATAGTGTTGAAATGCCTCGTGAATGTTATCTCGAAGCAAGTCATCGTCCCAGGGTTTAGTTAAAAATTTACAAATCGCACCTTCGTTAATGATGCTGGTGACGGATTCAAGTTCGGTATAACCGGACAATACAATGCGTAATGTCTTTGGATACAGTTCTTTAACTTTATGTAGAAATTCCACGCCGGTCATATGCGGCATGCGTTGATCGGAAATGATCACGCCCACTTCGTGCTGTGTCAATAAGGCAAGTCCCTCTTCGCCGCTATTGGCGCTTAGGATGGTATAGCCATCAGGCCGCAAAGTGCGCTTAAGGGCATTAATGATGTTGGTTTCATCATCTACCAGCAGGATTGTGCGTGAAGCTTGTAATAATTCACTCATGAGTGGATCTCTAAAAGTTGTCTTTTAGGGCCCGCCACTCAAGCTAAAACAGTGTAGCAGGGCTTCGAAAAATTCAAAAATCAGGATGTCTTATGCAGAATCGCAACGGCTTCCAAACAGGACCTGGAAACGAATATGTTGATATTAAAGTCAATATATATGCACTTGCTGATTTTTGCGCTTGTAGGTTTAGACGCATCCTCAGTATATTGAGCTAGCGTCTCGGCAGAGTTGAAGATGTCAATTATTAGGGTCGTTCAGATCCATGATAATCGAATCATCCGCCGCGCAGATTACCTTGATACCATCGGGTTATGCTGCTTCCAAGGTATTGAGTATACACCTTTTTCCACTGTAGAGGAATTGTCTGCCGGTCTGTTGTCCGCTACGTGAGCAAGTATGTGATACTGCGCCGGTTGATGCCAAGTGTTGCTGGAAAGGGACGTTGAGCGGTATCGATTGTGTAAACGATTGTCGCCATGCTGGCGCAATGTATGACGAGTTCGGTATAGGGGGCGCAATGGATTTCAATCGTTTAACGGGGGATTTTCTTGCGGGAGACAGGAAGAGAGGATTCGGCCTCAAAATTCGCGCCGAATCCTCTTATTTGTTTAGCTAGCCAAATGCGTCATGGCCGATTTGGATGACTATCTTTGGTAACCATCGCTCATTCCGTTGCCTAGAAAAGAACCGGCGGCGGCGCCCAGTCCGGTAGCAATAGGATCGCCGCTACCCAGTTCATAGCCGAAAACACTGCCTATCACGCCTCCCGCCAAGCCCTGATGGGAGCGAGGATCGGCTGAATACTGCGCTTGCCGCTGATAATAATTAACCTGAGGCTGGGGATAATAATTAATTTGCGGTGCTGGGTAATAGTTGATCTGTGGCTGCGGGTAATAGTTTATTTGCGGTTGCGGATAATAATCGCGGTGATGGTGGTGACCATGGTGGTGTCCCCAACCGTGACCATGGTGTCCCCAATCCCTATCGGCATAAGAAAGCGGTGAGAACAGGATTGCAGCGGCGGTTAATTGAATTAAAAAAAGTAACTTTTTCATCGGATTTTCTCTCTAAATTATTGGGTGTGTTGTTCAGTTAACAAAATCAAATTTGCCGGTTAAACAGATGCGTCCTTAAAATCGAATCGGGCTAACGTCTGCCGGCGACGCCATTGCCGAGATAAGAGCCGGCGGCGGCGCCCAGTCCTGTTGCAATAGGATCTCCGTTACCTATTTCGTAGCCTAAAACGCTACCGACCACGCCGCCGGCCAAACCTTGGTGAGAACGTGGGTCCTGATAGTTCGAATGCCGGGGTTGTTCCGGATAAAACCTGGTCTCTTCGGAATGATGATGTTTGTGATGTCCTCTACCATGACCGCGACCTTCTCCGCCTGACGCGTAAGATGCCGATGAATAAATAATTGCAAACAGTAGCAGCGGACTTAAAAAGAACGATTTTTTCATGGCTATCTTCCTTAAATAATTGATTTAATGGGTTCTGTATCGGGCCGGCTCAGGCGGTCGACCAGTGCTAAAGGTTGGATTCATATTATTCGCCTTAACCTTAATGGCCGCTTAACAAATACGGTCCTTCGCTCGGGCCTTAAAGCCTGGTTTCGGATCGTAATAAGCGCCAATTAATTGCCGGAATAATTCTGCTGTGTCGCTTATAATATTAGCCTACTCGAATCAATATTTACCCAATCTTAATGGCATCTTAATAAATGGAACAGTTTATCCCCGGCCAACGCTGGATTAGTAACACCGAGTCTGAACTCGGCTTAGGTCTTATTCTTGATGTAGCGCACAAGCGGGTCACCGTGCTTTTTTTGGCCTGCGACGAAAAGCGTATGTATGCGCAAGATAATGCGCCGTTAACGCGCGTCCGGTTTTCGGTAGGCGACGTTATCGAGTCGATTGACGAAGATAAAGTGACCGTCACCGGTTTAACCGAGCAGGACGGCTTGATTACCTATCTAGGTAAAGATGAGGATGGACAGGAGGTTCAGCTGGATGAGGTGGAACTGAATCATCATATTCAATTTAACAAGCCCCAGGATCGGTTGTTTATCGGGCAAGTCGATCCTACTGCCTGGTTTTTGCTGCGTTATGAAACCTGGCGCAGATTGCAGCAGCATCAGCAATCGCCGGTTAAAGGTTTGCTGGGCGGCCGCGCTTCGCTTATTCCTCATCAGTTGTTTATTGCCCATGAATCGGCTAACCGGTCTGCGCCACGCATCATGTTGGCCGATGAAGTGGGGCTGGGTAAAACCATCGAAGCCGGTTTGATTTTGCACCATCGGCTGATTAACGGCTTGAGCCGCCGGGTCTTGATTATCGTGCCGGAAACCTTGCTGCATCAATGGCTGGTCGAAATGCTCCGGCGCTTTAATCTGCGCTTTAGTATTTTTGACGAGGCGCGTTGTCTCGATACCTATGCTGAAGACGACATGCTCGCTGAAGCGGAACCCGATGATGAGGCGGCTGATAATCCGTTTTTAACCGAACAATTGATTCTATGCAGTCAGGGCTTTTTTTCCAAATACCCGCGCCGTCAACAACAGGCCATCGCGGCGGGTTGGGATATGGTGATTGTCGACGAAGCGCACCATCTGGAATGGAGCGAACAAGCGCCCAGTCCCGATTATCTGTTTGTCGAACAACTCGGCCGGATTTCCCCCAGCCTGATATTGTTGACGGCTACGCCTGAGCAATTGGGCAAGGAAAGTCATTTTGCACGGTTAAGATTGCTCGATCCCGACCGGTTTTACAGTTTTGCCGCTTTCGTCGAAGAAGAGCGCTTGTTCGAGCCGGTGGCGAATGCGGCCAAATTGTTGCTGGCGGAAGAAGCATTGAATGAAGCCGCGCAGCAACATTTAACCGTGCTGCTCAAAGATGACAATGTCGACGGCTTGCTGAAAAATCTGAATGACCCTGAAAAATCGGCGGCGGCGCGCGATGCGCTGGTTAATGTGCTGCTGGATCATCATGGCACTGGGCGGATTTTGTTTAGAAACTCGCGGCAAACCGTGCAGGGTTTTCCCGAGCGGGAACGTTATGGATATGCCCTAACCGGATCGGCTAATGTCGATGATTTGCAACAAGATCCGCGCTACGAATGGCTGGTGGACAAGGTTAAACAGCTGGCCGGTCAAAAAGCCCTGGTGATTTGCAAGCAGGCGCAAACCGCGATCGATCTGGAGCAAACCCTGAAAAACCGCGCCGGTATTGCTTCGGCGGTGTTTCATGAAGGCATGAGCATTATCGAGCGCGACCGTGCGGCGGCTTACTTTGCCGACCCCGACAGCGCGGCGCGGCTGTTGATTTGTTCCGAAATCGGCAGTGAAGGCAGGAATTTTCAGTTTGTGCATCATTTGATACTGCTGGATTTGCCGACCAATCCCGATTTATTGCAACAGCGGATAGGCCGTCTTGATCGTATCGGTCAGAAACATATTATCCAAATTCATGTGCCGTATCTGGAGCATACCGAGTGTGCCGTGTTGTACCGTTGGTATGACGAAGGCCTGAATGCATTTGCCTGTAACAGTTCATCAGCCCAGCGGGTTGCCGATTTGTTGCACGATGAGTTGGTGGCGGTTTTGGATAGTAAAAATCCAGCCGATATTGATGCACTTATCGCCCATACCCAAACGCTCAGCGTCGAACTTGAAGCGCAAATGCATAACGGCCGCGATCAATTGCTGGAGTTGAATTCCTGTCGCAAGGAATTGGCCGATGAGCTTATCGAGCAGCTGAATAGCTACGAGAAAGAAGGGGTGCTTTGGCCTTATATGGAAGACGTCTTTGAATGCTACGGCGTGGATACCGAGTTTCATTCGCCGGATTGCTTTATTGTCCGTCCCAGCGACCATTTGCGCGTTTCGCATTTCCCCGGATTGACTGAAGACGGCTTGACTCTGACCGTTAACCGGCAGATTGCGCTGGCGCGGGAAGACATGCAGTTCATGACCTGGGAACATCCGCTGGTCACCGCGTCGATGGATATGGTGCTGTCCAGTGAGACCGGCAACGCCGCGATCAGCGTGATCAAGCATAGCGATCTTAAAGCCGGGCAGTTTCTGCTTGAATGTTTGTTTATTGTCGAGTGCAGCGCGCCTGCCGAATTGCAAATCGGACGGTTCCTGCCCCATACCCCGATCCGGGTATTGATCGATCAAAACCAAAATGATTTAAGCGCGGACATCGAGCATCGCGATTTGCTTGAAGTCGGCATCAAGTTTGATAAGAATAAAATCATTGCCTTTTTGAACAGCCAGCGTCCGCACCTCATCAATATCTTGAGCGTGGCCGAGCAAAAAGCCAAAGCCGATATGCAGCAGTTAGTCGATGAGGCGACCCAAGCCATGCTGGAATCGCTAAGCAATGAGATCAAGCGACTGGTCAGACTGAAAAAAGTGAACCCGACCATCAGGACCGAAGAAATCGAGCAGCTAAAGGATATGACCATGCTGGCGCATGAAAACATCCAGGCCGCGCAGCTAAGACTGGATGCGGTCAGGTTTTTGATTACCAGTTGATTTTTTCTGTCCACGAAAAGCACGAAAAACACGAAAATGATTTAATAGAGCATTCCGTTCGACTGTTTTAATCGTTCCCACGCTCCGGCGTGGGAAACGTATCCGGCAAAGCTCCAGCGTTGCCAACCGTGACGCAGGAGCGTCACTAACTGCATTCCCACGCTGGAGCGTGGGAACGATGTGTAATAAATTATGATAAAGATCGGCAAAATAAATAAGCTGAATGTAGTTAAGCAACAAGGCGCTGATGTCTACCTCGATGACGGCACCTCGGGAAAAGTGCTGTTGGCGGACAGACGGCTGCCCGCCAACTGTACGGTCGGCGATAGTCTGGAGGTATTTGTTTACGTGGATTCGGAAGGCCATCTGGCCGCCACCGTCAAAAAGCCGCTAGCCGAGGTGGGCGATATTGCTTGGCTGAAAGTGGTGTCGCTGAATTACGTGGGCGCGTTTCTGGATTGGGGGTTGCCTAAAGACTTGCTGGTGCCGTTCAGCGAACAATACCATGAGATGGAAGTAGGGCGCTCTTACCTGGTCAAGGTATTTCTCGACGACCAAAACCGTATCGCCGCGACTACCAAGATCGATAAAGTGCTCAGCGACGAATCGGTGGATTTCGAAGTCGGCCAGAAAGTGTCGCTGATCATCGCCGATGCTTCTGATTTGGGCATTAAAGCCATCGTCAACAATAGTCACTGGGGCATGTTATACCAAAACGAGCTATATCAGCCGGTCAGGAAGGGCCAGAAATTGGACGGCTATATTAAGCAGATACGCGAAGATCGCAAAATCGACCTCAGCCTGCATCAACCGGGATACGGCAAAGTGCTATCGCTGACCGATAGTATAATAGCCAAGCTGAAAGCCAATAACGGCGAGTTGATGCTGAGCGATAAAAGCCCGCCGGAAGCCATTTACGCTACATTCGGAGTGAGTAAGAAAGTATTTAAACAGGCTATCGGCGCCCTGTATAAGCAACAATTAATCAGCATTGATAAAAGCGGCATCAAGCTTACTGATTGATAGGCGCCATACCCTACCTAAGTGAAAACTGTATGGCCAATTTTAAAACCCATTACGATAATTTAAATGTGTCGCGCAATGCGCCTAGCAGCGTTATCAAGGCCGCCTATAAGGTGCTTTGTCAAAATTATCATCCCGATAAATACGCCGGCGGGTCTGAAGAAGCGCTTCGGATTATGAAAATCATCAATGCCGCTTATGCGGTTTTATCTGATTCAGCCAAAAGAGCCGAGCATGATCAATGGATAGCCCGGCAAGAAAGGGAACACGCGACCGATAAAGCGCAGCGGATAATGAAGATCGTTGCTCAAACCTATGTCGAACCGCCGGTAACGGCGCCAAAAAATCCCCCTGCCAGTTACCGGGCAACTATCAATGGATTTTGGAAAAAGGCTTGCTCCGTCGGCAGTAAGGCGCGGCTTGGCCGCAACCAAAGATTTAAAAAGCTAAATTTGATTCTTTGCTTAATCGGTGTTGTCGGCAGCGTATTTACGGCAACTATTGTTTACGGGCCGGATTTAAAAACAAAGGCAGCGACAACGGCATCGGTTAATCGGGATATTGAAGAAATATTAAAGAAAGCAAAACAAACCTTCAACCAAGGGCAAGTTGCAGAAGCGTTGTCGCTTTATTTGCAAGCCGCGGAGCAGGGCAATGCCAAGGCTCAATTTCAGGTAGGTTTGATATACGCCAACGGTCAGGGCGTAGCAAAAGACGAGCAACAGGCCGTCGATTGGTTTGGCAAGGCGGCCAAACAGGGATATAGGGAAGCGCAAACCAAATTAGGCTTTATGTACGCGACTGGAAAAGGCGTAGCGCAGAATTATAGCTCGGCTGTTTATTGGTGCTACAAGGCCGCTGAACAGGGCGATGCCATCGCGCAATATAACCTGGGCCTGATGTATGCAAAAGGACAAGGGGTGGCGCAGGATCGCAGCCTGGCCCTTTCCTGGTACGGCAAGGCGGCCGCACAGGGCGATGCCCGCGCTCAATACAATCTGGGCGACATGTATGAAAATGGCGTGGGCCTGGCAAAGGACAGCAAACAGGCTGCTGTTTTATACCGCAAGGCAGCAAAGCAGGGGCTGCCGGAGGCTATCGCCGCGTTAAAAAAGATGGAAAGCGCCGAGAAGTGACACGATTTTCACTCCCCGCTATCACTTTTTCAAGAATTGCTTCATCTCAGGCAGCGGCATGCCGATGTGATAGCCTTGAGCGTAATTGATGCCCATTTCCTTGAGCGCTTCCCAAATGTCTTGGCTTTCGACAAATTCGGCAACGGTGAGAATGTCGATGTCCTGGCATAATCGGGACAGGTTATGCACCAGGGCATAATCCACTTTAGAGGTCAGTATGTTGCGTACGAACGCGCCATCGATCTTGACGTATTCAAAGCGTAGCTCACGCAGATAATGAAACGAGTTATAACCGGTGCCAAAGTCGTCCAGGGCAAAGGCAAAGCCTTTGCGGCGCAAATTGGTCAGAAACCGGCGCATGTTGGTCATATCGCCAATCGCATCGCGTTCCAGTAATTCAAAGACAATGCTTTCGGGGGGGAGTTCAAGCGCTTGGCAGAGCTCTTCGGCATAACCTAAAATGCCGCGGCCTTGAATTTCCTGCACCGATAAATTGATAAAAATTTTCGCGTTCGCTTCCGGGCGGTTGGCATCCATGCATGCGCGTTTAGCGGCAAATGAATTATTGATCATGGCGAGGTCGAGTTCACGCGCCAAGCCGTATTTATCAATGGTTTCGATAAACGTTGCCGCCGAAATCGTTTCTCCCGTTGGAGATTTAAGCCGGGCCAGCGTTTCAAAAGCGAATAATTCGCCGGATTGGCAGTTAACAATCGATTGATAATAGGGGACGATTCGCCCTTCTTTTAAGGCTTCGCGCAGGTTTTCCGCATTATCGCGGGTCTCGCGAATGCTGACCCGCGTTTCCGTGGCATCAAAGACGCAGACACTGTCTTTACCCATGTCCTTGGCTTTGTACATGGCGGCATCGCTCCCCTCCAACAGGGTATCTATGGTTTGGCCGTCAATGGGATAGCTGCTTACGCCGATGGAAACGGTTAAATGAAAACGGTTGCCTTGTGCCGATGTTATGGCCATTTCCCGCAGTGCGCGACTGACATTTTCAGCGACTATTCGCGCGCCTTCGGGACCGGTTTCAGTCAGGATAATGGCAAACTCATCGCCGCCGATGCGGGCGCACAAATCGCCATTGCGGGTATGTTCAAGCAGGGCATTGGCGATTGCGCACAGCGCGGTATCGCCAGTCGGATGTCCGTAGGAATCGTTAATGTCTTTAAAGTCGTCAAGATCGAGCATCAGTACGCTAAACGCGTGCTTATGGCGCTCCGAACGACCGATTTCATAGCGTAAAATATCATTAAACTGGCGGCGGTTGTGCAGCCCGGTAAGGGGGTCATGCACGGCGTAGTATTCAAGTTCCAACAGCGTACGCGATAACACCTTGCTGGAACCCACCACCATAACCATGACCGCGAGTATCGCGCGAATGACGCTGGCTTCTTGCGCGGACAGGTTGTTTTCAGCCGCGTAAGCGACCCCCAGCAAGCCCGCCAAATTGGGCGCATGATCAGGCACAGGCACGCTGATCATGCGAATATTGAGATCTGTTTTGATTTCGGCCCCGCAGTGGATATTGAATTCTTCAATATCCACTGCGGAATCAGGCGGCAAGCCGATACTTTGCAGCATCTGTTGGCTCAGCAAGCCGCGCGCCTGGGCGCGGACCTCGTCCGGGCACTGGCCCAGATAATACAAATAGAGGGATAAGCCATTCGCTTCTGCAAAGGCGATGTAAAAAAAGTTAAACGGGAAAATGGCGAAAAAATCAGCCAGAATTTCCTGCACAAACTCTTTCCATTGCGAGATGTGTTCGTGCGACAGGATAATGCGTTCCAATACCCGACTTTGCCGTTCCAACAAGTCTTTTTCAATCAAAACGGAAGACAGTTCAAGCAAGGTTTGATTAAACTCGATCAGCAGGTTTTGGATATGCTGATCGTTCGATGCCCACTGCCGGCTGCGTCGCTTGAATAATAAGTCAAGGCTTTGATCCAGCCGGGAGCAGGTATCAATGACCTGCGAAATCGTTGGGATCATGGCAATCATGGCAATCATGGCGGCAGAGTCGTCGGTAGCCATAGTAGCCATAGCCGCTACTAATTTACTGACAATCTCTTGATGCATGTTGTGGTTAAGCTCGGATAAACCTATTGCATAGCGTTGGGTGTGAGTTTGATTTTCCAGAATTTCGGCGATCTGGATGATAATTTTCAAGCGCAATGCTTCCAGATGAGTCGGCTCGGCAACCGCTCCATGCGTTGCTCTCGGCAACGGCTCCATGCGTTGTTCTACCTTCCCCCTACTTGGAGCCGTGCCTCCTGTATCCCGGCAGTCGTGCGATAGATGGTCCATGTTCAGTCCTCAGGCGGAAAGTACCCGCCAGGCTGCATTATATCAATGCCGCATTGCAGGTCTTTGAGCCAGCTTAGAAAGTCCTGCACCGCAGCGCCCCGGTAAATCGGGCCGTGTTGCGGGGCGAGCATCGCAATATCCAGCTCGGCAATGGTGTCCAGCCAACAGCGTATAGCCTTGTTAGAACACATGTAGCGGCGGTGAAATCCTTTGATATGAGGGATGTGGCCGGCAAAGTCGTCTACAAATGCATCGTTTTTATCTGCCGGCAGCATTGCCGCGCCGATGTCGCCGGTGAACAGGATTTTAGACAGCGGGTCGTAGACATTAATCTGGCCTTCGGAATGCAAAAAATGCGCGGGCACGATTTTTAGTTTAAAGCCGGGGGCCGGCTCGTACTCTTTGCCTTCGTTGGGCACGCCGACAAATCGCGCCATGTCTTTTAAACCGTAGTGGGGCAAAAAGCGTATCCAGATGCTGGACACGTAGACCGGTGCGTGACACAGTTCCAGCCAGGTTGACAGACCGCCGACGATGTCAGGGTCTTGATGAGACAGAAAAATGGCTTTAATTTGCTCAGGTCCCACGTAACGCAACATTTCCGCCAGCACGCTTGGCATCACCCCAAAACCGCCCGGATCCAGCAACACGCCGTCATTATGATGGGTGATGAGATACTGGTTGGAGCGTATGCCGTCTTCTTCGCCCGATTCGCTCTCGTTGAGCAAAATGAAACGGTGATTAACGGATTCAAATAATTTAATGTTGCGCATATTTTCCCTAATTTTCTGCCAGGTTAGAATTTTATATTTACCCTAGTTTACTTCAGGTTATTTAAAAAAGTATAGCGCTAGTCTTCTTAAAATAAATAACTGTGATATGCGTATGACATAATAAAAAACCTAGTCCGCGAAAAGCACGAAAGACATGGAAGAAACCGGTTATAAAGAAACTATAGTGGCTATGGGGATGTTAATTTCCATAGTTTACATGGCCTGTCAATGCGTAACTTCTATGGGAGAGGCTTAGTCACTTTGTCTATTGATCATTCGAAAAATTTACCCCAAGCTTTGAGAGTACGATTTTTCCAAGCACCTTGATGATAAGCGTAACTTATCATTAGTGGTAATACAGAAGTCGCTTCTGCAAAAACCATTTGTTCATAAGTGGTATCAACCTTGCCCCAAGATGCCGCTTCTTTTAAAGTAGAACTGGAACAAGCACCGTCACGCACATCGGCTACGCTAATTTGTACAGCGTATTCGTGCATTTTCACGGAGTGCCCTAGAATTTCCGCGCATACAACGGTGTCCTGAGTAAAATTTTTCGGCACGCCGCCACCTATCATGAATAGGCCTGTTTTTTCAGCTGCGATTTTGATTTTGGTCAATTCATGAAAATCTTTAATGGCATCCAGCACTAAATGCCGTTCCGGATTATCGACTTGATGCTTTACCAAGCCAAAGCCCGCACTACTATCGACAAACGCCGGGCAAAAAATGGGTACTTGGTGTTCATAAGCAGTTTGTACCAGCGAGTTGCTTTTCACCGCGTGTTGCGTTAAGTATTTGCCCATTTCCTGAATAAACTCGCGTGATGAATAAGCCTTAGGCTCTAAACTGTCGGCAATGGTTTTAATTGCGGCATCGCATTCTTGCAATTGCTGCTCATCAATATAAACATCGTAAATGCGGTCTATGTATAACTCACGAAGCTGGGCATCGTTGACAAAAGGACTGCCTTTATAATGTTTAAAACCTAGCGCTTCAAAAAAATCCATGTCCACGATGGATGCGCCTGTAGCGACAATTACATCGATCATACCGTATTTAACCATGTCGACATAAACCTGCATACAACCTGCGGCACTGGTGCTGCCTGCCAAGGTTAGGATATTGGTACAGTTTTTGTCTGCAATCATGCGCACTAGAATATCGGTAGCAACAGCGGTATCACGCGCGGAGAATGACATATTGCGCATGGCATCAATAATAGGTGTTGCGTCAAACGAGGTAATGTCGATGTGTTTTATGGTTTCTGCGAGGAAATCTTGTTTTTTCATAAAAGTCACTTTCATCAGGACTGTTGAATAGGCGGGTTTGACGGTTTATAACTTACGTTCTCTGCACAACCTCTGAACGTTGAATGGTTGCCAATATCAAGGCTTTGCTGTTGATATTAAATAAAAAGTCGTGTTTTTCATATAAAGTTTGGGCTAAGTTTTCATTCGTATCATTCGAGGGATAATACGCAAAAATTGTTTGCCGACCAGTTACGTCAAAGCAGCATTGGTGAAGGGTTGTTTGATGTTATTTCCGGTTTAAGGCTCTTGCCAAAAACACTGTTGCAAAGTCGTGGCGGCTTTCCTAGGTTACTTTTTTTAAAAATCCCGCGTCAATATGCTTTTTAAGTTTCCAGCAATGGGGCTGGAATAACGGGCGATGGATGTTGTTGATAATACGCCTCCTGTAGTGTATTCCCTATTTCTATCCATTCAGGATTTATGTTGTAAAGTCCTTCCAACTGCTCTTCGATTTTTTTTTCCAGCGACTCAATATGGTGTTTTAAATGTCTGGGAGCATTTTTGCCGTGAAGCTTCACAAACATGCGGTAGGTGTTGTAAACATTTCTTTCTATGTCGCTGTGATATTGCCTTATATCATCTTCAATTTCACCGGCTTCTTCAACTAGACTGCAAACAGTGATCAGCTCTTCGATGTAAGGCTTCTTGGTAAGTAAAAACAGTAAACGATGTAAAAAACGATAATCACAGCATTTAAAGTAGGTCGCCTTAATGACATCCTTTTCGGTAAATTTTTGTCCTGTACACATTTTCTGTTCCTGAAGACAATACTCCAGTCCTGATTGCAGCTCGGCATCCAATAACTCATCGTACCAGCCATGTGTATTCAAAACACTGCGTAACACTTGAGTCTGTGCGGATTCAAACCCTGGATTGTTAATATTGGCTTCATGCTCTTCATCAATTTGATAAAGCATGGCCTCTGCAAAGATGAGTTCGGTGAGCCAGGTAAAAGCATCACTTTCATCAAGTCCATGCAGAGGAAAATAAAAGCTGACTATTTCCTCAACGATGACCATTGCTTTGGTAATGGCTTTATAGGAAAGCGTTGGGGTTAATTCGATGGGAGTGTAGGGAAAATTCCCTTTGGCGGGTACAGACGAATCCGTTATAGCAGCAGGGACATCGGGAGCCGGATTGTTTTTGGCATATCTAGCCTGCACTTGTTGCCAAAGCCGCTCTAATTCGGGGCGGGTAGCAGCCAAGCTGGTTTCACGTTCATTTAGCTCTTCATATAAGCTATCGAGATGCGCCTGAAAATGTTGTCGTGCATTATCACCATAAAGCCGCACATAAAGATGGTAGGTATTGTAAACATTGTCGACCACATTTTCGGAATACTGGAGCAGGTCATCCTCGATTTCGCCAATTTGTTCAACGACCCAGCTCAAATCCAGTAATTCTTCATCATAGGGTTTATTTAATAAACGAAACATCAAGCGGTGTAAAAAACGATAGTCACAACACTTAAAACGAGTATTTTCGACAATATCGGCTTCGGTAAAGCTGGAATCCGAGCAAAGCTTACGTTCCATTTGCCAATACTTTATACCCCGCTGAAGTTCAGTGCTCAGTTGTTCATCATACAACGAAGCTTGTTCCAGTATACGCACCAGGGTGTTAAGGCTGGGTGAGAAACACTTTGGATCAACCAGATTCGCCTCATATTCTTCATCATTTTGATAAGCGGTAGCCTCGGCAAAAATCAGCATCGGCAAAAGTCGAAAGCAATCCTTAAACTCCAGGTTATGCAGAGGAAAATAATAGAGCACCATGTCCTGAATAACACGCATGGACTTTTTTAAAGAATAATACGAAACCGTAGGTATCAAAATATAATCATCTGTTTTGACAGAATTTCCAGCTACATGCGCGTTGGCGTTGTCTATCACATTTTCGTTATCTAGCATTGTGAACCCCTATAAAATGAATTAAGCAATAGTCGATGAAAAGCTTAAACCTGCTCTTCAGTCGCAGCTTTTGCCGCTCCTACGGTTACAGTATTGCGACACTCGCGCTCTCTTACAATCCTGCTTATATTTAACAAAGACCAATACCAGGGTTGGCTCGCCTCTATGATATACAGCCCATATTTTTCATACAAAATCTGAGCTGAAACCTCGTTAGGATCAGTTGATGTTTCAAGGCGCAGATATTTTTTTCCAGATCGCTGAGTGTATTCTATACAAAACTCAATAAGTTGCGCACCGACTCCTTGAGAGCGGGCATCGGGAGCGACACAAAACCAGTCCACCCAGTAAGCTTCATGCGCATCGGCTGTTTTGCCATACAGTCCGATAATACCCAGTACCTGACTAGACTCTTTTGAAATGGCCAGCCAAAAAAAGCTGTCTTCTATGCCGACTAGGTAACAAAAGCCTTCCAGTAGTCGGCCTAAAAAAAAATTTCCTGTCTTCACGCTCTTCTTTTTTTCCGGGCGAATCCGCGCGCAGCTTTCTTTAAGCAAAATGAAGCGCAAGCTGATTTGTCCCAGGGGCAGGTATTTTTGCCAGGGAAAACATTGAGTCAAAAGCGTCTGTACTTCTCCTGAACGTTCAGCTCGCAAAGGCTCAATTAAAATAGCGGCTCGTGTCATTTGGATAGCTGCCCGGTTAAGTTCGCGGTAAGACGAAAACCGCTATTAATAATAATTTTACTGCGTTTTCAAATGTAATATCGGGGTATGGTAATAAGGCTTAACCGATAGTTTTTAGAATTGGATCAGGAATTTTCGGCATTGGGTACAAAATAAACCCTATTTTGTAATAGAGATACAATTTTAAGCGTAATCGCCAGCGCAGTATTTTAATCGAGTCATAAAACATTTGTTTTAACTCTTCTATGTATTCCTGCATTTTATTTTGGCTATCGTTCGGATATAGCTTGATGATCATGCGATATGTATTATAAACATTTCTTTGCTCATCATTTTCGTACTGCATAATATCATCAGATATATTCCCCAACATTTCAATCGGACAAAAGGCTGCAATCAGTTTTTCATCATAGGGAACATTTGCTAATTTATAGAGCAATCGATGCAGCACTCTAAAATCAAAGCATTTGTGTTGATTTGCCAATTTAACTTCTTCAAATGAAAAGGACTCGTTTTGACACATTTTATTTTCTAATGCGTAATACTGCATACCACAGAGTATTTCCTGTTCAATTTCTGAATCAAACAAACTTTTTTCATGAAGAAAATCATATAATATTTGTAGATGCTCCGATTTAAAGTTTTTATTATTTATATTTTCTTCATATTCTTCATCAATCTGATATATAACTGCTTCCGTATAAACGAAAGTGCCAAAATACTTGAAAAATCTTTTCGCCGAAATTCTGTAAAAGCGGAAATAGACTTGAATAAAAAGCTCAAGACTTATTCCTGCTTTTTCAATGGAACGGTAGGAAATGGTGGGGTGCAGGTAAAAAGAGGGTTTCATTGCAGTCCTTGTTCTTTAAAATTTAAAGCGCTTATCAATATATAGAGTCCGCAGCTAATATAGCGACATTTGCTCCTTCTCCCTCAGGGAGAAGGTTGGGATGAGGGGATATAAATAAGCATTTTCCTTATTTTAGATCCCCTCACCCTCTCCCGAAGGGCATAAGTATCTACACAAGTACCGGTTCTCCTTTGAGGGAGAGGGTTGGGATGACGACTTGCATGGATGCAGGAGGTAGAGCAATGCAGGAGCAATTGCCGAGGGGGATATAAAGGGTTGTTTTTATTCTCCTCACCCCAACCCTCTCCAGCAGGAGAGGGAACCAAGCTGCTTTGTAACTCATTGTATTTATAATTAAAAAAGTTGTGTAGATAGCTATGCCCGAAGGGAGAGGAGACTTTGTGTCCCTTTATCAACTTCGTTATCTATATTAATCTGTCATGCCTGAATAAGCTCCGGCTATTATATTATCGAGTCTTCCAAATAGAATCATTTGCCGGCAGTCGCAACAAAATATTCAGCTATCCCCCCAACACGAAAAAACTCATGTTGAGCAAAGCCAACTTGCGCATCCACCTCTTTGGCTTTCGAACTTAAGCCTAGGCATTTAGCCAACTTTCCCCAGAAGAAAAAGCGTTTTGTCACTTTATAAATGTACTTTGCTGAAGGGCGAATCTGCTCATTGATATTCCTGATTTGAATATTTTGAAACTTTAAGTCTATTAAATATTGGTTGAATTCATCGCGCATACATAAATTGGGCACTGCCCAACCGTTATAAAATGCCACGACTGCTTGCCATTGTTGCTCATTAAGTTCTCTTTGCAACATAAACGCATCACCTATGACTAATCGTCCTCCCTTACATAACAGCCGATAAGCTTCTTTTAGAAAAGCGCTTTTATCCAGAGCGTAACAAGAGCTTTCCAATGCCCAGACAATATCAAATGATTCATCAGCAAACGGCGTGGCGCAAAAATCAGCCACTTCAAAATGAGTTAAGTCACTGACATGGTGGCGTTGGGCATTTTTTTGTGCGTGCTCCACCTGTTTCGCACTCAGGGTAATCCCAGTGACTTTGTTGTGATGATTTTTTGCCATCCAGATAGAACTCCCGCCGACACCACAGCCTGCATCCAATACTTTGTCCGTGGGTTTAATACCCGCTTTTTCATACAGATAGGCGTTCATGTTGAACAATGATTGGTGATGATCATACGGCTCTATCGAATCCCAGTAACCGTAATGGTAGGCCAGATTATCCTCATTACACCAATAGCTGTAAGTTGAGTAACAGTCATCGTAATGCTGGACAATATCCTGCAACAAGCCCGCTGATGAAACCTCGATATTTTCGCGCGTGGATTGTGTGCGGTGATCTTTTTTAGGTTCTAAGTAATACATAATGTTAAGTGTTCCATGTTAAAGCAAACATTGTGAATAGCTGTCTTAATGCCTATGTTCACTAAGTCGTAAATCTATTTCCGCTTCTAAGCGTTGTTTAACATCGGGGACAGTTTCTAATAACTGTTGAAACTGTTCGCGGACTAAAGTTAAAAGTATGCAGGGCGTTCTGGTGATGACCGTGGCATTACGGGGCAAATTACGAACCAAGGCAATTTCACCGAAATAATCCCCGTCTTCCAGGACAGCCAAATCCAAGCTGATAGATGTTGCGGTAATCGTGGTGATTTTTACCGAGCCGCGCACAATAATATAAAACTTGTCGGCCGGGTCGTCTTGTTGAAAAACAACTCTATTCGCAGGATAGCGTTCGGTTACAAAGCGGGCGGCAAGGGTTTTTAACAAGGCCTCATCCAGATTGGCGAATAAGGGTATATCGCTTAATCGGCGTGTTTGTACTTCCGCCGCGCTACCGTCTTCGTTAATAGCAAAGCCGCTTTGTTTACTCCATAACTGGGCATAAAGACCATTGTGCGCCAATAACATATCGTGAGTTCCTTGTTCAGCGAGACAACCTTTATCAAGCACAAAAATACAATCCGCTTGTTTTGCCGATTCCAGTCTATGGGTGACAGACACCACGGTAAGTCCTTTGGTTATACGCGCCAAGGTAGCATTAATGGCCGCTTCCGTTTGTACATCCAATGCCGAAGTCAATTCATCCAGCAATAACAGGCTGGGTTTACGTAGTAAAGCGCGCGCCAAGGCGACACGTTGTTTTTGGCCCCCTGACAGATGACCGCCGCGCTCACCCACCAAGGTGTCGTAACCGTCCGGCAGCGTAGTAATAAAATCGTGTATTTCCGCCATTTGAGCCGCCGCTTCTATGTCGGCATCGCCGGCATCGGCTTTAGCTAAACGAATGTTTTCGCGCAGACTGATGTTGAATAAAAAATTATCTTGAAAAACAAAGCCTATACCCGCCCGCCAGGAGTCCTGCGTGACTTGGCGCAAGTTTTGACCGTCAATGCAAACCTGCCCGCTTTGTGCATCATAAAAACGCGCTAACAGTTGCAGTAGCGTACTTTTGCCTGAACCGCTTGCGCCGACAATAGCGGCAAATTTACCCGCTTGAATGGCGCAATTGACATTATTCAGATTAGGTTGCCCTGTGCTTTTAGGGTAAGTAAAGGTGATATTTTTAAACTCAATCAGTCGATTAAGTGGCGCAATGTCGCTCGCATTGACACTATTTTCTACTAAAGGTGTTTCGATGAATAACTCTTCAATGCGTTGCAAGCCGCCGCTCGCTTGAACAATCGTAGGTGTATACTGAACGGCAGAGGCTAACGACCAACTTGCCGACAAAAATATCGCTTGAAACGACATAAAAGTACCGATGCTCATACTGTTATCAAAGGTTAAATAAGCACCGTAACCTGTGACTAGCACATAGGTCAGTAAAAAACCGCCGCCCGATGAACGTTTGATACAAGCACTTAAAAAACCCAAGCGCACGCTACTAGAAGCCAGTGACTGTAAACGCTGGGAAAATACAGCATGCAAATACTTTTCAAGACCAAATGCTTTCATCAGCATAGGAGAGCTAAACGTTTCCTGCACAGTATTTAATACGAAAGACTCTTCTTGTTTGCGTGCATAACTGGCTTGAGAAGCACGCCGTTCGAGTAAGTCAGGCCCCAGCAAAGAGAAGGGAATAATGAGTAAGGAGACTAACGCTAAATGCCATTCAAGAAAAAACAACACTATTAGATTACAAAGCATTTCCAAAAGCGGTAAAAATAAGCCGGATACCGTAATTGCTAATGCGTTTTCCACGGCCGACAAATCCGTTGCAAAACGTGCCGTTAAATCGCTTAAATGAGTACGCGCATAATAATCCAACGACAGTTTCTGTAAGTGACAAAACATCTGTTCGCGTTGCTTATTTGAAATAGACGCACAAAGCCGCGCATAAAGATAATCGAGTGTTAGGCCAACACAAAACACAATTATTATACCTAATAATAGCGCGCCTAATATCCACCATAAAACGGTTTGGTTACGCGGAATTAATGCGTCATCAATCAGGAATTTAAAACTTAACGACACACCTGTGTTGTAAGCTATTTCGACACATAAAGCTAAAAAAATCAGGAATCCTTTTCCCCAATGTGGTCGTAATTGGCTAAAGAAAAAAGCTAGAAAAGACTTCATTACACTCGTTTATTTATAGGTTGATAATTAATCTATTTATCGTATCCTACATAACATTATTTTTTGAAGTTATTTTGTTAATTTTAGGTACTTTTAATGGTTTCTTTAGCGCGTGCTTCGCTGATTTACGACTGGCGACGTTATGCAGCAGCCGTATTTGCGATTACTTTTGCGGGATTGCTGGTAATTGTTCAGCTTGCCTTGTTACTGGGTTTATTCGGCACAGTATCGGTGGCAGTTGATCAATCTAAAGCAGATATTTGGCTAGGTTATCCTAAAACGCAAAGTATCGATTTAGGACGCACCATAGCCAATAGCAGTTCACTTCGCGCATGGATGCAGCCCAGCGTACAAAAATTGGAACGGTTTGCTTTTATAGCGGGTGATTTACGCCGTGCTGATGGTGTGGCGTTATCCGTTTTTGTGTATGGTATTGATCCACATTCCAGTGGCTTAGCGTTTGCTAATAAATTAACATCCTCGCAAAGGCAATTACTGGAACAACCCTACGCCGTTATTATCGATGCGGCAGATCAGGAAAAACTGGCTGCCGAAATTGGCACACAACTTGAAGTCAATGGCAAACGCACCCATGTGGTGGATGTAGTGGCAGGTATTCGTGGTATTGGCGCTATTAGTCTAATTACTTCGCTGAGTAATCTACGCCGCATTGCACCGGAAATGTCTGAGGCAACAACGTTTTATCTATTAGAGATCGATAAACAAGCGGATATACCGCAAGTGGTTGCAGATATTCAAGATACGTCAACAAATAAACGTTATGACGTGTGGACAGCGGCAGACTTATCCGCACAATCACAAACCTATTGGTTATTAGAATCAGGTGTGGGTATTGGTACGGGCTTTGCCTCGTTATTGGCATTACTGGTGGGCATCGTCATTACCAGTCAAACGTTAAATGCCGCGATACTCGCTTCGTTAAAAGAATTTGCCGCTTTACGCGCTTTGGGTATTTCTAATTCCAGCTTGCGAAACGTGGTATTGGAACAATCATTCTGGTTAGGCTTAATCGGTCTGAGTTTAACCTTTATTTTTACTGCGGGTATTGCTTGGTTAGGCGATACTTATTATATAGAAATGCGCTTTCCCTGGTGGTTGCTGTTTAGCGTCGCCGTACTAATTTTAGCCATTGCGCTGGGTTCAGGGTTAATCGCCTTAAGACCGTTATTCAAAGCCGACCCTGCCAATTTACTCAGATAATGCCGGATTCACTGTCCATTGCCAGCCACGGTATCGCAAAAGCCTTTACCGCAGGGCAGATTACCCAACAAGTCATTAAAGACTGTTCTCTCAATATTTATGCCGGCGAGTTAACCCTGGTCGTAGGACCGTCAGGTTCGGGAAAAAGTACCTTGTTATCGGTTATGTCAGGTTTATTAAGACCTGATGCAGGGCAGGTGCTATGTTTAGGCATTGATTTATGGACCTTATCGGCCACGGAAATCGACCGCTTTCGGTTACATAATTGCGGTTTCATTTTTCAAGGCTTTAATTTATTTTCCGCGCTGACGGCATTAGAAAACGTCGCGTTACCATTGCAATATCTGGGCATTAAAAAATCCGCTATCGATCGACGCGCTTTACAAGCGTTATCCGAAGTTGGCTTGGCTGAACGTAGTCATTTACGTCCTGTCGCATTGTCAGGCGGCGAAAAACAGCGCGTTGCCATTGCCAGAGCCTTAGTTAAAGAGCCTAAATTGATTTTTGCCGATGAACCGACTTCGGCGCTGGATAAAGACAACGGTTTAATTACCGTTGATTTGCTCAAGCGCATCGCTAACGACCATAAAGCAACCGTTTTAGGCGTTACCCACGATCCTCGCTTGTTGTCTCACGCCGACCGTGTCATCTCTATTGAAGATGGTTATATCAAAGGCGATGAGCGTCCTAACGTTTTAACCCGACAGAGCGTTACCCATGTATAACGATCGAGCGCTAAAGCGCGTATTACTGATAGCCCTTACCCCGTTGTTGATTAATTGCGATGCCGGTCCGCCCGATGCGGTTGCCGCGCCCCATGAAAACCTGTCTATGTTTACGGCCGTAGCCAGAGGCCGCATAGACATTGAAGGCGGCTTGGTTAAATTAGCCGCGAAACGCGATGGCGTGGTCAACAAAGTGTTGGTGGAAGAAGGCAGTTATGTGCAAGCGGGGCAAGTGTTGTTAGTTTTGGACGACGCGCAAGCAAAACTATCCGCCGAGTTGGCACGTGCCGAGTTTGAGCAAGCGCGTACCGCTATTCCTGTGCTAGAAGTCAAACTGATGGCGGCAAAGCGTGAAGCAAAGCGACTTAAACCGTTGGCGGCGGCTGAAATTGTTGAGCAACGGGAGTTGGACCTGATGCAAGATCAAGTCGAACAACTGAGTAATGAAATTAAAGCCGCGCAAGCGGCAGTAATGGCTGCGCAAAAACGGTTAAAAGTCGCGGAATTTGAAATTGAACAACGTATAGTTCGCGCGCCGACAGACGGGCAGATTGTCAAGCGCACCGCCAGAGAAGGCGATGGCGTTAGCACCTTAAACGTTACGCAGTTATTTTTATTTTCCCCCCATGCCGATAAAATTGTGCGGGCTGAGCTGGAAGAGCAGTTTTTACCCGTCATCAAAGCGAATCAAGCGGCGGAAGTGATTATCGAAGCCAATGATAAACAGCGTTTTCCTGCCGTATTAAAACGAGTCGGTTTAGTGGTCGGACAGCGGACGCCAACAGAAGACGCCAGTGAAAAGCAAGACAACAAAGTCGTTGAATGCGTGCTGACGCTGGATGCGCCGGAATTATTAATTGGTCAGCGTGTGCTGGTACGATTCAAAAAGGGATAGTCATGTCACGCCGATTCGCTCTGTTGCTCGCCATTCCGTTAGTTGCCTGTACAACGAAGCAACCGCCTTATCAAACGGTCGAATTACCGCAAACCTGGCGCGGACAAAGCACTAATTCAAGCGCAACGCCTTATACCGCAAAATGGTGGACGGCGCTTAACGATTCCAGACTGAACCAGCTTATTGATAAGGCAATTTTAGCCAATTCGGATATTGCGCAGGCTGCCGCCAGAATGCTGCAAGTACGGAGCCAATTAAACGCCGCTAAGGCTAATTTACTGCCGTCCGTCACAGCGGGCGTCGGTGTCGATAGAGTCAAAATTCCTATGCAGTGGATACAGGATTCTTTGGGGCTAGGGCAAGACAGTGGTATAAACCCCCATCAAGTCTGGCCTTACATCGGTTTTAGTCTCGATTATGAGCTTGACTTGCTGGGACGGCTCAGTAAAGCGCGTGAGTCCGTAGAAAAACAAGTGATGATCACTGAATTCGAACAGCAACATATTAAGCGATTAGTTATTTTTGAGACCGTTAAAGCGTATGCAAACTTACGTTCGGCACAACAACAACTGATACTGACCGAACAACGTTTGGCATTGCACGAGAAGCTGGCGCAATTAGCCGAACACGCTATCAAAACAGGCGTTGCCGATTGGCGTATTTTGAATAGCGCAAAAATCGATGTCCAACAGGCTAAACTGAACAAAGCACAGTTAGAACAAGCCGTTAATTTAGCCATAGCACAGATAGCGCTATTATGTTCACGCACGAGCGAACAAATTGATCTATCGGCTTTACCGGGCAACGATGACTATGGCGACTCGCTTAAAGTCGAACCGGATGTCCCCGCCGGCGTTGTAGAGCGCAGAGCCGATGTGCAGGCGGCTTGGCAGCAATTGTTAATTTCTGTTAATGACAGCGAGTTAGCCGGACTGGAACGCTTTCCACGAATCACTTTAACGGGAATGTTGGGGCTGGCAAGTTCAGGTTTTAGCGGTTGGTTTACCAAAGACGCCTTAGGTTGGATTTTCGGGGTTGCCGGCAGCTTTCCCGTGTTTGACGGCGGTCGTAATCAAGCCCGTCAGGATCATGCCAAAGCTATTGAACAAGAACAATTTATTGCCTATCGCAAAACGGTTTATACAGCCCTGGCGAACGTAGAAACAGCGTTAGCCGAATGGCGCTCAATACAGGCCGAATTAACGGCTAGACGTGAACAACTGACATTGCAACAGTTAAATCAGGCAAAACAGGCGCTTGCAGCCGGTGTAGGAAAATCAACCCGTTTTAACGAACTGAATGCGCAGCTTGTGTTAGTTAATGCTAAAAACGATATGACTGACGCCAATTATCGAAAACTCATTGCTTACGCCGGATTGCAAAAAGCACTGGCGCATTAAAAATGATGGCTTCCCGTTTAAGCATAGCTATCTACATGGCTCTCTCCTGCTGGAGAGGGTTGGGGTGAGGAGAATAAAAACAACCCCTTATATCCCCCTCGGCAATTGCTCCTGCATTGCTCTACCTCCTGCATCCATGCAAGTCGTCATCCCAACCTTCTCCCTCAAGGGAGAAGGGGCCGGTACTTGTGTAGATACTTATGCCGTTTAAGGCGGGACTTCCATAAACATAAAATAAATCACTGAACAAATGTACAGGGTAAGCATCACCGGCAATCGTCCTGTGCTACGGAATGCAAAAACAGCAAGTGGCAATAACTGAATACAGCGTTTTCAGTCCTGGTTAATAACCTTGGTGGATGCGTTGCACTTATACCCAGAAGGCATAAGTTTCATTTGAGCAGGCGAGCTGCTCAGCTTTATCCACTCTACAACAATTTACCCGCGCAGCCGTTTGCCGCTAACCAGAAGCGGTAAGGCAAAAATGGCCAGGCACATTAGCCATGCCACCAGTTGACAATTGGTCACCGAAAAAACAAAAGCCACGCCAAGTCTCTCGCCGACATTAGGATAAGCAAGGATAAAGTCGCGGCTGATCAGGAATGCTTTGGTTTCCCAGATAACAAGCAGCATGCCCACGGTCAGCAAGGCGTAGCCCATTATCTTATCCTGGTCGGCCTTGGCCTTTTGGTGTCCGGCCAAGCGGTTAATCTCAATGGCCTGTAGCGACCACCGGCGTTCAATCATACAGCTGATCAGCATTAAGCCAACCACGCCGACGACGGGAATGTAAACGGCTACCGTGGGAAAGCTGATATAACGCCCATTCAGCGCCAGGCCGAAAGTTTTATAAACGGCATAGGCGGCAAACACGGTGAAAAGCGTGTATATCCAGACGCCGAATTTTGGATTGGCCGGTTTATCGGCTAGCAGGCCGTAACCGCGCTGCAATATCAAACCGGCCAAGACGGCGTTTAAGCCCGCGAGCAATAGAGTCTGAAAACGCTGCCAGTCGCTATAGCTGGTGTACCACAGGTTTTCGAGCATGTTGGGCAGCAAAAAAGACAGCAGTTGCGAGAAGGCCAAGAAAAACGCTAGGCGCATTGTGGATAAAATTTTTAACGATTTCCAACCGAAGGCAACGATGATCAGGAACAGTATCGTTGACGCGATAACGCCGTTAAGCCAATCAGGATTTTCGTAGACCTTGCCGGTTAAAGGGAAAACCTCTTTACGATCAACCGAAAAAAGCCCCCAGTTAGCGCCGACCACGCCTTCAAGTTCGCTTTTCCAGGATTGGTTAAAGGCTTCGACAATGTTGTAATCGAAGCCGTTTTTAGTGGCGACTTTAATTAATGCGCGGATGAATTTCGCTTCGTTGACCACGCTCGGCACCGACCAACCGCGTTGACGGCCTTCGCCCGGCCAACCGGATTCGCCGATCAGGATGGGTTTGCCGGGGGCGATGGTGTCGGCTTCCTGCTGAACCTGCTTGAAAATGCGTTCGATATGCGCCGGGGCCTGGTCTACGGTGATGGGTTCGTCTTCCCAGTACGGCAGAATGTGGATGGTAATAAAATCCACTTCTTTGATTAATTCCGGGTATTTCATATACATAGACCATACATCGGCATAAGAAACCGGCTGTTTAACAGACCGCTTTACTTCCCGTATGTATTCGATCAGCTTCTCCGGTTTCAGGTCGCCGCGCAACAATACTTCGTTGCCGACGATAATCCGCTTGACGACCTCGGGGTTGGCGTTGGCGGAACGGATGACTTCGGCGACTTCCGCTTGATTGTCTTCTTTGATGTTGCCCAGCCACGCGCCTTGAATCATCTTCAAGCCATGCTTTTGCGCCAAGGAAGGAATGATCTGCATACTGCCTTCCGCGCTGGCATAGGTGCGGATAGAGTGGGTTGTTTCGCCCATCAAACGCAAGTCGGCGTCAATTTGTTCGGGCGTCGGAAATTTTTCATCCAAGGGCCCTTGGCCTTCCCGAAACGGCGCGAAGGACAGGCTATTGAGTTTTCCCGATGGGACGTCCGGCCCTACATCTTGGGGTAAGTTGGTTGACCAGCCCAACAAGCCGTTGAGCAGCACTACCAATACAGCGAATGAAGCAATTTTCATAAATAAAGGCAATAAGACAAAAAGTTTTGAAGAAAGGCGTTGTGAAACACGCCGGGAATAGTGTCGACATCATCTCATAATTACCATTTTTTGAATACGGGCAAGCGTGTTGATAAGACTGGCGGAAAGTGATTTTTTACGGTTTAAACTACGCAAATCATGGGCAGTTCAGCTAAAATGCGATTCTTTTTGCTTTTGTAATCTTATGGCTAAAGATATTCGTATTGAAAGATGGAGCGGCCCGGCTCTGGAACAATTTATCCCGGAACTGGCACGGCTCAGAATTGAGGTGTTTCGCGACTTCCCGTATTTGTACGACGGGGATATCGATTATGAAAAAAAATATTTACAGACTTATATTAACTGTCCCGAGAGCGTTATTGTCATCGCTTTTGATGGCGATAAAGTGGTCGGGGCATCGACAGCCATTCCGATGAAATATGAAACCGATGAGCTGAAAAAGCCGTTTCTCGATAATGGTTACAACCTTGACGAAGTGTTTTATTGCAGCGAATCGGTGTTGGATAAGAATTATCGCGGCCTGGGTATTGGCGTGCGGTTTTTTGAGGAGAGGGAAGCGCATGCGGAAGACTTGGGCGGCTTCAAGTATATTTGTTTTTGTTGTGTGGAACGGCCTGTAGATCATCCAAGACGACCGGCCGATTATGTGCCGTTGGATCAATTCTGGAACAAACGCGGTTACGTCAAACATCCTGAACTTAACACCGTCTATGTCTGGAAAGATCTGGATGATGTTAACGAGACCCCAAAACCGATGACCTTCTGGCTGAAACATGAACGTTAAAATTGCAAGCGCCCAATACGACATCAGCTTTCTGGAAGACTGGTCTTCGTATCAAAGCAAAGTTGAGCGCTGGGTTGTTGAGGCCGTAGAACAGGGTGCGAAGATTCTGCTTTTCCCCGAGTATGCCAGCATGGAGCTGGCCTCGCTATTCGGCGAGGCTGTTTATTCATCGTTAAGCAAACAACTGGCGGCCATGCAGTCATTGCATGACGATTATCTGGACTTGTTCCGGAGCTTGGCTAAAAAATATCGGTGCATTATCCAATCGGGTACGTTTCCGGTAAAAACGGATTCCGGTGCCTATCGAAACCGGGCTTACCTGTTTATGCCGGACGGTCAGGTCGATTACCAGGACAAGCTGATGATGACCCGTTTTGAAAACGAGCAATGGCTGATTCAAAAAGGCGAGGCATTAAGGTGTTTTGATAGCGAATACGGAAAAATCGCCATTAACATTTGTTACGACAGCGAATTTCCGATACTGGCAAGAAAGCAGGTCGAAGCCGGAGCGAATCTGATTTTAGTGCCCAGCTGCACCGATACCCTGGCCGGTTATCATCGCGTTAAAATAGGCTGTCAGGCAAGAGCCTTGGAAAACCAGTGTTACGTCGTCCAATCCACTCTGGTAGGCAATGCGCCGTGGTCTGAAGCCGTGGATGTCAATATCGGCGCGGCGGCTGTTTATACGCCAGTGGATTATGGGTTTCCCGATAACGGCATTCTAGCTGTAGGCGAGCTTAATGCTTTGCAATGGGTGATTGCCGAAGTATCGCTCAGTGCTTGCGCTACGGTGAGGGAGCAAGGGCAGGTCTTCAATTATAGGGACTGGCCGCTGCAAAATGCATTTTAGGTTCAAGGTTCAAGGCATTATTGCGCCTTTCACCTTGAGCCTTTTGCCTTATTTTGATCATCAATTAAAAATAGCTTCAAAGGAATAGCCGTTAAATTCCAGAATTTCTTTCATTTTTTTTAAGGCATCCATTTGGATTTGTCTGACACGCTCCCTGGTTACGCCCAGCTCTTGAGCAACTTGCTCAAGGGTTGAGCCCTCATAACCGCAAAGGCCATAGCGACGGCAAATGACTTCGCGTTGTTTTTCGGGAAGTTGAAATACCCATTTGGCAATATTATGTTTAATGCCATCTTCTTGTATTTTTTCAGCGGGCGACAAGCTCTCGCCATCGGAAAGCGACTCGACTAAAGGCTTGTCGAAATCCTTGCCGCCCGAAATATCGATGGACGTTACCCGTTCATTGAGTTTGAGCATTTTTTCAACTTTATTGACCGGTATATCCAGATGCTCCGCTATATCTTCGGCGTTGGGTTCATGATCGAGCAGCTGAGACAAATGGCGTTGGGCTTTAAGATAAGTGTTCATTTCTTTTACGATATGAATCGGCAAGCGAATGGTTCGCGTCTGATTCATGATGGCTCGCTCAATGGTTTGCCTGATCCACCAAGTGGCATAGGTTGAAAACCTAAAGCCTCTTTCGGGATCGAATTTTTCGACCGCGCGCATCAAGCCGAGATTGCCTTCCTCAATCAAATCCAGTAACGGCAAGCCTCTATTCAGGTAACGGCGGGAAATTTTAACGACCAGGCGTAAATTGCTTTCGATCATGATTTTGCGGGCGGCTTCATCGCCCAGCAAGGCTCTGGAACCGTAGATTTTTTCCTGGTCAGCGGTCAGTAACTGCGAGCGGGACAGTTCATTCAAATAAACCCGCGTCGCATCCATGCTCTTGTCTTGCCGCGATTCAAGGGTAATTATTTCATCAATATCGTCGATTGGCGCTCCATGCCTTGCCTTGCGTCCTGTATCCATGCCGTCGAATACGTCACCGATAGCGGCATTTGTCTGGAGATCATCGTCGAAAGACAAATCGTCATCAAATAACACACAAACATCATCATCCAATAGCTCAACCAATTCCGCTTTCATGATAACCTCTACATTGTTCGACCTAAGTCGAAAGGGTTTAATTATTTCCCGGTAAAAGGTTAAGAGGATTTACCGGTTTGCCGTTTTTTCTTATTTCAAAATGCAGCGATGTAAGGTTCGATCCCGCTTGCCCCACTTTTGCAATAAGTTCGCCTTTTTCTACGGAGTATCCTTCGGCAACGAGCAGTCGGCTATTATTTGCATAAGCGCTTAAATACAGATCGTTGTGCTTGATAATAAGCAGATTACCGTAGCCAATCAGGCCTTGTCCGCTGTACACCACTTTGCCCGCTTCCGCCGCGCTAACGTCCTGTCCCATTTCTCCGGCTATATCAATGCCTTTGTTATCGGCTTGAGAAAAGGGTTTTAAAACTTTTCCCTTGATCGGCCATTGAAAGTTTAACTTTAACATAGTTCCATTATCAATTGAAATAATTGGTTTTTTTTGTGGACTGCTTCCGTTTTTTACAGTGAGGGGGTTAAGGAGATGGGTTTTATGCGGGGGCTTGGCTTTATTATTTAATGGAATAGCCGTTTTTTTCTGTGAGCCGATTCTATTTGTTGCAGTTGCGGAGATAATGTTCGGTTTGGATTTTGTTTGCAGGTCCGTATCGATATGATCGCGGAGGGGAGGGGAGGTCGAATTCGGGTCGGAGAGCCTTATTTTTTGATTTATTTCTATCCTGTAAGGCGGAGCAATTCGGTTCCATTGCGCTAATCGCCGAAAATCCAGATCATAAATCAAGCTTATTGCATACAAGGTATCGCCTTTTCTTACCTGATAGTAGCTTGTCTCGTCTTTAGGCGTATCGGGATAATTTGTGCTGACCGGGGCATAATTGGGACTGACAGGAGCGCAACCATTTAATAAAACCGACAGCATGGCAAGGAAAATAACCTTTGACGCAGGGGTGGTCATGACGGATTATTTTTTTAGCAAAATCTTTTTAGCCAGATTTATTTTTGCGGCCAAATAATCCGATCCACCGCGGTCGGGATGCATTTTTTGCATCAATTTGCGGTGAGCGGCAATAATTTCAGTATCCGCTGCGCCTGCCTTCAAGCCTAACACCTCATAAGCCTCTTCAATCGACATGCCGCCTTTGGCGCCGGCTCTGTAGTGTTGTTGCGAAGCATTCTGTTTTGCCGAGCTGGCGCCCGACCAGAGTAGATATAAATAGGGCGCATAGCGCAACAATGCCGGGATTGAGCGTGATAAGAAGGCGAGAGCCACGCCGCCCAGCGCAAAAAGCCAGTTAAAATGCCCGGTTGCGGTCAAATAAAGCGCGACCAATCCTATAACGAATAGCAATAAGATCTTGCTATAACGGGCCAATACGTTAGGCGAGGTTTTTAAAAACGTACGTATTGCAAAAAATACGACGATGGTAAATAACAAAATCAGATAAATTCGAATCAAGGTTCACTCCTGGATTAATGATTTGTTTAAAATCGATCTAAAGGCGTCTATTCCTGAAAATATAGGTAAAACGTCCACTTTGCGGCAACGGCTCCCGCAGCCATCTAGGCATAGTATTTGGATAAATAATACCTTAAAATATGACATCTTATGATAACAATCTAACAACTTGGTTGATATGCAGAATGCTCGAATTCCAGTTTTAGGTTTTGTTGCCGCAAGCGGAACTGGCAAAACCACGTTACTGGCCGAATTGATCCCGATTCTAAAACAAAACGGTTTGCGTATCGGCCTAATCAAACACAGTCATCATGATTTTGAAATTGACCGGCCCGGAAAAGACAGTTTTCGTCTGCGCAAGGCCGGAGCCGCGTCTGTGATGCTGGTATCCCGCTATCGACGCGCGATCATTACCGAGTTCGCACAGGCAGACGAACCCCGCTTGGCTGATCAGCTAAAGCAATTCGATCAATCGGAACTGGACTTGATCCTGGTTGAAGGCTTTAGGGCCGAACAATTCCCTAAAATTGAATTGCATCGAGCCTCGCTTGAAAAACCCTTACTTTACCCAAACGACCCGGACATCATCGCGATAGCGACAGACACTACGCTGGAAACGCCGGACTATTTAGTGCAACTTGAATTGAACCGGCCCGAAATGATTGCCGCCTTTATCCAACACCATGTTATGAACAGCCATGATTGACGCATGCAGCCGGGAAGCCAAACCGTTACTGACTATTGACGACGCGCTGGACAGAATCGAAGCCGCTGTAAAACCGGTAAGCGGCACAGAAAAAGCGGCGTTAAAAAACGCCTTGGGACGGGTATTGGCGGAAGCGGTTTATGCGCCGATCAACATCCCGCATGACCGCAATGCGGCTATGGATGGCTATGCTTTCGCTAGTCGAGACATGGCTGACGGGCAAGCGTTTACGCTAACCTTGGCCGGAACATCCTGGGCCGGGCGGCCGTTTCAGGGACAGTTGAAAGCCGGTCAGTGCGTCAGGATTTTTACCGGCGCGGTGGTGCCGGAGCAAGCCGATTCAGTGATCATGCAGGAACAGGTACACGTTCGGGGACAAAGCATACATTTTCCGGCCGACACAGGGGCGCTACAAAATATCAGGGAAGTCGGCGAAGACGTCAAACAAGGCGATTGTTTAATAGCCCAACCTAAAAAGCTGACGGCGGTTGACTTGGGTTTATTGGCCTCAGCCGGTATTGACGAAGTTACCGTGAAACGGCAGTTAAAGATCGCTTATTTTTCCACCGGCGACGAATTGACTGCGCTAGGTCGACCGTTGGAACCGGGTAAAATATACGACAGCAACCGCGCTATGCTGGGCGGGCTGTTGGCCGATCCCGGCTACAGCGTTGTCGATCTGGGCGCGATTCCCGACGACAAACAGTTACTTGAAGACCGCTTTATCGAAGCATCCAAACACTATGATGCGATCATAACCACCGGCGGCGCGTCAGTCGGCGAGGCCGATTACGTCAAAGAAATCCTGCAAAACTGCGGCGAAGTCAACTTCTGGAAAATTGCGATAAAACCCGGAAAACCGTTGGCTTTCGGCAGCATCGGCGGGTGTTATTTTTTCGGTTTGCCCGGCAATCCGGTTGCCGTCGTGGTGACCTTCCAGCAGATTGTAGCGCCCGCGTTAAGACGGCTTTCCGGCGCACCCCCTGCCAAACCGTTAAGATTCACCGCGACCTGCACCTCGACATTAAAAAAATCCCCAGGACGCCGGGAATATCAGCGCGGCATTCTCAGTCAAGATGAAAACGGCGAGTTCCTGGTCGCTTCAGCGGGCCGGCAAGGCTCGCATATCCTCAGTTCCATGAGCCAAGGCGGCTGCTATATCGTCTTGCCGGAAGAGAGCAAGGGCGTGCAGGCAGGCGACAGGGTAACGGTTGAGCCGTTTAGTTTGTTGACTTCGTTATTCCAATAGCAGCTATCACCGCAAGCGAAACTAGTCCTACAGGGGGTGCTGTGGTTTTTGCTATATATTTTATTGTGCTCTGTTCTTCTTTATGTTGTTCTTGAAACCGACGCTGTTCTCTCTCGTGCTGACGATCAGCTTTCTCCGAAAACTCTCTCTTCTCACTTTTTAACTTATCACTATCAAAATAATGTTTATGTGAAGAAGAAGCCCGATTGCTTGATTCTTTACTAGGAGTCTGTCGGATAGGGCTCGGCATTCTGCTTATTGCATGTCCAATGGATTTTTGGTGGTAATGATGCTTCGGTTCCTGAACCGATTATCACTGTTTCACATTCAAATGCCCCTGTTTTTATC
>Ga0208510_100144_pt1 | contig 38898 bp, 40 predicted proteins | sample LakWasMet33_HOW6_2_FD_183875 | JGI IMG/M metagenome (GOLD analysis project Ga0208510, IMG submission 183875) | Freshwater sediment methanotrophic microbial communities from Lake Washington under simulated oxygen tension - Sediment Metagenome... | ecosystem: Environmental > Aquatic > Freshwater >...
TCTCATTTCACTCATAACGCATGGCGTAATACACCCGTCAATAAAGGCGGTATAGGCCCTGTCCGTTATACAATGGCAGCGGATATATCTCACTCTATTTGCAAAGATTATGATGTTGAAGCGGATGGCCCGGCGGTGGCTTACCGCGGTACATTCCTGATCGATCGTGCCGGCAAAGTCCGTCATCAGGTTGTTAATGACCTGCCTTTAGGTCGCGACATGGATGAACTGTTGCGTATGATCGATGCCTTGCAATTTCACGAAGAGCATGGCGAAGTATGTCCGGCAGGCTGGCATAAAGGCGATTCAGGCATGAACGCAAATCCTGCCGGTGTTGCAGAATACCTGGATAAAAATGCCGATAAGCTGTAAATAACGGCTGATTATGGCGTCGGCCTAACAACCCGGTCGGCGCAACAAAAAAGGCTTGGACATTGATTGTTCAAGCCTTTTTTATTGCTGGGAAGGGGTGTTAATCTAGAAAATGCAATGCGGATTAGGTTGATAAAAATCGGCGTCATCCATGTTCCATTAATGGCGTGCTGAAAGTTCTTACAATTTCGCTATTCCGGTTTGTTTTGTACAATATCTTGCGGTTCATCCAGGAACTTCCGGTAATTAATTGAAACCTTAAGTCCCGCAAAGCGGCCGGCCATTCTAACCAGCTCTTGGGTCTTTTTATCAAAGCTGATTTTAACCTCGTTTAAGGCGCGGTCCTCGTAACCTTCTTCTATATGATGGGTTTCCAGCAGAAAACGGTAAATATAGACTTCCTGCTCTCCTTCATCCTTAATTTCAAACGGTTCTCCCAGCTGTGCCAGAACGGCCGGTTTTTTGGGCAAATCATCGGAAATTTTTTCCAGTAATGCCGAGTTGGCTTTGAGTTGTTGTTTGTCTTTATCGATTTCGGCGCCGCCTATAGAGCGTAAGGAAACCTCTAAAAACTTGGGCGGGGCAATCGCTAAAAAAAGTGAAGAAAACGACCAGGCAATCAAGCGATTTTCGGTATTAAAGTTTAAATCCGAATAAAATTTCACTTCCGGCTTGATCAGCTTATTGTTGCCGTCAACCTTGCGAAACCAATATCGCCATCGTCTGCCTTCCGGGGTTGGATCATCCTGGCTGGCATAAAGTTTGGACAGGGAAACAAAATCCTTGCTGTAAAGAATGGGATCTTTGAAGCGCAAGGTGAATTCATCATTGGCCGCGACGGAAAAGTGCCGGTCAAACTCATCCATCTGTAAGTAAACTTGATAAGCTCGAATCCAGTACATGCAGCCGGGTAATGAAGCAGTCAGGGCCAGTAAAAAAACAATGCGAAGACTTCGTTTGATTAGTCCGGTTTTCATAGGAATTAGTAATTAATGCCTGGTGTCGGAATTTGCAGCGGTATTTTTCTGAGACAGGATATTTTCCACGTCAACTTTATCAAAGCGGTAGTGTTCGCTACAGAATTCGCAGTTGACTTCAATAATATCGCGTTCCTTCAGAATATCTTCCAGTTCGGCTCTTCCCATAGCGAATAATGTTTTTTCGATGTTTGTCCGTGAACAGGCGCAGCTGAATTCAACCGGTTCGGCGTCAAATAGCCGGACTTTTTCTTGGTTGAACAATCGATACAAGAGCTGTTCGCAATCCAATTCGAACAGCTCCTGCTCGGTTACGGTGTTTGCCAGTATTTCGATATGCTCCCAATCAGCCTCATAATTTTCCTGCGCCGGAAGTTCCTGCAATAATAATCCTACGGCATGGGTTGCATTGGCAAATAGCCACAAACGGGTCTTAAGTTGCTCGGATTGCTCAAAATAGGTTTGCAAAACGGCAGCCAAGTTGTTGCCCTGAAGCGGGACGATGCCCTGATAAGGCGCGCCGTTTTCCGATTCTATGGTTAACACCAGCCGCCCTTGTCCGAACATCGCTTCTAACGGCCCGGCGGTGATATTTTCCTTGCCTCTTACCAAACCTCTTATTTTTCGCTGATCCGTCGCCTGCGCAACCAGTGTTTTAATATCACCATCGCCTTGGGCCTGAAGGATCATTGAGCCTTTAAACTTGACGGTAGCTGACAGCATAACTACGGCCGCCAGCGCTTGCCCCAACTGCTGCTGTACGATTTCAGAACCGCGCTGATGAAGTTTTGCCGCTTGCCAGCTACTGGTTAATTTGACCCATTCCCCGCGGACGCCCAGCTCTTCAAATAAAAAACGGCGTAATAAATCTTGCTCTATCATGTTTTTCCAGTTAAAAGTCATACATTTTATGGCATCAGGATCATGAATCCTTGCCCAAATAGTCTTACAAAAATACCACAAGCCATGATTTTTTCATCAAAAAAACTTACCTTGCCTAGCTCCAAAGAAGCATTGCCCGGCCGAAGTACTCCTATGGTTGTTACAAACAGACATTTTGTAACAGGCAACTCGATAGTCCCACCGTTTCCGGAAGCGATGGAGCGGGCTTTGTTTGGAATGGGCTGTTTTTGGGGGGCGGAGCGAAAATTCTGGCAATATCCCGGAGTGTTCAGTACGGCAGTCGGATATACCGGCGGCTACACGCCTAATCCGACTTATGAGGAGTTATGTACCGGTTTGACCGGGCATAATGAGGTTGTCAAAGTGGTTTACGATCCGGCAATTGTTCCATACCGCGAGTTGCTCCGGCTTTTTTGGGAATCCCACAACCCCACCCAAGGGATGAGGCAAGGCAATGACATCGGCACGCAATATAGATCCGGGATTTATACTTATACTTCGCAACAACTCGATGAAGCGCTTGAATCAAAACAGCATTTTCAGCAGCAACTCGTTGAAGCAGGTTTTAAACAAATAACTACCGAGATCATGCCGGCCAGTGAGTTTTATTATGCCGAAGATATGCACCAACAATATTTGGCCAAAAATCCTATGGGTTATTGCGGTTTAGGCGGGCTAGGCGTGGTTTTTGACTAACGTTGGTATACAAAAGACAAAAAAAAGGCGGTTTAAAAAAACCGCCTTGGAATATATTTAGGAAGAATATAACGCAACTTTTCAGCTATGGTGCTCTACAAGAGCCTTAAAAGTTAGGTTAATAATATCAATAAATAATGCAACACAAAATGTGACATATTGTCGCAGTTTAATTGTTGTTTAATTTTTAAATAAAATACCGATAATGTACTTAAATATTTCCGGTTTTTTATTTAAGGAATGAACATGAAATAATTCGAATAACTCGCGCCGCAAGTTTGTAGCGGGAGTGCAAGCGTTGCCTGCATTCCGGCTATTGGCAACGTGTTCAAGTTATTTCGCGCCTGTTCTTAAGTTAATTCTAAATAACCATTGTTTTTATAAAAATGCTCTCATACGCCGCCCCTAAGTCAGAGTTCTCTGCTCGACAAAACCTGAAATGGCTGTTTATTCTCAGAAACCTGATGATAGTCAGCGAGGTTATACTCATTGTTTTATCCGTATACGGCCTTAACATTCGCCTACCGGAACAGCAGCTTTGGCTGGTGATAATGTCGATAGGCGTAGTTAATGTTTATACTTCGATGCGTTTGGAAACAGAAGAACCTGTTACTGAATTGGAGATTTTTTCTCAGTTAGTTATTGATGTTTTTGCTATTACGGCATTACTGTATCTGACCGGAGGCGCATCAAATCCCATTACCTGGGTATTTCTGTTACCCCTTATTATTACAGCTATCATGCTGCACCAATCTTATGCCTGGTATATGGTGATTTTAACCACGTCCATGTATACGGCATTAATGGCCTACAATATTCCTCTGCCGTCGATAGAGCCTCATATGCCCAACCCGGAAATGAAGTATTCCGATACGAAAAATTATGAGCTGTTACAGCAAGTTCATGCGATGAGCGACACTCACTACTTTAATCTGCATATTTTCGGAATGTGGTTCGGTTTTGTATTTAGCGCCGGATTAGTCGCATTCTTTGTGGTTGAATTGGCTAAAACGCTCAAGGCGCAGGAGCGAAATCTGGCTGAAGCGAGGGAAAATGCGTTAAGGGACGAGCGTGTTGTGGCATTAGGCACGTTGGCGGCCAGTGCCGCTCACGATATGGGAACGCCATTGGGTACTATTGCCATTGTGACCCATGAGCTGGAGCAAGAATTCCCTGTCCACCGCTTTCCAGATTTGCACGAGAAATTACTGATTATGCAGCAACAGATTGACCGGTGCAAAACAGCGTTATCGGTGATGTCAGCCTCTGCCGGTGAAATGCGCGCCGAATCAGGCAGTGCCATGTTGTTGGCTGATTATATTGATGAGGTAATCAATCAATGGCGCACTCACAAACCGGCGGCAAAACTCCGTTTTTTTATTAATCCTGAAGTCGCTATGCAGGCAAAAATCATTGCCGAACTGACGCTGACGCACTCGATTATTAATATTTTAAATAATGCCGCGGAAGCGTCTCCGCCGGAAAAAGGTATAGAATTTCATGCATCATGGGATTTAGATTACGCCGTTATTAAAATCAGGGATTTTGGTCCCGGCCTGCCGCCGGAATTAATCGATTTTGCCGGTAAGCAACCTGTTGTCAGCAAAAAACGCGGATTAGGCGTGGGCTTATTCTTAGCTTATTCCACCATTAATCGCCTAGGCGGTAAAATTCATCTTTACAACAGCGAGTCGGGCGGAGCCTGCGTGGAAATCACCCTCCCTCTTTTAAACACAGAGAACAATAATGCCAACCCAGGAAATGGATAAACCACGGCTGTTGCTGGTGGATGATGACGAGACTTTTTGCAAGGTGCTAAAGGGCGCATTAGAAAAAAGAAATTATGAGGTATTGGTCGCTAACGATGTTAAAACCGGCATAGCATTTGCCGAGCGCTATTTGCCCGAATATGCAGTGATTGATTTACGTATCGGGCATGAGTCCGGCCTGGAACTGGTGAAAAAACTGATCTCATTGGATGACAATACCACTTGCGTGATGTTGACCGGCTTTGCCAGCATTGCTACAGCGGTCGAAGCAATAAAACTGGGGGCCACGCATTATTTAACCAAGCCGGCCAATGCCGATGAAATTGTCAACGCCCTGCATAAAAATGAAGGCGACACGTCGGTTTCGATTAGCGAAAATCCCTTATCCGTAAAACGTCTGGAATGGGAGCATCTGCAAAAAGTGCTGATGCAGCACGACGGCAATATTTCGGCTGCTGCCAGGGCGCTAAATATGCATAGACGTACGCTGCAAAGGAAGCTGGATAAAAAACCGGTGAGAGAGTGAATTTTACGCCACCTTAGTTCGTCTATCGATACCGGCTAAAAGGCGCAGCTCCCGGTTTTTTGTTGAAACAGCGGCAATTGCACTCTCGATTAAGTCATCTTTCGGCTTGGCAATTTTTAGCGCGATTCCTTCTAATTCCGGCAACTTAATTTCAATTCGTTACCTCTTTAAGCGGCAACATTTATTGCCGGCCATGTTTTATGATCGATTTGTGCCTCATTCAGTATGCAAATGTATTTACATTAATTTTCAATGCGTTGTGGCGTGGCGTTTTGCTAATTTGCAATTGAGGGTGATTCCGGTCGAGTCATTAATCCTGCTGCGATTGGTGTTTTTTTAATTTATAGTTTTGACACAAAGCCGTATCTCATGATAAAAAGTACCCTGTCGTTTATTACTTAATTCGACAAGCAACTCAATGAAGCAATTTGTTGGGAGGCTCCCTTTGAGGAAAGGGAATAATATAATATAAACTATTCGAGGATTTTAAAATGGCTGAAGAACAAGAAAAAGATAACACATGGTTGATCGCTGGTGTTGCTATTGCTGCTATTATTGTTTTAGTTGTGATGTTGAAACAGGACGAAACAAAGCATTTACAAAGTGGTGCTGTTGCAGCGAGTAACGCTGAAGTGTTCTCGAAAATAGACGCGAAAAAAACCAGCAATAAAACTGCGCAATAAAACTTCAAGCGTAGTCAATTAAAAAAGCACCTCTCGTTATGTTGACGGGGGGTGCTTTTTTTCTTTATATCTATCCAATAGTCTTAATTTTTTTGAGTATCTGCCCCATCGGACTGTTCAAATAGTTAAAGGCGGCTCTGTTTACTTATTTTTTTAACTATGTAGGCCGGCTTGATAACTGAGGCTGGGTTGCGTTATTTGTGTATGGCGACGTGCAACAGGCGTTAATAAATGCTTGGCAGGTCATTCGGTATTAACTATATATCTTTTTCCAGCATCTGGATTTTTTCTTCCAGCATTTTTACTTTTTTCAATAATTCCGGTAATTTGCTGATTGCTATCTGCTCTTTATAAGCGGTTTTTTTATCTTTTGCAGGACTCCCGAAAACCTGTGTCCCTGCCTTGACGTCGCCGGCTACGCCCGAACGTGCCATGACTATGGCGCCTTGACCAATCGTAATATGGTCGGCAATGCCTGAGCTTCCCGCCAAAATCGCGTAATCTTCAATGTTACAGGAGCCGGATACGCCTGTTAAACCGCACATGATGACGTGTTTGCCGACTTTATTATTGTGCCCGATCTGCACCAGGTTATCGATTTTACTGCCCGCTCCAATTAAGGTGCTGCCCAATGCGCCTCGGTCTATACAGGTATTGGCGCCAATCTCGACATTGTCCTCAATAACGACATTGCCGACTTGAGGAACTTTGACATGCTGATTATTCCTGAACTTATAACCAAATCCGTCAGCGCCGATGATGGCTCCTGAATGAATAATGACATTATTCCCTACGATCACGTCATCATAAATAACGGCATAAGGATAAATCCGGCAGTTTTTGCCTATTTTTACATTTTTACCAAGATAAGCGCCTGCGTGTATTTCGCTGCCATCGCCGAGAGTTGAATTTTCGCCAATTACTGCATAAGGTCCGATATACAGTTCATCGCCTAGCGTCACATTAGCTTCAAGCACTGCTTGAGGCGCAATTTGCCGTCCATAAATCCTGGCAGGATGCAGTAATTCGACGGCTTTGATAAAGCTGACTTCCGGGTCGGGGCAAATTAACAGCGCCATGCCTTCAGGTACGTTTTCAACAGCGAAACCTTCCGCAATAAAGCAGCCCGAAGCCGTTGAATCCTTAATATGCCGGGAATAGCGACTGTTGGTTAACTGCGTGACTTGGCCTTGGTGTGCGGCGGTAATCTCTGCGGCTGAATGGATGGCTGCCGATGGATCGCCACCTTCAATCCGCGCACCGCAAAAATCGGCAAGTTCTTTTAATACAATCGGCATATGGGTCTCTGCTGTTATTTTGAATAGCGCCAAAATAGTCGGCACGTTGTTGAAAATATAGGTTAAGTGTAGCAAATCTAATAAACAACCACATTACTTGTAGTGGAGGCTCACCGGAATGATAAGGCTTTCAATGTACCCGATTTAATTTTATTTTTTTGTTTTACGGTGCGCAGAAGTCAATTTTGGTTACGCAGCCAATGTCCTGACTTGCCGCCGTCTTTTTCCAGTAATCGGACCGACTGGATAACCATGCCCCTATCTACGGCTTTGCACATATCGTAAATGGTCAGTAATGCAATCTGCGTGGCATTTAGCGCTTCCATTTCTACGCCGGTTTGACCGTTGGTTTTTACGGTGGTTTGGCATCTTATCCGATTGTTGTTGATTTCTGCGCTCAGTTTGATTTCTACATGCGTTAAAGGCAGCGGATGACAGAGCGGAATCAGCTCCGCAGTTTTCTTGCTGGCCATGATGCCGGCTATTCTCGCTATGGCCAGAACGTCGCCTTTTTTGTGGCCGCCGTCTACGATTAGCTTGAGCGTTTCCGGCTGCATTTCAATATAGCCTTCGGTGACGGCGGTACGCTGGGTGATTGCCTTTTCACCGACGTCAACCATGTGAGCTTCGCCGGATTGATTAAAGTGGGTTAATGCGGTCATTTTTCTGTAAAATTATCTGTGAAAGGGCGGGCGCGTTTTTATTATAACAACTGCCGGTTAAGAAAACTAAAAAGGCGGTCGACGGTTTTTCCTTGCAATGCGCCTTGTGCCAATTTTATTTTTTGTGATTGAGTGAGTGACTATGTCAATTAAGGTGCGTTATTTTGCCAGCTTGAAAGAAAGTATCGGCCGCTCGGAAGACAATCTGGAATTTGCAGATTTGGCTACCGTCGGCGACGTATGGCAACGCGCCAATCCGAATAAAGTGCTGCCGGATAATAGCTTGGCGGCGGTGAATATGGATTATGTCGGATTAAACAGTCCGGTTAAGGACGGCGATGAAGTGGCATTTTTTCCGCCGGTGACTGGGGGCTGACGATGGACATAAAGATTTGCACCGAACCTTTCGACCCCTGGCAGGCGGTTCAGGCGCACCAGCACTCGGCAAAGGATATGGCCGGCAAGTTCGGCGCAACCAGTATTTTTATAGGCACGATGCGCGATTTTAACGAAGGCGACGATGTTAAGGGCATGACGCTGGAATATTATCCCGGCATGACCGAAAAACAGTTGGAAAAAATCGTTGCCGAAGCCGTGCGGCAATGGCCAGTTATTGACGTGTTGGTGGTGCATCGAGTCGGCGATATTCTGCCTAATGAGCCAATCGTGCTGGTGGCGGTATGGACATCGCACCGCGGCGATGCGTTTGATACGAGCCGGTACATCATGGAGGCGTTAAAGTCGAGAGCGCCTTTCTGGAAAAAGGAGCTGTTAAAATCCGAGGCCGAACGTTGGTTGGTAAAAAATACGGACGGTTATCTTTAAACTGTTTTTAAGGAGGGCGCGTGCCGTGCGCGCCTTTTCCGACGTTTGAATAATCCTGCTATATCTTTGGCGCGCACGGCACGTCCTACTTATAGGCTTCGGTAATATTTAACCGGTCGGTTGTTATTCGTTTTTTAGGAAATACCAAAATGCAGGGACAATTAAGAAAAATGCACGCCAGGCTGGAGCTGGACAGATCAAGACCGGTTCAGTACGAGTTACCGTTAGGCGATCAGTTGGTCGCTTTAAATCCGCTGATCGGCAAGTCGATTAAACTGACGTATACCGGTAAGATCCTGTGTGTGCATTGCAGCAGGTCAATTAAAAAGAGCTTTAATCAGGGTTTCTGCTATCCCTGTTTTACCTCGCTGGCGCAATGCGACATGTGCATCATGAAGCCGGAAACCTGCCACTATGAGGCCGGCACCTGCCGGGAACCGTCATGGGGCGAGGAATTTTGTTTTCAGCCACATGTCGTTTATCTGGCTAATTCCAGCGGAATTAAGGTCGGCATTACTCGGCAGACGCAAATCCCGACGCGCTGGATAGATCAGGGTGCGGTGCAGGCCTTGCCGATTTTTAAAGTGCAGTCGCGTTATATTTCCGGCTTGATTGAGATCGCTATCGCCAAACATGTCAGCGATAAAACCAGTTGGCAGCAAATGCTTAAAAATAAGGCTGAGCCTATCGATCTGGTTGCAAAACGGGATGAGTTGGTCGCCATTTGTGCTGCGGAACTGGCCGAGATTACCCAGCGTTTCGGTCAGCAGGCGGCTGAGTTTTTAGCGGATGAGGCGCCTGTGGATATTTATTTTCCAGTGGATAACTATCCGCTCAAGGTCAAGTCGTTCAATCTTGATAAGAGCGCCGAAGTGGTAGGTGTGCTGCACGGTATTAAAGGACAGTATTTATTATTGGATACCGGGGTCATTAATATCCGCAAGTTTGCCGGTTACGAGGTTGAATTTTCGGCGTAGCAGTGGCGGTTGTCGTCATTGCCCCGGTCGCGCAATAGTATCTAGCTATGTTAGTCATTAGCTGAGTTTGAAAACGCCGGAAATCCGTGTTGGGCAAGGGAGTGGTGTTCGTATCAGGCTTAATCGGCTTTTCTTAACATCCGCTGACAGCACCTTTTTAGCGATAGTTTTATATTTCCCTGCTTTTATTATTGATTATTACCATCTAGGCAAGAATCAAAAAGGATAAGAGATGCGTGTACAATTTGACCAAAAACCTAGTAAAATGCTTGTATTACGTTGCCTGAAAAAGGCGGCTACCAGCAGCAGTCTATATGACGTTCTTTAAAATACACCGGGTATTTGGGTCTTAAGTTTTTAAAAACACATATAATCGGCTTAATTCGAAAGTTTATTTGAGGGTATTAGCGTGGAGCTAAACGGCGCACAAATTGTAGTTCAGAGTCTTAAGGACGAAGGCGTAGAATATATTTTTGGCTATCCCGGCGGGGCGGTATTGCATTTATACGATGCCATTTTCCAGCAGGATGATGTCAAGCACATTCTGGTTAGGCACGAACAGGGCGCGACCCATGCGGCGGACGGCTATGCCCGCGCCACCGGCAAACCCGGCGTAGTTCTGGTTACTTCAGGCCCTGGCGCCACCAATGCCGTAACCGGCATTGCCACCGCTTATATGGATTCGATCCCGATGGTGGTTATTTCCGGCCAGGTGCCGTCGCCGGTCATCGGCAGCGATGCGTTTCAGGAAGTCGATATGGTCGGCATTACCCGGCCGTGCGTGAAGCATAATTTCCTGGTCAAGGACGTAACCAAACTGGCCGAAACCATCAAGAAGGCCTTTTATGTAGCGACCACCGGCCGCCCCGGCCCCGTTGTCGTTGACGTGCCTAAAGACATCACCGATCCCAGAATCAAAGTACCTTATAAATACCCTAAAAAAGTATCTATCCGTTCTTATAATCCGGCGGTTACCGGTCATAAGGGGCAGATTAAAAAAGCGGTGGATTTATTATTGACCGCGCAGAAGCCGATCATTTATTCCGGCGGCGGCGTGATTTTGGGTGAAGCCGACAAGGAATTGACTGAATTCGCGCACACCTTGGGCTTTCCTGTTACCAATACCTTGATGGGGCTGGGCGCTTATCCTGCAACCGACAAGCAGTTTGTCGGCATGCTCGGGATGCACGGCACTTATGAGGCCAACATGGCGATGCATGACAGCGATGTAATTATTGCGATCGGCGCGCGTTTTGATGACCGCGTTACCGGCAAGCTGGACCAGTTTTGCCCGCACGCCCAGATTATCCATATCGATGTTGATCCGGCATCTATCTCCAAAACCGTTAAGGTTGCTATTCCTATCGTCGGCGAAGTTAAGCCGGTATTGGAACAGATGCTGGAAATGATCAGGGAAAGCAAAAAGAAACCGTCCAAGAAAGCCTTGGAAAGCTGGTGGAACCAGATCGACCAATGGCGGGCCGTCAAATGCATGGAATACGACCGCAACAGCCGACTGATCAAACCGCAATACGTGATTGAACAGTTGTACGAAGTTACCAAAGGCGAGGCGTATGTCACCTCGGATGTAGGTCAGCATCAAATGTGGGCGGCCCAGTATTATCCGTTCGACAAGCCTCGGCATTGGATTAATTCGGGCGGTTTGGGCACGATGGGCTTCGGCTTGCCTGCTGCCATCGGCGTTAAGCTGGCGTTTCCCGATTCCGAAGTCGCTTGCGTGACCGGCGACGGCAGCATCCAGATGTGCATTCAGGAATTATCGACTGCATTGCAATACAATGCGCCGGTAAAAATCATCAATCTGAATAACAGCTACTTGGGCATGGTCCGCCAGTGGCAGGAATTTTCCTACGAAAGTCGTTACTCGCATTCGTACATGGACGCCATTCCGGACTTCGTCAAACTGGCGGAGGCGTACGGCCATATCGGTATGCGTATCGATAAGCCCGAAGATGTCAGGCCGGCGCTCGAAGAAGCTTTTGCGCTGAAAGACCGCACCGTATTCTTGGACATCCTGACCGACCGAACCGAAAATGTTTACCCGATGATTGAAGCAGGCAAAGCCCATAACGATATGACCTTAAGAGTTGCGCCGGGCACATCCACCGACAGGGAATTGGCATAATGAGACATATTATTTCTATCCTGATTGAAAATGAATCCGGTGCGTTATCGCGGGTGGCGGGCTTGTTTTCCGCGCGCGGCTATAATATCGAGTCGTTGACCGTAGCGCCTACTGAAGACGCCAGCTTGTCGCGAATGACCTTGGTCACTCGCGGCAGCGATGACATTATCGAGCAAATCACCAAACAGCTGAATAAATTGATCGATGTGGTTAAATTGATAGACTTGGCCGAGTCCGATCATATTGAACGGGAGCTGATGATGGTCAAGATCAAGACCTCCGATCAGACCCGTGAAGAAATCAGAGGCATAGCGGCTATATTTCGCGGCAAGATTATCGACGTAACGCCGACCACTTATGTCGTGGAAATGACCGGCCCCTCCAGTAAACTGGATGCTTTTATCGCCGCTATTGATAGCGATACCATTATCGAGGTTGTTCGCTCCGGACCGACCGGTATTTCAAGAGGCGAAAAAGGGCTGCATTTGTAGCCTAAGGTTAAAGGCTCAAGGCGAAAAAAGTCCCTTGGACCTTTCTCTGAATTAATTTTAAACACCCAAAAACAGGAAAAACCATGCAAGTTTATTACGACAAAGACGCCGATCTTTCAATCATCAAAGGCAAAAAAGTAGCCATTATCGGTTACGGATCGCAAGGCCATGCCCACGCCCTTAATTTAAAAGAATCCGGCGTTTCAGTTGTCGTGGGCTTGCGCACAGGATCACCTTCAGTGGCTAAGGCTGAAGCGCATGGTTTAACCGTGCAACCGGTTGCACAAGCGGTTGCCGGCGCGGACATCGTCATGATTTTGACGCCTGATGAATTCCAATCAAAATTGTATAAAGACGAAATTGAACCCAACATCAAACAAGGTTCAGTATTAGCATTTGCCCACGGCTTTGCGATTTTGTACAACCAAGTTGTGCCACGCGCCGATTTGGACGTCATCATGATCGCGCCTAAAGCGCCAGGGCACACCGTTCGTTCTGAATTTGTACGCGGCGGCGGCGTTCCTGACTTAATCGCAGTTCATCAAGATGCTTCAGGCACAGCGAAAGCGATTTGTTTATCGTATGCCTCTGCTATCGGCGGCGGTCGCTCAGGTATCATCGAAACCACGTTCCGCGACGAATGTGAAACCGATTTATTCGGCGAACAAGCGGTATTATGCGGCGGTGCGGTTGAACTCGTAAAAATGGGTTTTGAAACCTTGGTTGAAGCGGGCTATGAGCCTGAAATGGCCTACTTTGAATGCTTGCACGAATTAAAGTTGATTGTTGATTTAATGTTTGAAGGCGGCATCGCCAACATGAACTACTCGATTTCCAACAATGCAGAGTATGGCGAATATGTCACCGGTCCCAAAGTCATCAACGAAGAAAGCCGTTGGGCGATGCGTGAAGCGTTGAAAAACATCAGAAACGGCGAGTACGCCAAGCAGTTCATTGTGGAAGGCATGACCAACTATCCTGAAATGACCGCCAAGCGTCGTTTAAATGCAGAGCATCCGATTGAAGTTGTCGGTGCCAAACTGCGCAGCATGATGCCTTGGATTAAAGCTAACCAGATTGTTGATAAAACCAAAAACTGATCCTATCCCCTCTCTTGCTGGAGAGGGTTAGGGAGAGGAGATTTAAAAAAGCCCGTCTTGATGATGGGCTTTTTTTATGGTTTCCGCGTTCATCTTTATACACAAGGATACTCCGCCATTCCGACAGGGATTGCCGGAATCCGGAACACCGGGATGTGAAAGTTTGATTTTACCGAGCAATTCCCATAGTGATTTTTCCGTCCGTTTCGGTGCGCCATCAATGGCATCCGGATCCCCAAGCCGGACGGGCATGTGGATCGGTTCGAAACGTCCTGCCTGTTCAGAACGTTGTAAGTTAGACCTTCCAGGTTTTAAAAACCTGGAAGGTCTGCATGTGGGCATGTTTATCACTCAACGCCAGGTAAGGGACTGCCGGAATGACGACATCCCCCAAATACTTGTTTATGCGTGGTCCTTACGGCGTGTTATTCAAAATCAATATTTTTCTTTTATTATCAATACTATAATAATTAAACGCTTGCAATAAATTTTGCCCGATTAAAATTTCAGAGTTGTTGGGACCCACTATTGCGCTGACGTTATGAAACATAGTTTTGCCAATTTTAATCCGCTCTATATTGATACGCTCGGTGGTTTTTATGCTGCCATCAGCCATTCTATACAAGGCATCTTCTGTAATATTATCCATAGTAAACGATTCAGATTGTTTCAATGTTTCTATAACATCAAATGGAATAAACATTTCGAATGAGCCGGTATCCAAGATACCATTTACCGTCATCGAATCATTAATCGTAATAGGCACCATGTACACGCCGTTGTGGTCTTTTAACGTTATTACATCGGAAAAGCCCGTTAAACTAAACCCTAACAGCGGTATAGCAAAAGCTGCTCTTATTGTTTTCTTGATATTTATCATATATCGCACCTAGTCCTTTGTTACTCTATAAGCTTTAGTCAGCGGCCCTCGTGTATTTGTGCTAAAAAACAAGAAATTTCAGCGCGAGAGTGTTAGTAATCTCAATAAAATTAGCGATAAGAAGAAAAGCCCGCTTAAAGTCGATAACATGATGCGGGCAGAGCGAAAGAAAAAATTTCTGTTTAGCATAGCCAGTCTCCTGTTGTAGTCATCGCCAGTTTTAGTCAGCGATTATTTTTCCCTTTGCAAAAAACGAAAAAGCCGGACAACCTTGCGTGACTTTTTGCAGTCACCTTCGGTAGTCCGGCTCTCCATGGATAGGATCCGCGACTTTCTGCTCCTGTCTTTCGGCAGGATTGGCTTTATCGAGTGTGAGGTGATTGTGCGTAAAAATATTATAAATATCCATACATACAACTACTTATAGCGTTTATACGTAACTTTTCATTACTTGTCTGAAACAGTGGGGCAGGTTTTGAATGTGTATTTTTTTCACACAGTGATAGGGGGCACCCTAATCGGAGCAGGCTTTATAAGGGGCAACTTAAGGAAAAAATCAGCATGTCGGCAGGGAGTTGCGACCTTAGAATCGGAGGTGCTTGTTAATCGTGCTATCCCTATTGGAGTGGTGACTTGCCGTACAGATGAGACAAAACAGAAACCGGGAAGAAGCATTTGATCCACAAAAAGATTCAAAATAGATACTACCTGATCAATAGTTTCGTGGGTTGGCATACTGTTTATGCCCGATAATCAGACGCATCAGTCAATGATGTCAGCTTCGAGCGGCTAACTTCGTCGGAATTCCACCTTTCGGTTTAAGCGTCACCGCCATTTCAATCTCGGCTTCGTCCGTAGTAAGCAGTTGCAAATCAAAATTCTGAATAATCATGCTCAACAAAAGCTGGCTTTCCAGTAACGCAAAATGATTGCCGATGCAGATGCGCTCGCCGGTTCCGAATGGCATGAATGAAAATCGGCGATTTTCATCGCGTAAAAAACGCTCGGGATCGAACCGTTCAGGCTGCGGCCAAAAATCCGGGTGATGGTGGATATTGTAAATACTGAAAATCGCCAGCCTGCCTTGTTTTAATGAATAGCCGTCAATCTCGGTATCTTTAATGATTTTGCGCATCATAATGCCGACAGGCGGACGAAAACGCATCGATTCGTTCAACACGGCTCTGGTATAGACAAGCTGCTGCAAGTCTTCCGCCGTTGGGACGTTGCCATGCAGCAATGTATCCAGTTCTTGACGCAATTTAGCCAGTACATCCGGATGCCGGGCCAGTAAATACAGCGACCAGCTTAGCAAATTCGCGGTGGTTTCATGGCCTGCGGTAAAAATGGTAATGACTTCATCTCGAACCTGTTTGTCGGACATAAGTTCGCCATTGTCATCGCTTGCGTTCAGCAACATATCCAATAAATCATTGTGTGCTGCTGGTTGGGCACGGCGCTGCTCGATAATCCCGTAAATGACTTCATCCAACAGAGCGCTTGCGGAATTGAATTCCCGATTGGCCTGGGTGGGAATAGATAACGGAATACGCAAAGGATTCATGACCGATTTGGCCGCATACCTGAGCGCAGTGTCTAAAGCAGGCGCGACGCGTTCGATCTTATCGAGAACGCTGGTGCTGAACATCGTCTGAGTGATCACTTCAAGCGTCACCTGCATCATTTCATTGGCCAGATTAACTTGAGCCCCGTCGCCTAATAGCCGCCATCTGGCTAACAAGTTATTGCCGGCATTGACAATTTGCGAGTGTAAGGATGCCAAATTGCTTCGCTGGAAAACCGGCTGCATTAAGCGCCGCTGTCTTTGCCATAACTCGCCCTGACTGGTCACTAACCCTTGCCCTAACACCAAAGCCAGACCATTCGGCTTTTTAGGATCGTACATTTTGACAAAGACATCGCTTTGCTTGATTAAAGCCTGTTCGATCAGCTTGGGGTGGCTGATTAAATAAAAATGGCGAATCGCCAATCTGAAACTGACTAAATCGCCATAATCACGCTGCCAGTCACAAAGTGCTTGGAATGGATTGGCTTTCATCTGGCGTAAATTGCCTAATAGAAATTCGCCTTTGATTTTTGGGATTGTTTTGTTTTGGGGCATGGTCAATACGGTTAGAGGTTTTAGTTTCGGCAGAGCTAAGTCTAATAAAGTGACTTACAAGGCTAACGAGCTGGTACTTTGATCGCCGCATCGTTGCCGAACCGACGGAATGCGTAATTGCAAGGCCAGTGCTTTTCGTTTAAGGTTAAGCTGTTCGTGGTAAAGACGCAATATCAATCATCCTACAGGTACTTCCTACATAAACATCGCCGACTTCACAAGTTATCCGTCGTAGAAAAGCTAAAGATTATCGAGGCGCTTTGGCGCGATTTAGTCGATGGCGAAGATAATCTCTCCAGCCCGTCTTGGCATGAAACCGAACTCATAAAGACTGAAAACAAATTTCTCTCCGGCGACATTGAAGTACTGAATTGGCAACAAGCAAAGAAAGAATTACGTTCGCAATTTGAATGAAAGTTCAGGTTCTCCGGTCAGCCATAGAAGGCCTTGCCGCAGGTCGTAAGTTTTATGATCGTCAAGAAGCAGGCGTAGGCGACTATTTTTTTCGACAGTCTTTTTGCCGAAATCGATTCACTGGCGTATTTTGAAAAATACGTAATGCAAGGCTTGCCTCTTTTTGTTTTTTTGATTGGAGGTCCGCGCAGTGAAAATGTTGATACACAGACTCAGCGGCAAGATGGCCATGGCCTCGTTTACGGCTGCTGTGAATCACTGCTACACTATTCAAAAATACAGGAGCCATCATGACAACCATTACCTTCGATACTCACGAATTTATCAAGGAACTGAAAAATGCCGGATTCAGCGAACAACAAGCTGAAGTTATCACCAAGCTCCAAAAAACCGCGATCAGCACCACCCTGGAACAAGCCAAGCATGACTATCAACTCGACGATTTAGCGACTAAACGGGATCTAAAAGAGTTGGAATTAAAAGTCGATGCAGGCATCAGGGAATTGGAATTAAAAGTTGCCAAAGACATTGCCGAATCCAAAGCCGAATTAGTCCGCTGGGTAGTCGGTGTGGGAGTGTTACAAATGACCTTAATCGTGGGTCTTATGTTGAAATTAACCCATTCGATTTAGCCGTAGTGAGGCATGCTGTCTATATAGCAAAATGTTTGGCGACGAAGAGCTTTTGCTCAACCTTGTATGATTAAAATAAATAAAAAATTTACCCCATTTTCAAAACTTTCCTGTCATAAAAAACGGGATTTATATGTGCGCTTGAGAAAGAAAATCAAGCAAACGGCATTAGTTTACGGGCAAAATTTTACTAGCAATCTGGTATTGAATGAACCGGGTAGACCTTCGTTGTTTAATCAATGGTTCGATTTTTATTTTCTTGGGCTTGATGGGGTAACGATATGGAACACTGCACTTTGTACAGCAAATCAAGCCTATTGGGATGCTATCAGTGATTTAGCGTATGAAGAAGCCGATAAGCTTTGCCCTAAAACCACCGATGACTTTGATCTTAAATCATTCCTGATCCCAGTGTACGACAAAATAACGGGTAAAAAACTTCACTACATCATGAAAGAGCCGGAATTGAGCAACCTTACCCTCTCTAAATTCGTGGAAGGATATAGCTCAAAATTCATTCATGAAGATACCGGCGATACCGCACCCATTTTTGAGTCGTTTAAAATAGATAAAACCTACCACTATGGGATTGGTTTATTTGCTGTTGTAGATGCTCCAGAAATTAATGCAGAAACGATTGAAACGATGATTGCAAAATTTCGTTCTATAGGTGAGCAGGATTGGAAAAATCCTATGCCTGTTGATCGTGCTAAGCTTCCTGCCGATACGTTTGAAGTGCTTGTAAAAACACAAACCCTGTAGGGGCATCGCGTCCCTTTTCGAGCTGTAGTACTGTGGAAAATCTTGACTCTTGAATAGAGTCCAAGGAAATCTTTTTAAAGCATCTCGGCTCTTTGTTGTTCGTAAATGGGGCGCGATGCCCCCCTACAGGGCTACCTTTTTCTTTTTCGCTCTGTGTCGATTGCACTTAGGAGTTGAATCTAAGAAATATAGATTACATTGCTATCAATATTTGATAGCATTTGCTTCTATGAAAGCCAAACACCTAAAAACCTTGCATTCCGTATTTGCCTTGCCTACACGAGCGTCTATTGTCTTTGCCGAGCTTGAGGCACTGCTAATCGCATTGGGTGCCGAAAAGACCGAGCGCGAGGGTTCGCGTGTGAAATTCACGCTACAGGGCATGGAATGGCATGCGCACCGGCCTCACCCAGGAAAGGATGCCAAGAAATATCAGATTGAGCAATTACGCGAAATGCTGAGCAAACTGGAGATTAAACCATGAACACTATGACTTATAAGGGCTATACAGCCCGCATTGAATTCGATGAGCGCGATGCTATATTCGTGGGCCGCGTACTGGGAGTAAAAGCCATCATCGGTTTTCATGGCGAAACAGTAACCGAATTACGTGCAGACTTCGAGGCCGCCATTGACTTCATGATTGATGATTGCAAGGCGCGCGGCGAGTCGCCGGAAAAGCCTGCCAGCGGCAAGCTGATGCTGCGCGTCCCTCCAGAGGTTCATGCGGCGGCGCTGGTAGCCGCTCAGGCTACCGGCAAAAGCCTTAATCAATGGGCTGCCGAGATACTTGGAAAAGCGGCTCATGTTTAACGGATAAAAGTTGCGTAGCCCGTATGCAGCGTAGCGGAATACGGGATGATTGAAACCACGAAGAAGCCCCGGATTCCGCAAGCTCCATCCAGGCGGCTTGCTTTTATTTCAGAAGAATGCACGATTCAAGACCTGAACCCGTGTTTTTTCATTCGCATCCGAACGACCGGTTTATTACCGTGATTTCCGGCACTTGGTGGGTCGGCACCGGCAGCGATTACAACACGGATAATTTGAAACCGGTTCCGGCGGGTAGCTTTGTTACCCACTATGGCAACGAAGTTCATTATGATGGTGCCAAGGATGGCGATACGATATTGCAGATTGTCGGTATCGGACCGGCGACATCGACTCCGGCGGTATCGGTAAAATAACGGATGGGAGGGAATTGCCAAAAGCGTGGAGAAGCCCATCCATGACTTTATGATTAGGATGGGTTTTGCTACCGCTCTATCCATCCACGCTACTATTTGCCAGCGTAGCCTGGATGGATTATTTGATATTTTCGGAGGTGTATTTTTTAGTTTGCCTGAAAGATTGCTATCAATTATTAATTCATATAGCATCCGGCCTAACGAATTGCCGGAGCGGCGTTATACACCGGTGGTTTAAAATTAATATACACCTGCTTAGGTGTCTGCTTTACGTTATAGGTCTTGAGAAAAATTTATGGATCACGAAAAGAATCACACCGACGTAGATGTCCAGTTCACAGCCAAAAAGGATGAGCTTTCGCTAAAAGCTAAAGGTGCTGGCCTTCTTTTACTTATTGCATTATCTATAACCGGAATCATTTTGTTGTCACTGAAAATGGCTGAAATGGAAAAGGGGACAATCCTATTTGCTCCTATTCTCTTTCTTCTTTACATAACCTACAACCTGATTGCTACGCTGGATGCGGTGCTAGGGTTAACGGTTCGGTATAGCGATGATTAATCCCCATAACAAGTCGGTCAAAGGGACGTGCCGCCCGTTGGAGGTTTTGAAGTTTCGTTTTTTACAAGGTTCGACGGCTTCGTTTACGCTCAGTGAGCGGCGCGCCCCTTACCGTAACGTTAGGTTTTAAAAACATACTATGGATTCCAACGCTGTGGCGGATTCGCGTCAGCAATCCGCCATGATCGGGATGATCTAACCTGATCTATACCCAAACTTTTCCAAGCGGTTTTTTATCTTGTTCCCACGCGCTTTGCCGTAAGTCCCTGTAAACACCGAAATACAAGAATCTCAACGTCAGACGTAGCGCGTCCCATATCGCATTCCCACGCAACGCGCTCGTCGTATACACAAGTCTTTAAAAGTACGTCATTCCGGCAGGGATTGCCGGAAACCAGAGCACAGGGATGGGAATGCTCGTCATTAGGCAGTTCCGCTTTGCAAAGCTTGTCGCCAGCTTGGGTATTGCCATCCATGGCTTCTCGGCAATTGCTCCATGCATTGCTCTCGATTGCTGTTCCCGACGCAATTCTACCTACCCCATCCATGGGGTCGTACCTCCTGCATCCTTGCAGTCGTGGATCCCGGCGATCCCTGCCGGGATGACAGTGGCTCGCAGATCCGTGTGCATAAAGACAAGCGCCGGAGCGTGAGAAGGGGAACTTTCCTTATTGATCATAAACCTATGACAATACAGCTGTTTTCAAGGATAATCTCCCCTGTTTCACCATTAAAACATCAATAATAAATAGAAGATGCCTAATGAATAATCTACTGAAAAACTCCATCTGGGTACTGATTGCCGCGCTCGGTGCGGCAGCCGTCGGCGGTATTGCTTTAAATCGCGGCGAGCATATCAACACGCTGTGGTTTATAACCGCCGCGTTGTGCATTTACGCGATAGCCTACCGTTTTTATGCGGCATGGATTGCCGCGACGGTGCTGGCGGTTGATGAGACGCGGGCGACACCGGCCGAGCGACTGGATAACGGCCGCGATTTTGTGCCGACTAATAAATGGATCGTGTTCGGCCATCATTTTGCCGCGATTGCAGGTCCAGGGCCGTTGGTGGGGCCGACGCTGGCCGTGCAGTTCGGCTATTTGCCGGGGACGTTGTGGATTTTGTTCGGCGCGGTGTTGGGCGGTTGCGTGCAGGATATGGTGACGCTGTTTTTGTCTACCCGGCGCGATGCCAAAAGCTTGGGGCAGATGGCGCGTGACGAGTTGGGCGCATTGGGCGGTACGGCGGCGTTGATCGGCACGTTTGCGATTATGATCATTCTAATTGCGGTGTTGGGGCTGGTGGTGGTCAACGCAATGAAGCACAGCCCGTGGGCGACGGCTACGGTGTCGGCGACGATCCCTATTGCAATGATAGTCGGGCTGTACATGCGCAGTTTCCGTCCCGGCCAAGTGCTGGAGGCTTCGGCGCTTGGCGTGGTTTTATTGTTGCTGGCGGTGATGGGCGGCGGCTGGATCGATCATAATCCTACCTTGCGTGTTTGGTTCGATCATGAAGGTTTGACGCTAGCTTGGTGGGTGATGGCTTACGGTTTTGCGGCTGCGATTTTGCCGGTTTGGTTGTTGCTGGCGCCGCGCGATTATTTGTCGACTTACGTAAAGCTGGGCACGATCACCTTGCTGGCGGTAGCGATTATCATGTTGCAACCGACCGTGAAAATGCCAGCCTTGACGCAGTTCATCGACGGCACCGGGCCTATTTTCGGCGGTAAGCTGTTCCCGTTCGTGTTTATTACCATCGCTTGCGGGGCGATTTCCGGTTTTCACTCGTTGATTGCTTCCGGCACCACGCCGAAACTGCTCAGCAACGAGCGGGATATTCGTATGATCGGCTACGGCGGCATGTTGCTGGAATCTTTTGTCGCGATCATGGCGATGATGGCCGCGACCGTGCTCGATCCGGGCGTATTTTTTGCGATCAACAGCCCGGCCGGCGTGGTCGGCAAGGAAGCTGTCGATGCGGTTGCCAAAATTTCTTCGTGGGGTTTTCCGGTTACGGTCGACCAAATGCAACTTCTGGCGAACCAAATGGGCGAGGCGACGCTATTTGCCAGAACCGGCGGCGCGCCGTCTTTGGCTGTCGGCATGGCGAGTATTTTCGGCAGTGCGTTCGGCGAGAGCATGCTGGCTTTGTGGTATCACTTTGCGATCATGTTCGAGGCGATCTTTATATTGACCACGCTGGATGCCGGAACCCGCGTCGGCCGCTTCATGTTGCAGGATATGCTCGGCAATATCTGGCCGAAACTGGGTGAAACGTCGTGGATGCCATCGGTTGTTCTGACCAGCGGGTTGGTCGTGGCAGGTTGGGGCTATTTCCTGTACATCGGCGTGATCGACCCAAACGGCGGGGTCAATATTTTGTGGCCGCTGTTCGGCATCGCCAACCAAATGCTGGCCGCGATTGCGCTGTGCGTGGCGACCGGCATTTTAGTCAAATCCGGTAAACTCAAATATGCCTGGGTGACAGGTGTGCCGCTGGCGTGGCTGGTGACGATTACCAGTACGGCAGCATGGGAGAAAATCGCCAGCGACAATATTCGCATCGGATTCTTTTCCGCGGCCAAGGATCTGGCCGGCAAGCTGGCGGCAGGCATGTTGCCGCCGGACAAAGCGGCCATTGCGCCGCAGTTGATCTTCAACCAGCAATTGGATGGTTGGCTGACGTTATTTTTTGTCGCGTTGTTGTGGTTGATCGTGTTCGATATGTTGCGCGTTTGCAGCCGTTATCTGGCCGGGAAACCGGTATTGCCGCTGGCGGAAGCACCGCATTGTCCAAGCCAATTAATTGAAGATTGGGTGAGAGATTAATGTTAAATAAATTAAAAATGTTTTGGCGGATGTTGCGCCGCCTTTCCGGCGACGATGCTTACGAGCGCTATTTACAGCATCATGCAGAGCATCACTCAGTCGAAGTGCCGCTCAGTAAAGAAGTGTTTTTCAAGCAATGGCAGGATGAAAAGTGGAATGGGGTTAAGCGGTGTTGTTAGTGCCGGGCAGACCTTCCAGGTTTTAAAAACCTGGAAGGTCTAAATTTGCGCCGGAAACCAAACCTTCCAGGTCTTCAAGACCTGGAAGGTTTTATTTGCAAGGTTAAAATGATGACAAAAGAAACGCCTTTGCTCAACGGTCACTATTATCACATTTATAATCGCGGCAATAACGGCGAAAACTTGTTTCTTGAAGAACGAAATTATCGCCATTTCCTCAAACTTTACATCCGTTATATTTATCCGATTGCCGATACCTACGCGTATTGCTTGATGAAAAACCACTTTCATTTGTTGGTCAGGATTAATCCCAAGCCAGACCTTCCAGGTTTTAAAAACCTGGAAGGTCTGAATCTGGGCCGGGAACTAAACCTTCCAGGTCTTGAAGACCTGGAAGGTTTTACGTCGCGCAACTATTCACAATCTTTTTCAAATTTATTTAATGCTTACACCAAAGCAATCAACAAAGCTTACGAACGTTCAGGCAGTTTATTCGAAAAAAACTTCAACCGTATCCTGATTGACTCAGACTGCTATTTCATTCACCTGATCAGCTATATCCACCGTAATCCGCAAAAACACGGGTTTACTGACAACTTCCGCACTTACCCCTATTCTTCCTATCAAGCAATTCGACAACAGAAACCAAGCCGCATTGAACATCAACACGTTTTACAATGGTTCGGTAGTGTGCAGTCTTTTGAAAATTATCATCGGCAATTCGATAACGGACAAATTCAACATTTGATTGGCGACGATAATTTTAACTAAGCCCTTTTAAATTTATGACAACCCACATATCACATCCCAATCGCCAAACTCTCTATGTCGCCGTGGCCTTGCTGCTCGGCATCATCGTTGGCGAACTGCTTAACCTGACGCTGGCCGGATCTGAAACAATGAAATCGGTCATAGCTATATTTTCCGCGTTGACCGATATTTTTCTGCGCTTGGTCAAGATGATTATCGCGCCGTTGGTTTTTTCCACGCTGGTAGTAGGCATGGCCAAAATGGGCGACATTCACACCGTCGGACGGGTCGGCATCAAGGCGATGTTGTGGTTTTTCTCGGCTTCTATTTTCAGCCTGTTGTTAGGCATGTTGCTGGTCAATGGCTTTGAGCCGGGCAGTTCTCTGCACATGGCCTTGCCCGAGGCCGGAGCAAAGTCAGGGCTGCCGCAGGTTGCGCCAACAGTGGGCAATTTTGTCTCACATATGTTCCCGAAAAGCATTATCGAAGCCATGTCGAGCAACGAGATATTGCAGATCGTCGTGTTCTCCATGTTCTTTGGTGTGGCTTGCGCCTCGTTGGGCGAACTGGCGCACCCGACCGTCAAGTTGCTCGATTCATTGACGCATATCATGTTGAAAGTCACCGGCTACGTGATGCATACCGCGCCGGTTGCGGTGTTTTCGGCGGTGGCCTCGGTTATCGCGCAAAACGGCATAGGCGTGTTGCTGTCTTACGGCCAATTCATCGGCGAGTTTTATTTGGGATTGCTACTGTTGTGCGGTGCGCTGGGTTGCGTCGGCTTTTTGATTCTGGGAGGAAAAATCCTGTCCCTGATTCGTCATATCCGCGAGCCGATGCTGCTGGCGTTCGGCACCGCCAGCAGCGAGAGCGCTTACCCGAAACTGTTGCAACAACTGGAGCGTTTCGGTTGCGACGAGAAAGTCTGCGGGCTGGTGCTGCCCTTGGGTTATTCGTTCAATCTCGACGGCAGCATGATGTACATGACCTTTGCGGTGCTGTTTATCGCCCAAGCTTACGGCATTGACATGGCGCCGGGCGATCAGCTGATCATGCTGTTGACGCTGCTGTTCACCAGCAAGGGCGTGGCCGGCGTACCCAGAGCCTCATTAATCGTCATTGCGGCCACGCTGTCGATGTTTCATATCCCCGAGGCCGGTTTGCTGTTGCTGTTGGCCGTCGATCAGGTTTTGGATATGGGGCGTAGCGCGACCAACGTGTTCGGCAATAGCATCGCCGCCGCCGTGGTAAGCCGTTGGGAAAAAGCCTTGCGATAGGTTTGGTTGGAGCAAGGGCGAGGCAACGGGTAAAGGAATATTTTTGGCTAATTAAAAAAAAGTAGTTAACATCAACCTAATATCAACTCTGTAGTGTTAAAAAAATATGCCGCATAGAAGCTTTAAAACAAGTAAACCAAAATCCACAATTACCGTGCTTCCGGATTTGGGCGTGACTGAGCAGGACTTTATCGCCGATTTCAAGCGTTATTACAGTCACCGTTTGGGCAGGGATGAAAACTGTACCTCGCCGCATTATGCCTACGAGGCGTTGTCGATGGCTATTAGCGATCGGCTGATCGAGCGTTGGAAGAAAACTTACAACACTTACAAAGATACGGATTGCAAGAGGGCCTATTACCTGTCGATGGAATTTTTGATGGGGCGCACCTTAAGCAATGCGATGTTGAATCTGGGTATTACCGACGCGGTTGAGCAGGCCATGTACGACTTGGGACTGGAGATTGAAGAGCTGATTGAAAGCGAGCCGGATGCCGGTTTGGGCAATGGCGGCTTGGGGCGTTTGGCGGCCTGTTTTATCGATAGTTGCGCCACTTTGCAGTTGCCGGTGACCGGCTACGGTTTGCGTTATGAATACGGCATGTTTTCGCAGGATATTGTTAATGGCGAGCAGGTCGAAAAACCGGATCATTGGCTGCGTAACGGCAATGTCTGGGAAATTGAACGTCCCGAATATACGCACAGGATTAAGTTCGGCGGACATACCGAGTCGCATATCGACGAGTTCGGCAATAAAAGGACCAGTTGGGTAGATACCCAGGATATACTCGCGGTTCCTTACGATACGCCGATTCCGGGATACCGGAACGGCACGGTGAACACCCTGCGCTTATGGAAAGCCACGGCGACGGAAGAGTTCAATCTACAGGAGTTTAATGCCGGAGATTACGCTGAATCGGTTGCGGCAAAAAATACCGCTGAAAATATCACCATGGTGCTGTATCCGAATGACGCCAATGAAAACGGCAAGGCATTGCGCCTGCGCCAGCAATATCTGCTGGCTTCCGCCAGTTTGCAGGATGTGATCGGCACTTGGGTCGGCCGTCACGGCAATGATTTTTCCGAGTTTGCGGCGAAGAATACCTTCCAGTTAAACGACACGCATCCGAGCATAGCGGTGGCGGAACTCATGCGCTTGCTGATGGATGTCCACGGTTTGGTTTGGGATGAGGCCTGGGCGATTACCCGCAAAACCATGGCTTATACCAATCATACTTTGTTGCCGGAGGCTTTGGAACGCTGGTCGGTTAATCTATTCAAGCAGTTGTTGCCAAGGTTGATGGAGATCATCTTCGATATTAATGCCCATTTCATGGCTGAAGTCTCTGCGCATTGGCCGGGCGATATAGGCCGGTTAACCCGTATGTCTATTATTGAGGAAGGCCATGAGCAACACGTCAGGATGGCCTATCTGGCCATCGTCGGCAGTTATTCGGTTAACGGCGTTGCCGCGTTGCATTCAAAATTATTACAGCAGGGCTTATTTCGTGATTTTTACGAATTCTGGCCGGGTAAATTCAATAATAAAACCAATGGCGTTACTCCCCGGCGTTGGCTGGCGGCCTGCAATCCGGCGTTAGCCGAGTTGATCACCGCAACCATAGGCAATGGCTGGTTGACGGACTTGTCGCTGTTAAAGAAACTTACGCCTTTTGCCGAAGATAAGAAGTTTCGCAAACGCTGGCATGAAATCAAGCAAGGCGCAAAGCAAAAGCTGATCGATTATAAGAAGCTTGAACATGATGTGGATTTTAATGTTGAGGCGATTTTCGATGTGCAGGTCAAGCGTGTTCATGAATACAAGCGGCAACTGCTGAATGTGCTGCATGTGATTCATCTGTACGACCGCATTAAGCGCGGCGATACCGCGAACTGGACAGACCGTTGCGTATTGATCGGCGGCAAGGCTGCGCCGGGCTATTACATGGCGAAAAAAATCATCAAGCTGATCAATAATGTTTCTAGCGTCGTTAATTCCGATCCCGATGTGGGCAGGAAATTAAAACTGGTTTTTTTGCCTAATTACCGGGTTTCCGCGATGGAAAAAATCTGTCCGGGCGCGGACCTTTCCGAGCAAATTTCAACCGCCGGCAAGGAAGCGTCTGGCACCGGCAACATGAAGTTCATGATGAACGGCGCGTTGACGATCGGCACGCTGGACGGGGCCAATATTGAGATTCGCGAAGAAGTCGGCGATGAGAATTTCTTCCTGTTCGGCCTGACCGAAGAGCAGGTCGAGGAAATGAGCCGCCACTATGATCCTGTCGCGATCATCAGCCAGGACGAAGATTTGCATCGGGTTATGGAGTTGCTTGAATGCGGGCATTTTAACCAGTTCGAGCCGGGGTTGTTTGACGATATTCTAGCGTCGATAAAAAGTCCGCACGATCCCTGGATGACGGCGGCGGATTTCCGCAGCTTCATCGATGCGCAAAAACGCGTGGAAACGGCTTATCAGGATCAGGACAACTGGACCAAAATGAGTATTTTAAACTGCGCGGGCAGCGGCAAGTTTTCTACCGACAGGACCATCACCGACTACAACGATGATATCTGGAAGTTGAAGCCGATCGGCATCAAGTTCTGAGCGTGTTTCATATCGTATTGTTTGAGCCGGAAATTCCCGCTAATACCGGGAATATCATCCGGCTCTGCGCTAATACCGGCATGCAATTGCATTTGATCAAGCCTTTGGGGTTTGAATTGGATGACAAGAAATTGCGCAGAGCGGGGCTGGATTACCATGAATGGGTGGCGGTAAAAGAGCACGATTCATTGGCTGGTTTTGTCGACAGCATAAAGCCGGGGCGGATGTTTGCATTGACTACCAAAGGCGCGAAAATTTACAGCGAGATGAGTTTCCAGCCCGAGGATGCTTTTTTGTTCGGCCCAGAGACGCGCGGATTGCCTGTAACGGTGTTGGCGGACTTAGGCTCAGAGCGGTGTTTGTATTTGCCAATGCAGGCGGAAAGTCGGAGTTTGAACTTGTCCAATACCGTTTCTATTGTCTTGTACGAGGCTTGGCGGCAGATGGGGTTTGCGGGTGCGGCTATAAAACAGGTATAAAAAAATTATCGCCACGAAGACGCGAAGTTTTATTTCTTCGTGTCTTCGTGGTGAATAAAAGCTTTTAATTGCTCATTACAATGAAGCATCGCTAAGACTCAGCCTTTTGCTCCCGAGCCAGCAGGTTTTGCACGGCCGCCAGCGGGGCCAATCCTTCATACAAAACTTTGTAGGTTTGCTCGGTTATCGGCATGTCGATGCCGTATTTTTGAGCGAGCAAAAAGGTTTCTTTTGCCGCTGAAATGCCTTCAATTTCTTGGCCGATTTCCTTTATGGCGGTGCGGGGGTTTTTGCCTTGTCCCAAGGCTAAACCGAAACGCCGGTTTCTGGATTGGTTGTCAGTGCAGGTCAAAATAAGGTCGCCCAGTCCCGCCAGTCCCATAAAGGTTTCCTGTTTTCCGCCCAGTTTGACGCCCAGGCGAATGATTTCATTCAATCCACGGGTAATCAACGCCGCCCGTGTGTTAGCGCCAAAGCCCAGTCCGTCGGCGATACCGGCGGCTATTGCCATGACGTTTTTTACTGCGCCGCCGACTTCAACGCCAATCAGATCCGAGTTGGTGTAAGTCCGAAAGCGCTCGCTATGGAGGATGTCGGCCAGAAAATTTGCAAAATTCGGCTGGGATGAGGCGATGGTGATTGCTGTCGGCAGGTCTGCCGCCACTTCTTTTGCAAAGCTGGGGCCGGACAGCAAGGCTGCCGGGGTTTGTTCGGAAAATATTTCGGCCACGACCTCGTGTAGCAGGGAGCCGTCATCAGGATTAAAGCCTTTGGTTGCCCAAGCTATTTGTAGGTCATCGGAGACATAGGCTTTGAGTTTTAGCAGGGTGTCTTTAAATGCATGGCTGGGTACGGAAACCAGTATCAGGTTGCAAAAGCCTGCGACCTCGGCCAAGTCGGAAGTCACGGTGAGATTTTTAGGGAAAGGCAGGCCGGGCAGATAGCGTTTGTTCTCGCGGTCTTGAGCGAGCAACGCCATCTGTTCCCGGCTATGGCCCCATAACAACGTCTGGCAGCCGTTTCTGGCGGCCAGAATTGCCAGGGCCGTTCCCCACGAGCCCGAGCCCAGGACGGCTATTTTTTTATACATTGAACAGCCCCTTTTACAAGCTCGGGACCGCTTAATTAAGGGTATCGGAACCGGGGGCTTGCTGTGCTTGTAGCAGATGCTGCGAATATAAGGCGTCAAAATTGACCGGAGCTAATAACATCTGCGGAAAGCCGCCTTTGGTAACGAGGTCGGAAATGGCCTCTCTTGCGTAAGGAAACAGGATGTTGGGGCAAAAGCTGCCAACCATCGGTCCCATTTCTTCATTAGTAAAGCCGTCTAGAGAGAAAATGCCCGCCTGATTGACTTCAACAAGATAGGCGGTTGCGTCGCCGTTTTTAACGGTGATGGTTACCGCTAGGGCGATTTCGTACATTGAATTTTCTAAAGGCAAAACATGAGTGCCCAAATTAAAGTCAACTGTAGGTTCCCATTTTTCGATGAATACTTTGGGTGAGTTGGGCGTCTCAAAAGACATGTCTTTGGTATAAATTTTTTGGATGGAAAATTGTTTTTCTACTGCGTTGATTTCTTCGGTCATGATCGATTTCTATGGGTAGTATTTAATGAGGTAGTTGTTCTTTTAAGCAACGATTTAGTTTTTGTGCTTGCCGACCGATTTTGTCGGCAATTTGTAGTCGTTTTCCCACGCTTGCATGCCGCCGGTAATAACGAAAACCTGCTCGAAACCCGCTTTAGTCAATATTTTTCCGGCCGATGCCGAGCGGGTTCCGGTTTGGCAGGCAATAAGGACGGGTTTGTTTTTGTGTGTTTCCAGTTTCGGCAGGTGAGAAGGTAAGTTGCCCAATGGTGTGCTGATTGCGTTTTCAATATGACCTTTAAGAAACTCTTCAGGCTCGCGTACATCGATAACAAGGGTATCGCTATCGTTCATTTTGGCGACAGCCAGTAAAGGCGAAACGGCGCTGAATTTTTTGAACGCGGTATCGAATAATTCTTGGATTAACAAATAAGTAACTACTGCCAGAGCGAGGCTTAAGATGTAATGATTTAAAATAAATTCTAGATAACGTTCCATGGATAGATTTGTAAAGTTAAGTGAAAAAGATGAATTATTGATTAGTGCAGAAGACGTCCCGCATCATTTTAATGAGTAGCAGCATACGGGCGTCGTCAATAAAGTAATAAACACGGTTGGCCTGTTTTTTAGAGCCGAGAATGTTTTTGTCTTTGAGAATTGCCAGATGTTGGGAAATATTGCTCTGGCTGGTGCCGACCTGGTCGACAATTTGTTGCACGCAAATTGAATCACTGCCCAGAACGCACAATATTTTTAAGCGCAACGGATGTGACATTGCCTTTAAGCAGTGGGCCGCTTTGGCTATATCGGCATCATTTATGCTTGTGTGCTGGCCTTTAATTCCCATAGGTCTACTTAATGTTTCTAGTCTATTGAATCTGATTAAAAAAAAGAACTCATGAAGAATTATTTATACACAACTGTTGTCAACGTGTATTAATATAACGGCCACTTGATTACGTGGTTGGCATGTTGTCAAAATACAAAAACCAGTGAATCTGGCAAAATAATACATCACTACGACCATTTTGGGTAATGAAGAATCAAATGGGATACAAAGTGATTTATTTTGTATGGGCAGTAGTGATGGGGATTTTTTTTAGTATCGGGAGATAAAGATAAAGATGTTTAATCGGCCAAAGCCTGTGGTATTGCTGATCCTTGACGGATTCGGTTACTCGTTGGACAAAGAATACAATGCCATTGCAATGGCGGACACACCTTGTTGGGACAAATTGCAGGAAGACTGTCCCATGACGCTGCTCAGTTGTTCCGGCGCCGTCGTAGGATTGCCGGGTGGACAGATGGGCAATTCTGAAGTTGGGCATGTTCATATCGGCACGGGCCGCTATGTTCCCCAAGATTTCTCCAAGGTCAATGACGCAATAACTGACGGCAGTTTTTATGCCAATCCGGTGCTTTGTCGGGCCGTGGACATTGCCAAAGAAAAAAATAAAGCCTTGCATATCATGGGATTGCTCTCGGCTGGCGGCGTACATAGTCATGAGGAGCAGATCGCTGCGATGGTCGAGTTAGCCGCTAAGCGGGGACTCGATAAAATTTATCTGCATGCTTTTTTGGATGGACGGGATGTGCCGCCCAAGAGTGCAACGACGTCCCTTGAATTGCTGGAGGCAAAATTTGCGGCGCTGGGCGTCGGACGTATTGCCTCAATCGTAGGTCGTTTCTATGCGATGGATAGGGATAATCGTTGGGATCGGGTAAAACAGGGCTACGACCTGATTGCCAAAGGCGAGGGTGCGTTTAGTGCCGACTCTGCGCTACAGGGCCTGGAAGCGGCTTATGAGCGGGGCGAAACCGATGAGTTTGTTTTGCCGACGGCTATTTTGGATGCTGAGCATCGGGCCGTTGCGCTTGATTCCGACGATTCGGTGGTGTTCATGAATTTTCGGGCCGATCGTGCCCGCGAGATTTCCCTGGCATTAACCTCCGAAGCATTCGACGGTTTCGATAGAAACCGTGCGCCTCATAAAGGCTATTACTGCACGTTAACGGAATACCAGCAGGATTTCGATTATGACGTGGCTTTCCCGCCGACCGATTTAAAAAATTGTCTGGGCGAGTATCTGTCTTCGTTGGGTATGACTCAATTGCGGTTGGCGGAAACTGAAAAATATGCCCATGTCACGTTTTTCCTTAATGGCGGCCAAGATACGGCTTTCCCAGGAGAGGACCGGATTTTGGTGCCGTCGCCGAAGGTCAGAACCTATGACTTGCAGCCGGAAATGAATGCGGCAGAGGTGACCGATCATTTGGTTGCGGCCATTACCGGCGGTAAATACGATGTCATCATATGTAATTATGCTAATTGCGATATGGTGGGACATACCGGCATAATGGATGCGGCAATTTTGGCTGTACAAGCGGTCGACGCTTCATTACAACGTGTAGTTGACGCCTTAAAGTCGGTGGGTGGGCAGATGTTGATAACCGCCGATCACGGCAATATTGAGCAAATGGTTGATAAAGGGACCGGGCAGCCTCATACCGCGCATACAACAAACCCTGTGCCTTTGGTTTATGTCGGTGGTGACAAGCCATTAGATGAAGGCGGCAGTTTGTCGGACTTGGCACCAACGATGCTGGCAATGTTAGGGGTTCCGCAACCTGTTGAAATGACTGGTCGATCGCTTATCAAATTTGTTTAATCTGTGGATGAGAAAGAAGCTGGTTTTTTGTTTTTTACTGAGTGCGTTCGTTCATGAGGGTAGGGCGGAAATCCCGGAAAAAAACGAAGAGTTAACTGAAGTTCAATCGGGTATTAAAGCGGCCGATCAGAATATGCGGCGCATTCAGCTGAAAAAAAATACTTTAAACACGCAGTTGGGGGAAGTTGAGAAACTCTATGGAAGGACGGCCGCTTTATTAAAAACATTGCAGGGTCAGGTTGAACAAAAACGCCAGAACCTGAATAAGATTCGACAGGAAAAACAGAGCCTTCAGGATGAGGTCGCTAAACAAAATAAAGAATTAGAGGGCCAAATAAAGGCCGCCTACGCAATGGGGCAAAAGGAACAATTGAAGCTGCTGCTTAATCAGCAAGATCCTGCCTTAGCCAGTCGGATGCTGGTGTATTACGATTACCTTAATAAGGCTCGCCTGACAAAACTGGCTGGCATTTCGGAGTCTATTCAGCACCTGGAGCGGCTCGGTAAGTTGCAAGAGCAGGAAACCGAGCTTTTAGAGAAAAATCTTGAGCAAAAGAAAACAGAGCAGATAGCTGTGGACAGCGTCAGAAAACGAAGATCTGAATTGCTGACGCAATTAAAGAGCGATTTTTCTTCAAACGAGCAACAAATAATTCATTTGAAAGAAAGTGAAAATAAGCTGAAGAATCTGGTATCTTCATTGCAAAGATCGACCAACGATCTTACTTTTGAGATTGAGCAAACAAAAAAGTTGCACAAGGCTGCTGAGGTCTCATCCGAACCGGGCAAAGATTTGCCGGATTCCAAGGATGATTTTTCTGAACTTAAGGGCGACTTTTCTGAGCTTAAGGGGCAGTTGCCTTGGCCGGTCAAAGGACGATTAACCAATAAGTTCGGCAGTGCCCGCGCCGAGAGTACTGAGAGCATTTGGGACGGCGTGTTAATTGACGCAAGCGAGGGAACGGAGATACGTGCGATTACCAGCGGAAAAGTGGTGTATTCTGATTGGCTTCGAGGTTATGGCCTATTGATTATTATTGATCATGGTAAAGGTTACATGACTCTTTATGCGTTTAATCAGAGTGTATATCGGCAAGTTGGTGAGTGGGTGGATGTTGGCGAAGTCATTGCTTCCGTTGGACAAAGCGGTGGTCGTAGTCATCCCGGGTTGTATTTTGGAATACGCAACAAAGGTAAGCCGGTTGATCCGCTTGAGTGGTGCCGAAAGTAATCGGGATCAGGCGAGGCAGTTTTTTAATGGCCATGTTTTGGGAAATCGAGTGTTTGGAGTTTTAAGGTACATGTTAAAAAAGAAAAATATTTTCATTTTGTCGTTAGGGATCATGCTAGGTGTTTTTATGGGCATCTGCGGCAGTGTATTTGCCGAGCGCGATAATGCCGAACCTGTAGCGGATGCATCGGAAGCCTTGCCTTATGAGGACTTACGCACTTTTACGGAAATTTTTGGCCGAATTAAAAGGGATTATGTAGAACCTGTTTCCGATAAAAAGTTATTGGAAGATGCTATTCGAGGCATGTTGAGCGGGCTTGATCCTCATTCGGCTTATTTGGTTGCCGAGGAATATCAGGAATTAAAAGAAGGCACGACCGGGCAATTCGGTGGCTTGGGTATCGAAGTTACCATGGAAAACGGTTTTGTTAAGGTGGTTTCCCCTATAGACGATACTCCCGCCCAAAGAGCAGGTATTAAAACCGGGGATCTGATTGTCAGACTGGATGATCAGCCGGTAAAAGGCATGACCTTGGCCGATGCCGTCAAACTTATGCGGGGTGAACCGGGCAGCAAGATTTTGCTAACGGTTGTTCGTGAAGGGATGGAGGCTCCTTTAAAAATAAGCATAACCCGAGATGTTATAAAAGTTAAAAGCGTAAAAAACCGGATGCTGGAAAAAGGTTACGGCTATGTGCGCATCAGCAGCTTTCAATCGGGAACCGGCGAAAGCCTTAAAGAGGCTCTAGCCGCGCTGAAAAAGGAAAACGCAGGAAACCTGAAGGGCTTGGTGCTGGATTTACGGAATAATCCGGGCGGCGTATTAAATGCGGCGGTTGAAGTGAGTGATACGTTTATCAAGAGCGGTCTCATTGTTTACACCGAAGGACGTATTGAAAACTCGGAAATGCGCTTTAATGCCGCTCCCGATGATCTTATCGACGGTGCGCCGATGGTGGTGTTGATTAATGCCGGTTCCGCGTCGGCCTCTGAAATTGTAGCCGGGGCTTTGCAGGATCAAAAACGCGCTGTGATCATGGGTGAGAAATCATTCGGTAAAGGTTCGGTGCAGACTATATTGCCAACCAGCAATGGCGCGGCAGTTAAGCTGACGACGGCTAGGTACTATACGCCTTCAGGACGCTCTATCCAGGCCGAGGGCATTGAGCCGGATATTGCCTTGGCTCGGGTCAAGCTCGAGACTTTGGAAAAAACCGAGTTCAAGCCGGTCAAGGAAGCGGATTTATCGCATCATTTGCAAAACGGCAAAGGCAAAGAGACTCCGGAGGAAGTGCAGGAGAAAGAGAAGGAGACTTTGGAAAAAGATTATCCTTTGTATCAGGCGCTGACCTTGCTGAAAGGCATCAGTATTATGAAAAAATAAGCGTTGGCTTTTAGCGGTAATCGAAAACCCGGATTTTGGCAGGCATAGATGTTTGCTGGGATTCGGGTTTTTTTTGGGGCAAGATTGTATTTTATTGTCGTTAAAGCCTTACGCATGGTAGATATATGGAAAACTCATAATCATTAGTTGGCCGCAATAGTGGCGACAACCATACTTCAGGGGATTTAATGTATTTTAAAAATATTGAATTAGAAAATATAGGGCCCATAGAGCACCTAAATATAAATTTTCATGAAGGGGATGAAAATCCTAAACCTATGATCATAGTAGGTGAAAATGGTTCGGGGAAAAGTATTCTATTGTCTCACCTTGTAAATTGTATGCTCCTCGCAAAACAAGAGGTATTTGATGACACGGAAGTGGAGAAAGGGAAAGTCTACAAATATAGAAGCCCAAATTATGTAAAAAGCGGCGAATATTTCTCATATTCTGTGGTTAATTACACATCGAACCTTAAAGTCACTGAATGGCAATTGTTGCTTAGTAGGGATGAGTTTGAAAAACAACTAAATTACACTCCGATACATCAAGGATGGCCTCAAATTCCGCCAAATGAAAATTCTCATTTCGATACGGCATTTAGACATGACAAACCTTCAACAGAGCAGATCGTGAAAAATCAATGCAGCCTATATTTTCCAGTAAATAGGTTCGAAGATCCAGCTTGGTTAAACTTAGATAACCTAACAGCTAAAGCAAAATACACAGAGCTTAAACGAATATCCGGGTATTCCAACAGAAACATAATCTGTACTTCACCTTTAAAGGAAAATAAGAATTGGCTGCTTGATCTTATTTTTGACCGTCAAGCATTTGAACTTCATACGCCTCAAATACCATTGCCAATGGGAGAGGGGCAGCCCGCCCAACTGATAAGTATTTTTGCGGGATATCACGGGCAAAGTAACACGATTTACGATGCAGTATTAAAACTGCTTAGAGTCATTTTAAGGGAATCAGGAAACATTAGGCTAGGAGCTGGAGCAAGGAAAAATCGTCAAATTTCAATAATGAAGGAAGAGCAGCAATGGATTCCAAATTTGTTTCAACTATCTACGGGGGAGGCTCAATTACTAAATTTATTTTTGTCGATTTTGAGAGATTATGATTTATCAGATGGTGAATTTAATGGCCTTGGTGATGTAAAGGGTATAGCCATCATAGATGAAATTGATGCACATCTTCATACAGCGCACCAAAGGGAAGTGCTGCCGGAATTAATTGCATCTTTCCCTAAAGTGCAATTCATAATAACAACTCACTCACCTTTGTTTCTGATGGGAATGGAAGAAAAGCTCGGCGAGGCTGGCTTCAATATCATTGATATGCCTCATGGAAATAAAATTGCTCCTTCTGATTTCTCTGAATTTATTGCAGCACATAATGCATTCAAAGAAACAGAAAAATATAGGGAAGAAATAAAGGCAGAGCTAGAGCGAATTTCAAAGCCTATTGTTTTTGTTGAAGGTGACTACGATATTCGATATTTAAAGAAAGCTGCTGAAGTACTCGGCAAGGAAGAGATCATTGAAAAGATCGAAATAAAAGACGTAGTTGGGTATGGGAACTTAGATAAGGTATGGAAAAGTTACAACAATTATATTTCAGAAGTTCTGCCAGGAAAGATTATTTTGATCTATGACTGCGATACCAATAAGCAGAATGCAAACAAGAACAAAGTATACAAACGGGTAATTCCGTCAATTCAAGATAATCCTATTTCAATCGGAATTGAAAATTTATTCCCTAATGAAACAATTGTGAAACTAGAAGGCGCTAACTCGCGGTATATTGACATTACGTATGAAAGAACCGATAGAGTTAGAGGAATTGATACAACATTGCCCTCGTCTAAGTCTGTAAACAAGGATGAGAAAGGTAATATGTGCAATTGGCTGTGCGAACATGGGCAGGTGGACGACTTTGCAAACTTTCAAACGGCATTTGCAATCATTGAAGAAATTCTAAATGACTGACAAAGCTCGGTAGGATGGGTAGAGCGTAGCGAAACCCATCACATAGGTGAGATTGGTTATGATGGGTTTCGCTACGCTCTACCCATCCTACATCATTTCGTGGTGAATTAATGCGTATTAACGAATCGATTTTTGATAATTGACGCTAAAGTCATTTAGGCTAGAAAGCGCCACAGGCAGGTCTTCGGTTTTCTCAAGGCTGAACGCATTAACGCCGACGCGCGATAAATAAAATACCTGATCCCGCATGAAATGGCCGGTCGCCCTGATTTCGCCTTGATAGTTGTAGCGGCCTCTGAGCCGCCAGGCATGGGAAAAAATGCGGCCATCGGCAAAGGCGGGGAAATCCAGCTCGATTAACGGGATGTCGTTTAAATCGGCGGCAATGTCTTCAACTGAATCGGCAGGTCCGATTCTGACGCCTATCTTTCCGTTGGACTTAAGCGCGGTAGGATGGGTAGAGCGTAGCGAAACCCATCACATGGATGGGTGTTGAATATGATGGGCTTCGGCTACCGCCTCTGCCCATCCTACATCACTTCGTGGTGAATTAATGCGGATTAACGAATCGATTTTTGATAATTGACGCTAAAGTCATTCAGGCTAGAAAGCGCCACAGGCAGGTCTTCGGTTTTCTCAAGGCTGAATGCATTAACGCCGACCCGTGATAAATAATACACTTGATCCCGCATGAAGTGGCCGGTCGCCCTGATTTCGCCTTGATAGTTGTAGCGGCCTCTGAGCAGCCAGGCATGGGAGAATATGCGGCCGTCGGCAAAGGCGGGGAAATCCAGCTCGATTAACTGGATGTCGTTTAAATCGGCGGCAATGTCTTCAACTGAATCGGCAGGACCGATTCTAACGCCTATCTTTCCGTTGGACTTAAGCAATTGTTGCTTGTCTTCTTTCCAGCGGGCTAATGAAACGCTGATGTCGCCACTTTTCAGCTCGGCATCGTCGGCAACAAAGCTCCAACTGTCGTCAACAATCTGTTTGTCTTTAATTATTTGCATAGACTTGCTCTTTGAATGGGTTAATGCCAACGCGTTTTACCATGTCCAGGAATGATTCATCATCCAGGCGTTGCTTGATATAAACATCAAGAATGGTGGTGACAGCATGAGTGACTTGGTCTTTGGCAACGGCAGGTCCTAAGCGTTCGCCGATAGCGGCTTCGTTTTCCGAGGAACCGCCCAAGGTCAATTGATACCATTCAGCGCCTTTTTTATCGACGCCCAGTATGCCGATATGGCCTACGCTTTGGTGCGCACAGCCGTTCATACAGCCGGACATGTTGATTTTTACATCGCCTATGTCATGGAGATAGTCTAAATCATCGAGAGCGTCGTTGATTTCTTTAGCGACGCTAATCGAACTGGCATTGGCGAGTGAGCAAAAGTCGAGGCCGGGGCAGCAAATCATATCGGTCGCGGTGCCGATATTGGCTGTGGCCAGTTTCAGTGCATCGAGTTGTTGCCACAGTGGGAATAAATCAGCCTGTTTTACGTCGGCAAGAATTAAGTTTTGTCTGTGCGTGCTTCTGATTTCACCAAAACTGTATTGGTCGGCCAAGTCGGCTACGGCGTCAAGTTGCGTATCGGTCATGTCGCCCGGAGGTGAGTCCGGCGCTTTTAACGAGATGAACGCAGCACGGTAGCCGGCTATTTTGTGATCGGCAGTGTTGTATTTAACCCAGGTGGCAAAGGCGCTGTTTTCGAGTTGATGCAGCGCAAAACTCGCATCTTGTGCGGCATTGGTCTGGTAGGCAGGCGGGGCAAACTGGGCTTTGACGGCCTCTATACGGTCGAGGGGCAGCTCCAGGTCATCCTTGATTAGCAGCCATTCTTTTTCGACCAGTTCGGAAAACTTTTCCATGCCGGATTCTTTGACCAGGATTTTAATGCGCGCTTTGTATTTGT
>Ga0208510_100148_pt1 | contig 38160 bp, 42 predicted proteins | sample LakWasMet33_HOW6_2_FD_183875 | JGI IMG/M metagenome (GOLD analysis project Ga0208510, IMG submission 183875) | Freshwater sediment methanotrophic microbial communities from Lake Washington under simulated oxygen tension - Sediment Metagenome... | ecosystem: Environmental > Aquatic > Freshwater >...
CGGTTATACACTTTGACCAGCGCTTGTTCTTTGTAGTCTTCGGTATATTGGTTTTTTGCTTTCATGTCTTCTCTCAAATTTTACGGGTTATGAAAATTTGAGGCGACAACTATTCTGACGCAGAGGGGTCCACGAAAGGCACAAAAAGCACGAAAAAAACCGGGTACAGGAACAATAAGTAAAGCCCATCGTCAAGACCACGTAGCGCTAAGAGATACGCTGGTTCCCAAGCTCCCGCTTGGGAACCCAGTGAGCAAAGCTCCAGCTTTGCGAGCCGGGAAGCTAGAGCTTCCCGTACTGAATTCCCAAGCAGGAGCTTGGGAACTAGCGCGCAACATACGGCTCTCTATTTTTCGTGTCTTTCGTGCTTTTCGTGGACAGTGCGTAACATCAGTTACTAAAAGAGCTATCAGGACGTAACGGGAGTGCAAGCTTTGCTTGCCGGCGCAGGCGAAGCTTCCGCTCCTGCTCACGCCCCTTACCTACATCCATGTAGGCAAAGCCTGCACTCCAGCGACAAGTTAGACCTGGCAGGTTTTAAAAACCTGCCAGGTCTGGGGATAGTGGCGATGCTATTTGCAAAAGTTATTTCATGCCCATTCCTTAGTAACTAAGGTAAAGGAGGGGGGTTATTGTTTAATCTGCAAAACTTCCACCGAACTCCAGACCGCTTCAATAAAATCAGCATCCATTTCGGGCATACCGTTCTGTATCCATTGCACCAGCACTTTGGCGATATTGGGATAGGTGATATGAACGGCATGGTCATCATGCAGCCAGTGTTCAATAGCGGCTATATTCATATCATGCATAACATGTCCGTAGCCCAATTGTTGTAAGGCGGCGGCATTGGAGATTTGTTCCATTTGCGCATGCAGCGGTTTAGCCAGAATTTTTTTGCCCAATTGCAGCGATTCACTGGCCAGTTCAAATCCGGCATTGCTGATAATACCGGCGCAATCGTATAAATCTTTCTGGAAACCTTCGCGCGACAGCGGATTGCAGGTGATGTGGCCGAATTTGGATGGTACCGGTTCCGGCGAATAAAGATGAAAGTCGAAATTCTCGAAAGGCGACAACAGCCGGATGACTTCATTCTGGTCTTCGAAAGGAAGATACACGATGATCTTGTTTTTGATAATGCTTTTTGGCGTTTCCGGCGTATCGATAATAGGCGGCAAAATGGGCTGCCCGAAATGATGCCAGTGCAAACCGACGCCGACATCGGCCGGGGCAAAATACTTCATGACCTGATCGGCGATAGGGTCCGATCCTTCCCTGGGGATTTTATGGTTAAACGCGTATTGATGGCCGATGCCTAAAACCGGCTTCTTTTGGCTTTTTGCCGCCCAGGCGGTGACCGGTTCGAAATCGCTGATTACCAAATCATAGCTGCTTAAATCCAGCGACTTCATATCTTTGATAAAAGTAATGGGTTTGGCGTCCAGCGCTGTTTTCAAATAACTGACTTGGCCTTTTTCGGTATGGAAAGTCAGTCCGGGGCGCGATTGGTAGCCGTTAAAGATTTCCATATCGAAATACTTATCCGCAGGTCGTCCGGTAAACTGAAAGTGAACATCAATGCTGGCGGCATGAAGTTCTTTCGCCATCACCCGAGCGCGAGTGATGTGGCCGTTACCGGTGCCCTGTACGCCGTAAAAAATTCTCATATAACGATTTGTCCCAAACTGAAGAGTGCGGTGCAGATACCCAAAATGACGCCTACCAAGGTATCGGTCGGGAAATGCACGCCCAATACCACGCGGGAGAAGCCGACCAATGCCGCCCAACAATAAAGAAGGATCATCAAGGGAGGTAAGTAATAGCCGAGCAGCGTCGCCATCATGAAAGCGGCGGAGGTATGGCCGGATGGAAAACTGAATTTATCCGATGGTGTAATAGTGCTGCGGAAGTTTTGTAAAGCGGCTTGCGGACGATTGCGCCTCAGGCCGTTTTTGAGTACGAAATAAATCGGTCTTTCGATTAAAAAAGCCAACAGGACAGCGTGTAGAAAAGGGCTTTCAAAACCTTCATGCCAATATAACAGGCCTATGATGACCACATACAACTGGCCGTCGCCGGTTTTCGAGATATAACGGCCGGCCTTGGTCAAGGTGGCATGCATCCTGGCATTGATCAGCCAAGTGAACATGCTTACGTCGTATTTATGGATGGAATAGAGCAGTTTCATATCTTTATCCTCCTGAAGGAAATTCTGCAAAGACGGATTACGGTCTTGTGCAGTGATGGAAAGCCTTGGCTTTCAGGGGCAAAGAGTAAAACTGTTCTGTGACAAAGAAATGAAGGTTTGTTTAAGATTTGGTGACAGCGGAGCAGGGCGCGTAGTGCGCTACGTCTTTTGCCCCGACCACTCTTGCAGTTGCGCCACCACCCATGCGCCGTCATCCAGAGTCAGGTCGTGGCCTGCCCAAAGGTGTCTTCTAAGTTCCAGATTCCATTTTTTGTGTATCGCCTCTGAACAGATTGGCGACACTAAGCGATCGCCCAATCCGTTTAATAATAAAACCGGCTGCTTCGGTTTTATGTCGCCGGGCCGATAGCTTGCCGCCGCTATAATTTGGCGGAAGCTGTTTTTAAGGCTTATCGGGCGTTTGTTTTGTATATTTTCCCAGGTTCGAATGGTTTGTTTCCGCTGGTTTCGGCGGTTGCTTGTCAAGCGCAAAATGCCCGATTCCCGGTTATGCAGGTCACGCGTCATCGCCAATGCGACAAAGTCGCTATAACTTTGCCAGCGTAGCCGCTGATAAAATGGACTCGCATCGGCAAAGCTGGTGTTCATCAGGGCCGCGCCGCAGATGTCTTCGGGATAGCGGCGCAGCCACTCCCAGGCCACCATCGCTCCCAGCGAAAGCGCCAGAATCGTTGCCGGTTGTTGTATGACGCCCTTGTTGAGGGCATCGCGACGTACGCTGTCGGTTATCGCCTTGATTGTGCATGGACTGGTTTCCCGATGAAAACAACCGGTGCCGGGCAAGTCCAGCAGCGTTATTTGGGCATCCGGGAATGCCGATTGTAACAACGGAACGAAAGCGCCCCAATGCCCCGATTCGCGCGCCAAGCCTCTCAGCAGTATCCAGTTTTTTCCTGGCGCTTTATTCATACCAAAGACCCGAGGCCTTTTTTTCATAGGCTGCCTTTTGCCGAGGCTTCAGCTGTGTCCATTGTTCCGGATACAAAAGGCTGCGGAATAAGAAATCGAACAGCATGAAATGCCGCCGGAAAATTCGTTGCTGGCGGTGCGGCAGCAGCGGATGGAACAAGCCGTGCCGCGAGAACAGGTGCATCGGACTTTTGCGCAGCCAAAGCCATGAGCCCATTTCCAGCGTCAGCGGCAGGAACAAGCGTTCGGCCTCGTAGCGCTGCACAAAATCATCGAACAGGTAATCCCAGAGGTCGCCGTTAATCATATATTCCTGGCAGGTCGGTTCAATCCTGTAGATATGGTGTTGATAGCAACGATCGAACAGTTCTTTTAAGGCCAAGGTTTCGGCAATAAAGGCGAATGGGATCTTGCGCGAAGCGTAGGGAAACCATAGTCGATCCTGAATGCCGAACCCCGAGTGCAAATCGAGGGCGATCGACAACGGAGAATTGAACAGGTGTTGTTGCACTACGCGGCATAAGGCTTGCGCTTCTTTTTCCATTTTGGATTCATCGCCGCGATACCAGGGCAGGCGCGGCGTGATGCGGTGGCCGCTGAAAATACGGGTTGCGCCGATGCCTTCCACAGGCGAGTTGCGCATCAGGTCGACGCCGTTGCCATTAGAGCGCGTGCCCAGATAAACGCCCACCGGATTGACGAGGGGGACAAACACCAGTCGGGATTTTTCCAGCCGGGCCAGGAATTCCTGGTCCCAGTCCAATAACTGACTGATGGTCTGCATATAGGACAGGATCACTTCGGAACCGATCTTCTCCAGTCCGTGTACGCCGCCGAAAAAGGCCAATACCGGCACATCGGGCTGAGTCGATCCCAGGGTAATGCAATGAATGGGGAATTCATGATCCTGGTATTGGATCTTTTCTACGACCTCGGTTTGGGCGCGGTCGCCTAATTGCTCAATAATGCGTTCAAGTTGTTCGAGTTCGGGGAATTTAATGGCAGTCATAAAACCGAAGCAGTCGTTATAGTCAAATGCGGCACTATTCCGCCAAATTCATACCGGCTTGATGCGCGCTCAAGGAGATCAGAATATCCGCGATAGTGTAAAAGTGGATAGCGGGCTAGCGACAAGGTGATGAAAGTTAACCTTGAGATGATTTTAAGACCGGAGAATCTGAATTATCCGCCGCTAAATCGCCTGCAATTTTTTCCCATATACGGGCTCTGGTCTCAAGGCTGACGCTATGCCGGTCTTTTCCCGAGCTGTTAATAACAGGAAGAAAACTAAGCCGCACCTCGATTTTATCCAGAGTCAGCATTTTGAGCAAATGCGAAACAAAGTCGTCGTCACCGACAAACGGCGCGTGTTCTTTGGCCGTACCTTGATATTGAAGGGCTACCGGTTGAATAACCGACTTGGTTAACAGGGCGGGCTGAAATAAAGAGGCATGAAAATGCAAGACCTCATCGCCCTTGGTTGTCGTGCCTTCAGGAAACGCAATGATGCTGCTGTTTTGTTTTAACAGCCAGAGCATTTTCTCGGCGGTGATTTTTATATGCTGCTTGTTGCCGCGACGGATAAAAATAGTGCCGCCCTGTCTGGCCAGGAAACCGATCACCGGCCAGTTTGAAATATCGCTCTTGGCAACAAAATAGGCCGGTAAATATTGGCCGATCACGATGATGTCCAGCCAGGAAATGTGATTGCTGACTAAGAGCGCTCCTTGTTCCGGCAGTTCGCCATCCCTGGCTATTTGCAGCTTAACAATGGCGCTGAACCATCGCAGCCACAAGGTCTTGAGCGCATCTCGCTTGGTTTTGGCATGACCTGTCGAATATAAAAGACTCAGTGCGGGAAAAATGCCTGCGGCGATAATGAGTCCGTTAATGAACAGGATAATGATCAGGAAAAGTCTATAGTACAGCCGTATTTTCGATTTCATTACTCGCCTGGTATCCTCTCATGTAGTGTTTGCTGTAGCGCTCTTGCAGTTGATCGAGCGGTAATAACATGAATAAATCCATGCAGTTAAAATCCTCGTCCCAGCAAGGCTCGCCGCAGACTACGGCGCCGAAACGGAAATAAGCTTTAAGCAAAGGAGGAATGCCCGATTCATCCCGTTCGCATCTTAATTCGCGGGGCACCGGGATGCTGGGGTTGACTTGAAGAGAGGCGGGGGCAATATTTTTGGCATCGATATTCCGGTAAACCGCGTCGATGGCAAAGCCGCTGGGGCCCGGAGTAATGCTGGCGCAGCCGAGCAAGTAATTAAACTGTCCTTCAAGCGCGTATTGCACCAATGCCGACCACAGCGTTGTTAATACCGCGCTGCCGCGATAATCGGGATCGACGCAAGTTCGGCCTATTTCTAAAAAGCGGCCGGGTAATGTCAATACCTGATCCAGATTGAATTCGCTTTGAGAATAAAAACGGCCGAGGCGTTCCGCCTGGTCTTGGTTAAGCAAACGGGTGTAGCCGACTATTTTGGTATTGACGTTGTCATAGACAATCAAATGGTCGCAATAACTATCCACTTCATCGTAATCCAGGCCTTCCGATTCGGTTTTAAGCTTGGCGCCCATTTCTTTGGCAAACACACGGAAACGCAATGCCTGAGCTTCCTTGATTAATGTGTCCGAGTCTGCCGCCGCGTCGGCTCCCGGCCGGCCTGAAGCATACACGCCATCCCTGGCGATAACAAAACATTCCAACCGTTTGGCGGGTTTGACCTGTATTGCTGCGTCTGTCTTTTTCATCGGTATCCATAGGGTTAAATAGAGATGCGGATACCTTAATGAATGAAGGTGTCAGTTTCGTGTCGAATTGATGAATATCGAATGACAGAATGGTTAAATTTTGGTGACAAAAGGCAATTGCCGTAGGTTGGATGCGCTGCGCTTTGTCCATTAACGTAGTGGCAGTGACCCGGCGCGCGTGAACGATAAGTTATTATTTTGCAACGGTTTTTTATGTCAGCGGCAGAGCAATAACGTGGCGGCTTTGCTAAGGAATGTGCATGAAATAACTTTTGCAAATAGCATCGCCACTGTCCCCAGACCTGGCAGGTTTTAAAAACCTGCCAGGTCTAACTTGTGACGTTATTTTATGCGTATTCCTAAGCCGAAATTCTCCGCGCAGCCATGACCAGCGAGCGGGCGCTTCCATGAAACCGCACCACATTGTTGCTGGAATGCTAACAAATTGTGCAAAAAGCAACAATCCATGCGGCTTGAAAATATAAACTAATGTTAAGAATCAGTTGGTTATCGTTAAAGTTAGAGTGGCATTTTATTTGCTAGTTAAGCCCTGAGTACCTGCATTCATCCGATGTGCGTACTTGGTGTTCTTTATTAATAGTGAGGTATTCATTATGTTCGAAGTGACTTTATTGTTCCTGATCATGCTTGTAATTGCGGCATGCGCTTTTTTACCAACGGGTTACAGCAAGCTGTTTGCCCCCCAATCGCCGCAACAATCCGATGCTATCTGTGAGTCCTGCTCGGATTTAGAGCTGAAAACCATCGAAGAGTCGACAAGCAAGCCGAGCTTTCTGACGCATCTGCAAAGTGAAATCGAATCCGCTCTTTTTCCGCGACCTACCGACTCTATTTTGCAGCGCCATTACGATACCTTGGTTAACGCCGAATTGGAGAATCGCCTAGCCGCAATGCCCGATTCGTAACGCATATCAAGTTAAAACGTTAATGTAAGTTTTCTTGCAACAGCTTGCTGTTTTTGTTGTATTTGTTGCATAACCCACATTGGCTGATTCCCTCCCACTTCTTTTTGTAATTAATTTTCCTACAATTACAAAGGTTTCTTAACCGGCGTTAATCCGGCATAGATGTTGCTCAAGCTATGCGGAGCAGCGTCGGTTAGAGAACTACCGATCTCTGCGTTAGCTTTAAACATAATAACAATAAGCGCTTCCAAGCTGATACAGCGGCGGTCTGCCTGTCTCTGTGTTTTGGAAATGCGGCGCTGAAGAGCGTGCATTCTTTAAAGCGCCTTATAACGCCAGGAGTTCCTGAATGATTGAAACCTTTTACGATGTCATGCGCAGGCAAGGCATCACTCGCCGCAGTTTTCTGAAGTTTTGCAGCCTGACCGCCGCCTCGTTAGGGCTTTCCCCCGCTTTCGCACCCAAAATCGCCCATGCGATGGAGACCAAGCCGCGCATTCCGGTGCTGTGGCTGCATGGGTTGGAATGTACCTGCTGTTCCGAATCGTTTATCCGCTCAGGCCATCCTTTAGCCAAGGATGTGATTTTGTCGATGCTGTCGCTGGATTACGACGACACCATCATGGCGGCGGCAGGCCACAATGCTGAAGCCATCGTCGATGAAATCGTCGAAAAATACAAAGGCAACTACATCCTGGCCGTAGAAGGCAACGCGCCGTTGGCTGAAGACGGCATGTATTGCATCATCGGCGGCAAGCCGTTTGTCGAGCAGCTTAAATATGCGGCCGAAAGCTGCAAGGCGATTATTTCCTGGGGATCTTGCGCATCGTGGGGCTGCGTACAGGCTGCACATCCCAATCCGACCCGGGCGACGCCGACCCATAAAATCCCCGGTTTGGCCGACAAGCCGATTATCAAAGTGCCGGGTTGTCCGCCGATTGCCGAAGTGATGACCGCCGTGGTGGCCTATCTGCTGACTTTCGAAAAATTGCCGACTTTGGATCGCCAAGGCCGTCCGCAAATGTTCTACAGCCAGCGCATCCACGACAAATGTTACCGGCGTCCGCATTTCGATGCCGGGCAATTCGTCGAGCATTGGGACGACGAAGCCGCGCGGCAAGGTCACTGTTTGTACAAAATGGGCTGCAAGGGACCTACCACCTATAACGCCTGCTCGACGGTGCGTTGGAATGAAGGCGTATCGTTTCCGATTCAGGCCGGCCACGGCTGTATCGGCTGTTCCGAAGACGGTTTCTGGGATAAAGGCGGCTTTTACGAGCGCCTGAGCGATATTAACGATTTCAGTATCGAAGCCAACGCCGATGCGGTCGGCGGCACCGCGGCAGCCGTCGTCGGCGTCGGCATTGCCGCGCACGCCGGATTGACGGCGCTGAACCGTTCCAAAAAAGCCGACGCCAAACAACCAGGAGCAGACCAACAATGACAGTCACCCACACCCCCAACGGCTTTAACCTGAACGACGCAGGCCGCCGCGTCATCGTCGATCCGGTCACCCGTATCGAAGGCCACATGCGCTGCGAAGTCAATATCGACGACGACAATATCATCCGCAACGCGATTTCCAGCGGCACCATGTGGCGCGGCCTGGAAGTCATTTTAAAAGGCCGCGACCCGCGCGACGCCTGGGCTTTCGTACAGCGCATCTGCGGCGTCTGCACCGGTACTCATGCGTTGACCTCGGTGCGCGCGGTCGAGGATGCTCTAAAAATCACCATTCCCGAAAACGCCAACTCGATCCGCAACCTGATGCAGTTAAGCTTGCAGGTGCAGGACCACTTGGTGCATTTTTATCATTTGCATGCGCTGGACTGGGTCAATCCGGTTAATGCGCTGAAAGCCGATCCGGTTGCGACTTCGGCATTGCAACAATCGATTTCGCCGCATAATCCCAAATCGTCGCCCGGTTATTTTCGCGACACCCAAAACCGTTTAAAGAAGTTTGTCGAATCCGGTCAATTAGGTCCGTTCAAAAACGGCTATTGGACCAATCCGGCTTATTTATTGCCGCCGGAAGCCGATCTGATGGCGGTGACGCATTATCTGGAAGCCTTGGATTTTCAAAAAGACATCATGAAAATCCGCACCGTTTTCGGCGGCAAAGACCCGCATCCGAACTGGTTGGTCGGCGGCGTGCCATGCGCGATCAATATCGACGGCGTCGGCGCCAGCGGTGCGATTAACATGGAGCGCTTGAATCTGGTGTCGTCGCTTATCGACCGTACGATTGATTTTATCGACCAAGTCTATATCCCCGACTTGCTGGCTATCGCCGGGTTCTATAAAGGCTGGATGTACGGCGGCGGCATTTCCGGGCAAAGCCTGTTGTCCTACGGCGACATTCCTGATAACGCCAACGACTATTCGGCGGCTAACCTGCTGATGCCGCGCGGCGCGATCATCAACGGCGATTTGACCAAAGTCCATGAAGTCGATTTGACCGACCCTGAGCAAATCAAGGAATTCATCCCGCACTCCTGGTACAAATATCCGGACGAATCGCTGGGCTTGCATCCCTGGGACGGCGTCACCGAACCCAACTACAAGCTGGGGCCGAACACCAAGGGCGACCGCACCCATATCAAAGAATTGGACGAAGCGGCTAAATATTCCTGGATCAAGGCTCCGCGCTGGCGCGGCCATGCCATGGAAGTAGGGCCTCTGGCGCGCTATGTGATCGGTTATGCGCAGGGCAACAAAGAGATTACCGAGCAAATCAATTTCGTGTTGAAGACGCTGGATGTCCCGGTCACCGCGTTGTTCTCGACCTTGGGCCGGACGGCGGCCAGAGGCTTGGAAGCGCAGTGGGCGGCAGGCAAGATGCGCTACTTCATGGACAAGATGGTCGCCAATATCAAATCCGGCGATTTGGCGACGGCGAATGTCGCCAAATGGGATCCGGAAACCTGGCCGAGCAGCGTCAAAGGCGTCGGTTTCACCGAAGCGCCGCGCGGTGCGTTGGGACATTGGCTGAAAATCGAAAACACCAAAATCGCCAATTACCAATGCGTGGTGCCGACCACCTGGAACGGCTCTCCGCGCGACGAGCAAGGCAATATCGGCGCGTTCGAGGCCGCATTGATGAATACCAAAGTGGAGCGCCCCGAGGAACCGGTGGAAATTTTACGCACCTTGCACAGTTTCGACCCTTGTCTGGCCTGTTCGACGCATATCATCAGCCCGGACGGCACCGAATTAACCCAAGTTAAAGTTCGTTAAGGAGCAATGTTATGAAAAAAATTATAGGGGTCGCCGGTCTTATCGCGTTTTCCCAGGCCGCATCGGCACATACCGGATTGCTGCCGACTGACGGTTTTAGCCAAGGCTTCCAACATCCGTTTTTGGGTTTGGATCATTTCCTGGTGATGTTGGGTTTAGGCTTATGGGCGAGTAGCCACGCGTGTTTGCTTGCCAAGCAGGCGATTGGCGTATTTTTGTCATTTATGATTGTAGGGGCGCTGTTCGGCTTGGCCGGGTTTGGATTCGTTTATGTCGAAACGGCAATTCTGGTCTCATTGTTGTTGGTCGGCGTAGCGCTTAGCTTCGGCACGACGCCAATAGTTTCAATAGTTCCCACGCTCCGGCGTGGGAATTCAGTCCGCAACGCTCCAGCGTTGCGGGACGCCGGAGCGTCTGACACTGCATTCCCACGCCGGAGCGTGGGAACGATAAATGTGTGTAAGGCGATTATTTTGACATCGATTGCAGCCTTTGCCGCCATGCACGGATTGGCGCACGGCAGCGAAATACCGGTTGCCGCTTCGGCCTATGCTTATGTCGCCGGAATCGTGTTGGGTACGGCGGTTTTGCATTTTTCCGGATTGGCTTTGGGTTTAATCGCGCGGCGCATCAATGCAACCGGTTTGATTCGCGTTTACGGGACCATGACCGGCGTGATAGGCGCTTGGTTGCTGTTCGCATAGGAAATTGCCATGACTGAGCCAACCTCAAACTCCGTTCATCACGCCGTTTACGTCTACGAAAAACCGGTGCGCTTATGGCATAGCCTGAACGCCTTGGTCATCGTCGCGTTGACCGTCACCGGCTATTTAATCGCCTCGCCGTTCGCCTCGGTGGGCGGCGAAGCGTCCGACCATTTCGTAATGGGTTACGTAAGATTTGCGCATTTCGCCGCCGGCTACCTGTTGGCGATAGGTCTGCTGTTTCGGGCCTACTGGGCGTATGCCGGCAACGAGCATGCCCGGCAAATTTTCTTGCCGCCGTTATTGTCGCGGGCTTTTTGGCAAGGCGTCGGCCATGAAATACGGTGGTATGCCTTTTTGGTCAAGGAGCCTAAAAAGTATATCGGCCATAATCCCTTGGCGGTACTGTTTATGCATTTCGTGTTCGTTTGGGGCGTCGTGTTCATGATCGTCACCGGCTTTGCGTTGTACGGAGAAGGCACGGGGCAGGGCAGTTGGCAACATGCATTGTTCAGCAGTTGGGTGCTGCCTGTTTTCGGCGACAGTCAAAACCTGCACAGCTGGCATCACTTGATTATGTGGCTGATCGTTTGTTTTGTACTGGCTCATATTTATGTCGCGGTGCGCGAGGATAAGCTATCGCGGCAGAGCATGTTGTCTACGATAGTGACCGGTTGGCGCACGTTTAAAGACGATAAGCCGGTAGACGATGTGCATTGATTTTGTCCACGAAAGGCACGAAAGACACGAAAAAAACGTAATAGTTCCGCTGGTTCCCAAGCTGGAAAGGCTGTGAAAGTATTATCCAAATCCGCTAGTTCCCAAGCTCCAGCTTGGGAATTCAGTGCGGGAAGCTCCAGCTTCCCGTCTCGCGAAGCTGGAGCTTCGTTGACTGGGTTCCCAAGCGGGAGCTTGGGAACCAGCGTGACTAGTGTTCCCTTTATGTTTCGTGATTTTCGTGCCTTTCGTGGACAAATAACTATCCGGGAGCAACCATGAATATTTTACTGCTAGGCATAGGCAACGTACTTTGGGCTGACGAAGGCTTCGGCGTTCGGGTAATCGAACGCCTGCAAAAAAGCTACCGTTTCCCCGATCAAGTCAAGGTCATGGACGGCGGCACCCAAGGCGTTTATCTGGTCGAACATGTCCAGACGGCCGATGTATTGATCGTCTTCGATGCGATCGATTACGGCCTGCCGCCCGGCGCCTTAAAACGGATCGAAAACAGAGACGTGCCGAATTTCCTCGGCGCAAAAAAAATGAGCCTGCATCAAACCGGGTTTCAGGAAGTGCTGGCAATGGCGCAAATGCTGGGCAGTTATCCTCAGCGCTTACTGTTGATCGGCGTACAGCCCGAAGAGTTGGACGACTACGGCGGCAGCTTGCGGCCAATAGTCAAGGCGCAAATTCAACCGGCTATAGATATGGCAATCGATTATCTGCAAGCTTTCGGCATTAAAGCGGAAGCAATCAATAGGGATGGCGACTTGGCCGACCCGGTGCTGGACATGCAGCGTTACGAACAGGAACGGCCCACTGCCGACGCGGCCTGTCGCATCGGGGACGACCGGGTCTTGCAGGTTGAGGGGGTTGAGTTGCGTCCTCCGCAATCTTCTGGCCAGCGCAGCGTGCAAGTCGATGTCGATTACCGGGGCAAGTACTGATGTGTATCGGCCTCCCTATGCAAGTTGTCGAACAGCACGATGAATCGGCGCGCTGTATTTATAGAGGCCAAGAAAGCCTGGTCGACATGATGCTGGTCGGCCCGCAACCGGTCGGCACCTGGCTGCTGGTTTTTCTGGATACCGCCCGTGAAGTCATCAGCGAGCAAAAAGCCCGGCAAATCGCCGATGCGTTGGAAGCCATGCGTCTGGCGATGCACGGAGATAATCGAATAGACCATTTATTTTTCGACCTGGTCGGCAGGGAACCGCAATTACCGGAGTTTTTAAAATCATGACCTCACCGCTGCTCGAACAATTGCAAACCCGTCACGGCTATTCGTTTCTGGATGCCGACAGTTACGATCATTTCGTTTACGGCAATGAAAATGTCGTGCTGTTTTTTTGTAACGATCCGGTCCAGTTTCCCGAAAGCAACGACGTTGCGGTGATTCTGCCGGAATTGATTAAAGCGTTTAACGGAAGGCTGCAAGCGGCGGTTATTGCCAAGCCCATCGAACGCGAATTGCAGGCGCGGTTTCGCTTTACCGGTTGGCCGTCGCTGGTGTTTTTACGTAACGGCGAGTATTTGGGCGTCATTACCGGCATCCGCAATTGGCATGAATATAAGCAGGAAATCAGCGATATTTTGGCCGCCGCGCCCAGCCAACCGCCCGGTTTCGATTTGGATAAAGTATGCGGCGTTGCTCATTGAACCAGTAGGGTACGCTGTGCGTACCATTAACCACATAGCAGGTACGCACAGCGTACCCTACAAATCACGATCATTATGACCTCTATATCACTCCCGATTTTCGGACAAGGCAGCCAACCGGCGGAACAAGACGGCGTCGCGTTGGAATACCTGCAAATGCCGCAGGAAATGGCGACATACAGCATGCCGCAGATTTCGACCGGTTTAAACGCACAGGATTTGGCGCAGGCTCACAGCATTTTGCAGCAATTACAGCAGAATCTGGCCGTGTTTCCGTCGCTTTCAGCGGCCATCGAATTGACGCAATTGGACGCAGGCAACCGGCGCTTTGTCGACGAACTGCTCGGCGAAGGCGAAGTCAGCGTGATTTGTTCCGGCGAGCAAAACATCCGTATTCAGGAATCGGTGCTGGCCGGCGTTTGGCGATTGCAACAACTCAACGCCCAGCGGCAGATTGTCGACGATGCGCTGGAAGTCGGCGTTATTCCGCAACAGCTCTCGCAATCGGCCTTTAACGGCACGGCGGCGCAAATCGACACCGGTTGGACGGAACTGCCGCCAGGCGTGATGAATGCACCGCCGTTGCTGGCCGAACTCAACGCCAAAATCGCCGAATACCGGCCGGGCGGCGAGGCGCATACCATCAATTTGAGCCTGTTGCCGCAGACCGAGCAGGATCTGGAATTTTTGGCGCAACGCCTGGGCGGCGGTTCGGTGACGATATTATCCCGCGGTTACGGAAACTGCCGGATCACCGCTACCGGCACCCAGTATGTCTGGTGGGTGCAGTATTTCAATTCTGAGGACACCTTGATCCTCAACACGCTGGAAGTCAGCGACGTGCCCAGCGTGGCCTGCGCCTCGCCGGAAGATATTGCCGACAGCTGCGAGCGTTTGCAGGAGATACTGAAGGTGTATTTATGAATGACTCGTTTTTTGCCGGAGCCTTCGGCGGCGATGCCTCGAAGTTGCCGCCGCAAACCCGGCTGGAGTGCAAGATTTGTTGGCATGTGTACGATCCGGCGGTAGGCGATGAAGTCTGGCAAATGCCGCCCGGCACGGCTTTTTCGCAGTTGCCGGATCATTGGAGCTGCCCTGAATGCGATAGCAAAAAGCAGGATTTTTTGGTGCTGGATGATTGATTTATGTTGTGGCAGGGTATTTCTTACTCACCTGAAGATGCGAAAAGAATGCTTCTATACGCTCATGGGAACGATAAGAGCGTTGCGAATCAGACCTTCCAGGTTTTAAAAACCCGGAAGGTCTTTGCATACCGGCATGTTTCTCACTTAACACTAGGCGAGAGACTGCAGGAATTAAAAAACACCTCGCTCACGCTCTACGCTAAATCATGATGTGGCTGGATAACAAACAGATCAAATATACGCTGGAAACAACATTCAATGAAATATTGGATAAGCGTATGCGCGATTTGCCGGTAGTCAATACCTCGCTTTCGGTGCAATCCGTCGGCTTCAATCGGTTTGGCGAAGATTGGCTGGGCGTGTTGATTACGCCCTGGTTCATGAACCTGATGCTGTTACCGGGGCCGGACAGCGCTTGGCGCGAGCAACAACCGGGCATAAAAATCGACAAGCATTTTCCGTATGGCACATTCGAATTTACCTTGGGCAGTGAAACGCAAATAGGCAGTTACGCACTGTGTTCGCTGTTCTCGCCGATGTTCCAGTTTGAGAATCAGGCCGCCGCGCTTGCCGCGGCCCAATCCGCGTTACAAGGCTTGCTGGCTGAAACAGCGCCGCGTAATGTCAGTCGCCGGGACTTGCTGCGCGGCGCTATCGGCAAAGGAATCCGTTGAGTGACGTTGGCAGGATCTATCCATATCGATCTGTATCACAGCGCCGGCAACGTAACCGGGGTGCAAATCGCATCCAGCCGACCTGATGCGGTAGCGCGGGTGTTAATCGGCAAAACCCCGGAACAGCTCCTCGACACCGTTCCGTTATTGTTTACGCTGTGCGGCAATGCCCAAGCCTATGCCGCGTTGCTGGCTTGCCGGGCGGCGCTGGGCAGGGCGGCCGCGCCTGAAATCGATTCGGCCCGCGACATGCTGGTGCAACTGGAAACCTTGCGTGAACATGCCTGGCGGATTTTGCTGGATTGGCCGGTTTTTATAGGTCTTGCCCAAGATAAACAAGCCTTGGCTGCGCTGCTTAAATTCGATGCGCTGTTCAAGCGGCATTTATTTCGGCGCGGCGAGGCGTTCAAGCTCGACAGCCGTCTTGACATCGACGCCGCGCAGTTAACACAGCTGATCGATGCATTGGAAGCCCTGATCGACGTCTCGATTTTTAACGGTCGGCTTGCCGATTTTCAGGCGTTAACCGGCGAAGCGCAGTTGCATGATTGGCTACGGAAAAACGATGCCTTAGCTGCCAAGTTGCTGAACTACTTATATAGCCAAAACTGGGCGGCCGTTGGGCAAAACGATATTGCCTGCCTGCCCAAACTGGATGCCGAAGCATTGAACCGACAGATGCAGCGGGAGGACTTAACAACGTTCACCCGGACACCACGCTGGCAAGGCCGCTGCTTTGAAACGACGCTGTTGAACCGCCAATGGTCGCAACCTTTAATCTCCGAGATGCGCAGCCATTACGGCAACGGCTTGAGCGTCCGAATACTGGCCCGCTTGCTGGAAGTCGCGTTGATACCATCCCAACTACGACGGCTTTTGACGCAGATGCAAGATCAGCCGGTTTTACCGACTATCAGCACAGCCAACGATGGCCTAGGCTTGGCTCAAGTCCAAGCGGCGCGAGGCCTATTGATTCATCGTCTGGAGTTACGCCAAGGACGGGTTCATGATTACCGTATCATCGCACCTACCGAATGGAATTTTCATCCCGAAGGCGTTGTTTCGCAAGGCTTGAAACAATTGACAGCACAAAGCCCAAACGATCTGCAACGGCAGGCGGAACTTTATATCAACGCGGTAGACCCTTGCGTACAATACGCGTTACACTTGACTGACAGTCGAAACGAGATCAAATAACATGCATGAAATGTCGCTCTGCGAAAGCATTTTGCAGGTATTGGAACAGCAAGCCGAAGCCCAGCAATACCGCAAAGTCAAAACGGTTTGGCTGGAAATCGGCGCGTTGTCCAATGTCGAAACTGACGCACTGCGGTTCAGTTTCGATATTGTGATGCAAGGCTCGCTGGCCGATCATGCTCAGCTTGAAATCATCGAAGTACCGGGCCAAGCCTGGTGCATGCCGTGCAGCCGCAATGTGGTTGTGCAGCAGTTATACGATCTATGCCCGCACTGCGGCAGCCATCAATTACAGGTCAACAGCGGAGACCAAATGCGAATCAAAGAACTGGAGGTAGAATAATGTGTGGCGTCTGCGGCTGCGGCGAGGGCCATTCCCACTCGCACGATCATGATCACGAACACATGCATGAACATCATGACCATGATACTGCACACGCTCATGCGCCGGGCTTGAGCCCAAAGCGGATGGTGCAAATCGAACAGGATATTCTGGCCAAGAATAACCGCTATGCCGCCGAAAACCGTCGCTATTTCGGCGAGCGCGGCATGCTGGTATTAAACTTGGTTTCCAGCCCCGGTTCAGGCAAAACTACGCTTTTAACCGAAACCATCGTCCGCCTGAAAGACGATCTCGACATCACCGTCATCGAAGGCGACCAGCAAACCGCCCGCGACGCCGAGCGTATCCGCGCCACCGGCGTACCGGCCTTGCAAATCAATACCGGCAAAGGCTGCCATCTCGATGCGCACCGGGTCGGCCATGCGCTGGAAACGCTACAGCCGAAAGACCATAGCCTGTTGTTCATCGAAAATGTCGGCAATCTGGTTTGCCCTTCGTCGTTCGATCTGGGCGAAGCGCATAAAGTGGTGATTTTGTCGGTTACCGAAGGCGAGGACAAGCCGATCAAGTATCCCGATATGTTCCATGCCGCCGACTTGATGATTTTGAACAAGACCGATCTGTTGCCGTACCTGGATTTCGATAGCGAGCAATGCATCCGGTATGCAAAACAGGTCAATCCGCGCATCAAGATTTTGTCGCTGTCGGCCAAAACCGGCGAAGGAATGGACAGCTGGCTGCGCTGGCTGAAAGCCGAATTGGAGTTGCAGCGTATTGATTATGCTTAGTAAAACGGTGCGCACAGCGCATCCAACAACCAAAAGGTAAGCCAATGACGATTACTGAAATAAAATCCCTGCCGATTTCCGAGCGGATCATGTTGATGGAAGAAATTTGGGATAGTCTTTGTCATGAACGTGAACCGGTAGAATCACCACTGTGGCATCAGGACGTAATTAACGATAGATTGGAACTGATTAATTCAAAGCAAGCAACCTTGATTTCTTTGCAAGAACTAAAAAACACTAACCGATGACAGTTAAAGAGCTGGTTGTCTTAGAGCAAGTGGCTGTCGATTTGCGGCAAGGAAAGCGGTTTTATGACGATAATCAGCAAGGAATCGGCGATTATTTTTTTGACAGTATCATTGCCGACATTGAATCGCTTAGATTGTATGCAGGCGTCCACAGCAAACAATTCGGACTTTACCGGATGCTGGCTAAAAGATTCCCTTTTGCGATTTATTACGATGTTTCTGAAACCGCCATTATTGTTATTGCCGTACTTGATTTAAGACGTAACCCGACGTGGTTACGCAAGCAACTAAACAGAACACCCTCTCCCAAGAAAACTTAATCAAAACCAAAACTATGTGCTTAGCCCTTCCCGCCCAAATCGTCGCCCTCGATCCCGCCAACAACATGGCAACCGCATCGGTCGATAATGTCAAAGTCGAAGTGTCGCTGGCGCTGGTCGATAATGTCGCGATCGGCGATTACGTTCTGGTGCATGTCGGTTATGCGCTGAATAAAATCGACGAGGACGAAGCCTTGAAAACACTGGCCTTGTTTGCCGAAGCCGGATTAACGTCAAGCGTATGAAATACATCAGCGAATTCAGGCAGCAAGACCTCGCCCGGCAACTGGCTAAAGGAATTGCGCAAGCCGTCGATCCCAATCGCCATTACCGGCTGATGGAGTTTTGCGGCGGCCATACCCATGCCATTTTCCGCTACGGCGTTCAGGATTTAATGCCGGATAATGTCGAATTCATCCACGGCCCCGGCTGTCCGGTCTGCGTATTGCCGACCGGCCGCATCGATAATGCGATACAGTTAGCGGAACGTTCGGAGGTCATTCTCTGCACTTATGCCGACTTGATGCGGGTTCCGGCCACCGGTCGCAACAGTTTGCTGAAAGCCAAGGCAGGCGGCAGCGATATTCGAATGATTTATTCGACTCAAGACGCATTGAAAATCGCCAGGGAAAATCCCGAAAAACAAGTGGTGTTTTTCGCGATCGGTTTTGAAACCACGACGCCGCCGACCGCCGTCGTCATTAAACAGGCGCAAGCCGAAGGATTGGCTAATTTTTCGGTATTCTGCAACCATGTGCTGACGCCTGCCGCGATGCAGGCGATACTGGATGCGCCGCAACCGGTCGCCATCGATGCTTTTCTCGGGCCTTCCCATGTCAGCACGGTGATCGGCAGCCGGCCTTATGAAGTATTTGCCGAGCGTTATGCCAAGCCGATAGTGATCGCCGGTTTCGAACCGCTGGACGTGATGCAATCGGCTTTGATGTTGATACGCCAACTGAACGATGGCCGTCACGAGGTCGAAAACGAATACAGCCGCGCCGTCACCCGGCAAGGCAACCAGAAAGCGCAAGCGCTGGTGAATGAAGTGTTCGAGTTGCGGCCGCAATTCGAATGGCGCGGCTTAGGCTTAATTCCCGACAGCGCGTTAAAAATCAAAGCCGATTATGCCGATTTCGATGCCGAGCAACGTTTTAATATGCCCGCGATTCAGGCTTCCGATGTCAAAGGCTGCGAATGTCCGGCCATTTTGCGCGGCGCGAAAAAACCCCAGGATTGCAAGTTGTTGGGCACGGTTTGTACGCCGGAAAATCCGATGGGGTCTTGCATGGTGTCGTCGGAGGGGGCTTGTGCGGCGTATTGGTCGTATGGGCGGGTTAGAGGTTGAGTCGCTAACGCGACGGTTTTGTTTTAATCGGGTTCTCGCACCCGAGGGCGAGTTACTTTTCTTTGTTTGGCCAAAGAAAAGTAACCAAAAGAAAGGCGACCCGGTTGCCGCTTGCTTCCTGCGCTCCTCGCTTTCGACGGAGGTTGCCAGAAGGGCCATCCCTGGCCCTCTGACAACGCGCTGCATCCATGCAGCGCCCCTACGGGCTGATCCCGCCGAAAGCTCCGGTGCTCGGCGCGGCATACGGGAGGGAACCAACCCGAGATTTGCAGGTGGACTGGATAAACTTGATTTCAAATGGAAAATCTATAGCGATTCAACTTTGAAGAATTGATATTCATTTCTTTCAATAGCTTATACTTGCAAATATCATAAAAAAAACAATTATTAAAAGTTTCCAAATGTAGGGACAGCCAAAAAGTAGCCTGGATAAAGTGTACAACACACGAGCTACGCGCTTGCTATCTTTACTCCGTTCGTCCTGAGCCTGTCGAAGGATGAATGGAGTAAAGATAGCAAGCTCCCCAGCAAACTTAATAAGTGTTCACAAAAAAGGATAAAAAATGTTTTGGGTTTATATTCTTCGCTGTGCCGACGGCAGCTATTACACAGGACACACTGACAACCTTGAAATGCGCATCGGTCAACATCAGGCAGGAGAATGTCCAGGTTATACAGTAACGCGCCGCCCCTTGGAACTTGTCTGGTCGCAGGATTGCCCCACTCGGGAAGAAGCCTTGTCAGCTGAAAGGCAGATCAAGGGTTGGAGCCGTAAAAAGAAAGAAGCCATGATACGCGGCGACTGGGCGGAAGTATCCCGCTTGGCCCAAAGTAAATCCGCTCATCCTTCGACAAGCTCAGGACGAACGGATTTACTTTTACTTGCCTCCCCAGCAAAGTCGAAAGGACGCTGACTGAAACACTGTAATAGTCCGGATACTACAACTGATGCCTAACCTGACGAGACTAGGGAATGAATAAAAGACAGCAAAATTTAGAAGACCTGTGTTTCATCTACAACAAAGTAGACTGGTATCTCAAACAAAGCCCCGAGGAATTAATACGGTATTTTCAAGAGCACAGAATGGATTCACTTTATTCCATTCCAGATAAAAGGCTAGGAATGATAATTTGCGGTCGTGAGGCATCAGAAAAATTTTATAACATAGCTGAAAGGTACCTCAGCTCGCAAAAAGAGGGAAAGAATAAAACCAATTTGGATGAGTTTGTCAAAAAACTTAAAGAAGAATTCTCAAGGAGATTTTTGCAAGAAGGCGAAGAAATAAATGAGAGTAAAGTGGATAGGATGCTTTCTACTGCCTATAGAAGTATGTCACGGGAGTTTAAGCAGCTCACCCACTATATTCCCTGTACAATATTTTTTTCAAGAACCATAGATAGCTTCGAAATTGGTTCAATCAGATTTCTTCATAAAACAAAGTTCGAATCAATTTATGGGGATGAAATTGATCAATTGCGGATTCAGATCAAGGATGAACACCGAGAGCATTGTGCTAAGGCAATCACAGACGGATTTGCGACAGAAGAACAGTCCCAACAGTTAGCGGAAAGGTTAGTTGACGGCCTTCTTTCATCGTTTGAAAATTGGGAGTGGGTTGCTGTTGTGACAATTTCTGAATGCAATGAGAAAACTTCATACAGCAAAGCAATATCGGTAACCAAGACAGCATTGAATATACTCAAGCTCCTGTTCGGCAGTGAGTTTACCGATCAAATAAGAACTGAAAGAGATTATGGAGAGTCTTCCAAGTCAGCAAGGCTAACCAGAGTTGAAAGCGGAAAACTTGAAATTTCTCTTTCCAGTACAGCCGGTGGCAATGTCATTGGCGACAAATGGCTAGAAATTTTAAGTACGGAAGCAGATTATTATTTTGACTTAGCAACAAAAACTCTAAAATTATCGTTAGAATTTAATGACCTTCCTCCATTATGCGCTCGATTTATTGATGCACTTTCATGGTATGGCGATGCAGTTTCTGAGCAATCCTACGCAGCCAAAATCGTAAAGTTCGTGACATCGATTGAAAGAATTACAGGGACTGGTATCGAAATGGATAGTAAAGGAAATTTAGAACGAGGAGTTACAGAGATAGTTACAAACCGATCTTCTATACTTTATTCTCTTGCTACAGAGGAATCCCTCGCCGACTCAAAACTAAAAGTATCCACTATTTACAAATGCCGGTCGGATCTGGTTCATGGGTCTCTTTCGCCATTCGATGCATCCTGCGTTTCTTCGGCTCATAAAGCAGAAGAGATCTCAAGAATGGTTCTACTGGCTGGGTTAAGCTATTTTTTTTCGTTAGGTGCAGGCGAATTGATGATGAATCCAAAACAACTCAGAGAAGAATACAAAAAACTTGAAGTTAACTATTTTTCAGAAAAGAGAACGCTCATGCACAGCATCCACCTAACATCACATATCAATAAAAACGGACTCTTAACCGTCCAATTACCGCAAGAATGGGCAGAGCAAGAAGTTGATGTCGTCTTAAAACTGGGAAAAACCGGCTGAACAAGGCAAAAGCTTGGCTCAGGCTTTCGACTTGCTGGCGAATATGCCCGACGATTTTATGAGCATGGGCCGTGAAGATACTGCTCCGCAAATGAGAAAAGATTGGTAAAAAATGTTGTCCTATTTACCGCAATAAACCAGGATTAAACCAATGCCTAAAATCACCCAATTATCGCAATTAGATTTAAACCAAACTTACAGTTATGCCGATTATTTGACCTGGCAACTGGATGAAGCCATTGAGTTGATCAAAGGCAAAATCATGCTGATGTCGCCTGCCCCGACTGTAAAACATCAACGCATTGCAGGGAATTTATACGGCATATTCTATAACTCCTTCCGTCACAAAAAATGCCAATTTTTCCCTGCGCCGTTTGATGTGCGCCTATACGACCGCAAAAAATCCATTCTAGCCAATCAAGACATTCATACCATTGTCCAGCCCGATTTAAGCGTTATTTGCAATCCTGAAGTTTTGGATGAACAAGGTTGCAATGGTGCGCCCGATTGGATTATCGAGATTTTATCCAAGGGAAACTCCAAACGGGAGATGCAAATCAAATATGAACTCTATCGAGAAAGCGGCGTGCAGGAATACTGGATTGTTTATCCCAATGACCAAGCGATTCATCAATTTGTCCTGGATGATAACGGGCATTACCAACTTAAACACATGTATACGGATGATGACATCGCCACAGCGCATTTATTTCCCGAATTGGCTGTTGATCTGACTGAAGTGTTTGAAACTTGGCAAACGTAGTAAAACATCGTGTATCAAAAGTCAGCATCCGCCGAATACTTACCCAAAATCATCCCTATGCCTAACCCTTATACAAGCAAATTAAATACAGCAACCGGTAAAGTCGATCTAAGCCACGGCGGAGGCGGCCGCGCGATGGCCCAGCTGATCGACGAATTATTCATCAAGCATTTCGACAACGACCTGCTGCGCCAACATAACGATCAAGCCCTGTTCACCGTACCCGCGGGACGCTTGGTGATCAGCACCGACGGTCACGTGATCTCGCCGCTGTTTTTTCCGGGCGGCGACATCGGTTCATTAGCGGTACACGGCACCGTTAACGATGTGGCGATGTCCGGCGCAAAGCCGCTTTATCTGGCGGCAGGCTTCATTCTGGAAGAAGGCTTTCCGTTGGCCGATCTGGAAAAAATCGTCATCAGCATGGCGGCGGCCGCCAAACGTAGCGGTACGCCTATCGTCACCGGCGACACCAAAGTAGTGGAGCGCGGCAAGGGCGACGGCGTGTTCATCACCACGACCGGCGTCGGCATCGTGCCGGAGGGCGTTAACATTTCCGGCAACCTTGCGCAACCGGGCTGTGCGATTTTGCTCAGCGGTTCGATCGGCGATCACGGCGTTGCGATCATGGCTGGGCGGGAAAACCTGCAATTCGATACAACCATTGTCTCCGATTCCGCCGCGTTGAATTCGCTGGTCGCCGACATGGTCGCCGCCGCACCCGACGCTATTCGTTGCTTGCGCGACCCGACCCGCGGCGGCTTGGCGACGGCGTTGAATGAATTGGCGAAGCAATCCGGCGTCGGCATGGTCATCGACGAGGCGCAGATTCCGATCAAATCCGAAGTCAAAGCCGCCTGCGAAATTCTGGGTTTAGACCCGCTGTATGTCGCCAACGAAGGCAAATTGGTCTGCATTTGCGCCGCCGATGCCGCCCAATCCCTGCTGGCGGCGATGCGGCAACACCCATTAGGCCATGATGCGGCGATCATCGGCGAGGTGATTAGCGATGAGCATGGTTTCGTGCAAATGAGCACGGCTTTCGGAGGTCGGCGCATCGTCGATTGGCCGGTCGGCGAACAGTTGCCGCGCATCTGTTAATGTCCGGCAGGGCGATTCGGGTTCGCGGCATTGTCCAAGGCGTAGGCTTCAGGCCGACGATCTGGCGTCTTGCGAGACAACACCGGCTGATCGGGGAGGTCTGGAACGACGGGCTGGGCGTGATGATTCATGCTTTCGGCAGCGACGAAGACCTTGAGGCGTTTATCCGGCAAATTCCGCTGCAACTGCCGCCGTTGGCCCGGCTCGACAGCCTGGAGGCGCAATCGTTGGACGAGCTGCCGCAGAGCGATGAATTCCGCATCGTCGCCAGCCGACTCAATGGCGTAGAAACGCCTGTAACCGCCGATGCCGCCACTTGCCCCGATTGTCTGGCCGACATCGCCGACCCCGGCAACCGGCGCTACCGTTATCCGTTCACCAACTGCACGCACTGTGGACCGCGATTGTCGATCATCCGTAAAGTGCCTTACGACCGCTGCCATACCGGCATGGCGGAATTTGCGATGTGTCCGCAATGCAGGCGGGAATACGACGACCCTACCGACCGCCGCTGCCATGCCCAAGCCAACTGCTGCCCGGATTGCGGTCCCAAAGTTTGGCTGGAGGCTGATAATACCGATGAGGCAAGTCCTCAGCATCGGTGGATGCGCGTGCGCTTATCCGCCAAAGCCAAGCACGATGATCCGATCGGCCGCGCCGCCGAACTGATCCGGCAAGGTTTTATTGTCGCAATCAAAGGCTTGGGCGGTTTTCATCTGGCCTGCGATGCAGCCAATGCGGATGCCGTCAATCGGTTGCGCGAACGCAAGCGCCGCTATGCCAAACCGTTTGCGCTGATGGCTGGGGATGTGGAAAGCATCGCCCGCTACGCCGCTATGGACGATCAGGAAAGGCTCGCCCTACAGGACAAAGCCGCGCCGATTGTGTTGCTGGCAGCGCAGGGTGAAACGCTTGCGCCCGGCGTCGCGCCGGACGATGACAAACTCGGTTTCATGTTGCCGTATACGCCGCTGCACACATTGTTATTACAGGATTTGGATGCGCCCATCGTGTTGACCTCCGGCAATATCAGCGACGAGCCGCAATGCATCGACAACGACGAGGCGCGGGAAAAAATGGCCGATATTGCCGATTATTTGCTGCTGCATGATCGGCCCATCGTCAACCGGCTGGATGATTCAGTCATGCGCTTGATGGACGGAAACATGCGCTTACTACGCAGAGCGCGCGGTTACAGCCCTGAGGCATTGTTATTGCCGCCCGGTTTCGAGCAAGCCGATAATATCCTGGCGATGGGCGCGGAGCTTAAGAACAGTTTCTGTTTGCTGAAAAACGGCCAAGCTGTCGTTTCGCAGCATATCGGCGACCTGGAAAATGCCGCCGTTCAGCGCGACTACCGCAATGCTATCGAGTTGTACAAAAATCTTTACGGCTTCAAGCCCCAGTGCATCGCGGTCGATAATCATCCGGGCTATTTATCGACGCAATACGGCCAAATGCTGGCCGAAACCGAGGCGGCGGTTTTAGTGCCGGTGCAGCATCATCATGCCCATCTGGCCGCCTGTCTGGCCGAGCACGGTGTCGCATTGAACGCGCCGCCGGTATTGGCTGCCATCTTCGACGGTTTAGGCCTGGGCGACGACGGCGCATTATGGGGCGGCGAGTTTCTGTTGGGCGATTACCAGGGTTACACCCGGCTCGGCCATTTTCAGCCTGTCGCCTTGCCCGGTGGCGCCCAAGCCATGCGCGAACCGTGGCGTAATGCTTATGCGCAATTCTCGCATTATTTCGATTGGCAAACGCTGCAACGGGACTATGCCGATCTGGACATCGTCAAATGCCTGGAAAGCAAGCCGCTTGCGATGCTGGCGACGATGATTTCCAAAAATCTCAATTCTCCGCCCAGTACCAGTTGCGGTCGCTGGTTCGATGCCTTCGCCGCTACGCTCGGCTTGCACAGCGAACAGCTTCATTACGAGGGCCAGGCTGCGATTGCGCTGGAAATCCTGGCTACGCCGTTGTTTGCAGATGAGCAAGCGTATCCGCAAGCCTGGGCAATCGACCGTAACGGCGAGTTGTCGGTATTAAGTTGGCAAGGATTATGGCTGGCCGTGCTGGCCGATCTTAAGCGCGGCGCCGATAAAGCCCGCATTGCCGCGCGCATCCATCATAGCTTGAGTGCCGCGACAGTCGGGCTTTTGAACGAGCTAAGCCGGCAAACCGGTATCGACAGCATCGTGCTGAGCGGCGGCGTTTTTCAAAACCGCTTGTTGCTGGAAGCGGTAGCCGGGGAATTGCGGCGGTACGGCAAAACCGTGCTGTCGCCGCAGCGCTATCCGATGAACGACGGCGGTTTGGCATTGGGGCAGGTGGCGATTGCAGCCGCGCGTAGTCTTTGAGGAGGGTTTTTAAAACCACTCCAGGCGATACAAATCAGGACGTCGATTGGCAAGATTACGCGCTGCGCCGCGAGTCCGGACTTGTTTTAATAAATCCAGGTTAACATCGGCAATCAAGGTCATTTCGGTGTTTGGCGTCGCTTCCGCTAAGATCGCATCATGCGGAAATGAAAAATCGCTGGGACTGAAAATGGCCGCTTGCGCGTATTGGATGTCCATGTTTTCGGCATGCGGCAAGTTTCCGACGCTGCCGGTAATCGCGACAAAACATTCATTTTCGATAGCGCGGGCATGAGAGCAATAACGCACCCGTTGGTAGGCATTCTTGGTGTCGGTCCAGAACGGCACGAAAATAATTTGCGCGCCTTGAATGGTCGCCAAGCGGGCAAGCTCGGGGAATTCGGAATCGTAACAAATCAATACCGCGATTTTTCCGCAATCGGTGTCGAACACTTTTAACGCATCGCCGCCTTGAACGCCCCAGCAACTGACTTCATCAATGGTGACATGGATTTTGTATTGGGCTTCAAACGTGCCGTCGCGTCTGAGCAGCCACGACACATTATAGAGTTCGTGGTTGCTATACTCGGGCATGGAACCGGCAATGATATTAATGTTGTAAGACATGGCCATTTCCAATAAGCCATTTCTTATTTCGCTGGTAAAACCCGCCAAGGCGCGGATGGCATCGGGAGGGCTTTTATCATTAAACAAGCCCATCAGCGGTGCGCTCATATACTCGGGAAAGAGCACAAAATCGGCATGGTAACCGGCGACTGCATCGATGAAAAATTCAGCATGCTTGAGCAATTCTTCGACGCTGCTTAAAGTTCGCATCTGCCATTGCACCACACCTAAGCGGATGACATTTTTGGAGCCGCCAAGCGAGGGCGTTTTATCGACAAAATCAAGATTGACCCATTCAAGCAGGGTCGCAAATCCCTTTGAATCGACATCGACAGGCAGATAGCCGGTTAACAGCTTGCGCACATGGAAGCCGTTAAACAGCTGAAATGAAAGCACCGGATCATAAATTTCCCGATTCTTGACCTCTTCGATATAACGCACCGGCGTTAAGGTGTCGGCGTATTTGGCATAGCCGGGAATCCGTCCGCCGGCAATAAAACGGCGTAGATTCAGGTTTCGGCATAACTCTTTGCGCGCATCGTACAAGCGTCGGCCCAAGCGCAGCCCCCGGTACTTCGGATGGACAAAAATATCGACGCCGTACAAGGTGTCGCCGAGCGGGTTATGATGGGTCAGATAGCCGTTGCTGGTAATTTGAGCGTAGGTATGGACATCGCCAAAGCGGGCATAATCTACGACCATGCTTAATGCAGCGGCCACTAACTGGCCGTTATCTTCAATGACAATCTGGCCTTCAGGAAAACGGGTGATTTGGGAAGTATACTGGTCTTTCTTCCAGGCCCCGCCCAAATTACCGTAGACATGCTCCATTAAAATCGCAATATTATCGTAATCGTCAAGGGTCAGATGACGAAGCAGCAGCTTATGTTTTTTGATCTTGTCTTTTTTCATAGCCGGAAAGTATAACTTTGCTTTTTGACGGCTTTATGACAATGCGATTAATCCATTATTATCTGATGTTATGCATTGTCCACGAAAAGCACGAAAGGCACGAAAAAACATCCGCTGTAGGTTTCTCTCGCTGACGGCGTCATACCCGCCATTCATAGCTCCTTAGGTCATACACCCAGGTCTGTGGGATGCCGTCGTTCTGGCAGGGATGCCGGAACCCAGACACAGGAAGGTGAAACTTCGTGTTACACAAGTATGCGTTAAATCAGTATAAATCCGACTAAGCATAGGGTCGGTAATAACTTCCCGAAACATAAACGTATCGTTCCCACGCTCTGCGCTCGTCGTTATACACAAATGTTCAAGCACACCTCGTTCCCACGCGCCGCGTGGGAATGCAGGGCTGGACGCGCTGCGTCTCGTATACGTGAGGTTGCCCGTGACTCGAGGCGCAGCGCGCCTTGACGGCGTTCCCACGCGGCGCGTAGGAACGAGAACAATAAAGCTTTGTATCTCCTCACCCCAACCCTCTCCAGCAGGAGAGGGCGCTTTTCTCTTAACTTAATGGCAGTGACGCAGAGCGTGGGAACCCTAAGCGGAAGTTATTATTGATGGAATCCTAACTGCGTAACAGCAGCTATTATTTCGAAGAATTCGGACGGCCTGTTTTAACTTTTTCAACCTGTTCGATAGCTTGTTTGAGTTCGGCAAGGCTCAATTGGGCAAGTAACTGGAGTCCTGCACGAAGCAGTTCGCCTTTTTTTACATGGATTCCCGCTGCCAGGCAGGTTTGCTTGAGCTCCGAAATTTTCAGGTAATCATGTTCAGGAAAAGAAAAGCTATCCCTGATTACTTTTTCTTTAATGGCTTTTCTTTTTTTAACCGAAATCTCCGCATCTTTTTCAGGTATCTCTACGGCTTCTTTGGTTTCAGGCGTATTGCCGTCTTTTGCTGTTGATGTTTTTTTTAAGGTTTTTTTGGTTACTTTATGCTCTGTTAACGATTCGGCAAGCGGTTGATTTTCGGGTTGTTCAATTGCGGTTTTCTGGGATTTGGGTTGTCTTGGGCTCATCATTATTCTCCGTCATACTTAAATAAAAAAACAGTATATACCGTTTATACTGTTTTTATGATTGTATTTTTAAAATAAATCTAACTTTGGTTTTATGTAGCGCGGCGTGCCGAGAATTAGAATGAGGCCGTTATTTATTACATCAATGCAGATGAACGGCTAGCCAGACGGTGTGAAGGTCGGGCTGCGTCCATTCAACCCGGTGTCGGGTATGCGCGGGAATCAGCAGATAATCGCCTGCATGCAAATGAAAGGTTTGACGGTCTTTTTCGTAAATGAGTGTTGCCTGTCCTTGAAGCAGTATCAGCCATTCGTCCCAATCCTGGTCGTACCATTGTCCTGCCGGCGTCATATGGCCTTGGGAAATAATACGCTCAATTTGGATATTGTCCCGCTTGAAAAGGCATTCAAACAGTTCCTCCGGCAATTGATCCGGTATGTTTTTAAAAAGGTTGGAATTAACGGCAGTCATCCGATTTTCGAGTCGATACAGGGTCTTAAACTTAAATTCCGCAGTTGAAATCAGCTAAATTGCGTAACATGTTGATTAGCTATCGGCGGTGAATAGTAATTTCTTTATATCGTATCATATTGTATTAACATGTTTTTTTGTTAATTCAATTTTTTAATCACGGTATTTAAGTTAAAATGCGCCCCTGTCTAAATTTCTTCAGCCCACATCCATGCTAAATTACACGTCCCCGCAAGTTGCTGTTATCGGTGGGGGGCCGGCTGGGCTGATGGCTGCGGAAGCGCTAAGTCGTGCCGGGGTTCAGGTCGATGTTTACGACGCCATGCCATCGTTCGGCCGTAAGTTTTTACTGGCAGGCATTGGCGGTTTGAATATCACCCATAGCGAAGCTTATGACACCTTCTGCACTCGCTATGGCGACCACCAGCCGCAGCTCCGGGCATTGCTCGACCGATTGCCGCCGAACGCCTTGCGCGCGTGGGTACACGGGCTGGGTATCGATACTTTTATCGGCAGCTCGGGCCGAGTATTTCCCACGCAGATGAAAGCTGCGCCGTTGTTGCGGACTTGGCTGCACCGCCTCCGCAGTGCCGGTGTGCGCCTGCACGTGCGTCATCGCTGGGTGGGCTGGAATGCCGATGGCGCATTGCGGCTGGTCAATCCGGGCGGAGAAATTTTGATCAAGCCGCAGGCGACGGTATTGGCGCTGGGCGGCGCCAGCTGGCCGCAACTGGGATCGGACGGAGCCTGGGTGTCATGGTTGCTGGCTCGGGGCGTAGAGATCGCCCCATTGCAAAGTGCTAATTGCGGTTTCGAGGTGGCGTGGAGTTCGCATTTGCGCGACAAATTTGCCGGTGCTCCGCTTAAATCGGTGACGATGACATTTACCGATATGCGCGGCCATACCGAGCAGCGGCAAGGTGAAATGGTGATTAGCGCGCATGGCGTGGAAGGCAGCCTGATCTACGCGTTTTCAGGGCGCATGCGCGAGTACTTAAATGCGCATGGCAGCGCTACCTTCACGCTTGATCTGGCGCCTGGACGCGACGTTGAACGGGTGTTGGCCGAAGTCAGTCATCCCCGCGGATCACGGTCCGTATCGAGCCACTTGAAGAGCCGCGTCGGCATGACCGGCGTCAAGATTGCCTTGCTGCATGAGGCGCTCAGTAAGGAGCAATTTGCCGATGCTGCCACGCTGGCGGCGACGATTAAGGCCTTGCCGATTACTGTGCGCGGAACCCGGCCTATTGCCGAAGCGATCAGCAGCGCCGGCGGCGTGTGCTTTGACAGCCTTGATCAAAACCTCATGCTCACCGCTCTGCCCGGCGTATTTATCGCCGGCGAGATGCTTGACTGGGAAGCGCCGACCGGCGGCTATTTGTTAACCGCCTGTTTTGCCGGCGGGCGTGTTGCAGGGGAGGGCGTATTGGCTTGGTTGCAGAGCGAAGGTAAATCGCTGTCAACATCATAAAATAAACTAAAATACTAACAAAAGAATTACCGGATCAAAGTCTATGTCGAAGAAAAAGGTCGCAAATGTTTTTAACTTTTACCAGGGTAGCGTACAAGGGCGGCTATGAAAACTCCAAAAAGTATTGAACCGCTGGTTCGGGACGGCCTCGTCGATGAGGTGCTTCGTCCGTTAAAGAGCGGTAAAGAGGCGGCTGTCTACGTTGTGCTTTCCGAAGGCGAGATACGCTGCGCTAAAGTCTATAAAGATGTTAACAAACGCGGCTTCCATAAACAGGCCCAATATCAGGAAGGGCGCAAGGTGCGAAACAGCCGTCAGGCGCGCGCGATGGAAAAAAGCAGCCGGTTTGGGCGGCAGCAGCAGGAAGAGGTATGGCAAAATGCCGAAGTGGATGCGTTATACCGTCTCGCCGCCGCCGGCGTGCGCGTTCCGCAGCCTTACAATTTCGTTGAAGGCGTGTTGTTGATGGAGTTGGTTACCGACGAACACGGCAACGCCGCGCCCAGATTAAACGATCTTGAATTGAGCCGCGAGCAAGCGCTTGAATACCACGGCTTGCTGATTAAGGAAGTGGTCAGGATGCTTTGCGCCGGACTTGTGCATGGCGATCTTTCCGAATACAACATACTGGTTGACGGCAACGGCCCGGTCATCATCGATCTGCCCCAAGCGGTCGACGCAGCGGCGAACAATAATGCCGCCAGAATGCTGGAACGCGACGTCGATAACTTGGCCGATTATTTCGGCCGCTTTGCTCCCGAGCTGCTGGCTACCGAATACGGCAAAGAGATCTGGAAGCTCTATGAAACAGGCGATTTGACTCCGCAAGTCGAATTGACCGGTCGATTTAAGGCCAGTACCAAAGTGGCCGATGTGCGCAGCATCATGCGGGAAATCAATGATGCGCGAGATGAAGCGATGCAACGGCGTTATGAACATGAAGATTAAGTTATGAGTGACAAGCAACCGCGAAATCCGCTGCATGGCGTTACCTTGGAAAGGATGCTGACCGAGCTGGTAGCGGATTACGGTTGGGACGGGCTGGGCAGTTTGATCGACATCCGATGCTTTAATAACGATCCGAGCATCAAATCGAGTTTGAAGTTTTTAAGGAAGACCGAGTGGGCGAGAAAACAGCTTGAAACGCTGTACCTCGAAAAAAAACAAGGCTGAATCGAGGGAACCTTTTGGCCTTATTCCCGATGCGCCTGACTTGCGTTCGGCGCGATCCACCCGTCGTTTAAAACAAAACCGTCCAGCCGCTAAGCGCTTGTTCTTTGGTATAGCAAACACCGTGGTGTTTAAAGCCTTGAGGATCAAGCAAGGTAATGATTCCGCCGTTGTTGCCAACTGCGCGTCCTGTCCATCGTTGGCAATTTAAGAACACCATAATGGGTTTAAGCGCCATGATGCCTCCTCAAGAAGATATGATTGGATTTTCCCGTCGATAAAGATCCGTCAATTTCACCCTCGTTTGCAGCTGATTTTGCTACGGCTTTTTGCGCAAAGCTATAAGTAACTGATGTTACGCATTGTCCACGAAAAGCACGAAAGGCACGAAAGGCACGAAAGGCACGAAAAAAACATCCGCTGTAGGTTTCTCGCTGACGGCGTCATACTCGGCATTCATTCACAGACTCCCAAGACAAGCTCCTTACGTCATACACCCAGGTCTGTGGGATGTCGTCGTTCTGGCAGGGACAGATATTTGCTCCTGCAATATCTGCATTCCCCACATCCCTGTGGGTTATGCCGGAACCCAGGCACAGGGAGGTGAAACTTCGTGTTACACAAGTATTTACGGGATGTGTCGTCATTCCGATAGTTCCTGGTCTGGCGTTAGGCAAAAAGCAGGTCTGCCTGGCAACGTTCTGATGTGTTTTAACTATTTTCGTGGACTACGCTTTTTATTATGAGCATGCGTAACATCAGTAAGTAATGTCCCCAATTGAAAGCCCCGCGTAGTTATGTTGGAATCAACAGTCCGCGTTGTTGGAGATAGCTGTCCATGCCGTGATTTGCTAATAGAGCCTTCCCGCGAAGACCGTGAGAACGATAAAACACCTGGAGCATAATGAATGAGCGGTCTGCAACGCATGCTGGACGATATTGAAATGGAAGTTAACCTGACCCGGCAGCTGATCGGTAAGGATGCCTTGGACGACAGGGTCATGGCAGCCATAAAACAAGTGCCTCGACATAAGTTTTTGCCTGCGGATTTTCGCTTTCTTGCCTACGATAACGGCCCTGCGCCAATCGGCTCCGGGCAGACCATTTCCCAGCCGTATATCGTCGCCCTGATGACCGACCTATTGAATGCCAAGCCTACCGACACCGTTCTGGAAATCGGCACCGGTTCCGGCTATCAGGCGGCCGTTCTGTCTAAACTGGTCAAGCAGGTTTACTCGCTTGAAATAATAGAAGGATTGTCCGTTAAGGCGCGCCGCCGACTTGAAAAACTGGGCTACAACAATGTAACGGCGCGCACCGGCGACGGCCACTTCGGCTGGCCGGAGCATGCGCCTTTTGACGGCATCATCGTGACAGCCGCGACGCCTTATATTCCCCAAGCCCTGATCGATCAACTGCGTCAGGGCGCTCGCCTGGTCATACCGGTCGGTTTTCCTTTTAGCTATCAGCAACTGATAGTGGTAGAAAAAAAGGCCGGCGGCAAAATCGAGACCCGTAATATTCTCGGTGTCAGTTTTGTACCGCTTACCGGCGTGTGCGACACGGAAAACACGAAAATGATCGATAGCTGCCAAATTGTGAAGAGTTACAAAAGAGCAATGGTTTTGCCGATATTGCGTATCTTTTCGTGCTTTTCTAGTCTTTCGCGGACGGCTGATTTTTCTCTTATCGCCCTATCAAAAGGGCGGGAGTAATAGATATGTCATCAAATCTTAATATCCTGAAATGGTTATTCGCGCTGGTGCTTATTTTCGGCGGATTTACCGTTTACAAGGTTTTTGGGGTGTTGGCAACTGACGTTGGCAATAAAGAATACGTATGGCTGTTAAAAATCATCTCCGAGTTTGGCTTGTTCACATCGGTGGTGATTTCAGTGGGCTTTTTTCATCATTGGATCATCGCTACCGAAGAGCGCAAAGAAACCGAAAAGATATTTCAGAACGTACTGACCAAGTATATCGATAAAACGGTCATCAACGCCAAGAAGCGGGGCTTTTTAGGCATAACCGAGAAAGAATTGGATTTTTCCGAAATCATGCACAGCCTGTATCCCGGCGATTACGTGTATTGGTTAATCACTTTCGATCCGCGCTATCGGCATTATTGCCGGGAGTTTGAACTCGCCATTAAAAAAGGCGTGCATTTCAGGATGCTTATTTTGAAAGACGGCCCGACCTCAGAACTCCACGCCAAGGAAATCATCGGCTTTGGCGCTGAGGAATTCCGGCAATATAACCGCTTGTTTTTGTCGTCGCTCGAAGATATAGCGGGGCGCATCAATGAAAAGGATGGCGGGACGCTGGGCGTATTCGTCTACGATTACGATAACTTGCCCAGCACGCCTCTGTTTATGGTTCTGCGTAAAAAAACCAAAGTTCTCGAAATATTTAACAGCTTTTACCTGTCCGAGCCGATAGGAAGAATGCCTTACTTACATTGGCAGTCTGAACTGAAAAGCGACAGCAGTTACTTGTTCGAATCGGAACAGTGGAGCATGCCGGATCTTTTTTTAGACTATTTTCACCGGCGCTGGATGGTGGAAAGACATAAATTAACCACGGTCGATAACGAAAAATGCCCCTACAACGATTTTATCTATGCGCCTGCTACGGCCAGGAAAAAATGTTTCAGTCTCAATGGTGAATCGGATACGGCGAGTAACTTAGAGGGCGTATGATCGTGACAACCGGTTTTGTTGTTCGCCACGAAGACACGAAGAGCACTAAGAAAAATAAACTTCGTGTCCTTCGTGTCTTCGTGGTGAAAAATACGTAACGTTGGGTGTTCTTTCATGGGAATTACCTACGCCGTACCCTACCGCTAATTTTTTATATTGATTTGGAGAACGACCATGACTGAAACAAACCAACAAAACGTTAAAGATACCGTCCGGGCAGCGGTTAAATCGGGAACCGATGTTCATCAGCAAGTCAAAGACATAACCCTGAAAGCGCTGACAGCGCATCAATTGGATATGGACAATATCAAAAGTGTTACCGAAACGGTCATTAATGGCATTAATGAGGGCATGACCAGCCACGGTGAGCATGGCAAAGAGGTCTTTAATCAGGCGGCCACTGCATTGGACGATGCGTTGGCGATTGCGGCGGAAGCCTCAACATTGGCCATTGAAGAGGCGGCTTCCAAGGTCAATGAGTATTCCGAACATGATCTTAATGACGCCATCAAAGACATACGGGACATGGAGGGATTGTTTCTCGATACCTTTGAGAAAGTCGCTAAAAGCAGTGGTCAGGTCGTTAGCGGCATCGTCAACGATTTTATTGCCCATTCGCGGCAAAGCGGAACGGCCGTTGGCGAACAGGCGTTAATCGCCCTGGACGCGCTGAAAGACGTGCCTAAGATCAGCGCGGACGCAATCGTTTCAAGCACGGTTGCCGGCGCTTCGGCCTTGGCGAAAATCGGCAGCGGTATTTTATTGGGCATTGCTGAAAGCCTACAGTCGCCGCATTCCAAAAAATAAACCATGTTATGGGAAATGTTAAACGCCGCCAGGGATCTGGGCCGGGTTCATGATATTGCCTCGGTATTAATCCGCTATGGATTCGGCAGCTTTGTTCACGGCTTGGGGATGGGCAAGGCATTGGAACGCGCGGGCAGGGTGCTGCATTGGCAGCATGTCGAGGACTATGCCGTTCTCGACACGCCGCAACGCGTGCGCCGCGTACTGGAAGAGCTAGGTCCCACCTTCATTAAATTGGGACAAATTCTTTCGACCCGCGTCGATTTGTTCTCGCCCCAATATATTGCCGAATTTGAAAAGCTTCAGGACCAAGTGCCTCCGATGCCCTTTGATGAGCTGCTGCCCCAACTTGAAGAAGATCTCGGCGGCCGTATTGATGAGTTTTTTTCACGCGTCGAGACGCAAGCGCTTGCCGCCGCATCCATTGCCCAGGTCCATAAAGCCGCACTCAAGGACGGCACGCCGGTTATCTTAAAGATTCGCAGGCCCGGCCTGCGTAAAATCATTGAAGCCGATTTACGCCTGCTGCATCGCCTTGTCGACATTGCCGAGTCGGAATCGTCGGAGATTCGCCGCTTCCATCCGAAAGAAGTCCTCCGCCAGTTTAACCAATCGTTACGCCGGGAACTCGACCTGGCCGCCGAGAGCAGGAACGCGGAACGGGTAGCCGCCAACTTGGCCGATGACCCCAATATCAAGGTTCCGAATGTCTATTGGCAATGGACCTGCGAACGGCTCAATGTACAGGAGTATATCCAAGGCATTCAGGGCCGGGATCTTGCCGCAGTCGACCAAGCGGGACTGGACAGGAAACTGCTGGCCGACCGCGGCACTCAGGCGGTCATCAAGATGATCATGGAGGACGGTTTTTTCCATGCCGACCCGCATGCCGGCAACGTGTTTTATCTGGAGGATAACAAACTGGCCTTTATCGATTTCGGCATGGTCGGCCGTTTAACCGAAGAGCGTCGGGAGCAGGTGGTCAGTCTGTTGTACGGCATGACCAATCACCTGCCGACCAAAGTCGCCGAGATACTTGAAGATTGGTCGGACAATATTCATACCGATGAACAAATGCTGACCATAGAGATAGAAGCCTTTGTCGATCATTACAGCTCGCTGGCATTAAAGGAATTCAGTCTTACCGGCATGATGGGCGACCTGATGACCATATTGAGGGATCATAAACTGATATTGCCTGCCGATCTCGCCTTGTTAGTCAAAGCTTACATTACCCTGGACGGTCTCGGCAGGCATCTTAATCCGGAATTCAATACCCTGGTTTTTGCCGCGCCCTATGTCCGGAAAATCATGATGGAGCGTTATAAGCCCGAGGCCATCGCCAGACGAGGCTGGCGCAACCTGGTTAGCGTCGCCGATCTTTTATCCAGCCTGCCGAAAGACCTGCGCAAACTGTTGCGCGCCTCCAGAAAAGGCGCCCTTCAGGTCGATATTACCGTCCGGCGGCTCGATCACTATGTCAGCACTATCGATAACGCGATTAGCCGCTTAACCATGGGCATAGTGACTGCCGCGCTGATTATCGGTTCTTCCATTATTTCAACGGTAAGAGGCGGACCGGAATTGTTCGGCTTACCGGCGTTCGGGTTTTTGGGATATTCGTTTGCCACTATCGGGGGGATTTGGTTATTGCTTTCTATTTGGAAGAGCGGGCAGTGATTACGATTTAGGCGAAAAATTCTACCGGGTTTTTATGGATGCTGACCGATGCTATCGAGCGTAATCAAGGAGTTTGTTTTGAAGGTGTATTTTTAATTTGCTGAATAAAGGTTGCTATCGATAACGCTATTGTTATAGCATCCGGCCTAACGGATTATCGGGGTGGCGTTATACACCGTTATACACCGGTAATTTAGATTTAATATACACCTGAAAAGGTGTCTACTTAACGTTAGACCCTTCATAAAAACCTGATCGCGCATGGACATCCAATTTAAAGAGTTCCTTTCCAACCTCTCAGAAGTCGAGTTAATGTCCCGCCAGGTAAAGAGTTCGACCGACAAAGAGTACGAATTAATGGTGAAAAACCATCAATCCCTAATTGAAAACGGGATGGAGCAGCACTCGTCCTCGCTTCACAACATGTTCTTTCGCTCACTCATCAGTGGAGAGCCTATTTTTTATGATCATATGTCCCTTGACTTTGATCGGCGCATTAAGGATTTAATAAATCGGCGCAATAAGCACTACCTCTGGCTACTTGCGGAGGCATTCGAATACTTCGAAGATCTTATAGAGCTCATGTATGCACATATGGGACACAAAGAACCGAGTGCATGGCCATCCAAGGAAACAAAAGGAGAAACAGCAGCATCTTTGGCAACAAAGCCTTTTGACTGGTATCTTCAAAAAGCAGAATCCAACAAAAAACTACACGCGAAGCTTGAGTGCATACGGAAAAGATTTCCTGCCTTGGCCGCCGCCGAAAAATCAAACCACTTTGGAATTGACCTTCGCTTCACGATCTGCCTAATTGAAATGTTGCGCCACATTGTGGTACACAACAATGGCCGAATAAGGGATCTAACGAAATTTATTCAGCGCACGTTCGAGCAAGCCGGAATGTCCAACAACGGAAACCATGATCCACAGAAGTTGCAGCAGATTCATAATTTCATAGCAACCGATTCACGGGGGCACCGAGTCGTTATGCTGGAAATCCCTCAATCGGGCACTCCGTTTCATGTTGATCGCCTTGGCGCCATAATAAATTGGCTTCTCGCCTACAGTGACTATATATACCATAGACTTATCCGCCCAACATATTTCCCTTCCCAGCAAGCCTAAACGTGATCGCACAACAACATTACCACCTGCAGTTGCAAAATGGGGTCTAACGAATAAGGTTAGATTGTGTGAGCGATAGCGAACCACAATCTGAACCGGTTGTTGGACAAGCCCGATGGAAGTCGGAAGGCCGACTTTAATATAAGAAAATATCTTTTCGGATTTTGTTGGTT
>Ga0208510_100150_pt1 | contig 37663 bp, 53 predicted proteins | sample LakWasMet33_HOW6_2_FD_183875 | JGI IMG/M metagenome (GOLD analysis project Ga0208510, IMG submission 183875) | Freshwater sediment methanotrophic microbial communities from Lake Washington under simulated oxygen tension - Sediment Metagenome... | ecosystem: Environmental > Aquatic > Freshwater >...
GCGTAACATCAGTTATTCAAAAAGACATTCACTCAAATCGGGCGTTGTCGCCGGTTTTGACATCTTGCCGTCATGGATCGCTTGAAAGGCTTTATTGAAATCCGCGTTGATAAAACTGCTCGACAAATGAGCACACAAACAATAAACGGCTGAGTAATCATCGGTGTTGCCTGAGGTGCAATTATTGATTCTGTCGGACAGGATACGGATGATAGAAAGAATAAAGCCATCATGCCGCCATGTTACCGGACGGTCTGTAACATCACTTCCCCGCATCGCAATAGCGCCCAATGCACAATAGGCAAGATTAACCAGTCCGGCCAGTATTTCAACCATATCGCCCGCTTTAATCGCTTTTAATACCGCGCTGCCTTCATCCATGAGTAATGCTTGACGCATAACAATATCCATATCGGATAACTTCTCATTTGCCCCATGTTCGGCTTGCGGAAGTGAAAATATGTCGTGGAATTCTCTAACTAACTTTAAGTGCTTATTCATGGTTTTTATCCTCGTCGACTTACGTCGAATTAATGTAATAACCAGGCCCAACTAAAGTTTTTTCAAAGCGATTTATTCAAGCGCTATTTTTCCCTCAATGCAATGGTTGACGCCAAGAGCGGGAGCATCCAGGGTCATTTTAATGTCTATGGTCTCGGAACCGTTCAGTTTGCCGGTTTCAATGGCTTTGAGCACGGCATGTTCGATCTCGCGTTGTGATGTGATGCCGACATGTTTGAGATATTTTCTGATTTCTAAATTTAATGTGTCTTCATTCATTTTGACCTCCTAAAGGCAAAGTAGATTCCATCAGTATGGGCAATGGAATTTGTTTTGTGATGAAAGAACTATTCATTTTTTAATCATAAAAACTTCTTATGAACTGTATCATGTCCTGATGTTACGTACACGGCCAAAAAATAATTATTTTTTGGCCTGCAAAAAAGGGAAGTGTTGCTGATCAAAAATTATCAGGAAGCGGCGAAAACAGGTTATTAAAATTAATAGCCTACGCCCCACTCGGGGGGCAATGTTAATCTTAAAACGCAGTAGGAGTGAGTGAAAGAGTAAAGCGCGTTTGAATTCCGGACAAATAGCGTTTGAATTCCGGATGAACAATAATGGCATGAACACCCTGAATTCAGGACGGGGAATAATCACTACCAGTTACGGATAATCAACTCATTTGCAGCTTTACTCCGCTTGCCACCTCCTACCGTATAACTGATACCCACACTCTCCATTTCCATCCCATCAAAAGCCTTGCGCATCTCGGGGATATCATTAACAGAAATAATCATTTTGCCTTTGATCGATTTAGCCAAGTCAGCCATCTTGGTGTATTGATCAAGTTCAAAACTAACACCATAACCCTCAGTACCCCAATATGGCGGATCCAAATAAAACAAGGTATGGGGTCGGTCATAGCGATTAATACACGCATCCCAAGCCAAATGCTCAATATACGCCCGAGATAACCGCAAATGCGCTGCCGAAAGCTCTTCCTCAATCCGCAGTAGATTGAGTCGAGGAGCGCTGGTAGTAGCTATCCCAAAAGTCTGATTGGCAACCTTGCCGCCGAATGCCATCTTTTGTAAATAATAGAATCGGGCCGCGCGCTGAATATCGGTCAACGTTTCATCAGGAGTTATCTTGAGCCAGCTATAAATCTGCCGACTAACCAACGCCCATTTAAACTGCCTGATGAACTCCTCAAGATGATGCTTAACCACGCGATATAGATTAACTAATTCGCCATTAATATCGTTTAACACTTCAACGTCGCATTGCTCCTTAAGAAAGAAAAGAGCCACACCTCCTGCAAAAGGTTCAACATAACATTCATGAGTTGGGAAAATTGGCAGGATGCGCTTTGCCAAGCGTCTTTTACCGCCTATCCAGGGGATGATTGGATTTGTCATATAAAACCTCGTTTTCTGATGCTCTTGGCATACTGATTAGAGGCTCAACGGCCTTCAGTTGGTTAATTACCCCGCACCGAGGGCACTTGATTGACAAGCGTATAAACTCCGCTTCTGCCAGTTTCTTCCGGCAGTTCCCGCAACGAACTATTTCCATTAATTATACTCGCGTGATAGCCTATCACCGCTGTGTGCACAGCACGGTGCCTAGGCCAGACGCAGGATCCATCTGCTGAAGGTGGCTGCAAGGAGTGCTCTATCACCCTTTGCGGTCGCACCGTCTAATAACGTTTATTCACCGAACGATTGCGGCCAGCCACCGGAGAAACCATAGGAGGCAGGGTCGGCACTGGATTCCATTATGCCTTTATGGGTTTCGGCATTGGCGAATAGTTGCGCATCCAAATCGCCATCAGGCCACAATGTCGAATGCAACCTGAACCGTGACATCGACAAATGAGCCGTCCATCGTTTTCCATTTTGACGCGGCGCGCGATATTTGCCGAAAACATGCGTTTCATAATACGCAAATAAATCGCATATTATGAAACTTAAGAGGTTATCACCAAACAATTAGATCGATTGTATCCACGTCCGCCAAGGATATTGCAATCAACTTTTCTTCATATTTTGCTTGCTGTGATTTGACATAGCCAGCTACTGCTTTACCAACACCCTGAATCTGTAATTTAGTATGTACCCGCCTGGCCCAAACACCATTAACATCGGCACACCAAAATCTATATTCATCACCACTGCCTGGCAATAACGATTCAGTAATTAATCCAATTAGATTAATTTGATCATCTCGTGTAGTTGGATACATATAGACCGGCCCCAGATCATTCAATTGAATCCCTGCGATAATAGCCATACCAGCTAATGCTTTAATCTCCTCAGCTTTAATGGATTTTTTAATAGCTAAAGAGCTCAATGTTGCAGGAATAGCAGGACTGCTAAATGCTTGGCCATCATAAATATCACCAATATTAGCGTGATCGGATTGAACAGAATTTGCTAATAATTCATCTGAAATAATTACATTTACAACAATACCGTTATTTATTACAACTAATCGCATAATTAACCTATCCACTCTAATGTAACTAATCCAGATGTACCGTTTGCTCCAGAATTACCGCCAACGCCTCCACCGCCTCCTGACCCATGCCCGATACCTGCTGATCCTCCTGCTGATCCAGTAGAGTTACCGCCGATACCACCTAAACCAAATAACGTTGATGCGCCGTTACTCCCGACATAAATGGAGCCATTTATACTTCCAGCAGCCTCAGAACTTTGGTAAATAAACTTATTGGGCAACGCTAAAACGCTTGCTGATGCCGCGCCTTGGTACTGAGTATTATTGTTTGGGCCTGTGTTGCCATTGCCGCCTATGCCGCCGCCCACTGAATATGTAACACCACCAATAACAATCGACGTAGAACCACCTGAACCACCAGCTGCTGGAGATGCACTACCAGTTCCGGCCGCGCCGATTACTATTGGATATGCTGTGCTTGGCAGTAGACCGGATATATAAAACTCAACTACACCACCAGCCCCACCACCACCACCGAGAGCCATACCGCCCCCACCTCCAGCCCCACCACCTACTAGTGTTATCTTAAATATAGTAGCCGCAGTAATGGCGGTAGACGTAGTAAAATACCCACTTGATATTATCGCTATGAAATTGAATCGCTTAGCTTTTATAACCGCGAGCAATTGCGCATTATTAAGCGGGTCCAACACGCCTCCAAACCCTTCAATTACATTAGCAATCTCCTCCTGCACCGCATTCAGCCACTCAGCCGTAATCTCCGCAGGCGGTCTATTTATCGACGGGTCTTCCGCCACAAACAGATGGCCAACATGACCGGCGCCATTAGTTCTATGCATAACTCACCTCGCCACCTATACCTGTAATATCCTCAAACCACAAAAAAACATGAGCCTGTTTAAAATCCATCAACGCCTCCCACAATAACAGTGGATCAACCACGGACCTGTAATAACGCACCCTCAACACATAGCGACTACGAGTGCCCCATAATTGTTCACCAACATGACTGCCGACACGAAACGGTCCAACCAAATGATCAACCTGTACCAGATCGACCGGAAACGTCAGGTCAGGAGCTGCGTGACTCCACAACCGCTGCCCAACTGTACTCCCAACGACAAAGGCTCGACGCGGCATTGTTTCAGTCACGCCAGAAATCGCTTCATTTGCCACACGACGGTACTGACTGATATGCCAGCTGCTATTCTTTGGCCGATGCAGCTCAATAGCCGTATCCAGCACTTTTTGAGTTTCGGCTTCCACTCTCGCCAGTTCCTGGGCGGTGTCCAGTAACAGTGCATCGCCAAATCCGCCTTCAGGCCAATCCCACGCAGCACCTTGAGGGAGCAGCCCTTTAATGCCATCGGCGAATTGTCTAGGGCTATGGGCTACAATCTTCATCACGCCCACACGACTGGATTCAACACCAGCACTTCACCTGCCGCCACTGCCGTATCAACAAGCGGAGACAAGCGGGTGTATTGGCTGGTAACCGTAGCAATGGCGGCATCGATTTCCGCCATGGCCAGCAACGACTCTTCGCTGGATTCGGCCAGCATAAGCGAGTTGAGTACGACAGTAATCGCCGTCCGGTTTAAAGCGGTATCAAAGCCAGGCAGTAGATGAAGGGATATAGTCACCGGCAGCACAATCGGCGCAACTACTCGCCAATCGGCGGTCGCTGGAGCAATATCCAGAAAATATGCCGACACCGCATCAAGTACGGCTAACGTCGGCAGACGATTGCTCAAACTGTTACAAATCGGCCGAACAATCACGGTGCCCAAGCCCAACGCGTGCATTTGAACCAACGCACCACTGACAGACGGATGCGCGCTTTTTGCCCACCAACGATAATCATCAGGCTTTCCGGATCGAGCGCCGCGAGTCGTCACCGTCCGCCATTCATCAGCAACACGTATCCGCCAAGCGTCCACCCACTCATCTTCGGCGCCGCCAGTAATACCAGTGACATCTATAGTCAACGTACTGGCACAGCCCGGCACAGGATCAATCAGCGTCAAGGCCTGGCCAGCGCTCAAATTGCCGCCGCTGCCCGTAGTGGTACAACGAATAGACACAGGGGTTGCGCCTAAACCAAGTACCACGGCAGCCAATACCGCGTAATCCAACCCATTCGGACCGCGTAATAAAGTCCCTGCCAGCAGCAGAGTTCCTGCCGTGCCGGTAGCCAGGGCATTGCCGATAGCGGCTGTCGCCAATAACCGATCAACGCCATACAGCGCCGCCCAGTCATATAACCGCTCCAGTTCACAGGTCAACGGCGAGCACTGTGCATCAATCCACTTCAAAAACCCGTGCTGACTATGACAAGCCCGCGACCACGCCGCCGACAATGGCCCCCGCAAAACAGCAGGAATACCGGCCAGATCGGTTTCGATACGGGATTTCAACTCAGCATAGGAAGGACGAAGATACGTAGTCACAGCGGTGTACTCAAAATAAACTTACGGCCATTATGCAGACCGGTGATTTCTAAAAAAACGCTGGAAACATTTCCAGTAGGCACAGCCCGCTCTGTGACATTCACCTCCGTCAATGCAGGGGAGTGGCTGATCAGAGCCGATTGCACCATTGCCAACGCTTCATGCCTGGCGGAACCACCTAAAGGTTGCCGACGCACATGCCACAAACCGCTACCGGCCTGCGTGTCGGCCCACCAGCCGCGCCGCGCAAAGCGATCAGGCTCGCGATCAACCGGCGCTTCAGCATCAGTAAATAGCGCGGCATACACCAATGTTGCTACCGCCGCATCAGCATCATTGAGAGCCGGGTCATCGAACACCAAGTCAAACACACCGTTATCAATCTGTACCAGCTTTAGCATCAATTAACCTCACTGGTCGGCGTACCGGGCGCAGTGCTGGTATGCGTATGAGTATCGCTGACATCCTTGCCCCTAACTTTCAACCCGCCGAGTATCTCGACATTGCCGCCAATCTTCACATCATGCGTGGTCTCAAACAGCGGTACATCAGCAATTACCTTAGTTGCAGCTTTAACCTCGATAATGCCGCCGCGCTTGATGTGGACATAATTATTTTCGTCGTCATGCAGCGCCACCTCACCCTCAACCAGCTCCATCTGATAACGCTTATCACCGATCACAATTGCCACGCCATAAGAACGGTCTCCTGAAGGGAACAGTAAATAGGTCTGACAACCAGGTTTGGGGCGATAACTAAATCCATAAGGTTCCACACGCCGAAGATTACTTAACGGCTCGTCATCTAGTACCCGAGCCTGCACCTTATCAGCGCTGATCAGCGTACCAACGCCATGCGCCACCACCAACCTCAACCGATTCCATATATCCTTCATCGTTTACTCCTTTTCGCAGTAGCGCCGCGCTTTCCGGGCTTTTTTTCTTCCCCCAGGAATGCTTCGCGATGCATCACCTGCAGTTGAGTAATACTGCCGCCTTTGTCATCCAGCGTAAAAGCCCGCTCGCCGATCAAGTAAACCCCATCAATGCCCTCAGCAGGGATAATCACCCGCACTTGCGTATTGATAGCCCACAGGCCGCCTGCATGCGTCCAGCCCACCACCTCCAAATCGATACGGTGCGCTCTGGCCAAGCGTCGATTGCGCTCCATTAGGGCGCGACGGTCACAGCCACCCAACCCTTGCCCGTGACGATCACCGACGATGTGCATCGGCCGGAAATAACCAATACCATCGTCTTTTGCCGAACCCTTTAGCGCCGCATCGTTTTCGTAGTCATAACCCTTGACCCAGTAGTCGGAAAACCGCAACTTAAATTCGTCGACCACGTCATAGCGCTTGATATGCGAACCAACTATTAAAGTGGCGACCGGCGCGGCAGCGGTAGGGCTAGTCAGGATCAGTCCGCCGTTAGGCAACGGGTGTAACATCAGATTAGATGCGCGCACCGCATTGATCAGCGCATTGGCCGGAGACTCGCATTGCATCGCAAAATCAGGCACAACAGCCGTTTCTGCAGCAATCGTTACAGGCACTTTAAACGTGCTACAAAGCCGCTTTACAATCTCACCCAACTTTAGCCCCGATAGCGACTTGGAATATTGGCAATCGACCAGTTCCCGGCCCAATGATCGCGCATCAAGACTAATACTATGACTCTCCGCATCCACCGAGCGGCGAATTACATCAGGCCTAATTGTCGAAACCAGGATGCCGTTAACCAACACCTCAACAACAGTATTTGCAGACAACCCCAACGAGTCGCCGGTTCCGGGCCGGGTAACCGACAAACGCACCGACGCACACAGGTCATCAACAGACTCACTGACCGATATTTTCTGCCAGCGACCATAGCGCGCACCATCAAAACGAATCTCAACCATAAATGCGTCCTCGAACAAACAGCGGATGACGCACATTGTTCTGCGCCATAAATGTTGCCTCATCTACACCCAACCGATGGGCCAGCACTGTAGCGGGCAGCAACGACACCACATCACGCACCGTTTGCGGTTTTAAATCCTGAGTCATTAGCGCCTCAATTAATGCAGTACGGGCCGACACCGCAGCCTGAAAAACCGGATCAGGCAAACCAGGTAACAGCACATCAAATGCAGCTATCACACTTGCCAGCGCAGCATCTCGATCAGCCTCCGATCGATAATCTGCCAAGGCGACTTGTGCCGCCGCAACAAGAAACAACCGACAGTGCAATGCTCGTTCTTTGATTAAATTGCGCCGCACCGCACCATCGCCAGCGGCAACGCCGCTTAATTTAGCAATACTTGTTTGCTGCGCCTGTGCTGCAAGGCATGACACCAGCCGAACCCGAGCCGTATCCGAAAATTCCGCTTGCTGAGCGACCGCACCGGTGCCGATGGTTGCAAAGCGCGTAACCGAGTCTTGAGCAACATCGGAAAAATTCGCCGCATCGGAACCAAGACCCAAGGCATCAGTCAAGCCTCTCAGAGCCTTAGCATATTCGCCAGGCAACCCAGCCAGCGTTGCCAATTCACCCTTTACACTAGCGACCAACCCCATGATCTGCTGCGCCCATGTCAGCGGCAGCGTAGCCAGCGATATAACCTGTCGCACAACCTCCAACCCTCCCTGTACAGCGGCTACAAATGCAGTTAAACCGTCAGCACTCATCGGTTCCAGGTCAAAATCGTCCTGCGCCGCGTCAGCTAATTTATGGGTACGGTCAACAGCAATATCGACCTTATCCGGCTCGGCGCTGTATGGCTGCTCGCCACCAGGAACAAAGGCGATTGTTAGTGTGCAGTAGCCGTTTTTGTCGCTGCTTTCTTGTCTTGACCATTGATGCGCTCGCACCCAGAGCAATCCCAACCAGGGATGAGTCAACCAACGCGCACCCGGCTGGTTGAGCTTGGCCATCAGCCCGTTGCACTCCAGATCGTAGCTGGCCCCGATGAAATAGGCGTTAATCTGAAATTCGCGAGACTTTCCGCCCATGTCTTCGACCTGCGGTTCCTCAGCACCGGGAAACTCATGCACAACTAAACGACGGCCACCTTTAGCATCATGGCTGTCAGTTAAAAACTCAAAGCCGTCAAAATCTGCTTTAGCCCAGCGGTCACGATAGGTTTGCTGATCAGCCATCAGGGAGCTCCATTCCAGACATTACCGGTATTGCCTACGCTAGTACTCATATTCAACCCATTGGATTGCGTGGTTTGTTGTTGAATCACCAGGCCGGGAGCTAAACCTATATTCAAGTTAGCCGTGGCATCTATTGGCTGAGGCACTGATTTTGATTCAACGGGCGGACGCATACTGTCAAACGGCCCATTCGGGTTGAGCTTGTCGTAAAGCAAACCGCCTAGACTCTGGCTTGGATCGCCCGTGCCCCATTTCACCAGATTATTGACGCCTTTATTAGCCATCGGGCCCAGCACCTCGTACCCCAAATCCCATCCAGCCAAGGCACCTGCCGATTTTCCCAAGAAGCTGCCAGCCTTGCCCAAATAGCCGGAAATCCCGCTACCCGCACCACCCACGCCGCCACCCAGAGCCAGCGCGGACAAACCCGCGGCGGCAGCCAGCGCCGTCAGCGGCGGCGTGGCGGTGACGACTGCCGTGCTTAATAGCGGATATTTTGTGGACAGATCGACAAACATATCGGCAACCTTGCCAATAGTCGGCGTCAATCTATCCATCGCCGACTTTACCTCCCTATCCTTGAGCTGCTCGGCATTTTGCAGCTTAGCCCCCACGCCCTGCGCCTTGGTTTGCCAGTTCAGATCGTTAGCACCGTATTCCGTGCGGTTTTGCTCGACAGCTGCACCCACCCGATCAACGACATCCTTATTGCGCATACCGAATAACGCGCCCCTGGCCTGCATATCCTGAAAATACTGTCCGATGACTCCACCCTCGGACAGTTGTGAAATCGACTCAATCAGCGCCGTCTGCTCCGGTTTACTTTTCGAAGCTTTCAGCTTTTTCATTGCCTCTTTCAGCAGCGGGCTTTTTTCGGATTCACGATCAATCAGGTTTAACCAGGCATCCACAGCATCGACGCCTTTCATGCGCTGCTTAACCAAAAACTCCGCCAGATCACCCCGGCCCGCCTTTTCAAAATCCTTACCGGTATCTTTTGACGCCACCTTGGCCAGCAGGTTTTTGACGTTATTACCGGCCTCATCTGTGGTGCCGCTAGTCAAAACCGAAGCCTGGTTCATGGTGAGGATTTTCTTCAGCCCGTCTAACCCAGTCATACCTGCTGATTTACCGATAGCTAGTTGTCCCGGCAAATGCTTGGCCAGATCTTTAATTTCAAAACCCCCAGCTTGGCCGGAGGCGGTAACCATGTTCAGCGCCGTTTTCAGCTCGCTGTCGGTTTTGACAACACCCTGACCCACTAATGCGCTGGACAGATTGGCAATATCAATCGGATTGGCACCACTGCCGGATGCGGTACGCATCACCGTCGGTAAAAAATCCTTTGAGCGCTGAATTCCCAGCGTGCCCTTGCCTAGCATGGCGTCCAATGCATCAGCAGCCTGTTCGCGAGTACCGCCCCCTCCTTGCTTAAGGTCAACCGACTTGTTAATCACCGCTTCCAAATCTTTGCTACCGGCAACCCGCCCGACCGCATCGCGCTCAGGAAACGCGGTATTTGCCATGCCTAACATCTTGTCATCAAATGCGATGGCTTTTTCAGCCGGGCTTTTCAGCGTATAGGCGGCAGCCGCTAACCCCGCACCCGCCGCTACACCGCCATTAATCCGACTCTGGATTTTTTCGTATTGCTCCGCAGCTTGGCTGGCTTTTTTCTGCGCATCGGTCAGCTTGCCCATCTCATTAGTGAGACGGGTTATTTTTGCTTGGGTTTTTTCGGCGGCTTTGGTCAGTGCGGCCTGGCTCATTGTGCCGGAGGATTCAAGGCGTCTGTAGGCGGCCTCGGTTTGCTGAATTTCTCGCCTCACGACACGCTCAGAGCGCACCCCCAGCTGCTCGCGAGCATGAGACAGTCGGTCGTAACTACTCCGCTGCTGGCTGTTAGATTGATTGACGGCGGCTTCGGTTTGCTGAGCAGCACGTTGCACCGCACGTTCTGCGCGTTGAGCTAATAATTCACGGGCACGCGACAAGCGCTCGTGACTGCCGCGTTGCTGGCTGTTGGATTGATTAACTACAGAATCGGTTTGTTGAGTAGCACGCTGTGCCGCATGTTCTGCGCGTTGCGCCAACAGCTCACGGGCGCGCGACAAGCGTTCGTGGCTATCCCGCTGCCGGTTGTTGGCTTGATTGACGGTGGATTCGGTTTGCCTTGCTGCTCTTTCAAGTCGTTGTAGATAGCGACTGATGCCGCTGCTCGTATCTTTATCAACAAACTTTAATCTGACTTCAACGTCGGCGACGGCAGAGGACATAAAAAAACTCCGGTTACAGGATGTAACAGGAGTTTAAAGGAGGGCGTGATTGGCGGGCAGACTGGAAATGTTTCCAGCTAGTGAGTGGTCGGCTTAATTAAACTCTCGACCACTCATCAAAGCGGACATTTTTGCCCATAAAAAAAGCTCTACCAGCGGCAGCGCCTTTACCAACGGCAGCGACTGGTGCATCACATTCATCACCAGACAGACTGCCGCTGTTATTCTGATGACTTTTTTTCGGCGGCATCCTCGCTGTCGGCGTTTTCGTCGTCTTCCACAGAACTGTCTGCAGCTAATAGAGCATCAGCCATGCGTTCGGCGGCGAGGTAATCGGGACCATGCAATTGTTCAATCAGTGACTCATCGGTACCGGTCAGGCTGGCAATCAGCGCTATCCGTTGCGCCACGCCACCGGTTTTATCAAACGAAAGGTAGTCGCCCGCCGTGGTGTAGTCGCGGAACTTCAGCTTATCAATCGTTTTTTTGCCGAAGGTTAGAGGGTGTTTGAGAATAAGATCAGGCATAGTTTGTCCTACTTATAATTAAGGTTAAAAAGATTAACTAACCTGTTCAGACGAGTTAGCCATAATCGTCAGCTTGCTTTCGCCATCGCCGACACCCACCGGTTCCGTCACAAAGGCCTGACTCATCATATGCACATGACCGTCGGCCAGTCGTATGGTGATGTCCTCGTTAACGATATCGTTCAGCGCGATCAGATCGATGCCGCCTTGCAGATTGATATTAATCTCCAACTTGGCCGCAAAGCTGGTCTCGATAAAGCCGCCATCTTCCGCCAGTCGTCCGGCTTTATGCTCGCGCTTGAATCCGGACGGGGTAAACGTCCCCGGCTTATCGGCCAGCGGCAACTTGCCGATGGACGGCACCGATACCGTCCTGATGTTAACTAATCGAGCCATGGTTAAACCTCCTTACGAAATTGACTGCGACCGGCCAGGATATAGAACGGCGACAGCAGTACCGGCGTGTCTAAGAAATTGAAGCGACTGGGGTTGAGCGGGTCTTGCTCCACCACCAGTTTGGCTTTGTAGTAATCGTACTTCTGTACCCAGCCGAACTCCTTCATCAACACGTGTTTGTACAGGCTCAACAGATACGCCCGCACCGAGTCCTCAGTCGTTATGCGTAGGCCGGGTTTATAACCTTCGTCGCTCTCGGCCGCCGCCGTCCCGGCGAATCTCTTGACCGCGCCGATGCGCTGCTCGTAGCGAATCCTCTCCATGACTTCAGCAGTATTGATATCCAAATAGGCGTCATCGGTGCTGCCATCAGGCCTGAACAGATACATCGAGATCAAGCGCTTGATGGTACAAGTCCCGTCCTTAGTGACCTGCATGATGCTCATGCCTTTAAATAACAGGCTGTTGGCTTGCGTCCAATCGTGATTGCTCTCGCCAATCATGCCGGTCAACTGAATACCTTCCAGCGACTCTACCGGATTGTTGTAGAGCTTGGGCCCGGCCGCCGCAGTCACTATGGCAGCGGCCTCCCATGTGCTGGTTGGATTGATGGACAGACTCAAGTTAGAGATATGTTCATAGTTCTTGGTCTCGCCAAAAGCTGCCGCGGCCGCGTAATCACCTCGAAATGCGGTAAAGGCGCGGAATCCGGCCTGTACAAGTGGCGAGTAACGGCGCTGGCTTTCAGTGTGCCATGCGGCCAGCGTGGCGGCATCGGTGATACCCAACGCAACATAGCGATACCAGCGACTGGAACCCATAATAGTTTCCAGATTGCCCGGTGCAGGGTCGCCGCTACCACCGGATAGGGCGGTAATGGCCAGCCCCAATCCAACCGGCATAGCCTCGCCGTACAGGCCGAGGCGGATGTCTATATTATTGCCGCAGGTACCCTTATGCCGAGCGGTCAGTATTACGTCACTAGCGACTGCCGCCGCAGTAACCGGAATATCGATATCGGTAAAGGCGGCAGCAATAGCCGTGGCAATTTGCTCGGTAGTTTGACCGGTTGCCACCGGCGCACTAATTAATTTGCCAGCCACATACAGCGGCAACGTGCCGCTGCCGGTCGCAGCGGCCGTTACGGCAATAGTTCCGGTCGCTTGCACGCCTGCAGGCAAATCGGCGTAAGGCAGCATGAACAAATCCAGCACCGGGTCAATTGCCCGATAGCGCGCCGCCATCTGCGCCAGCATCGAACCGGTACCGGCTTTGGTCTTGGCATCTTCAACGCCGGACAGGCGCACAATCTCACCAGCCGGGGCGGTACCTGTGGCCAGCTTTTGCCCGACCAGCAATACAATCGGCATGTCGCCGCCCAGTCCGGCTTGAGAGCCGTCTATCTCGATGTAGGCTCCGGGATAGCGCAAGGCCTGCGGTATTTCTTGAAGCGAAATCATAATCTGTCTCCAGTATGGACCAGCCGGTCAAAGGCAGGCGGGTCGGGTAAATAATTGGTAATCAGTGCATCAAACTCGTAACGGTCGCGCCAGTAGATATCGCCGTCCGAATACTCCAGCACTTGGCCGCCGCCGAACTTGATCGGCTTTACTTCCGGCTCAAGCTCCCAGCCTAGCAGCAACGTTTTAACTGCCTGCCGGTACGCCAGTAGTATGTCGTCGGTTTCGCCAGGCTTATGGGTTCTGACGTTTTCAATCGCCATCACCACATCAAATCCCAGCGTCAGGTCTTCCGCCCGCTCACCGGCGTGACTAACCTTGTCAACAGCACGCACCACCCAGCAGGCGGGTAACGGCAGCGCTTCCGGCCGTATCTGCGCAAACTCCGACGCACCGGCTACCTGCCGGAACCACAAATGCGCAAAGCCAGCAGGCTTGGGTGTCAGATGCAGAATCAACGGCGTCAGCGAGATCATTTCGACAAGCTCACTACACGCATTACCAGTCACCCCAAAAACGGGGCGGTCCGCCATAACGACGTGGCGAACTTTCCAGCATCACCGCATCATCAGACAATACCGGATCGGTCGGCGCGGCCGGTATCAGGCTGATAACGCCGCGGCTATGCGATTTGAGCGTATCAATCACGCCTTCATAAGCCTTGCTGACGTCATCGGTCATACGCTCCGCACCTTGCAGGTAATAGAGCGCCACGGTCGATGCCAACCTGGCCAACAGCGTAGTTTGTACTGTTGCCGGAATGCCATGGCTCAACAGTAGCTCATCGGCATCGGCCAACGCTGTGTCGATCGCATCAAGAGCCAGCGCCAGGGCGGCCCGTTCGTCAGCGGTGTAAACACTAATATCGCCTCCGGCAATTGCCGTGCGTAACGCATTATCCGGTGGCATTGCCTTATCGGCAGGCACCGCCAGCTGCGCCAAACGCCTGGCGTTGCTACGGGCCAGCAGATCGGCTCGGGTTGCGAAGGACACTACGGATTACCTTGCTCGGCTAGAACCAATACCCACACCGCATCACGGTCAGCGGCAGAGACCGACCAGCCGGTGATCTCGCTCAAAGCGTCGGCCTTGGGACTGCCAGACACTGTCCATACGTCGGTATTGGCGGGATCAAGCTGGCCGATGGCCGCCTTAATGGCATCATGGCGCGCGACCCCATCGAGCGGTGCAGTGTTGGCGTTCTCTGCCGCAGATTTGTCACCATCAACCCCTGTGACATTGCCACCGTCATTAATTACGGCTCCCTGTGGTAAATCTGCATTTGTATTGAGCGCATCGTGGTTATCAAGTGCATCGGATGCGTCCGTTACAGACGTATCCGATGCTTGGTCAGCCGGTGCGGTACGTTCAAACCCTTCCGGCTCCGTTTTGTTGAGACTCGCATGAGGGTCGGTATAAGTGACCTCCAGCATCTGCTCCTGTTCCAAGCGCTCGGCGGTGGCTTTGTCCACCTCGATAGGCTCTTCCGGCCATTCGCGGCTAAACCCTATGCCGCAGCGGTAAAATTTCTGCGAGGCCTGCTTGGGCTGAATGCGCCCCCAAAGGTTCACTGTCGCCATGATTTAATTCTCTCGTTTTAGTTAATACACCCGTCATTGTTGGCGGGAATTAGTGACTACGGCGCCATCCAGGGACTAACAACCAGCTTAACCTTGTTGTAGTTGGTGTTGCTGGCACCGGCGGCGTTTTGCTGGGCCTTGAGCAGCACTTCGGCCGCCGCCATGTTGTCGGGACCCACCACCAACGTGTCCGGCACAATGCCGAGCTTGCGGTTGCCGTCGCCCTTGAACTTCATCATCGCGGTATAGGCGGCTGTGAAGTTGGCTGCATCCAGCGCAGCCTTGCTGCCAAAGGCCAGCTGCCAGAATCCATAAACCGCATCACCACGCCAGCGACCGCCGTAACTGAACATGTCGTTTTCAAATACAGCATCGCTGTTGGCGGCGTTGGTTTTGGCTTGAAACTCAGCAACGATGCGTTCTTGCAAATAGAACGGCTGTGGCGCACGGCTGGTACACAACAACACCCACGGTTCGAGAACGCCTGCCTGCATATTGCTGACAGTGGCGGCAACACCGGTGGCGTTTTCATTCGGATAAACCGGGTGATCGCTATCGAAGAAAAACTGACCGTCATAGCAGACCGACGAAAACCCGGCGGGTACTGCACTGAACATCAGGTCGTTTTTCAGGTCGATGACAGACTGGCCGAAACTTTCGGCAATGTCGCCGTACATGCCGTAGTTATCGTCTTCGAACGCCTCACGAGGAATATCGAGCGTGTTCTCGAACTTGCGGTTTTCAACAGTGTAGGCCTGTTTACTCGCAGTCTTGTGGGTACGCGCGCCGACCCACTCTTTAAATGCCGGAAACTGAGACAACCAGGCATAAGTATTGGATGCGCTATTGCTGCCGATGAGCTTGCCAAGTTGCTTCCAGTCTTCGGTCGCAACCGCCAAGCCTTTGTTGAACCGCGCCTTAAGCGCTGTATTAAAGGCCGCTATTTCAGCCGCCGTCAGTACTCGTGTTGTCATGTATTACTCCTGGATATGCGCACCACGTGCGCGTAGGGATTATTGTTTAGGTCTTTTGTGTCGCCAAAAAATCTTCAGTCGTCACACCCATTTTTGCCGCCATGTCGGCCTGCTCCTTACTTAATGCCGCAGTCCCGGTCTGTTTCCCGTCCACTTGCTTGGTTAGCAGTGCCAGTGGCTTTTTCGTGGCCAAGTATTCAGTCAGCGACGCCAACGGCTGCTTTTCCGCCCAGGCTTTTTGTGCGGGAGCTAATAGGCCTTCGGTTAACGCGGTCTGCAACAGCGCCGCATGATCTTCTTGCTCCTTAGCCAAGGCCGCTGCGGCCTTTTCTTGGTCGAGAGCGTCAACTCTGGTTTTCAGAGTGTCGCGCTCCGTGGTTAACGCTGCCACCTGAGTGCTTAGTCCATCACGCTCGACGGTTAGCGATGCCACCTTGTTGCTCAGGCCGTCGCGCTCAACAGCCAGCGCGGCCAGCTGTTCTTTTTCAGTTGCCATATCGTTCTCCCTTGTGGGTTTAAGTAAATCAAAGCGCTTGGATAACGCCGCCATATCCAGTGAGTCCAAGCCATCTAAAGCGGGGGTATTGGTCAGCGCCACCGAGACGATCTCCATGACTTCACCGGTGCGTTCGTAATAAAAAAACACGGCGCTGATGTAGCGATATTCTTTTGCTTGGATACGGGCCTTGGCGGTCGCAGTCCAGCCAATGCCAACTGCGTAAAGGCCTTTGCCTTCGCGCCACTCCATCTCATGGAACCAACCCGCAGCAATCACCGGCTGACCATTCCACTCGGAACGCAGACTTTGGTGCTCATAATCAATCAGGGTGTCGTTTTTGAGTTCAGCCATGCGTGCTATCACCTGCGCGGCAATGGCCGCATCCAGCATCCAGGCATCGCATTCACGCGGGCGATCATCAGTACCGCGAAATGGACCAGGCGGCAGCAAATGCGCTTCGGTAGTGACACCGTCGGCACCGACGGCAATCTCGAAGGACAGCACGGCAAGCTTAGTGATGAGTTTGTTTGGCATATCGACCTCTAAAAACGTGTTGAGGTCATTGTCGGGGAAACGAAGGAAACTAACAGCGCTGGAAATGTTTCCAGCTGAAGGGAGGGGCAAGCGAAATAGAAGCGATTTGAGCCGCTTTAGCGGCGGCTGTCGTTAAATGGCATGAGTAAAAATCTTTGAATGCAACAGCGGCCTTTCAAATGGCATGCTGAGCCATTAGCGGGGTTTGGATGAGGCGTTTTTTGTAAAATGTGAGTAGATACGCAAAATATTGCGTATCTACTCACCGAATAAATCCAACTGCCCGCCGTTATCCTTGCCTCGGATATTAGTGATCTGGCGACTGGATAGGTTATAGCGTTTTGCTTGACGGGCAATGCTTTCTTTGTGGGCATTACCAATGATCGCCGCATTGCGGTGCATGGCCAGTAGCTTGTCGGGCTTGGGTAGCCAAATCCGGTTATTGCTGTCCAAGTGCGGCTGAAGCACGTGTCGCAAGCGGACCAGCTCATCCTCCTGCAGGCCCAACGCTCTCGATTTTTTAAGCGGGATGTGAACGTTGACCCCGCCGTAATCGCGCAGCCATTCCTGGGCTCTTGAGAATCCCAAGGCCTTGACCACCGCTCGCAATACAGGCGGCAGTGTGGCTAATAGGGCGGGATCGACATCGGGGAATTCCATATCAAAGCTTCCGCTTCTGCTCACGTCCCTTACCTACATCCATGTAGGCAACGGCTCAACATAGCTTTAAGGGCTTCGATAATCGCCTGACACTCCTGGTCTGTCAGGCTGTCCAGGTCAGCGACGTTATGCGCGGTTTGGCGGGCGCAAAAGGTCAATAATGCAGGGCGAGTGGCATTGTTTATCTTACCCGCATCACCTAGCCGCCCCCATAGTTTGACCATCAGCCCGATTTGAGCCGACACCCTTTTCGGAGCTGCCGTCTGCTTGCTGCCGCGAAAGACTTTCTGACGTGGCCAGCCGCGCTGCGCGTAATCGTCCAGTACTGCGCCCAGCTGAGCCAGATTAAGACTGCTGGCCGAGATGCGGCTATCAATGGCGATAGCGCCATGCCGTACCAGCAGCGCGCGATGGATGTCGTCGTTCCAGCCGGACAGGTTTTTCTCTGCCCAGCCTTTGGCGATGCCTACGAGTTGTCTGTAGTGCTTGATAAGATCAGTCATTATTTTACCCAGTATTGATTTGTTGATTTTCGGGTTCCGGCTCTATGATTTCTTTCAGTGCAGCCCGGCTTTGTTCTCGTTCGCCTTTTGTTGCCCTCATTTCTTGGCTTTTAGTCAGCCGCGCTACGATTTCACGCAATTTGGCCTTATATTGCTCGCGCTCTTCGGGCGTTAAGGGAGGCCCAGGCAATGCCTTAGGCGGCGCGCGACTGCCCAGATGATCTATAAACAGCTTGGGCGACGGCCAGTACTCGCAACTGCGAAACAACGTTGTAAATGACCGTTGCACTCTGGCACGGTCCAGCTGCTCATCCCATTGGATACGACTACTGCTGATACCCTCCAACCAGACTTCCGCCGTACCGACGATGGCATCTTCCGGCGGTGTGCCTTGCAGGCGTAGCGCCAGCAGCTTTTGCAAGCCGGTGATAATTTCTACCTTCAACCAATCAGCCGCCATTTTTTAACGCCTCCAGCGCAGCAATTCCGGCCAGTGTCTTTGACTGCTTGCCTGTATTAACCATTGCCGTCGTCGGGTCGGTAACGATCTGGCCGGGCGTAGGCCGCCAATTGCTGATCACCTTATACAGCCACCCATGCCCTTTCAGCGGCGTTTTCAATCGCCCCTCATCACGAGCGATTGTGGCTTGGTCGATAGCCCATAACCATGCTTCCAACGGTGCTTCAAACACGTGTCCATCTCGACTGATACGCTTCGCCTGAATATCCGGCGCAATCTCAGCCAGCAGCGTGCTGACCCGCTTCATGCTCAAGTCCTGCGCCTTGGGTCGGAACAGCGCCAGGTAACGCACCAACGCCGAGCCCAGCGGCATAGACAACTTAAATAGGGTTTGTAGCGCCTCGCGGGCGCTTTCATGGGCGACCAGCGCATCCAGCGATGCAGTAGTACCGCAGCAAGGGCAGCGCGTTTTCATCTGTAGCACTCTAACGCCGGGGCAACCAGCCACTGGTATAGCGTGATGAGCTGGGCTGCTACGGCGACGGCGGCAATAACGCGGGTAACCAGAAGCGCGCGGCCCTTTTCGTCCAGCTCGCGCACTTGCTGTTCGATCAGCCTGCCGTGTATCATTAGCCGCTCGCCTAAGTCGACCATCTTCAATTGTTGTTTTGCTGTTAACATTTTATTCCCCTAGTGCTGTGTCTGGGATTGAGCGATTGCACCCAAGCCGACCGCTGACATGCGCCGCGCAAGGAGATCCACCAAACAATCACCCAGCTGCGTAGCGAGCGTAACGGTTTGGCCGTTCTTTATTTGCTCTGTGGTATGTATGGCGTGGGCATTTATTTTCACCCCTTCGCCGTTGTCTTCCAGTTCAAGGATAAATTTACTCATCTTCAAGCCCCCAATTGTTGCTCATCATTCGCCAGCCAAACGCACGATAACTGTGATCCATTGCTCGTCGCCAATGATATTCGTCATATACAAAAAACCGCTGTCTATTGCTCCTGATGCGTTTTCGTGGATTTAATCGACGTGCTTTTTCGCTTAACATTTCTTTGCGCATATATAACTTGCTCCTCTATCACGCTATGGGTTTCAGGCACAGAGCCTGTTTGGCGACGGCATCAACCAGCGTCACGTTCAGTTCGCGGTCATTGCGGAATTGCTGTACAGAGGCAATCAAACCCTCTACCAGCATGCGTGCGCTGCCTCGGCAATAAGCGTACAGGCGGGCTACCACCTCATCAGCCACCTCTTCGTCACCGAACGCCGTCTGCACCAATGCGGCAGCATCATCGGCGCTGATTTTTCGCACCGTTTCCGGCCAGAATCCGGCCCGGCTCCTGATCTGGTCAAACTGGCCATGCTCAGGCTTGATCAGAGTCGTCAAATACTCGGTGCCGCACAAGCAGATGCCGACATTGGTCATGTCGCGCAATCGGCGCAGCGTGTGCAGTACATGCGGGGTTAGCGTCTCCGCCTCATCGACAATCAGCAAACTGTCAGTATTAGCCAGCACATCAATCACGGCGCGGAACTTGTCGTCTATGCTGCCCTTACTATCTACACCCGTGACCAGCCGTGCCAGTAACTTTACCAAGCTTTGCGTGGTCATGAACGGCGTCGCCTCAATCAGATAGGTGTTAGGCGTGGTGCGCTGATAATGCTTGGCGGCAAAGGTTTTACCGGTACCGACATAAGCCGACAACACTGCAAAATTACGGTAGCGCCTAGCCATCTGGAAACAGGTCATTGCCAGCCTGAACACGCTGGTTTCTACCGGGGCCAGCACATCCGACTCCGATTCTTCTGCGTGGCGCATGGCGTTGCTGATGCTGACCAACAGCGGACTGGGCGAGGTTGCATAGGTGCCTTTGATGATCTGGTTTAAGCTGCTCGGCGATACGCGCGCCAATCTCGCCAGGGCAGCTTGGGTATGTTTTTTGTCAGCTCCCAGCCACGCATTAACCTCGGCGATCAGCTGTATATCTTCGGCCGTATAATGCTCGGGGTACGACACGGCATTTTTTGGTTGACTCATGCTTCCTCCTCAGCCGATAAAAAATCAAACTCAAACCCTTCAGGAAAATCAACCGCCGACATCGATAGCGGAATAGCAATCTTCTGTTGAGCTTCATTCATATAAAACGCATCGATAAACCAGCAGGTCCGCACCGGTTTATAGGCTTGCAAAATAGTATTCACGCCGTCGGTAAAATTGACGTCGTTATATTCCTCTGACATCTGCTTGAGCTCCAGAACACGGCTGGCCCGTAAATTACCTTTCTGGTCTTTTTTAAGAAGCCGGAAAAGGGAATGTACAAGTTTTGATGAGTTCGGGTCTTTCGCCAAAGATTCGATATAGGTGTTGACCTTTTGGACACCCGCCGACACGGTATCATCCCAGCCATCGTTGACCCGGTAGCCGATAGTAATGCCGTACTTGTCGGTGGAAAAGGTGTGGCTCTGCTGTTTATCGACCACACCATAAACAGTCGCCTTCATCTCCAGCAGGTCTTTAAAGTAGGCAAAGGTTTCGGCTTTTATCGCGCTTAAATCGGTTGATACGTAAATCAGTTTGGCAACAGCACCAGGCACGGTGGTATTGACCAGTTCCTTGTAGGCTTTTCGGTCTTGCGCCGTCGCTTGGCGTTTTTGGCGTAATAAATCCTCAAGCTGTTGTTCCGATAGTTGGCTTGGGGCAATCAAGGTTTCTGCAGACATGGTTTAATCCTTACTTAAATGTTAAAAGGTCAATCTCAATAGGTTCCGGCAAGACGCTGGAGGTCTCTGTATTTAGCATCGCATCTGCGCCGACAACAATCGCATCGACGTCGATCACCATACCGGCGCGGTCTTGTTGCTCTATCATTTTCTGTTCCAAGCGCTTAATGGCGTCACTGGCGCGGTTGAGGCGCTTTTCTTCCATACGGTTGGGCGCAATGGCATCAATCGCGTTGATCAAATGAGCGTCGCATATCCAGCGCCCATCCAGGGTGCGAATGATGGCCACGCTGTCATCCATCAGGTCATATTCCAAGATCACCTTGGTACCATTAAACGCTTCCAGATCGGCGTTCTTGTAACTGCGCTTGCCGTGGGCGATGCTTGCCCGCTTAACCGTCAATTCAACCGCTTGACGCTTGAGTTCTATCTCTGCCATATTCGCAGGTATCGGCACCAGCCCCTCCCATAGTGAGGCTTTGGTAACCCCTTTGTTTTCAGGGTGCGGACGGCTGGCGTAACGCTGCAACCAATCGTTAAACGCCTCGGTAAACTCGGCTTGGGTCGGCAATTGCAGTCTGCCAGCCTTAATTTCGCGCACGGTTTCCTGCAGTACCTCGGCCGCCATGTCATGACCGCAGTAAAACCGAGGCCGCCACAGCTTTAAAAAATCCCGCTTTATCTCGACAAACAAGCGCTCGATCCAACCCTTGCCGTGCGGATTGCCAGGCAATGAATGGATGATTTCCTGCACACCGGCGCGTTTGTAGAACCCAATCTGATCATCGCTCATCAGCTTGTTCTTGTAGCCCGAGCCGTTATCGACATAGATAAACAGCGGCACGTGATTCCAACGAGCAAAGCATTCCGCCCACATGTTCTGCACGGCTACCGTGCCTTCGTGCTCATCGGCCCGCCAGCCCACTACTACGCGGGACCTCAAGTCAATAGCCACAGTCAGCTCAGGACGCCATATTTTTCCGGTTACCGGGTGAGCCAGATACACGTCGGCCCGATAACCATCGGCTACGTATACATCGCCGGGCAAAGCGTTATCGGTGCAGCGGCGGATATATTGCTTCTTGGTCAGCCGATACAGGTTCTTGCCGATCCGCGCCGGGCTATTGCGGCCGAGCATGGCGGGGACGCTGGTTAAATACGCCCGAACCTGATCGTAGGTGCAGGCAAATTTATCCACTTCCACCAGTTGCCTATAGACCACCGACATTTCAGGCTGCCCCGGCTGGTTGTAATACTCCAGAGCGGGACCCCACCAAATCGGGATTTCACTCAGCACCCGGCCTTTGTGATTCTCCAGCAGCTCGACCCTGCCGCCGCCGACTGTTTTGATCTTACGCCATTCAAAAATGGCATTACGCGCCGGGGCCAATCGATCCGCTTTGGCGGCACGCTTAAGGGCAGCTTGCAGGTATGGGTTAAGCGAACCCACTTCGGCTTTAGCCAATAAAAGCTCAATAGCCTTACTGGCGCTTAGGCCGGTTTTCTCCAGCTCAAGCACCGCTTCAACTATATCCAGCCTGGCTGTCGCTACCTCACGCTGGCTTTCGCTGGCCTCTCTCCACGGATCGCGCTGACGTAGCGCAATCACCTGTCCTGTAGTTCTGACGGCGGGCGTCGCTTGATCAAGCCGCTGAATAAAGGCATTCTGTTTGCGCATGGTTTAACCCCCTTTTTTAGGGCGGCCTGGGCCTTTGGGCTGGTTATCCTGGCGCTTCTTCTCGCGCTCGGCCTTGGCCGCAAAGAGCTTGCGCTCAAGCAGCTGATATTCAAACAGCCAGTCTGATGCCTCGGCATCAGTCAGGCGATGCTCGCCAAGCACCGATTCCGGCAGGTCGCTCACCGGCGCGTAGTCCTTAATTTTGTTCAGTGTGTCCATGGCACGAGCAGTAACGACATGGGCCGTTACCCAGATTTGCTCCAGGCGCATCCGCCATTCCGGTGTTGACGTGTCCTCGTTTGCGGTCTCTTCAAACATCGCCCAAAGGCTGTTTAAAGCCAATTCGCATTCGGCTTGGTGTACTAAACATTCCTCGCGGACAAAGTGGGTTTGCGGGCTGAACTGATACACCGGGTTGCGTTGCTTCATCTTGGCGATCACTGCATCCCGGTGCTCTATCTCGCTCTCCAGCCGCTTACCACGCTGTTCAGCGGAACGCAGGTGCTCGCGGAGTTGGCCGTAGGTCATCGTTTCGGCAACACCCAGCATGTCCTGGTCTTTTTCGGTGCCCCGATCAAAGACCTCTTGCGGCAGCCCGGCCAGCAGTAGCGCCTGTTTTTTGCCTATCGTGAGCACCTTGCTGCGCTGGGCTTCGGGTAGCCGGGCGTAGAACCTGGCGATCTTGATGCACTCGTAAACACGCGGCTCTGATAAGCCTCTGCTCGCAATAAAATCCTTAAAGGTATCGACTACGCCCGTCGTAGTCGCATTTATCAACACCTCTTGTGCCGCCCAAAAGGCCGCTCCAGCGCGACAGGCTTTTAATAAACTCTGGTTCAACTCCTCCGTGCCTAAGTCCATCAGCTCTTTAGCGTTCATGGAGGTAAAGCCGAAATCGTCCAGACACACTTGTAGTTGAGCCCTGCTTGCATCATCAGTAGCGAAGATCATTTCCTCGCCAATTACCGGCTGCAATGCCCGGACTTTTATAACAGGAGCCTCATCTGCAGACGCAACTGGCGCACTGCCAATGCCTAGATCTATTTCTTCTTTGACTTTTTTAGTCATGACGTACTCCCAAGGATTTACTGCGGCAATTGATACCGGCTGTCTGAATGCGGCTCAGCATGCGTTGCACATTGCGACGATGCTTGCCTTGCAAACCGGCGATTTCGCGCTGGCTAAAGCCGTAGTGATATAAATCCAGAGTTTCGCGCCATTGCGGATGCTTGGCGAAAATACCGTGCAGCAATTGCGTATACGCGGTGTGCTCGGTATTGAAACGGCTCATGAAGTGGTTGAATAACACTTCGGTACATTCATCCTGGTATGCCTCAATCAATGCACGTAATTCAGGCTTAACCTTGCTTGGGCTAATCGTGTACAAAAATCCCGGCAGCATAGCCAATGGCAAGCACAGCATTTCCTGCAAGCCACCGGCTGAAGGTGTCACCAGAATGGTGATACCTTTGCTGAACTTTTCATTAAGTTTGCGGTGCTGTACTTGCCACGCTAAACCCATGTTTTCGACGATTGGTTTCATCGCAACATACGGCTTGCCGTCACGCTCGATGGCGACAATGGTTTGTTGACGAAAGGGGATGGTGATGAGGTTGCTCATGCTGTTTCTCCGATTTATTTAAGGCCGAGTGCCACGGCGACGTCGTGCGCTTTGCCGCGCCGCCCCTTGTTAACGCCGTTGAGTACGGCAATCACGGTTTTCGGTTCGAAGCCACGCTCCCGCGCCCATTCTGAATAGGACTTGCCTTCTTTCTCAAAGCGTTGCTTTACTTGCTCTAGATTCATTGTTAATCTCCTTTGCTATTGTTAAAAAAACTAAAGTACGGCTTATTATGGGAAAGAAATCTTTCCCTGTCAACAACTAAATGGAAATATTTGCATGAGTATTGGCGCAAGATTGCGAGAAGAGCGGGAACGCTTAAAGCTCTCCCAAACCCCATTTGCCGAGGCTGGTGGTGCAACAAAACAAACACAGCATGCTTATGAGTCAAACAGGACACCGCCTAAAGCCAATTATCTGGCAAAGGTCGCTAGGCTAGGGGTTGATGTAGGCTATGTAATTACCGGCATCCGTGCCGAGAATGTCGCCCATACGCCAACAGAAATGGGTTACCTTAGGCATTGTCGTGTTTTGGCCACTAAGGGACTGGAAGGTATGGGGCTAAAGGGGTTAGTTTTTTTAAGGGAATCTAATGGCCTCACATGGGACGACATGCCCGAGGTTTATCAATCAATGCAAGCGGGCGAACAAATCGACTCAACCGGGGAGAGCGAAAATGCGTCTTGATATACCGCTTGATTTACCCGGACATTCCTTTGTTGACCAGCTTAAATGGCTGGAGGGCTGGGCCTGTCTTGATGCAAGCACATTAACCAAGTGCGCTGACGACCTTGCGACAGCCGCCAAGAACGAGCCGAAAGATTTTATCGCCATCATCTGCGAATGCGTGAATCATGCCCCGTGGCAATGGCCGGATTACACGGATTATGAGGAAGAAAACGGTCGGTTCTTTAGCGGCGACCTGCTCAAAGATATGGCTGAGCATATCTATAGCAAATACCGCTCGAACAAAATGGCGATTTATCGAAAATCGCAAATCGATGCAATTAAACACCTTCGACCCTATTGGAGCCTGTCAGGCCGTTGTGCTTCGGACGATGATAGCGTAATAACCCTAGACGCTGATGATGCTTTCTGGGAAACGCATTGTGTACCCTGGAATTGTGAAAAACTGGATTGCCGGTGCCGAGTGTCCTCGTTGTCCGAATATGAAATGCGTAACTCCCAAGCCCAATAGGTCGGGTTAACGCTGTAAGGCAATAGAATTCCGTGAGCCAATGATCAAATACAGGGACGTTACCGGCGTGCTCCTCCATTTCTCGCACGAGCAAATTGAGGCCTTGGTGGAGGCGCTATCGCCGGAGCAAAGGCGGTTTTCTGCCATCCTGGGCAATACGATCAAGCAGCCGCATGAAATATGGCGGGGCTGGGTGGTCGACGAAACCGACAAAGGCCAGTGGCACAACGTTCGATCTTACTTGCAGTACCTCGATCTTTCGCAAACCGATGCTGGCGTAGCGTTCGGTGTCGCCACCCTCCAATTTGCCTACCGTTCCCGCTGGGAGCTTGCAAATGTCGGTTTGGTGTTCGGAACTCAGGAGAGCGTCATGAAGCAGGTTGACAAAAGAATCCGCATAGGAAGCATCGAGTACTCAAACATTCAGCATTAACGCGGCAGAGCGAGAGCGACTAAGACTTGCTCAAACCCCATTCGCAGCTACACCTAAATCAACCGATTACACTTAAACAAAGGAGCTGAAACAGCCAATGAAAAACTTCGATCTGCTAATGGCCTTTATTGCTGCCACCCTGAACAAAATGCCAGACGATTGGGGAAAGCCACGCGAATTATCCGGCATGGAAGTGGTAGAGGCATTGTGGCCGCTTAACGATGTGTTCCGGCCGCATCTGCCGGATATAGGCGCATTATCTTACGACCCAGCCCTGGAGACCGAAGCGGATCAAGCGATAGAAAATTTTATTCGCGGCGATGGCGGGGCAGCTTGGGATAATTTGCCGCCCGCTATTTGGCGGATATTGTTGGAGCGTCATACTCAAGCGCTGGTTGTCGCCGCCGCTAATGAAGCGGCGGGTAATCCGCTTATGACGATACCGGAAGACTTACCGAAACATGCATGGCTAGGCGCTGCAATGTTGTTTTTAATATATCAAATGCAGCTCCCTTATGAAGTGAAGCATCGACTTCCAGACGAATTCCCTCCAGCCGGTTCTCCGGCATCGCACGCGCTACATTGAAAGCTTGTTGATGTCGGGTTTTGAGGGTGTGCAACCATTGTTGTTTGCTCATTGCTTAATACTCCAGGCTGAAAAAAAGGGACTCAGCGGCCCTCTAAAGGGGCGCTCAAGGGCGCTCTAAAATCTGTTTTGTCATCTAATTTCATGTGTGTTTTTTGGTACGTTGCCGCCCGGCAGGGCAACCCACAACGTGACGCAGGGGATAAGATTGACGCATAACCGTCGGTTGTACGATGACCAATGGCCGCCAATCCAAAAACTACCCCATCGAAATAAAATCCCGATTTTCGGCCTGGGTAGATCGGATAAATATGCAATGTAGATGAATATAGCTATCCTCTCTATAAATGCCAGGGCGACACCAATGCATAGTAGCTCGGTTATGATGGGGTTCATTGCCTCTTATCCTCAATCTTTCGGCACTCGAAAACCTCTTCGTTAACATAAAACTTTCCAAGTTTTTTACATTCTGTGGCGATGACATGATGGGCATGTCCCCAGCCAATGATGTAGCCCAAGATGGGGCCAAGGATAAGGAAAAATACATTCATTGTGACTGCCCCAGTTGTGCACCGCGTTTACTTTGCACCGGCTTATGAATCGATACATCCCTGGCTGCATAGGTGCCGGCCACAATCGCCTGATGATCGCTGTCTTTTTTCAGTTCAGGGGCTTTGCGGGTGTCGCTTTTCAATGAATCACCCCAACGCTGCTCTTTGTAGGCTGCGATGGCGGCTTTATCTTGCTCTGTACCGGCAAACTCCTGGACTTGCTGGCTAATGCGCCAGACCCATGCGCCACAGAAGATGTCGGCCATCCTGATTTTGTTTTCGCGCTTGTAGCGTTTGAGCGTGGCTCTGTAAGCGGCGCGGTCTTTTATGATTTGCCGACGCAGCACGTCGAATGTATAGCTGGCCAGCTCCGGTTTAATACCTAGACCCAAAAACTTCACACAGCTATCTGTCCAGCCGCTACCCGAGGAAATCACTACCTCGCAACCAAATGCCGTAGCAATGGTGTTAGTCAAGCCACAAAGATACACAGGTGGTCTGTTTTTGCTGCCGGCTTTACTGTGCGACTCATGTACTTGGGCAGCGGCCACGTCACCGCTAGTTACGTTATATTTCTTCATCAGTGCGTCGGCTTGGCGCTTGGCTGCCTCGGCTTCCCCTGGGTTGTCTGATGAGGCTAACGCAAGGCATTTGGCAATTTTGATAGCGATTCTTTTAAGCTCTTCGTTGGTCATGGCGGCACCGGAGGGTTGATTTGTTGCGCATCCTACTCTGTCAATCTGTTCTTCTCCTCTCTGGAAATGTTTCCAGCCTAATTAAACCTCGCGCGCACGCGTAAGCTCTAACTTCGCGTTTTACTTAACTGTTTGGAGCTTACTATGAAATTACCGCGCCTGTCCCTTTGGTTGGTCATCAGTGTGTTGCTGTTGATTGTGGTCGCCGTGCTGTATCCGCAGCAACTGGGCGTTAGTCTTTACAAGCTGTCGCTGGTGTCTATGGCCGGTGTGATCGGCTACTGGTTGGATCGGGCGTTGTTTCCGTATGCCCGGCCCGATGGTTATTTGGCGCACACCCAAGTACATCGGTATAACCTGCATCTGGACGACCCAGAAGACGCTGATTACCGGGTTAATGCTGGCTACCATGTCGTGTTTGCTGCCGCGATGCTGCGACGGGTGATTATCGTAGCAGCGGCAATGCTGGCGATTGGGTTGGGGGCTTAAATGCAAGGGCTTTGGCTGCGATCCTTGAAAGGGCATAGGCTGGAGTATTTCAGTTGGTTCCTAATAGCGGTGCTCATGGTGGTCGTGGCAGTCTGCTTTACTCCCCCCGCAGATGCTCAGGAAATCCCCCATGCCGCAATCAAATACCGTGCCGATCTGACGCGTACAGCTCATGCAACATGGGGACTGGATGCGCCGGTTGCGGCGTTTGCTGCACAAATTCACCAGGAGAGTGGCTGGAACCCGCAGGCCGTGTCTCATGTGGGTGCGTTGGGTATGACGCAGTTTATGCCGGACACGGCAAAGTGGTGGTGTGCCAAGACAGGTACGTCGGCTATTGATTGCCAGCCCAGTAATCCGGTCTGGGCGATGCGGGCGCTGGTGGGCTATGACCGATGGCTATTCGAGCGGGTAGCCGGTAGCTCTGATTATGACAAGCTGTGGGCGGCTTTGCGTGGCTATAACGGCGGCTTGGGACATTGGCAACAGGAAGCCAAACTGGCTGGGTCTGTGCAGCGCGAGGCTGTGGATCTCGCTTGCGGTACGGCCCGGCGTAGTCGGCAATTCTGCCCGGAAAATCTGGGGTATCCGCAGCGGATTCTTAATCGTTTACAGCCGCTTTACCTTGGATGGGGTTTGGGGGTGTCACCATGACTCGCATTTATTTGGCTGGGCCTATGTCAGGCCTGCCGGATGAAAACTATCCGGCGTTTAATTCGGCTGCGGCACACCTGCGGACGCTAGGCTTTGATGTTGAAAATCCTGCTGAGAATACCACACCGGCTTGCGGCAGTTGGGCGGGCTATATGCGGTTGGCTATTACGCAGTTACTGAGCTGTGATTGTGTGGTGTTTTTGCCGGGATGGAGTGTATCTAAAGGAGCATGCATTGAGCAGCGGCTAGCCGCCGACTTGTGCATACCTGGGTACATGATCAGCCGTGTACTACGCGATCCAGAGGCAGTGAAAGCGTTTACAACTATGGTGAAGAACTCTGTGGCAAAAGGTTATTCAGTCAATAAAGTATTACCTAAACCCAATCCAGAGCAAGGTGACGTATGAACTCATTAATCATTGTTGCACTTATCGCATTTTCTGCTGGTTCCGGCGCTAGCTGGTTTGTAACTGATGCTGTGTTGAGTGAGCAGATTGCGAAAATGGAGGGCGACCATGCCACCGAAAAAGCAGCCGCTGAAAAAGTGTACCGCGAACGGTTTATGGCCAAGCAGGCGCTTGGCGATACGCTGTCTGATCGACTGGCGCAGACCGAATCCCATTTAACCCAAAAAACCAAGGAGCTTTCCCATGCCCTTTCTAAAGTTACCACTGGCCGCGCTTGTCTTAATGGCGCTGCTGTCCGCCTGCTCAACAACACCGACAATGATAGCAGCGCCGTGCCCCAAACCACCGGCTCATCTACTGCAGAAGATGCCGCCGTTGCCACCGATACCGACATCGCAGACTGGATCGGTTCCGCCAAAGGTCAATACGAGTCTTGTCGGGCACGATTAGGTGCCTTAATCGATTTTGAAATACTAAAGGACGTTCAGCGTGACTGATACCGACAACATTATGCGCAGCATTGGTCAGCTGACCGGCTCCGTTGAAACGATGCACCAAAGCCTGACAGCGCGGATAGGCGACATCAAAGAGGACATTCGCCGTCTGGATGGCGCCAGTAATGAGCGTATGAATCGCATGGAGGAAAGTCTGGTCAGACAGATCACCGATCAGGGCGAAGCTGTGAACAAACGCATTGATGGCATGGAGGCGCGGGTATCCGACTTGGAAAAAGAGGATAAAGGCATTATCAGGGAGATTGCCAAGTTTAGTGCGATTGGCGGCGGCGCATCCGCAGCATTAGTCACTGCTGCGATTGAACTGATGAAGAAGCTGTAATGGCGCATTCTCAAGATGTCCGAGATAAGTTGCGGCGGCTTTATATTGAGGGTCTGCCGCTTAATGGGGCCGCTTTAAGTAGCGGCGTCAGCTACGACACGGCGCGGGACTGGAAAACCAAGGCTAAAGCCAAGGGTGACGACTGGGATACCGCGCGCGCCGCCTATCGCATCAGTGATGCGGGTATAGATGAGCTTAACCAGCAGATGGTTGAGGATTTTTCCCGGCAGATGATTACTACGTTACGGGAGCTGGAGGTGGCGGAAATTCCAGCAGCAAGTAAGGTCGGGCTGATGGCTCAGCTGTCTGACGCTAACGCTAAGTTTGCCAAGGCGTTTGCGCGGATTAATCCGGCTTTTTCCGGTTTGTCGGTTTCGCTGGATACGTTAAAGACGATTGCCGATTATTTACGTGCGAATGATCCGGCGGCATTGCGGGCGCTACAGCCGCACTTGGAGGATGTTGGGGCGATTCTGGGGAAGCGTTATGGATGATATTCAGGAGATACGCTCCTGGAAAGAGTTTGAACGCGAGCTGGCCAAGCTGGGCGAAGAAATCCGCAATCAGATTGAGCTGGAGTGCGAGGCGTTTGCTACCGATCCGGCTGCCAGCAAGGAGCGGCGGGATCGGGCATGGCATGATTATCAATTTTTTTGCCAAACCTATTTCCCGCACTATGTACCGACGGCGTTTTTTTCGCTGTTTCAGCAGTTCTTGTTTAAGCGCTTGCCGGAAGTGATCGACGGCCCAACTGATGGCCGCGAAGTGCATCAGGCTCCGCGCGGCGAGGCTAAGTCAACTTACGAAACCCAGCTGGGTAGTTTGTGGTGCATTGTGACCGGTCGCAAGCACATGATCGGCATCATTATGAATACCGAGGAACAGGCCGCTGAGATGCTGGAGTCTATCAAGGCGGAACTGGACACCAATCCGCGCCTGGCCCAGGACTTTCCTGAGGCTTGCGGCCAGGGACGCGTATGGCAGGCCACTATGGCCATCACGGCCAATAATACTAAGATTCGCATCGGCGGTACCGGCAAGAAAATCAGGGGCATGAAGCACGGCCCCTATCGGCCTGATCTGATCTTCCTGGATGATCTGGAGAACGATGAGCAGGTTAAGCAGAAGGCGCAGCGCGATAAAACCCAAAAGTATGTGTTGAGTGCGGTGCTGGGTTTGGCTCCTCCGGCCGGTGGTATGGATGTGTTTTGGGTCGGTACCAGCTTGCATTACGATGCGGCTATTAACCGGGTCAGTCGCGCGCCGGGCTGGCGGCGTCGGGTTTTTCGCTCGATCATGCGCTGGCCGGACAATATGGCGCTGTGGGATCAGTGGGAGGCTATCTACATACGGGGTGGCGATGACGACGAAAAGGCGGCGGCTGAAGATGAGGCGCTGGCGTTTTATCAGGAAAACAAAGCTGCGATGGATCAGGGTGCTGAGCTCAGCTGGCCGGATGTGCGGCCGTTGTATCGGTTGATGTGTATGCGAGCCACCGATCACGATGCATTCAGTCAGGAGCAGCAAAATGAGGCGGGTAATGACGACAATGCCCCCTTTAAAAATGTTCAATTCTGGGTTAACCATTTAGATGAATGGCTGTTTTTTGGGGCTATCGACCCGAGTTTGGGGAAAAGAGCGAAAAAAGGCGATCCTTCCGCTATTTTAGTCGGTGGGTTTAACAGAAAGACCCTGATACTTGATGTCGTTGAGGCGGACATTTGTCGCCGGGTACCCGACTTGATTATCACTCGGGCTATTGATTTTCAAATTGAATACGGCTGTATAGCCTGGGCGGTTGAAACTGTGCAGTTTCAGTATTTTTTATTTACCGAAATACTAAAACAATCGGTTGCGCGCGGCGTGGCTTTTCCCGGTGTTCCGGTAAATCCTGATAATGATAAAGATTTACGCATCATGAGTCTGCAGCCGCACGTTAACAATGGCTTGCTCCGTTTGCACCACAACCAAAAAACAATGATTGAGCAGCTTAAATTCTGGCCGGAAGCCGATCATGACGACGGCCCGGATGCACTGGAGATGCTGCGCAATATTGCGACCCAGTTCGGCGGCGAATGGGAATACACGTCGGCAGGCGGTCGTAATCAACGGCGTTCATACAGCCGACAAAGACAGGATGAGGATGATTGGGATGAGGATTAAATCTGATGAGTTTGTTGAGGGCCAAGATGCGGTGCTTCAGGGTATGACCGATGCAGACTGCCCTTATGTGGTTGGTAGTGATGAGGCGCTGGATTGGATGAGCGGCTTTTTAGATGAGGGGTTTCTTAATAATGGCTAAAAAATCAAAAAAGCCCGTTAAACCAGGGCTGGATACATTGCAGGCGGGGGCGCGTTCCACGCAAAGTACGGCGCTGAATTACGCGTCGGTTAATACGCTGGACCCGTCTCGGCTGGCGGCGGCGTTTGCTCAGGCAGACCAGGGCTATATTACCGATCAGGCGGCTCTGTTTGAACTGATCGAGGAGCAAGACGCGCACATTTTCGGTGAGCTGGGCAAGCGGCGGCGGTCTGTAACCGGTCTGGGTTGGCAATTGCATCCGCTAGATGATGCTAACCAGTCGGAGCTCGATCGAACTAAGGAGCTGTCCGATATGCTGATCAAGATCCCCAAGTTTGAAGATGCTCAGTACGATATTACCGACGCTATTGGCAAAGGGATAGCCGCTCTGGAAATCGACTGGCAAACCGGCAATGAGTGGGTTCCGAAGGCGCTAAACTGGGAGCCGCAACGGAATTTTCAAATCAATCGCGATAGCGGTGAGTTGATGCTGTTGAAAAACGGCATGCCTGAACCGTTGCGGAAATGGGGATGGGTGGTGCATGAGCATCGGGCCAAGTCCGGATATATCGAACAAGCCGCGCTGTTCAGGGTGTTAGCGTGGACGTATGCGTACAAGGCGTACAACATTCGCGATATGCAGCGGTTTTTGGAGATGTACGGCCTGCCGTTACGGTTAGGCAAGTATCCAGCCGGAATCGGCAAGCCGGAGCGCGATGCGTTACTACGGGCGGTGCGCAATATCGGCAACGATGGCGCGGGCGTGGTGCCATCAACGATGACTATTGATTTTATCGAGGCCAAGGGTGGTAATGTAAAAGACTTTTTGAGTGGAGTTGAATACTGGGAACGGAAGCAGTCGATTGCCGTTTTGGGCGGTACGCTAACCAGTCAGGCCGACGGCAAGTCCAGTACTAATGCGCTGGGCTTGATCCATGACAAGGTGCGGCGTGAAATCATGCTACACGATGTGCGACAGATTGAGCCGACTATGAATAGTCAGTTGATCGTGCCGATATCGCTTATCAATGGCATGTTCCCTGAAAACCGGATACCTGCCTTTAAATACGATACTGCCGAGCCTGTAGATCAGAAAGCTATGGTTGATCTGCTGGAAAAGGGCGCGAGCATGGGCATGGAGATTGATGTGGATTTTGCTCATCGGGCTTTGCAGATTCCACGTGCAGGGAAAAACAGTAAGCTGTTGGTTGCTTCCGGTAAAACTGACACGGCCCCAGCTGCTAATGCGGCACTGGTGAAGTTAACCGCCTTGGCGGCAGCTGCAAAAGATAACGGTCAAGCCGATATCGCCAGTGCGTATAGTGCGCAATTGGCGGCGCTGTGTGTATCGCATGAAGAAGCGCTTATTCAGCAGATTGCGGCGCTGGTGGCTGAGGCCGGTTCGTTTGATGAGGCTATTGCTGGTATGGAGGCGCTTAACATCAACAATTCCGCCTGGGCGGACTCGGTTGCTTTGGGCATGGCAGCGGCAAATTTGGCGGGACGGAGTGATGGTTAAAAAGATACAACCTACTGACTTGACACAACAAGAAATCGACCTGGTTTTGGAGTATAGAGAGAAGCAAAAAGAGCGAGCTAGACAAAGAAAAAACAGGGTTCATCTTCTCAATATCGCAAAAGCTTATGAGGAATGGTTGCAAGATAATAGCAGGGGTTCTTCGTTATCAACATTTATGGATGAATTTGGCTTTGATGGCTTGAATTCAGCTGATGTATTTCGGCTTGTCGAAGAAATTAGGCGCACCTGCGATCACGCCGAGCGACTTTGTTTTACCGAAGATTAACGGGGTAATTAGTGGTAGATTCTAAATATCCCGATATGCAACTGCCGTTTTCTGAGGCTATTGATTTTTTCAAAAAGAAAATCAAACTGCCGACATCGGGCTGGACTGATATTTGGCAAGAGCAACACAGCCATGCCTTTGTGGTGACGGGGGCAACCCATGATGCTCTGGTAGAAGATTTCTATAATGCCATAGTCAAGGCTAAGTGGGCTGGTGGTGGCTACGAGGAGTTTAAGCAGAGCTTTCAGGATATCGCCGCCAAGCATGGCTGGTCATACAATGGCTCGCCAGGGTGGCGCAGTAGAATAATCTACGATACCAACATTACTCAGTCTTATAACGCCGGGCGCTACCAGCAGATGATGGCGGTTAAGCATCTTCGGCCGTTTTGGACATATGACCATACAAGTATTGAGCATCCGCGCCTTGAGCATAAGGCATGGGACGGGTTGGTTTTATCAGCCGATGATCCTTGGTGGAATACGCACTATCCACAAAATGGCTGGGGCTGCAAATGCAGGGTGCATTCTCTGTCTGAATTTGAAGCGCGTCAGAAATGGGAGCAAAAAGGCCTGTCCGGTCCCGATCAATCCCCTCCTATCGAAATGGAGGAGAGAGTCATCGGTAAAAACGGCAGCAATCCGCGCACAGTGTGGGTACCTAAGGGTATTGACCCAGGCTTTGCCTATAATCCTGGCAAAGCTTTTCTTGAGCCCCATACTGTGCCGCCTTTACAGGGTTACGATGCGGTGCTAAAACAGCGTGGCGAGCCGTGGCCAACGGGTTTTAATCCGCCATTACCGCCCAAGCCCACTAAAGTGCCGGCTCATATCGTGCTGCCCGCCGATACGGCGCCGGAAGTGGCTGTGCAAGATTTTTTGGAAGTCTTCGGAGCAACTATGGAACAAGGCGCAGCATTTACCGATGCAGCGGGAAGTACGTTGGCAGTAACTAAGGCGCTATTTCAAGATGGGCAGGGAGATTTCAAGTGGCTGGCTAGTGCTAAAAAAGCCGAACGACTTCGGTACATTAATCTACTGGCCATGACGCTGATTGAACCAGATGAGGTTTGGTGGGTATGGGTAAAAGATCATCAAGATAATGGTCGGTGGCGTTTAAAACGTCGTTATCTGCGAGCTTTTGAGCTTGATGGCTCTGCGGAATATGGTGTGTCGGTATTTGAGTGGGGTAGAACAGGGTGGACGGGTTCGACAGCATTCATGACAAATCAACCATCTGAGGCATTGCGCCAGGAATACTTTGATAAGCAGCGTAATGGTAGACTGGTTTATCAGAAGTAAAACCCGGCTCCTGCATGAACCGGATCAATGGGTCGGATTTGAGGGTTATGCAGAACCACAGCTTCTTCACCATACCTTTATTATATAGGCGCTAAACGATTATGCAATTTGAGATTGAATTTAAAGCGGATCACCTTAAGCGCGTGATGGAAGCAGTCCGGCGAGAAATCGCTACGCCGCAGGAAATGCTGGGAAGCATGGGTGAGTCGTTACTGCGGGTGAATCGGGAGCGTCATGACAAGGGGCTGGCACCAGATGGAACTAGGTGGAAAGAATTGTCTCCACTGACCCTGGCTCAGGGGAATCGCAAGGGTGGGCCGTTGAATAAGTCTGGCGATCTATTACACAGTTTCCATTATCAGGTAACGGGCAATAGGTTGGTGTTGGGATTTGATGGCGCATTTGAAGCCAAAAAAGCTGTCTGGCACCATTTTGGAACCGACCCATACACTATCGTGCCAAAACATAAAGCAGTATTGGCATTTGCAGGTATCGTTAGTAAGCGGGTTAATCATCCGGGACTGCCGAAAAGACCTCTAGTTGGTTTTCCTGTATCTGATCAAAAATTGGTTGCTGATGTAACTGCTGATCATTTGGTACGCGTTTTAAAGCGCGTTCGATGATTGAATAAACGGCATTAAATAGGGATAAATACCCTAACTCCTGAGCTAATTTATCCTATTTTTCTCCCGAATTTTCCTCGTTTTTACCTCAATTCATCCGGAATTCAAGAGTTTTTTATTTTTCCATGTTTCTCAGTATTTACGGGGCTTTCAGGCCATTTTTCCCTATTGTTCTTTGTCCTGTTTCTCCCCCCTCCCTACTGAAAGCTATTTGGTGAGCACTAAAAAAACCGCTTACCCTTCGATAAGCTCAGGGCTAACGGGATTTTTGAGCGCTCAACTGCGGTTTTCGGGTTGATGCGGGAACTGCTTAAGCGTCCTTGGGGATCCCTCGTAGCGTTGCCAGTGCGTTTTCGTAGTCGAATACCTCAATTTGTCGAGTAAAGTCAGCATAGCGACTGCCCAGCTTCACTCGCAGCAGGTCAGCGGATTCGCGGGCCAAGCCGTTGGCGCGAGCGTTGTCTTCGACAAGCAGGTTTTCCAATTCCGAGAGTACTTGTTTTAAGCATTCGGGATCGATATTGCAGGCAGTGTTTTCGATAAGAGCAACTTCCGGCAAACTCAGGATGTACTGAATCAATTGAGCCAATTCGCGATCACACAGCCTGGCCAATTCTGCGCACTCGGTTGAAGTGGCATTCTGGCGCAAGGCCTTATCCAGCAGGGTTGCCAGATCGGAAACGCGGCGAGCGCCCAGAGTGGCGGCGGCGCCTTTCAGGCCATGAGTCAGGTGTTGCGCCTCTTGGATGTCTCCCTTATTCAGCAGTTCTTGTACACGAATCATGTCTCTACTATGGAAGTTGGCAAACATCTGCAAAAGTTGCTGATATTTCAGGGTGTCGCCCCTGACGACAGCCAGGCCCCGTGCCGCTTCCAGTCCCGGAACGGTTGCCAGTCGGCTCGGAATGTAGCTGACCGGGAGAGGGATCGGCATGAAGTCCTCCGTGAGTTCTACGGGGCGGTTTTCTAAATCTGCGGGGGGATAGTTTCGGTCAGGTGGCGACAGCCAACGCAGCAACGTAGCGTAGAGAACCTGCGGAATCACGGGTTTGGCAACAAAGTCGTTCATGCCGGCATTGAGGCAGATACGCCGGTCTTCGTCAAAAGCGTTGGCGGTCATGGCCAGGATCGGCAAGGATGCGTAGCAGGGCTGGGCGCGAATCGCTTTGGTTGCGGCCAAGCCATCCATATCGGGCATCTGCACATCCATCAGCACCAGATCGTAGCTATTCGTACCGAGCTTATCCAAGGCGACCCGACCGTTTTCCGCCGTGTCCACCGACAGACCGACCCCGTGCAGCAATTCCAGC